>Ga0070671_100001816_pt1 | contig 16240 bp, 16 predicted proteins | sample KBSS73metaG_FD_65341 | JGI IMG/M metagenome (GOLD analysis project Ga0070671, IMG submission 65341) | Switchgrass rhizosphere microbial communities from Kellogg Biological Station, Michigan, USA - KBS S7-3 metaG | ecosystem: Host-associated > Plants > Roots > Rhizosphere > Soil ...
GCGATGCTCGACAGCGTGTCTCCTCGCCTTGTCGAATAAATCGAGTGATTAGCGGGGTTCTTCGGATCGAACCGCCAGAACCGCGACGTCCGCGAGCTGCCTGTCCCGCCGCCGTTACCCCTGTCGCCGCCTGCGAATTCACCGCCGAAACGCCGTGCTTGGCCAGCAAAGTTGAACCGGCCCTCCGTCCGGGTCGTGCCAGGGATTGAACTTATGTTCGAGCTTCTCCGTATCCGGGACAATGCGCCCCGTACGTATGTAGACTTCAAACGCGCGCATTCGGCCTCAAGGCAAGTCGAAAGAAGATCGGCCGTTACGCATACGGAACATATTTATCAACGAAAACTAACCAAACCGGTTCAGTACATGTGCTGCCCGCCGTTGATCGACAGCGTTGAGCCCGTCACGAACCCGGCATTTTCATCGACCAGGAAAGAAACCCCGCGAGCGATCTCCTCGGCCTTGCCGAGGCGATTGACCGGAATCTTCGCGACGATCTTCGCCAGCACTTCCGGGGGCACTGCTGAGACCATGTCCGTGTCGATATAGCCCGGAGCGATCGCATTGACGGTGACGTTGCTGCGTGCGCCCTCCTGGGCGAGCGCCTTGGTGAAGCCGTGGATGCCGGACTTGGCGGCGGCATAATTGACCTGGCCGTACTGGCCCGCCTGGCCGTTGATCGACCCGATGTTGACGATGCGGCCATAGCCGCGGCCCTGCATGCCTTCGAACACGGCCTTGGCCATGTTGAAGCAACCGCCCAGATTCGTGTCGATGACGTCCTGCCACTTCTGGTGGTCCATGCGCTTCATCGTCGTGTCGCGGGTAATGCCGGCGTTGTTGACGAGCACGTCGACGGGGCCGAGATCGGCCTCGACCTTGCGCACGCCTTCCTGGCACGCCTCGAAGTTGGATACGTCCCATTTGTAGGCCTTGATACCCGTGCGCTCGCTGAATTCGCGCGCCCGGTCGTCATTGCCTGCATAGTTCGCAGCGACCTGCATCCCCATGCTCTTCAGGGCCACGCTGATCGCCTCGCCGATGCCGCGGGTTCCGCCTGTGACGATTGCCACTCGTGCCATAGACCTCTCCTCTCCAAGAGGGCCGCTTATTGTTGTGGCAGCCAGCCTGCAAGCTCACGAGAGATGAGGCGCTCCATCATGGCGACGCTTTCGGGCGAATCATTGAGGCAATCGAGAAGCGCGAAATGCTCGCCGCCGGCTTGCACAAACGTCTTGCGGCCGCGGATTCCCAGCTCCTCGAGAGTCTCGATGCAGTCCGCCGAAAAGCCCGGCGCCGCGACGGCGATGCGCTTCACGCCGTTGCCGGAATAGGCTGCCAGGGTCGCGTCCGTCGCCGGTTCGAGCCATTTGGCGCGGCCGAATTTCGACTGGAAGGCGATGTCGACTTCGCGGTCGAGCGCCTCTCCAAGCAAGCGCGCCGTCTTTTGGCAGTGACAGTGATAGGGGTCGCCCTGCTCGAGCGTCCGCAAGGGCATGCCGTGAAAGCTCAAAAGCAGGCGCTCCGGCTCGAAATCGAGCGCACCCAGCTGGCGCTTCAGGTTGTTCGCCAGCGCGTCGATATAAAGCGGATCATCATAATAAGGCGGAAGCGTCCGAAGCGCCGGCTGCAGGCGCATTCGGGCTAGCGCAGCGAACACAGCATCGTTCGCGGTCGCCGTCGTCGCTGCGCAATATTGGGGATAGAGGGGCGCTGCGAGAAAGCGGGTGCAGCCCTCACCAACCATCTTGTCGATCGCCGCTCCGATGCCCGGATTGCCGTAACGCATCGCATAATGGACGCTGAGGCCAGGCAGGCGTTTGCGGAGCGCTTCGGCCTGCCGGTGCGCGATGACGCGGAGCGGCGAGCCCTCGTTGGTCCAGATCTGGTTGTAGGCTTCGGCGGACTTTCTCGGGCGCGTCCTCAGGACGATGCCATGGAGGATTGGCTTCCAGGCGATGGCGGGAATCTCGATCACGCGCGGATCGCTGAGAAACTCGGCAAGATAGCGGCGCACTGCGCGCGCTTCGGGCGCGTCGGGAGTGCCGAGATTGATCAGCAGCACGCCGACTTTCGGCTCGGGCAAGGATGGATGGTCGGGCGGGGTCACGACGCTGCCGCCAGATCGAAGGGGAGCGACCTCAGGCGCTTACCCGTCCCGGCATGGATCGCGTTGGCAACCGCCGGCGCGAGCGGAAGCGTGCCGAGACCGCTCACTCCGCCGGGCGCTTCGCTGCTGGGGATGATCTCGACCATGATTTGCGGTGCATCGCCGAGGCGGGGCAAATCAATACCCCCGACCGGCCGGGCACGGGGCATGCCGGCAATCCATTCGGGTGAAGCCACGGTTGCCTGGGCGACGGCCCAGATGAGGCCGGCCTCGATCTGCTGTGCGACGAGGCCGCTGTTGATGACGCGTCCGCAATCGACGGCGGCAATCAAGCGGTGCACCTTCACTCGCTGGTCGTCAGAGATGCTGGCTCCCGCGACCAGCCCGATATGCGATCCGAACGCGGACGCTCCTGCAATTCCCAGGGTGCTGCCCGGAACTCCGCCGTCCCATTGCGCGAGGCGCGCCGCAGCCTGGAGGCAGCGGGCGAGGCGGCCGTTGCCGCCCAGCATCGACATGCGGAAGGCAAGGGGCTCCATGCCGGCCGTGGTCGCGAGCTCATCGATGAAGCATTCGGTGAAGAAGGCGAATTCGCGCTGGGGCGAGCCGCGCATGTAGCCCGGCGAAAAAGGCAGCTCGACCGGCACGGATTCGATGCGCACATTCGAGATCGAATAAGGCGGGACGGAGCCGTCGAGCGCGAAGCGTCCCAGCTTCGACGGCGCGCCTTTCGCTTCCATCCTCGCGAGCGAGGTTCCGAGCCCGTCCGCAGTCGCGACGCGCATCGCCCAGGCGGCTGTGATTCCACCACCGCCCGGCAGCGCGCTCATCTCCGCCAGGGCGCCCGGGGCTGCTCTATCGTGGTTCTGGCTGGCCGATTGCGACAGGGTGACCTGGACTGGGCGTCCGGTCGCCTTTGCGAGCGCTAGCGCAATGGAACCAAGCTCCGCCGTCATTGCGCGCCCAGCCGGCTCCCCGGGCGGCATGGGGTAAAGCGTGCCCTGACGGGCGCCGAAGCCGGGGGTGAGGGTTGGCGTCCAGGTTTCGGATCCGGTCGCGCTCACTCGCGCGATCGCGCTCAGTGGCTCCAGACCGAGGTGTAGCGACGGGGCCGCATAATAGGTTGCGGTGATCGGTCGAGAGCCGGCGACAGCACCATCGTAATTGCCTGCACTGAACCATTCGTCAGGTGCAACATTTGTAATAGCATGATCGAAGAGCGGCCGGAGATCGGCTGCGCTCCGTTCGCCGGTGAATCGGGGATTTGCGGCCTTGAGCGCACGCTCGGCGATCCACCAGCTGCTCGCGACGACGGCGATCCAATGGTCGTTCGCCGAGAGGTGACGTACCCCGGGAGTCCGACCGATCGCGTCGCGGTCGAGCGCCTCCAGCCTTCCGCCCGGAGGGGCGAGCCGTGCCGAGGCATAAAGCAGCCCCGGCAAGCGCACGTCCCCCGCGAAGCGCCAGCTGCCATCGGCCTTGGCTCGCCCGTCCAGGCGCTGCAACGGCTGGCCGATCAGCCGCTCCTTCTTCGTCTGTCGCAACGGCGCCTGGCGCGGCGGGCTGCGGCTTGCGGCCTCTTCGGCAAGCTCGCCGAAGGTGAAGGTCCTGACTCCGTTGATGACGAAGCTGTCGGCCGTGTCGCATTCCGACGGATCCACGTTCCAGCGGTCGGCGGCCGCGCCGACCAGCATCGTCCGCGCCGTAGCGGCGGCCTCGCGCAGAGGCTGCTCGAAGGCCCGAACGGAGGTAGAATTGGCGGTGATCCGGATATCGTCCGGCCAGCCCTCTTCCTCGGCGAGTGGGTTGGCATAGGTCTTGACCAGCGGTGCCGGCTCAACGGCGATCGCCTCCCACGCCGCACCAAGCTCATCGGCGATGATTTGCGGCAGGCCGGTCCAGATCCCCTGTCCGGTCTCCACCTGCGGCACAGCGACGGTGATGCGGCCATCGCGCGCGACCTTGATGAACGATCCAAACGTCTGCTCGCCCCGCCCGGCGGCGAGCTCGCTCTTCCAGTGGCGGGGCCAGAGGGAGAAAGCGACGACCAGGCCGACGCCGGCGCCGCCACCGATCAGCAGGGTGCGGCGATCGAGTCTCAATGGGCGTATTGGGCTTTGAGCGCGCGCCGGTCGATCTTGCCGGTGCCGAGGCGCGGCAGTGGCTCGGACGAGAAGATGATCTTCTCGGGAATTTTGAATTTCGCGAGCTTGCCGTCGAGGAAGGCGCGAAGGGCAAGTTCTTCCAGCTTCTCGCCCTGCTTCACGTAGATGACCGCCACCGGCACTTCGCCGAGGCGGTCGTCATGCGCTCCAAAAACTGCGGCTTCGGCAACTGCCGGACACGCGTAACATTCTGCTTCGACCTCTGCGGCGGAGATGTTTTCGCCCCCGCGAATGATGATCTCTTTCTTGCGGTCGACGATGAAGAGATAGCCGTCCTCGTCCAGGTAGCCGATGTCCCCTGTGCGGATCGTCCCGTCGGGTGCCAGCGCCTCGGCAGTCGCCACCGGATTGGCCCAATAGCCCTTGATGTTGGCGGCCGATCGGATGCCGATCTCGCCGACCTCGCCAGTCTCCATTCGGCGATCGCCGGCGCCTAGAATCGACACCTGGACGATCGGTTGCTGCGCCCGGCCGGTCGAAGCCGGCTTGGCGACGTAACTGCTCCAGAAATTGGCGCAGCCCACGGCATTGGTTTCGGTGAGGCCGTAGCCGAGTGCCGGATTGGCGTTCGGGAATTCGTGTCTCAGGCGATTGACGTGACTGATGGGCCTTGGGGCGCCCCCGGCGGTGATGTCGCGCAGGGACGAGAGGTCATATTTGCCACGGTCGGGGTGGTTCATCAGTTCGAGGCTCATCGTCGGCACTCCGACGAAGTAGGAGACTTTCTCCTTCTCGATCAGCTTGAGGGCCTCGGTCGCGTCCCATTTGGGCATGATGATCATGCAGCGGCCGATAACGAAGCTGTTGAGCATCACCGGGACTTCGCCGGTGACGTGGAACAGGGGCACGCTGAGAAGCGTGCGGGCAGGCGTCGCCGGCGCATTGCCGTCCTGCGTCAGGATCCCGAGGAGCACGATGAGTCCCGTCGAGTAAGCGTAAACGCCGGTCGTAACTCCGCGGTGCGTCGACAGCGCGCCCTTGGACTCGCCGGTTGATCCGGAGGTGAAAAGGATCGTGGCATCGTCTTCGGGCGATAGTTCCGGGAGCGGGCTGTCCGGGTCTGCGCCCTCCATCAGCGGTGCGATCGCCTGCTCGACTCTTTGATCGATGGGTAGGCAGACCGTCTCGATCTTGCCGCATCGCTCAGCCAGCCGCTTGGCGCGAGGCGGGTCGGCGATGATGAGCTTCGGCTCGGTCAGCTGGACCGCATGCTCCATTTCGAACGGCTCCCACCAGCCGTTCAGAAGCGTTGCGACGCCGCCTGCCTTGAGGATTGCCATATAGCTCACGATCCACGCCGGGCAGTTGCGCATCGCGATGCCGATCCGGTCGCCCTTGATGACGCCGCGCGCGACGAGGCCGTGGGCAAGTCCATCGGAAATGCGGTCGAGATCCGCGAAGTTCAGCCGTTCGTCGCCCGCGACCACGGCTTCGTTCGCTGCATTGAGGGCCGCAAAGGTCTTGAAGAAAGCAGGGAGCGTCGCTGGGAAATTGGTGACGATCGCGCGTCCGAGCTCGTCTTCTCCGATGACCAGCCGACCGCCGGGGCCGATGACTCTCGCAAGCTCCTCGTCGAAGCGCCGGTCCAGCTCATTCGGCATCGATGTACCCCGCTCCTTTGCCTTTGGGCGTGCCCGCCTTATGAGGCGCTGAACTTTGATGGGGAAGCCCTTGCAAGCCGTCGACAATAGCCGCTTCGTTGCGTTTCCGGATTTGGGCCTGTCGCCGGTCGCGCTTCACATCGGCCCCTTCGATCTCCGCTGGTACAGCCTCGCCTATCTGGCGGGCATCTTTATCGGCTTCTGGTACCTGCTGAAGCTTCTGAAGCAGCCCGGCGCGCCGATGGCCCGTCGCCATGCCGATGACCTCGTCTTCTACGCCGCGCTCGGGATCATTCTCGGCGGTCGGCTCGGCTATGTCCTCTTCTACAATCTCAACGAGTATCTGACGCACCCGATCGAGATCGTGAAGCTGTGGGACGGCGGCATGTCGTTCCACGGCGGCGTCGTCGGGACCTCGCTCGGCATCTTCTATTTCGCCTGGCGACAGAAGCTGAACTGGCTGCGCATTCACGATTATGTAGCCTGTTGCGTGCCGTTCGGGCTGTTCTTCGGGCGCATCGCCAATTTCATCAACCAGGAGCTGTGGGGCGCCGCAACCACGGTGCCCTGGGCGGTCCGGTTCGTCGAGCCGACGCCGTTCGGACCGATGCTCGGCCCGCCGCGACACCCGAGCCAGCTTTATGAAGCGGTACTCGAAGGCCTCGTACTGTTCGCCATCCTCGCCTTCATGTTCTGGAGGACCAAGTCGCGGTACGAGCCCGGCAAGCTCGTCGGCGCCTTCATCTTGTTCTACGGCCTGTTCCGCTTCGGCGTCGAGTTCATCCGTGAACCGGACAGCCAGCTTCGCGGTTTCGCCGAGGCGACGCATCTCCACATGGGACAGTGGTTGTCGGTGCCGATGATCCTCGGCGGCCTGTACCTGATGGCGACAGCGCCGAAGCGCCGGGTGCGCGTCGAGTCCACCGCGGGGACCGCTTCGGTCGCGTGACCCCGCTCGAGCGCGCGCTTCGCGAACGGATTGCTGCCGAAGGGCCGATCGGCATCGAAGCCTATATGGAAGCGTGCAACGCCTATTATTATGCGACGCGCGATCCGTTCGGGGCGCGCGGCGACTTCATCACTGCGCCGGAAATCAGCCAGATGTTCGGAGAGATGATCGGCGCCGCCCTCGCCGACTGCTGGAAGCGCGCGGGCACGCCGGACAACGCGATCTACGCGGAGCTTGGGCCTGGGCGCGGGACATTGGCGGCGGATGCCCTGCGAATGATGCGCGCGGCGGGCTTCAGCGGTGAGGTGCACTTCGTGGAAACCAGCCCGATCATGCGCAAGATGCAAAAGGAGCTCGTGCCCGAAGCCCGCTGGCACGAAAGCATCGACGACTTGCCCGCAAGGCCATTGCTGCTGGTCGCGAACGAGTTCCTCGACGCGCTTCCCATTCGTCAGCATGTCGGCGAGATCGAGCGGCGCGTGACGGTCGCCGCTGGCGGTCTGGCGTTCGACCGCGATGGCGAGATCGTCGAAACCTCACCGGCTCGCGACGAAGCCATATCCTCGATCGCGACCTGTCTCGCAGCGATGGGCGGCGCCGCATTGTTCATCGACTATGGCCACGCCCGGAGCGGGCCTGGCGACACATTGCAGGCCGTGCGTGGACACGTTTACGCGGCTTTGCTCGCAGATCCGGGGGAGCAGGACCTGACCAGCCACGTGGACTTCGAGGCCGCCGGAGCAGCGGCCCGTGACGCCGGAGCGGCAGTGACGCTGCTCGTCACACAGGGTGAGTGGCTGATCCGCCTCGGCATCGAGGCGCGCGCCCAGGCGTTGTCGCGGGCCAACCCCGAGAAGGCAGCGGATGTTGAGGCTGCCCTCGAACGGCTGACCTCGCGCGATCAGATGGGAGAGCTGTTCAAGGTTCTCGCCATCCACGCTCCGGATTGGCCCGTGCCGGCGGGCTTCGAGTGAACACTCGGGACGCAACTGCCGCCGACCTGCCCGCGATCGACCGCGTGTTCAGGCAATGCTTTTGCGAGACCTTCGCGCATCTGTATCGGCCAGAGGATCTCGCCGCATTCCTCGCGATGTTCACGCCGGATGCCTGGGCCGAGGAGTTTGCCGACCCGCACTACCGTTTCCGCGTCGCCGAGGTGGATGGAGAGGTGGTCGGTTATCTGAAGCTCGGTCCGTCGGCCTTGCCGATCGCGACGTCGGCGCGTGCGGTCGAGCTCCGACAAATCTACGTCATCAAGGCGCATCACGGCAGCGGCATCGCCGCGGCGCTTAGCGACTGGGCGATCGCGGAGGGACGCCGGCTGGGGTTCGAAGAGCTCTATCTCACCGTCTACACCGACAATGAGCGCGCGAAGCGCTTCTACGATCGCTATGGATTCGAAGCGGTGGGACGCTACGATTTCATGGTCGGCGAGCAAGCGGACGAAGACATCATCATGCGGAAAAAGCTTTGAGCCCGGGACAGCAGAGTGTCGAAGTCATCCGGGCGATCAGCCTCGGGCAGCTTCCGCACGGCTTTCTCGGGCGGCGAGGCGGAATGTCGGTCGGCGAATGCGCGGGGCTCAACGTCGGCTTCGGCAGCAATGACGACCGCGAGGCGATCGCGGGAAACCGGCGGCTCGCAGTCGCGGCGCTGCTGTCGGAGGCGGAGCTCGCCACCGTTCACCAGGTCCATTCCGCGGATGTCGTCGTCGCCACTCGATCCTGGCCGCAAGACGAGCGGCCGCGTGCGGACGCCATGGTGACCGACACGCCGAACCTGCTGCTCGGCATCCTTACCGCCGATTGTGCCCCTGTGCTCTTTGCCGATCATCATGCGGTCGTCGTCGGCGCGGCCCATGCCGGCTGGCGCGGCGCACTCGCCGGCGTGACCGACGCGACGATCGAGGCGATGGAAAAGCTCGGCGCTCGGCGCGAACATATTCACGCCGCGATCGGGCCATGCGTCGCCCAGCCGAGGTACGAGGTCGACGAGGCCTTCAAGGCTCGATTCGTCGAGGATGAGACCGACAATGCGCGCTTCTTCGTCACCGGCCCGGCGGGCAAGCCTCACTTCGACCTCGAATCATACATCGTCCATCGCCTGATCGCGGCCGGCATCGGCGAGGTCGAGGCGCTCAATCTCGACACTTATGCCGATGCGGATCGCTTTTTCAGTTTCCGCCGCTCGACCCATCGGGGCGAAGCCGATTACGGCCGTCAGCTCAGCGCGATCGCCATTCCGGGCTGACGCCCAAAAGCTGGGCTTATCGACAAGCGACACGCAGTTGATTGGCGCGATGCCCGGCTTGGCGCTAAGGCCGCGCTCGAACCCAGGAGACCTGACTTGCCCACCGAAGACGAACTGAGCGGCGCCATTTCCCACCAGCGCTCCCCGCGGCCCTCTCCGACCCAGATCGGGAACCGGAAGCTCAGCGCCCAGACGCTGATGCTCGGCTACGGCTTCGATCCGGAGCTCAGCGAAGGCTCTCTCAAGCCGCCGATCTTCCTGACCTCGACCTTCGTGTTCGAGAATGCGGCGGCGGGTAAGCGCTTCTTCGAAGGCGTGACCGGCAAGCGACCCGGAGGCGCGGAAGGCCTCATCTACTCGCGCTTCAACGGGCCGAACCAGGAGATCCTGGAGGATCGGCTGGCGGTCTGGGAAGACGCCGACGACGCGCTCGCTTTTTCGAGCGGCATGGCAGCGATCGCCACCTTGCTGCTGACCTTCGTTCGGCCCGGCGACTGCGTGGTCCATTCCGGCCCGCTTTATGCGGCGACCGAAACGATGATCGCGAAGATCCTCGGCCAGTTCGGCGTGTCCTGGATCGACTTCCCATCGGGTGCGACCCGCGAGGAGATCGACGCGGTCATCGCGAAGGGCAAGGAACAGGGCCGGGTCAGTCTCATCTATCTCGAAAGCCCGGCCAACCCGACCAATCAGCTGGTCGACGTCGAAGCGGTCCGCGCGGCCGTCGACGCCGCTTTCCCGGCCGACCAGCGTCCGCCGATCGCGATCGACAATACCTTCCTCGGCCCGCTTTGGGCCAAGCCGCTCAGCAATGGCGCGGACCTCTCGGTCTACAGCCTCACCAAATATGTCGGCGGTCACAGCGACCTCGTCGCCGGTGCGCTGGTTGGCGAGAAGGGCCTCATCAACCAGATCCGCAGCTTCCGAAACACGATCGGTACGATCTGCGACCCGAACACGGCCTGGATGCTGCTCCGGAGCCTGGAGACGCTGGAGATGCGCATGAGCCGCGCGGGCGAGAATGCCGCGAAGGTGTGCGACTATCTGAGGAGCCATCCGAAGGTCGAGAAAATCGGTTACCTCGGTTTCCTCGAGGAAGGATCGCGCCAGTCCGATATCTTCAAACGCCATTGCACGGGCGCCGGTTCGACTTTCTCGCTCTATCTGAAGGGCGGCGAGAAGGAGGCCTTCGCATTCCTCGATGCGCTGCAAATCGCCAATCTCGCGGTCAGCCTCGGCGGCACCGAGACGCTCGCGAGCGCACCTGCGGCGATGACGCACCTGTCGGTCCCGGACGAACGCAAGAAGCAGCTCGATATCACGCCAAATCTGGTGCGGATTTCGATCGGCTGCGAGAATGCCGACGATCTCATCGCCGACTTCGCGAACGCGTTGCAGGCGGTTTAGATCGCCGACCTAAGAGCGGCGCTTCGATTCTCCGTTGAGGCGTTTGGCGAGTTCCTCCTGCGCCAGGAAGTCCTCCATCATGTCGGCAACCTTGCGGCGGCTGCCCAGGCGCACGGGGGCGCCCTGGCCGTACCAGCTCGCCCAGACTTGATCCTGCTCCAGGCTGAAGACGATGCCCCCCGCAGATTCGTCGGCGTCGCGATTTTGAAGGGCGGCGAACACGCGCCTCATCACGACCGCCACGCCGATCATCAGTGCGGATGACGCGAGGAACATTCCAGCAGACGGAATGAAGCATGAGGTCAGATGCACCAGCGAACCCTGGAACAGGCCGCCCATGATCGCCACCGACGTCAAGGCAACGGCGGCTGCCTGCCAGCCGCGCAGGAAGATCGCACTCAGCAGGACGAAGGGCAGGTAGGGGGTGAACTCGCAACCAGTGACATGGCCACTCATTGCTGCGCGAATGCTTGTCGGAATCGCCACGGCGGTGAGCGCAATCGGCAAAGCAATCCAACTCGGAGCCAATGGCGCACGGAGCCATTTTGTTGCGTGATTTCCGATCACCGCGATGTCCCCCTGGCCAGATCGCCCGCATCCAGCATCTTCGACGCTATCATTTCCACCTCGATTCGGCCTTCGGGATTATGACAAATTTATTGCAATCCCTTTCAGTCGACGAGTCGGGTGTTCCGGTCCAAGAAGCTTCGTCGGTCCCCGAATGACAATACGGGGAAAGACGGACTTTTCCGAAATCCTATGCCATGTGCAACGTTGGCAGCCGCTCCTAGCTCAACCGGATAGAGCGCCGGGCTTCGAACCCGGAGGTTGGGGGTTCGAGTCCCTCGGGGCGGGCCAGCCTTTCCCTAGAGGGTGACGAACCCGCGCGGCCAATGGTCCCTGTCGATGTCGTAGCGCTCTACCCTGAATCCGTTCGGATGGTCCGCAAAACCGGGTAGCGACCGCGTCCGCTCCACGGCCGCCTCCGCCAGTTCCACCGAAGTGTAGATTCCGATCACTTTCACTCGTCCCGTCTCCGGGGGGTCGTGAAAGACGGTGAACAGCTGTTCCACGGCGATTACCTTATAGCGTCGGCCAAGGTCGGCAATGGGTCCAAGGCGATCGCTAACCCCAGTCCTCGATCGGCCAGCCGCGCTCATCGGCCAGGCGCCGGAGCTTGTCGTGCGGATTCACGGCCACCGGCTCGTCCGACCATTCGAAGGCGGGCCGGTCCGACACATGGTCGCTGTAGAAGCGCACATGGCCGTGCGCGCCCTTCAACCCCGATGCCTCCACCCATTCATCGATCATCCGCAACTTCGCCGGGCCGTAGCAATTCTCGCCGGCGATTTTCGCATGCACCCGCTCGTCGAGGCCGATGATCGAGCCGGTGCCGATCACGTCGTCGAAGCCGAGGCGGCGCGCGATCTCATCCGCATAGAGGCGGTACGAGGCGGTCGCGAGGATGAGGCGACGTCCCTCCGCCTTGTCGCGCGCAATCGCCGCGCGGGCGCCGGGCCGGATGTTGGTCGCGATCTGCTTGTCCGCGAAGGTCTCCACCAGCGGCCCCAGCTCGCGCGGATGAATCCTTCGCCCGAGCAGCAAATGGTGGTTGATCTCCTTAAGCCTGCCGCGATCGATGAGGCGCAGGACGTAAGCCAGCATCGATAGCACTACGATGGGCAGGAAAAGCAGCCGCCAGGGCGCTCGCCTCAGCGCACAATGAATGAGGAACGGCGTGTAGGTCGCACGCCGGGTGACCGTGCGGTCCATATCGTAAACGGCAAGGTCGCTCATGCAGTGCCCGCCAATATGGCTTCGGCGAGCGTGTGGTCCGCCGGCTTGTCGACGTCGATCCCGGCGAGCGGGTTGCTGAGCCGAACCGCTTTGACGCGAAGACCCAACCGTTGCCCAAGACGCTTCATCACGCCGTCGATGCTCAACAATCGCAGAAAGGTTCCGATCAGCACCAGTGGACCGGCGATTGCGACGACGCGCAGACCCTTCTTCCGATCCTGCTCGACCGAGCGCCAAAGCTGGATTGCAGACTCGACCTTGGGAGAACCCAGCACGAACAGGTTTGCGCCAGTGTATGCACCCCCGCGAAACCTCAGCCATGTTCGCTGGGCCTTCGGAAAGCGCCGCATCAGCACGTCACGTTCGACGACCCCTATGGCGATATCCGCACCGAGCGCATTTGCGCAGAACTCGTCGACCATCTGCGTATCGAGCAACGCGTGGTCTGCCGTCGTCACCAGCAGCGGCCATTGGGTCCTCGGGTCGTTGCAGAGACCGAGCATGGTCTCGGCGATCGTTCCGTCGGACTCCTGGTACCTGACGCGGGCATCCTCCGCGATCACTGCGGCAATCCGTTCGGGCGCCTGCGAGAGAATGACGACGGTGTCGATCTTGCGGCTAGCCAGCAACGCACGCACCGGTCGCCGGACCATCGGTTCATGCCCGACGGCGACCAGGGCTTTCATGTCGGTTCCGAACTGCTCGGCAAACGCGTCGCGCCCCGGCCTCGAGCCGGCGAGCACGATCGCCGTATATTTCACGCTTCCAGCCAGGAAACGACCTCGGCTCCGCGCGCTTGTCGCTCAGTCATCTGGGCGAGCCGTACCGCGTGGAAGATGAGGCTGATAAGCGTCCACCATGCCACCAGCACGAGGCCGCTGTCCGGACGTCCGAACAGCAGGGCTGCGGCGAGGATGACCATGTTCGGATTGCGCCGCGCGGTGATCAGCCGGAACTTGCTGTCGAGCGGCCGCCAGACGTGGATTTCCATGCCGCCAAAACGCTGGATCGACAGGCCTTCGATCGCCCGCTGCGCGACATAACCGCCGATGATCACCCACAGCACCATAGTCGCGTACACGGGTTCGAGCGGACGTCCGTAAGCGGTCAGCCCATGCAGCCAGGCCCACCACCAGAAGGGCGGGTGAACCAGGTCGATCCCATGGTCGAAGACGTTGCCCCACTTGGACGACGCCCCGGTGCAGCGAGCGAGCTTCCCGTCGACGGTGTCGAGCACCATGAAGGTGAAGCCCGACAGGATGCCGAGCCAGTAATTGCCGTTCCAGAACAGCCAGAATGCGAGCAGGCAACCGATCGCGCCGACCATGGTGATGGCGTTCGGCGACAGTCCCGCCTGGGCCGCCCAGCGCGTCAGGTAGAAAGCGGGCTTGCGCCACAGGTATAGGGTGAGCGCATCCGTGACGCCCTTGTAGGCGGCATCATAAGCGGCGCGCTCGACGGGTTCGGCATCGTTCGGATCGAGCAGCATCACGAACGGCCGTTCGCGCTTGCGAAGGGCTTTGTTCTCGAGCTCTGCGGTTTCTGCCGCAATTGCATCGTACCCGCCAATCGACGCTCCGGACGTCAGCGCAGCCACAACCGGGCCCGCATCCTCGCCTTGCGGAACATGAACCATGACCGGCTTCCCGCCGAGTGTCAGGACTGAGCGCGGGCGGTTGCGCATCTCCTTGATCCACGCGGGGTCCCAGCCATAGGCCATGCTCGCAAGCAGTGCAGGCCGCTCGTCAGCCACGGTCTCGGCGCATTCGAAGCCCGCATTGGTCGCCAACCGGCAGGCGCGATCCTTGGCGCCCATCCCGAAGGGCCGTGCCGGATTATCGCCCACAGGCACGAACAGGAGAGGCGCGTCGCTCGTCATCGACAGCAGCGCATAAAGGCGCTCGACTCGGCAGGGAAGGGGCGACCACTCCGCTCATCACTTGCCCCTGACTGCCATTTCGCGCATCAATCCGCCCGAATGGCCGAGGACACCGAGCAGCAGACGGATCAGCGGCACGGCTCGGTCTACCGGGTCGCGGGCGCGCTCACGATCACCCGGGCCGCGACGACGCAGCGCGAACTCGAAGCGCTTGCCGATCCGGTGACGATCGATCTCAGCGAAATCGACAGGATGGACACCGTCGGCGCGTGGCTAGTCTATCGTACCGTTCGCGACCGCGGCGCCAAGGTGATCGGAGCAAGCCGCGACGAGGTTAGCCTGCTCCGGCAGGTCGAGGAGTTCGACAAGCCGACACAGGTCACTGCCGATGAGCCGCACAACTTCATTGCCGTCCTGCGCGAGCTTGGCGAGTGGGTCGCAGAAGCGGGATCCACCCTGGTGGGGCTGCTCGGCTTCTTTGGTGCGACCCTGATCGCCTTCGCCAATGTCATCCGCAGGCCGAAGAAATTCCGCGTGAATGCAGTGGTGCAGCGCTTCGACGTGGTCGGGGTGCGCGCGCTCGGCATCATCGGCCTGATGAGCTTCCTGATCGGGATCGTCATCGCCCAGCAAGGCGCGGTGCAGCTCGCCCAGTTCGGGGCCGAGGTCTACACCATCAACCTCATCGGCCGGATCACCATCCGCGAGCTCGGCGTGCTGATGACCGCGATCATGGTCGCGGGCCGGTCGGGTTCCGCCTTCGCCGCGCAGATCGGCACGATGAAGATCACCGAGGAAATCGACGCCATGCGCACGATCGGCGTCTCGCCGATCGAGGCGCTGGTGCTGCCGCGAATGATGGCGTCGGTCCTGATGATGCCGCTGCTCGCATTCTGGGCGATGATCACCGCATTGCTCGGCGGCGGAATTTTCGTCTGGCTCGACCTGCAGATCCCGCCGCTGACCTATATCCAGCGACTGCAGGAGGTGACTCCGCTCACCGATTTGTGGATCGCGCTCATCAAGGCGCCAGTGTTCGGCTTCATCATTGCGCTGTCCGGCTGCTTCCAGGGCATGCTGGTCCAGGGCGACAGCGAGGAAGTGGGTTCGCGGACGACCACGGCGGTCGTGCAGTCGATCTTCCTGGTCATCGTCCTCGATGCCATCTTTGCGGTCTTCTTCAGCTCGATCGGCTGGGTATGACCGTTCCGAAGGATTGCCACCCCATCATCGAGGTACGGAACCTGCGCAATGCCTTTGGCGAGCAGATCATCCACGACGACCTCGACCTCACGGTCTGCCGCGGTGAAATCCTCGGCGTCGTGGGTGGGTCGGGAACCGGCAAATCGGTCCTGCTGCGGTCGATCATCGGCCTGCAAACCCCGGAACAAGGCCACATCGACGTCCTTGGCGAGAATATGGTTGGCCGAACCGAGGACGAGGCGAAGAACATCCGGCGCAGGTGGGGCATCTTGTTCCAGAACGGCGCGCTCTTCTCGACGCTCACGGTGGCCGAGAATGTCGAGGTTCCGATCCGGGAATATTTCCCATTCATCAAGCCGCCGCTGCTTGACGAGATTGCGGGCTACAAGATCGCCATGGGCGGACTGCCGCCCGATGCCGGGCCCAAATATCCGTCGGAGCTGTCCGGCGGCATGGTCAAGCGCGCCGGACTTGCGCGCGCACTCGCCCTCGATCCCGAGCTTTTGTTCCTCGACGAGCCGACCGCCGGCCTCGATCCGATCGCCGCGGCCGCCTTCGACGAACTGATCAAATCGCTTCAGCAGCGGCTCGATCTCACGGTGTTCCTGATCACCCACGACCTCGATACGCTGCACGCCATCTGCGACAGGGTCGCGGTGCTTGCGGACAAGAAGGTGATTGCGGTCGGGACGATTCCCGAACTATTGGCTTTGGACCATCCGTGGATACAAGAATATTTTAACGGGCCGCGCGGACGCAACGCGGCCCAAAGTTATGAAGAGGGGCCCGTCGCCTAGTGGAAACGCGGTCGAACTATGTGATGGTGGGAGCCGTAACGGTGGCGCTGCTTGCCGGCGTGCTGCTGTTTATCGTCTGGCT
>Ga0070671_100001820_pt1 | contig 16232 bp, 11 predicted proteins | sample KBSS73metaG_FD_65341 | JGI IMG/M metagenome (GOLD analysis project Ga0070671, IMG submission 65341) | Switchgrass rhizosphere microbial communities from Kellogg Biological Station, Michigan, USA - KBS S7-3 metaG | ecosystem: Host-associated > Plants > Roots > Rhizosphere > Soil ...
GACTCAAACGCCCGTCGCGGCCTCGACGATCGGAATGAAATCGGAGGCCTTCAGGCTGGCTCCGCCGACAAGAGCGCCGTCGACGTCGGCGATAGAGAATATCTCGCCGGCGTTCGAAGGTTTGACCGAACCGCCGTACAGGATCCGGATCTGACGGCCGTCCTCGCCGAAGCGCTCGACTAGCTTGCCGCGAATCGACGCATGCATCTCCGCAATTTCGGGATTGGTAGGGACCTTGCCGGTGCCGATAGCCCAGATCGGCTCGTAGGCGATCGCAAGATCGCCCTCACCTTCGAGGCTTTGCGGAAGCGAGCCGTCGAGCTGCTTCAACACCGTCCCGACGGCGTGCCCTGACTCCCGCACATCGAGGCTCTCACCGATGCACAGGATGACGTTCAGGCCGACCGACAGTGCCGCCTCGGCCTTCGCCCGCACGTCGGCGTCGCCTTCGCGCTGCGCATCGCGCCGTTCGCTATGGCCGACGATGGTCAGGCTCGCGCCCGCATCGAGAAGCATCAGCGCTGACGTGCAGCCCGTGTGTGCGCCCTTCTCCGCTTGATGGACGTCCTGTCCGCCGATCGGAAATCCGGGCACCGCACGCGCCGCCCGCTCGATCAGGATCGAGGGCACACAAAGTGCGACGTCGACCGCGGAATAGCCTTGGGCCGCGGCCGCGATCGCGCGAATCTCTTCGAGATCGGACGACAGTCCATGCATCTTCCAGTTCCCGGCGACGAGCTTCCTGAGCGGCATGATTTCCCTTGTCTCCCCTTGTGTTGGCGCCCCGTAGCTGTGCCGCTTGATGCGCGCCAGCCCGCCCCCTAAAGCGGCTGTCCTCTTCCATTCGCACCGGGACCCCGATGCTCTCCTTTTTCCGTCGCGTTTCCAAATCCAAGGTCGGCACCGGCATCATGGCCATGGTGCTGATCGCCATCCTTGCCGGCTTCGCCGTCGCCGACCTCAGTAATTTCGGGTCGGGCAATATCAACCTCGGCATGGGGAGCGGAACGCTTGCCAAGGTCGGCGATCAGTCGATCAACGAGCGCGACGTCAGCGACGCGATGCAGCGGCGGCTCCAGGACGCGCGCCAACAGCGCCCCGACGCCGATTATGCGACGATCATCGGCGACCTGAACCCGGTGTTCGAGGCGCTGCTCCAGCAGAAGACGTTGCTCGCCTTCGCCGACAAATATGGCTTCCCGGTCTCGAAGCGCCTGATCGACGCCGAGATCACGCAGCTTCCCGGCACGAAGGGGCTGAACGGGCAGTTCAGCGAGCAAATGTATCAGCAGTTCCTGCAACAGCAGCGCCTTGGCGACGCGCAGGTCCGAGAGATCATTGCCGGTGGACTGCTGCAGCGCCTGCTGCTCACGCCCGTCGCGACCAACGCCCGCGTCCCGGTCGGGATGGCGACGCCTTATGCCTCGATGCTGCTCGAGCAGCGCGAGGGTGAGGCGGCCATTGTGCCCATCGACGCGTTCAAGGCCGGGTTGAAGCCGACCGATGCCGAGGTCCAGCAATTCTATACGGCGAACCGCGCGCGCTACATGATTCCTGAACAGCGTACCCTGCGGATTGCGCGGATCGGGCCAGAGCAGGTCGCTGGAGCGAGTGCTTCGGAACAGGAAATCACGAACTACTATAACCAGAACAGAGCGACCTATGAGCCGAGCGATACGCGTTCGCTGAGCCAGGTCGTGGTCCAGGATCAGTCGGCCGCCAATGCGGTTGCGCAGCGCGCCAAGGCTGGCCAGGCCCTTGCTGCGGCCGCAGCGCCCGCCGGAGCCAATGCGGCGGTCAGCAGCCTGCCGAACCAGAGCCGAGCCGCTTATGCAGGCGTTGCTGGTGACAAGGCCGCAGAGGCGGTGTTCGCTGCCTCTTCCGGCGCGATCGTCGGGCCTTTGAAGTCTGACTTCGGCTGGGCGGTAGTGAAGATCGATTCGGTCAAGGCGGGCAGCGGCAAGTCACTTGAGCAAGCGCGCGCCGAGATTGCGACCAAGCTCAACGCCGACAAGCGCAAGAGCGGGATCGAGGACCTTGTCGACAAGGTCCAGACGGCGCTCGACGACGGCAGCAATTTCGGTGAAGCCGTCGCTGCGGCCAAGCTGCCGGTGACGGCAACGCCGCTAATCGCCGCAAACGGAAGTTCGCGGACCGATGCAGCCTACAAGCTGCCGCCGGAGCTGGCGCCGATCCTCAAGACGGGATTCGAGATCGCGCCGAACGATCCGCCGGAGATCATCTCGTTGCAGGGCGATTCGGGCTATGCGGTGGTCTCGCCCGGGCAGGTCGTGCCGGCCTCTCCGGCTCCACTCGCGAGCATCGCTGCGCAAGTGACGAGCGACTGGATCAACGACCAAGCGACGAAGCGGGCCGAAGCAGCTGCCAAGCAGATCGCGGCCAAGGCGAACGGGAACGTGTCGGTCGCCGAGGCGATGAAGAGCGTCGGTGTCGCTTTGCCGCCTTCGCGGCCCATCCAGGCGCGGCGCATCCAGATCGCCGATGCGCAGGGTAAAGTCCCGGCGGCGATGAAGATCCTGTTCACGGTCGGCGCGGGCAAGGCCAGCATGGCCGCCAATCCGCAGGGCGGCGGCTACTTCGTGGTGAAGACGACCAAGGTCACGCCGGGCAACGCGCTGATGTCTCCGGGCCTCATCGGACAGGTCCAGGGCGAACTCAGCCAGGCGGCGTCGCAGGATTATGCCGATCAGTTCATCGCCGACATGAAACGTGAGATGAAGGCGAAGCGGAACCAGGAAGCGATCGAGGCCTTCCGTGCGAGGCTGCTGACCGGCGGCAACTAAGTCTCGCTTGACGTCACTCATTTCGTTGCCTAAAAGTTCCCCGTTCGTTCTTTCGGGGGAGTGACGTCCGATGCTCACCGCCAAGCAGCGCGAATTGCTGCTCTTCATCGACAACCGCCTCAATGAAAGCGGGATCAGTCCCAGTTTCGATGAAATGCGCGAGGCGCTCGACCTCAAGTCGAAGTCCGGCGTGCACCGGCTGATCTCGGCGCTCGAGGAGCGCGGTTTCATTCGTCGGCTCCCAAACAGGGCGCGCGCCTTGGAGGTGCTCAAGCTTCCGGAGAGCAGGCCGTCGGCGACAGTTACTCCGATCCGGCCTGTTTCGGTCGCCCCCGCCAACGACACGATGGAAATCCCACTCCACGGCCGAATCGCCGCGGGTACGCCGATCGAGGCGCTTCAGGGAACGGAGAGCTTTGCAGTTCCCGCGGCGCTCCTCGGCAGCGGCGAGCATTATGCGCTCGAAGTGTCGGGCGATTCGATGGTCGATGAGGGCATTCTCGACGGTGACTTCGCGCTTATCCGCAAAGTCGACAGCGCGCGCGACGGCGAGATCGTGGTCGCACTGATCGACAATGAGGAAGCGACCCTGAAGACCTTCCGCCGCGAAGGACGGATGATCCGCCTCGATCCAGCGAACAGCCGGTACGAGCCGCAGCGCTACGACGAGAGCCGCGTGCGCATCCAGGGCCGCCTCGCCGGCCTCATTCGCCGCTACTGAGGGGCGAACTCGGCCCACGGATGATCACCGACGCGATCGGTGACCGTGTCCACCTTGGGAGAGCTTCCGAGATAGACTGCTAGTCCGCCGGTCTGGCGCAGGCCCGTCGCATCGAGCTTCAGCCAACGAGGCGCGCAGCTACGCGGCAAGCGGCGATCCGAGACAATGATGTCGGCGGAGGCACAGGCGGTGGTGATCGCTTCCCAATCGATGCGGGTCGAGGAACGCGTCGCCAGCAGCCGCCATTCCGAATCGTTCTTGCGAAGGAAAGCGGCGCACGCGTCACGTGAACAGTCGCTCGCCGGTTGCCCCTCCAGGATGTCGGGATCGCCGTCGAAACCCGATGCTTCGGCCAAAAGGCTCCGCACATAATCGCCGGCGCGGTCGCGCAGAATCATTGGCGTCCCGTCCTTCACGACGGCCAGGTGCCGACCATCGCCGGTGATGAGGAGATCGGGCGACGGCGCTAGCGATGCACCGACCGCTCCAATGGCGATCGGAGCCAGCCCCAGCAGCCGGACACGAGAGCTCCAGAGGCAAATCCAGATCCCCCCTGTCACCATGGCCGCGAACGCCCAGGCCGGCATCGATGGCAGAAGGGCGACAGCTCCCCGAGCCGATGCCACATTGTGGGCGAGCCCCAGCAGGACGTCGATCGCGACCCCGCAGAGCAGCCAGAGCGGCTGACCCAGCCCGACTGCATCGAGCGCCAATGCGCCAGCCTCTAACGGCATGATCACGAACGTCGTCAGCGGGATCGCGACGATGTTGGCGCCAACACCGTAAAGGCCCGAACGGTGAAAGTGATAAAGCGCGAGCGGCATCAGCGCGATTTCGACCACGAGCCCGGTAATTACAGTTCCCAGCAATGCCCTACCGACGCGGGCGAACAGGCCCTCGTCCCTGCGTTGTAGAAGCCGGCGCGCCCATTCGGTTGAGTAAAGCGCGACGATCGCGGTCACGGCTGCGAAGCTCATCTGGAAGCTTGGTCCAGCGAGCACCTCTGGACGGAAGATCAGGACGACCAGCGCCCCGGTCGCGATCAGGCGAATGCTGATGGCGTCGCGGCCCAGCGCGATCCCGCCGAGGATGAGGACGGCCGCAACGCAACTTCGGACGGTCGGTACCTGGGCTCCGGTCAGCAGTGTGTAGGCAATGCCTGCAGCGGCTGCGACGCCCGCCGCCACCAGCACCAGGTTGAGGCGAAGCGCCAGTCGCTCGCTCACCGCCAGCAACCTCAATGTCAGCAGCATCGCAAAAGCGACCACAGCGGCAATGTGGAGGCCACTGACCGACAACAGGTGCGTAAGGCCGCTCCTTCGCATGGCGTCGGCATCGTCTTCGCCCACGGCATTCTGGTCTCCGGTCGCCAGGGCGATTGCGATTCCGCCGGATCTATCCGGCAGTCGATGGCCGACATGGTCGCGCAAGCGTTGGCGGACGCCGTCGAGGCCGCGAGGCTCCGCACTTCGGAGCACCGTCACAGGTCCGAGCGACTTCCCCACGGCTCCGATCTCCTTGAACCACGCATCGCGGGCAAAGTCGTAGGTGCCGGGCAGCGCCATCGGCGGTGGAGGCGCAAGGCGGGCGCGAAGTTCAACGATCGCGCCGGCCGCAATGCCCGCCGGGAGCTTGTCCTCATCGATCGAGACGCGGACGTGCGGAGGCAGGCCGGGGTCGGCGGGCCGCAATAGCAAGCGAACGGTCGCGCGTGCTGCGAGATGATCCACGGTTTCGACCTCGCCACGAAAGGCAACCACCCTCAGACGCTCCAGCCGTGCTTGGGCCACAAGCTCCGACCGAGCCCAGACCAGCGAGCAGCCCAATGCCGCAGCAAGCGAGAACCAGCCCAAGGCCCGACCGGCCCTTCCCTGCCCAAGGCCGAAGCCGATGAGCGAGGCTGCGGCGGTCAGGCAAAGGAACGCCTGCCACTCAATCCACGTATTGAGGGTGAACCATGCGGCAATGCCGGTGCCGAAACCGACCACGAGCCAGGGTGGAAGTTGCGCGCGCTCAGTCTCGAGGAGCTTCTCCAGCCCCTCGAGAAGCGCGGAAATCCGCGTCTTCCAATAGCTCCGAGCACGCTGTGGAAGAGGCGCTTCCCCTATGTTAGGGGCGCTCGTCCGTTGCATTGCAGCATTGAGAGAAGAGGAAAGCGCGCTTGAGCGCAAGTCATTCGTCGCGGTCGGTCGTAACCCGCTTTGCCCCCTCCCCCACCGGCTACCTCCATATCGGCGGGGCGCGGACGGCCTTGTTCAACTGGCTCTACGCCCGCCACACCGGCGGCAAGTTCCTGTTGCGCATCGAAGATACGGACCGCGCTCGCTCCACGACGGAAGCCATCGACGCGATTCTCGACGGCATGCGCTGGCTCGGCCTCGATTGGGACGGGCACGAATATTATCAGTCGCAATTCTGGGCCCGGCACGCCGAGATCGCTCATCGCCTGTTGGAGCGGGGCGCCGCCTATCGCTGCTACATGACGCAGGAGGAACTGACCGAGCAGCGGGAGAAAGCGCGGGCGGAACGCAAGCCTTTCCGGATCACCAGCCCATGGCGCGACGTCACCGAGGACCAGGGCGACAAGCCCTACGTGATCCGACTCAAGGCGCCCACGGAAGGCGAGACCGTCATCGACGACCAGGTTCAGGGCCGGGTGACGGTCCAGAACGCGGAGATCGACGATTTCATCCTGCTGCGTTCCGACGGGACGCCGACCTACATGCTGGCGGTTGTCGTCGACGATCACGACATGGGAGTGACCCACGTCATCCGCGGCGACGATCACCTCAATAATGCCTTCCGGCAGCTGGCAATAATTCGTTCAATGGGCTGGCCGGAGCCCACTTATGCACATGTGCCCCTGATCCACGGTCCCGATGGGGCCAAACTCAGCAAGCGCCATGGGGCGATGGGCGTCGACGCCTATCGTGACGAGCTCGGCCTGCTGTCCGAGGCCGTGAACAATTACCTGCTTCGGCTCGGCTGGGGACATGGCGATGACGAGATCATCAGCCGCGACCAGGCGATCGACTGGTTCGACCTGCCGCAGGTCGGTAAATCGCCGTCGCGCTTCGACTTCAAGAAGCTCGAGAATCTCAACGGCCATTACATCCGGGAAGCGGACGACGCGCGCCTTGCGGAGCTCGTCGCGCCGAAACTCGGAGTTTCGGGAGAGCAGGCCGCGCTGCTTGTGAAAGCCATGCCGGAGCTCAAAGCACGGGCCCATACGCTGAACCAGCTGGCCGAAGGGGCGCAATTCCTCTTCGCGAAACGGCCCTTGGAACCGGACGAAGCGTCCTCCGCTCTATTGGCCGGAGAAGCGCGCCAGACCCTCCGTTCGGCACACGACAAGCTGAGCGCTCTTGCAGATTGGGACACAGCGTCGTTAGAGGCGGCGATCCGCGAAGTCGCGGAGGGCAGCGGCGTGAAGCTCGGCAAGCTAGCCCAGCCCCTTCGCGCTGCCCTCACAGGGCGCACGACCTCTCCGGGAATTTTTGACGTGTTGGCGTTGCTCGGCCGCGAGGAGAGCCTTGCCCGCATCGCCGACCAGATGGAGCGATAGAATGGACGTAAAGACTGCCACCCTCGGCCTCGAGGGCACCAACCATCAATATCCGGTGCTGGACGGCTCGGTCGGTCCGGAAGTGGTCGATATCCGCAAGCTCTACGCCGAAACGGGCCTGTTCACCTACGACCCGGGATTCACGTCGACCGCGAGCTGCAAGAGCGCCATCACCTATATCGACGGCGAAGCGGGCATCCTTCTCCATCGCGGCTATCCGATCGATCAGCTGGCGGAGAATTCGTCCTTCATGGAGGTCGCCTACCTCTTGCTGCACGGCGAGCTTCCAAAGAAGGGCGAGCTCGACAATTTCGTCTACACGATCAGCCGGCACACGATGGTGCACGAGCAGCTCGCGACCTTCTTCCGCGGGTTCAGGCGCGACGCTCACCCGATGGCGATCCTGTGCGGCGTCGTCGGAGCGCTGTCGTCCTTCTACCATGACAGCACGGACATCACCGATCCCGAGCAGAGGATGATCGCCTCGCATCGTTTGATCGCGAAGATGCCGACCCTGGTGGCGATGGCCTTCAAATATTCCGTCGGCCAGCCCTTCATGTATCCCCAGAACAGCCTCAGCTATACGGGCAACTTCCTCCGGATGACCTTCGGCGTCCCGGCGGAGCCCTATGAGGTCAATCCGATCATCGAGAATGCGATGCGCCGCATTTTCATCCTGCACGCCGATCACGAGCAGAATGCGTCAACCTCGACGGTCCGCCTCGCGAGCTCGTCGGGCGCGAACCCGTTCGCCTGCATTGCGGCCGGCATCGCCTGCCTGTGGGGGCCCGCCCACGGCGGCGCCAACGAGGCTGCGCTCAACATGCTGCGTGAGATTGGCAACGTGAAGCGCATCCCGGAATATGTCGCCCGTGCGAAGGACAAGGACGATCCGTTCCGGCTGATGGGCTTCGGGCATCGCGTCTACAAGAACTTCGACCCGCGCGCGAAGGTTATGAAGGCGACCGCCGACGAGGTGCTGAAGGAACTCAACATCTCCGACCCGGTGCTCGATGTCGCGAAGGAATTGGAGCGGATCGCGCTCAGCGACGACTACTTCATCGAGAAGAAGCTCTACCCGAACGTCGATTTCTATTCGGGTGTGATCTTGAACGCGATCGGCTTCCCGACCGACATGTTCACCGCGCTATTCGCACTGGCCCGAACCGTGGGTTGGGTCGCGCAGTGGAACGAGATGATCGCGGACCCCGATCAGAAAATCGGCCGCCCGCGCCAGCTCTACACCGGGGCGACGCAGCGCAACTATATTCCGGTCGATCGCCGCTAGGCGGAGGGCAAGGTCAATGTGAAGCGCGCGCCCTCGCCGGGCGCGCTTTCCAGGACGACGTCGCCGCCCATGGAGCGGGCGAGCCTTCGCGCAATGGCTAGACCGAGCCCGGTGCCGCCGACCTTCGCGTGGGCGCGCTCGAAGCGCTCGAAGATTCGCTGGTGATCTTCCGCGGCGACGCCGGGGCCTTCGTCGGCAACCGTCACCGACGATTTGTCACCGGCTAGACCGAAGAGAAGGCCGATATTCCCGCCTTCCGGGGAATGGCGGATCGCGTTGCCGATAAGATTGACCAGGATCTGGATGACGGCCCGTTCCTCGCCTTTCGCGGGAAGGGCTTCGGCGCCTTCGGGCTGGATGCGCACCGCGCGTTCCTCGGCCGCGGCGTCCAGAATCACGATGGCTTCGCCGGCAAGGGCCGCGAGGTCGATCGAGCGGGACTCCAGCACCGGCTCCTCACCCATCGACGTCAGCACCGAAAGTAAGTGTCGGGCAGCGGTTGCGATATCATTCCCGTAGCTCGCATAATCGCTGCGAAGCGGGCCGTCCGCGCGCTCGACGATGCGCTCGGCGCTTTCGATGATGTGATCCAGCGGGGAACGCAGCACTTCGTCCAACGCATGGTCAAAGGCGCTGGCGCGCCCCTGCGGTTCGGAGGGCACCACGCCGTTCGACTCCACGGAGCCTCGAAACCCGGCGAAGCTGCCGTCCGCGCCGGTGACGACTTCACCACTCAGGACAACCGAACGACTTTCATCGGCGCGACTGCGCGCATGCTGGCCTGCAAAGCCCCGGCGTGATGCCAGGGCGCTGATCAATGGCATCTCCCCGGCATCGTCTTCCTCGAGCCGAAGCACGCGTGTTAGCGGTTGGCCGGCTACGCCGTCGGGGTCGACTCCGAGCAATTCGGCGAGGTCGGAAGAAAGCGAGATGATCCGGAGCTCCTCATCGGCGGCCCATTCATTGCGCGCGCCGCCGGCCTCGGCTTCGCTACCACCGCCGAGGATGGCGGCGAGCCTGGGGCCCGAAGGCGTACGCACCGTCCAGCCTTCGAGTGAAAGGGCGATCTCATCGCCCTCAGGCTTGGCCTGGACCCAGAGCTCGATGTCATGGTCGGTCGAGGCCGCCAGCGCCGGGCGCGACACGGGGGTCCGAAGCTGGCGCGCCAGCTGGGCGACGGCGGCGATCTGAGGAAGCGCCAGCGGCTTTCCGAGATCCGATCCCGCTTCCCGCTGCAATGCCTCGAGCTCGGGGTCGGCCGAGATGAGCCGTCCAGCACGGTCGAGGCGCCCGAGAACCGGACGCGGCTCCGACGGAGCGCTAGCCACGGCCCTGCCCCATCCGTTCCAAAGACGCGCGGTAAGCCGGTGCTGCCAAAAGCCACGAACGAGCCGCCTCTGCCTCCGCATCGGTCATCTGATCGAACGCCATGATCGCGGCGCCCGCGTCCGCGATCCCCAGAAGGTCGCCGATCCGGGCCAGCAGGCCGGCTGCAAGCTCTCGAGAAATAGCGGCAGCCCTCAACAGGCCCATCAGATGCTCCGGCTCGCCGGAGAGGAATTCGTCCATGGCCGAATCCGTGGGGACCCCGGCGCGGCGGGCGAGCAATTCGGCGACGAAGCCGATTTCGCCCTCGTGGGCAGCAGCGAGTACAAGCTCGTCCGTAAGACCGCCAGCTTCGTCGAGGAAATGCACGAGCGACGCAGTCAGCGCGTCGATGCCGCGTTCCTCGTCATGATTTTCGAGAACACGCTCAGAAGCTTCGGCGAGTTCGATGTCTGCGCCAGGTGCGCCGCGGCTGGAAGCCACTTCGCGGCGAAGGGCTGCCGCGACGGCGTAAGCGATCGTCTCGGCGCTGTGCTTCGAAAGATCGTCGAAGGCGACCAGGCACTGGCCGAACCGATCACGGCGGCGACCACGTCCGAGGATCAGCGCCATGGCGGCGGCGGCCACGGCGCCATAATCATGGCTGACGAGGCCCTGCAGGACCCGCGCCTCGCGGCGTCCGCTGCGGGCACGGGCGGCGGTCCCGATCCGCTCTTCATCCGCGCGGCGCAGAAGGATTGCCATCAGGCCCGGCTCGTCCAGCATCCCGGATGCCGTCAGCGCGGCCATCAATGGGGCATCGCCTTCATCGTTGGCCGCGACGCGGCCGTTCGGCAGCGCAGCGCGGAGAGAGTCAGCGACATCGCCGACGAGGCAGTGGAGCATGGCCGTCATGAGGGCTCGCTCCTGCTCGGTGAGGCGCTTCGACGGATCGAGGAAGAAATCGCGCCGGACGGTCCACAACCGCCCACGACCCGTCATACGCGCGGGCGCGTTTTCGTCCGCTGCAACAACAGCGATCGGCCATTCTTCCGGCATCATCCTGCCGTGATTATCCGTTTTCAGTTAACTTCGCGTCAACTCAGGCGAAGAATGGCGCACTCGCTGCACGATGAAAAAGGACAGCGCCGCATAGACGAGAATTGCGATCAGATAGGCTGTCCAGACCCCGCCGAGCGCGAAGGGAAGCGCGAGGAAAACGGCATTGCGCCGTGAGAAGAGCCAGAGCTCCCCTCCCGACGGCATGGTCGCCTTCTCGATCCGCGCCGCTTCGGCGAAGGCGCAGCCGGCAGCAGCAGCCACCAGCGATCCCCATCCCGTTCCATGCCTCGTTTCCCACAAACCAATCGCGAGGAGCGCGACACCGGCTGCGGGCCACAGGAGCCGCCTGCTCAGCATCCGGACGGGCAGCGGCTTCAGGCGGATCGAAGATAGCCGCGCCGCGACCATGTCGAGCGGCGTGGACAGCAGGAGCAGGACAAGGCCGGCACCGAGCCATCCGCGCGTGAAGCAAACAGCGCCCGCAAGCGTAAGTCCGAGCGCTCCCCATATCAGCCACTGCGGCCGTACTGGGGTTTCGAGGAGCTGCTCGGTGGCAAGATCTTCGAGAAATGGTAGGACGAAACGGCTGGACCAGTCGGTCCGCTCACCACGCGAATTATGGACAAGCTCACGCTCGAAGCTCGCAAGCTGCGCGGCGCTCTGGGTCAGCAGCGGCTCACCGCCGTCGTCCGACGCGCGGATCAGCCGCGCGCCCTCCTGGATCGTCCGGCGAAGCAAGGTCGACTGGAGGTCCCAGTCGCCTAGCATTGCCGCAGTCGATCCGAGCAGATGCGCATCGACGGTCGCGACGCCGGCCCATCGGGATTGCGCATCGATCCGCTCGAACGAGTCGTGCTGCTCGTCGTCAGGGACCGTTGCGACTGTCGGCTCGGGGTCTTCGACGAGGCGGGTGACGAGATCCAGAGGTGGTACCACGCCGTCGCCGATCAGGAGAATGGCGGATCCCGCCTCGAATCGGCTGATCGCCTCATTGACGTCACTGACGGGAAAGACGGCGACGCCGTCGAGCCTTAGCCGCTCGAACGCGTCCTGGAGCGTCTGCGGCACACGCTCGACAACGACGACGATCGGAACCGCTCCCGCGGCCGACGCACAGCGAACCTGATATTCGATGAGCGTCCGCCCCGCGAGCGGAAGCAAGGCGCGCAAGCCCCCGCTATCATCCTCCTGATAGGCTCCGATGAGCGCGCCAATCGTCATGTTTTGAAACTTCCTCCCCCGGCCGGCAGCTATGCCTTTCTATTCGCTTCCGTGCACGGCCAAAGATGATAGACTGCCATTCACGATGACACCCACTCCACAGCGCGCCCAAAAACTGCCGCAACCGGGCGATGCGGCACAGCCCGTCGAACTGCTCTCAGCAGCAGCCGATTTCGTGGAGCCGAGCTTCGACGAGGAGCAGTGGCGCGAGCAGGCCGCCGAGGAACGCGGAAGCGGCGGCCGCCAGGTGCTCGGCACCACGCTTATCGTCCTTGCCGGGCTATGGGTCGGCTATACGGCCTGGTCGGCGGGCCGCACCTTGGCGGGGCAGCCGCTGTCGTCGCCGCTACTGACGCAGTGGGTCGCCGTCGCGGCAGGTCCACTCGCGCTGATGGGACTTGTGTGGCTGATCTTCGGCAGGACACGCAGGAAAGAGGCCGAGCGGTTCACGCGGTCGGTCGTCGTCATGCGCAACGAAGCGCAGAGCCTCGAAGCCTTGCTCGAGGTGTTGTCGCAGCGGATCCAGGACAGCCGTTCCGAACTTACGATGATGTCGCAGCATCTGATGAAGCTCGGCGACGAAGCGACTGGCAAACTCGGCGGAATCACGCGCGAGTTCGACAGCAGCACCGAAAAGCTGCGGCATCACAGCGAGGTGCTCGATCGCGCTGCCGAATCCGCCCGCAACGATATCGCCGTGCTGCTCGACGACTTGCCGAAAGCCGAAGAGACAGCTCGCGCAGTCGCAGAACAGATTCGGACGGTGGGCACCGAATCGATCGAGAAGACCGATGCGCTTGGAAAACAGGTCGACGGCCTAGCCGAGCGCACCCAAAGCGCAGAGCAAATCGTTACCGAAGCCACCAACCGGCTTGCTGCACGGCTGGCGGAGATCGACAGCGCCGGCACGAATGCGGCAGCCCGGGTAAGCGAAGCAGAGACCGCTTATTCCGGAACGCTCGACACCTTGCTCAATCGCACCTCCGACACGCTCGAGCAGGTGCGATCTGGGATCGACGTGCAGGCGGCAGCAGTCGCGGCACTCGTCGCCCAGGCGTCGGCGGGAATCGGCAGAGCCGGCGCGGACGCCGCGGAAGCGCTTGCAGCCAATCTCGACCATGCGACCGGCTCGCTCGACGGCCTGACGGCCCGAGTGGCGGAGCAGGACCGCGCCTCTCAGCAGATGATCGCCGAGATCGATCGCGGCCTCGCAATGATCGACCAGCGCTTCACCGAGCTCGCCGCCAATGGCGACGAACGCGCGAACCGCTTCCTCGAATCGCTGACGCGCGCACGGACCGAGCTCGATACGCTCTCCGCACAGGCGGGCACGCAGGACGATGCCATTGGTTCGCTTGCCGAGCGCACCACGACGCTTCGCGACAGCATCGAACGACTGGCCAACGACATTCGCGAGAATGTCGGCACGGCAATCGGCGAGGCTCAGGGCGGTGCGGATCGCCTGGTGGAGGCCGCCGCCGCCGCGCGTCCGGATATCGGCTGGCTGCGCGATGCCACCGTCGAGGCAAGCGACAAGCTCAGCGCAACGGGTACCGAGATCGCCGACCAGCGCGAACGCTTCGCCACCTTGCTGGCGAGCGTCGACAATGGCGTCGAAGACGCGCAGGCCAAGCTGGCGCTGCTTGCGACGACCCTGGCGCAGGTTGAGCGCGAAGCCTCGAACCTCAGTTCCGAGACGGGACCGGCGCTCATCGCGTCCCTCATGCAGGTCAAGGAAGCTGCGGCGCACGCTGCCGACCGCGCACGCGAGACGATCGAAGCCGTCATTCCGGAATCCGCCGGCAAGCTGTCTGAAGAAGCTGCCCAGGCGCTGGAGCGCGTCATTCGCGAGAGCATCGAGGACCGCCTGCGCGAGGTCGAAATCATTGCGGCCCGCGCGGTCGAATCGGCTCGCTCCGCCTCGGATCGCCTGACTGGCCAGATGATCACGCTTGGCCAGACTGCCTCGGCGCTCGAAGCGCATATTGAGCAGACCGGCAAGGAACAGCGCGCGAAGGACAGCGAGGTCTTCGCCAAGCGCGTCGCGCTCCTGATGGACTCGATGCACTCAGCCGCCATCGACGTCGGCAAGATCATGTCGGACGAGATCGATGACAAGGCGTGGGATTCCTACCTCAAGGGCAATCGCGGGGTGTTCACCAGCCGCGCCGTGCGCCTGATGGGCGGCAGCGAGGCTCGCGCGATCCGTGCTCACTACGAGAGCGACGGCGAGTTCCAGCGGTCGGTCAACCGCTACGTCTCCGACTTCGAATCCATGCTGCGCCGAGTGCTTGCGGAACGTGACGGCGGCATGATCGCCGTCACCTTGATGTCGTCCGACATGGGCAAGCTCTACGCGGCCCTCGCACAGGCTATCGACAAGCGCCGCTAACGGCGGTGATAGAAGTCGAGGTCGTCCGGCGTGATCCAGCCGTACGTCCAATTCAAATAATAAAGCGCGAACAGCACCGCGCCGAGGATGGCCGCCTTTAAGAGGTGACGCTTGAGGTCGAAGCGGTGCGGGGCGCTGTCGGCCTGGCCCGGCACTTTGGCCGTCCCCGCTTCCTCATCCGTCCTGACCCCGAACGGGAGTAACAGGAACGCGCTGAAGGCGAAGAACAGCACATAGATCGCAAGGATCGAGGAAAGCGCCATTCGACCTCAGGCGACTTGGAGGATCATCACTTCGACAAGCGGCTTCTTGCCGGTCCAGAGCGTCGCGCAGCGGCGCACCGCGAGGCGAACCGCTTCACGCGTGGCATCCTCCTGGCCGCCGGGATTGTAAGCCTTCTTCGCAGCATCGGTGGCGTCGGCGATGAAATCATCCCGATCCTCTTCGACGGGAACGCCGAAAGGTCGGATCAACGGGGTCCCGGCAAGCTGCCCATCGTCGCCGACCGGAAGCGCGACGGTGATCAAGCCCCCGTAACCCATCCGCCGCCGCTCGGTGACCGTCGAACCGTCGGCCGGAAGGATGACGTCACCGTCGAGGACAAGCTGCCCGACGCGGACTTCATCGATCTTCTTCGGTTCACCCGGCGCGAGACGGATGACGTCGCCATTCTTCTGGACGACCGCGTGTGAAACCCCGTGACCCAGCGCGACCCGCGCATGCTCGGCGAGGTGACGCGCTTCGCCGTGAACGGGAACGACGATCTGCGGCCGGACCCAATTGTACATCTCGATAAGCTCCGGCCTCCCGGGATGCCCGGACACGTGCACATGGGCCTGCCGCTCCGTGACGATGCGGACGCCGAGATCGGACAGCTGGTTCATGATCCGCCCGATCGCGACCTCGTTCCCCGGGATGATGCGCGAGGAGAAGATGACCGTGTCGCCTTCGCTGAGCTTGAGGTCGTGGGTGCCTCCGGCGATCCGCCCAAGCGCGGCGCGGGGCTCGCCCTGACCGCCGGTCGCGATGATCAGCACGCCCGACTTTGGCAGACGCATCGCTTCATCGAAGCCGATCGGCGGCGGGAAGTCCTTGAGATAGCCGGTGGCCTGGGAGACGCGGAGGATCCTTTCGAGGGATCGGCCGGCGATGCAAACTTCCCTGCCCGTCTCGCGCGCAACGCGCCCGATCGTCTGTAGCCGCGCCGCATTGGACGCAAAGGTCGTTACGAGCACTCGGCCCTTCGCTTCAGCGACCTTAGCGAGAAGTCCGGCGTGAACGCTCTCTTCGGACCCCGACGGCTTGTCCTGAAACACGTTCGTCGAATCGCAGACCAGGGCCAGGACGCCGCGATCGCCGATTTCGGTCAACACCTCCGTGCTCGGCGCCTCCCCGATCACCGGCGTTTCGTCGATCTTCCAGTCGCCAGTGTGGAAAATACTGCCGAAAGGCGATTCGATGAGGACGCCGTTGCCTTCGGGGATCGAGTGCGAAAGTGCGACGAAGCTGACCTTGAAGGGTCCGAGCACGATGCTTCCGCCACGCTCCACGGTGTTGAGCTTCACCTGGCCCGTGAGACCCTCTTCCTCTAGCTTTCCGGCGATCAGGCCAGCGGTGAACGGCGTGGCGAAGAGCGGTGCCTTCAGCTCTTCGGCGAGATAGGGAAGCGCACCGATATGATCCTCATGGCCGTGGGTCAGAACGATTCCGGCAAGGCGGTCCTGCTGGCCTTCGATGAACTCGAGGTCCGGAAGGATGAGCTCGATCCCCGGATAGCTCGAATCCGCGAAGGTCAGACCGAGATCGACCATGATCCACTGGCCGCGACAGCCGTAGAGGTTGACGTTCATGCCGATCTCGCCCGAGCCGCCGAG
>Ga0070671_100001825_pt1 | contig 16209 bp, 12 predicted proteins | sample KBSS73metaG_FD_65341 | JGI IMG/M metagenome (GOLD analysis project Ga0070671, IMG submission 65341) | Switchgrass rhizosphere microbial communities from Kellogg Biological Station, Michigan, USA - KBS S7-3 metaG | ecosystem: Host-associated > Plants > Roots > Rhizosphere > Soil ...
GACCGCGGCGATGCCGTCGCGATAATGGGTGACCACGTCGCCAAGGCCGCGCGCCAAGTCCACATTGCGCAGGAACCAGACGATGCGGTCGAGGAGCAGGTCCTGCACCACGGCGTAGAGTTTGAGCTGCGCCTCGCCGGGAATGCGGTTGTCGAGCTCATCGATGGCGTTGTTCAGCGCGGTCAGGCCGTAGCTGTCGCGCACGGCGGCGAACGCGGAAGCGATGGCAGCGGGCGCGGCGCCGGTCTGGTCCGCGATGCGCACGATGAGCGACGGGCCGCCGCGATTGATCATCGAATTGGCGAGCTGGGTGGCGATGATTTCGCGACGCAGCCGATGATGCTCCAGCGCATCGGGGAAATGCGCGCTGATTTGCTGGGGGAAATAGCGGGCAAGCTCGCGGCCGAGATAGCGATCGTCCGGCACCGCCGATTCAAGGAGATCTTCGTAAAGCGAAAGCTTGGCGTAAGCGAGCAGGACCGCAAGCTCCGGCCGGGTGAACGGCTGCTGGCGGCGCCGACGTTCTGCGAGCTGCATGTCGTCGGGAAGCTGTTCGACGGTGCGGTCGAGAAGCCCGCGTGCTTCCAAGGTCTGGATCAAACGCTGGAGAAAGCCGAAATCCTCCATGCCGCGCCGCTCGGAAAGCGAGAGCGCAAGCGGCTGCAGGTAGTTGTTGCGCAACACCAGGCCGGCGACCTCATCGGTCATCTCGAACAGCAGCGCATTGCGTGCATCCATCGTCAGGCGTCCGTCACGCAACGGGATGCTCAACGCGATCTTGATGTTGACCTCCATGTCGGAGGTGTTGACGCCGGCCGAATTGTCGATGGCGTCGGTATTGAGTCTGATGCCGTGCAACGCCGCCTCGATGCGGCCACGCTGAGTCATGCCGAGGTTGGCGCCTTCGCCGATCACCTTGCAGCGCAGGTCGACGCCGGCGACGCGAACGGCATCGTTGGCGCGGTCGCCAGCCGCCTCGTCGCTTTCGTCCGCGGCGCGCACATAGGTACCGATGCCGCCGAAGAAGAGTAGATCGACCTGCGCTTTGAGGATGGCGCGGATCAGCGCCTGCGGCGTGAGCCGTTCGCCGACGCCGAGGAGCCTCTGTGCCTCGGGCGAAAGCCTGATCTCCTTGGCAGTACGCGGATAGACGCCGCCGCCCTTGGAGATGACCGCCTTGTCAAAGTCCTGCCAGCTCGATCGCGGCAAGGCGAAGAGCCGCATCCGCTCGGCGAACGCGCGCTCGGGATCCGGGTCGGGATCGATGAAGATGTCGCGGTGGTCGAAGGCGGCGACGAGCTTGATCGTCTTCTCGCGCAGCATGCCGTTGCCGAACACGTCGCCCGACATGTCGCCGACGCCGGTCACGGTGAATGGCGTCTTACCGATATCGACGTCGAACTCGCGGAAGTGGCGCTTGACCGATTCCCAGGCGCCACGCGCGGTGATGCCCATCTTCTTGTGGTCGTAGCCGGCCGAGCCGCCGGAAGCGAAGGCGTCGCCAAGCCAGAAATCGTGCGCCTTGGCGAGGTCATTGGCGATGTCGGAGAATGTCGCCGTGCCCTTGTCGGCAGCGACAACGAGGTAAGGATCGTCGCCGTCATGGCGCACGACATCGGCCGGCGGCACGACCCCGATCGTTCCGGTACCGATATTGTCGGTGATATCGAGCAGCGTCGAGATGAACGACTTGTAGGCGGCAGTGCCTTCCGCCTGGACGGCTTCGCGGGCGCCGCCTGCCGGGAGACGCTTGGGGACGAAGCCGCCCTTGGCGCCGACCGGCACGATTACTGCGTTCTTGACGTTCTGCGCCTTCACCAGACCGAGGACTTCGGTGCGGAAGTCCTGGGGCCGGTCGGACCAGCGGATGCCGCCGCGCGCCACTTTGCCGAAGCGCAGGTGTACGCCTTCGAGCCGCGGCGAATAGACGAAAATCTCGTAGAGCGGCCGCGGCAGCGGGATGTCGTCGAGCCTGCGGCTTGCGAACTTGATCGCGATGAGCTCCTTTTCCCGGCCGTCGCGGTCGCGCTGATAGAAGTTGGTGCGCACCGCATTCTGTACCGCATTGACGAAGCGGCGCAGGATGCGATCCTCGTCGAGGCTCTCGACCGATTGCAGGTCGGTCTCGATCGACGCGGCGATGAATGCCTCGCGCGCCGCGCGCTCGTCCTCAGGCGTCCGCAGTTGCGGATCGAAGCGGGTGTGGAACAGAGTGACGATCTTCTCGGCGAGGCCGGCGTGCTTATGCAGCGTCGCCCACATATAGTCTTGCGAATAGGGGACGCGGACCTGCCGCAGAAAGCGTGAGAGCGTGCGCGCGAGCGCCACGTCACGCCAGACCAGCCCGGCGGAAAGCACTAGCGCGTTGTAGCCGTCGTTTTCCGCGCGTTCGCCAACCACCGCCAGGAAGCACGCTTCGAGCCGCTCCCTAACGGCAGCAATATCGAACGGCTGCCGTGCCGCGCTCTCGATCGTCATGTCGTGGAACCAGACCTCGTCTGCGCCCTGCGGGCGGATGTGGTAGGTGCGCTCGTCGACGACACTAAATCCCATGTTTTCCAGCACCGGCACGCGCTCAGAGAGCGGAATGGGCCGGCCGGTGCTAAAGACCTTGAGCCCGGCGCAGGAAGCAGACATGCCGGCTTCGCGGTAGAGTTCGACTCCGAGCGGGCGTTCCGCCGTCAGCGCCTCGACCACCGCGATGTCGGCAATGGCGGTCGCCGGTGGATAGACCTCGCGGTAGTCGATGGGAAATGCATCGCGATAGCGCGTGAATAGCGCGCGCGCCTCTTTTGCGTCGTGCGCGGAGGCAATCGCTTCCTCGACGTCGTCGATCCAGCTGCGCACGATCGCCTCGACGGCGCCGTCGAGCGTGGCGCGATCGACCTTGGGCGTTTCGCCTTCGTTGCGGCCGATGATGAAATGGACGCGCACCAGCGGGCCTTCCGGAAAGAACGGATAGAAGGCGCGCACGCGGCCGTTGAAAACGCTGGCGAGATAGGCGCCGATCCGCGCCCGTATCTCGCTGTCATAGCGTTCGCGCGGAACGAAGACGAGGACGGAAACGAAGCGGTCGAAACGATCGTAACGCGGCAGCACGCGCACCCGCGGCCGCTCGTCGAGCTGAAGGATGGCCAGCGCGAACTGATAGAGCGTGTCCTCGTCGATCTGGAACAGCTCGTCCCGCGGATAATTCTCGAGGACGTTGACCAGCGCCTTGCCGGAATGGCTGTTTGGATCGAAGCCTGAGCGCTCGATGACGCTGTCGACCTTGCGCCGCAGATAGGGAATGGCGCGCACCGCGCGCGCGTAGGCGGTCGAGGTGAGCAGCCCGCAGAACCGCCACTCGCCGACGAGCTTGCCGTCGCGGTCGAAGTGCTTGATCCCGATATCGTCGAGATAGACCCGGCGGTGCACGCGCGAGCGCTGCGCCGCCTTGGTCATGATGATGAGCTTCGGCTCGTTGAGGAAGTCGCGGATCTCGGGCGTGGCGGTGACGACCTGGTCGCCGCGCAGCAGGAGCCGCATGTCCGGCGAGCGCAGCAGGCCGAGGCCGGTGTCGAACTGCGGCTCGAGCGCCTGCTCGCTGTCGGTGTAGGCGTAGTCGCGCGCCCCGAGCAGGGTGAAATTGTCAGCCGCGATCCACTGCAGGAACTCGATCGCCTCGGCGATCTCGTCGGCGGGAAGCGGCGGCGGAGTGGCGCGAAGGTCCGCGGTGACTTCGCTGAGGCGCGCCAGCATCGGCCGCCAATCCTCTACGCACACGCGCACCTCGGCGAGGATGTCGGTGAGCGTGCGCACGAGATCGGCGCGTGCCGCGGAATCCTGATTGTCCTCGAAGTGGACGTGAATGAAGCTTTCGCGCCGGCCGTTGCCTCTGCGCGCGCCGTGGAAGGTGGTGAGTTTCCCTGTTTCGGTCCGCTCGACCGTGAATACCGGGTGGACCAGCAGGCGGATATCGAGACCACGTTCGAGGATTTCGCCGACGACCGAGTCGAGCAGGAACGGCATGTCGTCGTTGATGATTTCGAGCACCGCTATGCCCGGTTTCGCCGCTGCCGGCTCGAAGCCGATTTTGGGCGCGCCGGGCTTGTGCTCCTGGAGGAGAGCCCACGACTGCTCGGCGATGCCAGCCAGTTCGTCTGGCCGGTAGCGCACAAAGTCTTCCGGAGCCGCACGTCCGAACAAGTCGGCGATGAAGTGTTGGGGGATGTCGGGGTTGCGCTGGGCGAGCACCGCTGCGGCGGCCTCGATCACCGCCGACCGGGCGCGGTCGGCGCCTGGGGCCGCCGGACTATCGGGCCCGTTGGCGTTCGCCCCGTCCCCTTGCCGCCCCACGATTGCGATTTCGGTCCTATCATCCATGGAACGCGACGCTCCCGCTTGGCGACATTTATACTGTCGCTCTTGCTCCACCGTAACTAGTGCCGCCGACAGCCACATGACAGGTCGTCGGCAGGCGCGACTTGGAAGGACCCTCATGCGCAAGCGCAACAACAAAACGGGCGCCGCCGATCGCGCCAAAAGCTCTCCTCGGCCCAGCGCATCGGCCGGTGACGATACCGACATCACCGCGCTCAAGCTGCCACCGGCGCCGCTCACGCCGGAAATGGCCGCCTACTTCCACAAGTGTGAGGAAAAGCTCGGGTTCATTCCGAACGTGCTCAAGGCCTATTCATTCGACATGGCGAAGCTCGCCGGCTTCGTCGGCATGTACAACGATCTGATGCTCGCGCCGTCGGGCTTGAGCAAGCTCGAACGCGAGATGATCGCGGTCGCAGTCTCGGCCTATAATCAATGCTACTATTGCCTGGTCGCTCACGGCGCATCGGTTCGTCAGCTCTCCGGCGATCCGGTTCTCGGCGAGCTCATGGCGATGAACTACCGCGCCGCGCGCCTGTCGCGGCGCGAGCGCGACATGCTCGACTTCGCCGTGAAGCTTACGGCCGAGCCATGGCTGGTGGAGGAAGACGACCGCGAGCGCCTGCGCCGCGCCGGCTTCAACGACCGCGATATCTGGGACATCGGCGCCGTCGCGAGTTTCTTCAACATGACGAACCGCATGGCGTTTGCGACCGACATGCGTCCCAACAGCGTCTATCACGCGCAGGCGAGATGAACCGCTCGTGGGGTGCTGGCGCGGCGGCCGCTATTCGGTCTGGCGAAATTGTCGTCGGCGGTGCACGCAAGCTCGCGTATCATGGCGCGCGGACGAATCAGAGCCAGGGGAAGCATGATGCGTGCAGACATTGCCAACGCCGTATCGATCGGCGCCATAGGCCTCCTCCTCGCGACATCCGGTGTGGCCGCACCCGCGGCAAAGCTTTCACCGGACGAAATCAAGGCGACGTTCTTCAACGGTCAGCCGTTCACCGCGTCGACGCCGTCGAACGTGAAATTCAAGATGACGTTCACCGCCGACGGCAAGATGAAGCGCCACCCGGTCGGCGGCGGAAAGAATGGCAGCGACGGCACCTGGAAACTGTCCAGTGATGGCTTCTGTCGTACCTGGAAGGGCGCCAAGGAGGAATGCTTCACGATCGTCAGCGCCGGCACCAACAAATGGTCGGTGCTCAAGGGTTCGGGCATTGTAGCGACGTGGAGCAAGTAGCAAGCTGGCGCCGCCTTGCGGCGGGATACGCAGGCGGCCCCGGTGGCGCGCCTCTAGTTGCGCGCCGCGTGCGCGGGATCCTTCGTTGATGCGAGGTCGTCGGCAACTTTGCTACGCCCGGTTGTCTCGTCCGTAAGCGGAGAGGCGATTTGCGCGTGGCCGGAGAGGTCCCTGATCGACGGATGCTCGCCCGACAGCGGGTTTTCGGGGTCCCAGCCGTAGCGCAAGGTCTCGAAGCGCATGGCGCGCGCATCGAGCATGACCAGGCGGCCGACCAGGCCTTCGCCGAAACCGACGATCTCGCGGATCACTTCGAGCGCCACCATCGAACCGATCACGCCGGCGAGCGCACCGAGAATGCCGGCCTCGGCGCAGGCCGGTACTGTGCCGGGCGGCGGCGGCTCCGGAAACAGGCAGCGGTAGGTCGGGTTCGGCTTGCCGTCGCTGCCGCGCTCGTGGGCGCGGATCGTGGTGACGGTGCCGTCGAACGGGCCGAGCGCCGCGGTCACCAGCGGCTTGCGGGCGAAATAGCAGGCGTCGGCGACGAGATAGCGCGTGGTGAAATTGTCGGAGCCGTCGGCGACGATGTCGTAGCGGCCGATCAGATCGAGCGCATTCTCCACCGTGAGGCGGGCGCGATGCTGGTTCACGGCGACGTGCGGGTTGAGCCGGTGGATGAGCGCGGCGGCGCTTTCGACTTTCGGCATGCCCAGGTCCGGCGTCGCATGGATCACCTGGCGCTGCAGGTTTGAAAGCGAGACCGCGTCATCGTCTATGATGCCGAGCGTGCCCACTCCGGCGGCGGCGAGGTAAAGGAGCACCGGCGCGCCAAGGCCCCCGGCGCCGACCACCAGCACGCGCGCGCGGGCGAGCGCGGCCTGTCCGGGTCCGCCGACTTCCGGCAGCACGATGTGACGCGCATAACGTTCGAGTTCGTCGGCTGTGAGCATGACTGAAAGATAAGCGTGAACCGAACCTGGAGCCACCGTCCACCGCAATCAACAGCGCAGCTTGATCTGCGCCGCAACTGCGGTAGGCTGCACGTCAGCGGCGAGTGGGTGTGGGGATGGGCCTCAGGCTCGCGTTTGTCCTTCTCGGCGTGCTGGCGGCAGGCCTGCCGGCATGGGCGCAGGACTCGCGCCTTCCTCAGCCGAAGGCGGCGGCCGCCGCGCCCAGGGTCGTGTACCGGCTCGCGCCGGCAAGGCCCGCGACCCAGACTTACCCCTTGCTTTTCCCCATGGCGGTAGCGCCGGTGCCAGTGCAGCAGCCCGGCGCGGTACGCGTGCTCAGAAGCAGAGCCGCCGCGAAAGGTGCGAAGGGCGTAAAGGACACGGACACAAAAGAGAGCAAAGACACGCAAAGCGCCAAGGAAACCAAAGACGCCAAGGAAACCAAAGACGCCAAGGAAACCAAAGACGCCAAGGAAACCAAAGACGCCAAGGAAACTAGAGACACCAAAGACGCTAAGGAAACAAAAGACGCTAAAGAAGCCAAAGAGACCAAAGACGCCAGGGACATAAAAGGCACCAAGGACACCAAAGACACCACGAACAGTACGGACGCTAAGGACACTGAAGGCGTTAAGGGCACTAAAGGCGCCAAGGAGACGACAGACACGCAAAGGAGCCCCACGACGTCGACGAGCGCGGGGGTGTCGGAAACCGATCAGCTCACGATCCAGTCCAATCTTGCCCTGATCGGCGACTACGAAGGGGCACCCGGAAACTTCGACGAAGGCACGATCGCTGCGGTGAAGGCGTTTCAGCAGCGTCATCACAACAAGGCGACCGGTGTCCTCGCCGCGCCCGAGCGAGATGCACTTGCCGCGGCCGCGAAGGGGCCTGCAGCAGCAGTGGGATGGCGGCTGATCGAAGATACCAAGACCGGTGCGCGCCTCGGCTTGCCGGAAAAACTCGTGCCGAAGCCCGGGACATCGTCGCGTAGCGGCAGCCGCTGGACTTCGGCGCAGGGGCAAATCCAGATCGAGACCTTCCGCTACACCGAGGCGGCTCTGCCGGCGCTTTTCGAGGACGAGAAGAAGACCGCGAAGCGTCGCATCACGGCGAGCGCGCTCAAGACTGCTTCCTTCATCATCTCCGGCGTCCAGGGACTGAAGAATTTCATCGTGCGCGCGCAGGCGAGCGGCAGCGAAGTGCGCGGCATCACCATCCTCTACGATCAAGCGACCGAGGGCATCATGGGGACGGTCGCAACCGCGACCGCGGGAGCGTTTCAAGGCTTTCCCGACGCCAGGGCCGCGCCGCCTCCGGGAACGCGGCGCTCAGTCGAATACGCCACGGCGATCGTGGCGAGCGCGGCGGGCGACCTTGTCGCGCCGGTGCGGGTTACCGAGGCATGCCGCTCTCTTGTTGTACCGGGCCTCGGCCATGCCGAGCGCATTGCCGCGGACGAGACCAATGACCTCGCGCTGCTACGTCTCTACGGCGCCCGCAATCTCGTCCCGGTCGCGCTTGGGGGCGACAGCGGCAAGGGTGATGTTTTGACGCTTTTCGGCGTCGCCGATCCGCTCGCGCAAGCCGGCGCCGCGGCGGTGACGAGTGTTGCTGCCCGCCGCAGCGGCCAGGGCATCGAGCCGGCGCCAAGGCTCGGTTTTGCCGGGGCCGCTGCCGTTGACGCCCAGGGCCGTTTCGCCGGCATGGTGGACTTGAGATCCCCGGCCACGGCGGGTGGCGGTTCGGTGCTGCCGCAGGCGACGATCGTTCCCGCCGACGCCATCCTCAGCTTCCTGACGGCGCAGGATGTCACGCCGGAAACCGCGGCCACGCCGGCTACCGATCATGCGGCGATCGAGAAATCGGTGGTGCGCGTAATCTGCGTGCGGAAGTGACTGTGGGCAAGTGAGAATGCGCTCGTCATGCCGGGGCCGAGCCAACGGGTCCGGCCCGAAGTGGCCGGCCCGATGACAGGCTCAGCGAGGCGCCCGGAATCCTAGCCACTGCCGTCGCGACAAAACTCGATTGTGGAAGCGCGGCCTCGCTTCTCGTGGTTATGGCTTCCGGGCTCGCGCCCTTGGCGCGACCTGGAATGACAAGGACTTACCTGTTCTCGAACTTCGGCGGCCGCTTGGCGATGAAGGCGGTCATGCCCTCCTTCTGGTCGGAAGTCGCGAACAGGGAATGGAAGATGCGCCGCTCGAAACGTATGCCTTCGGCAAGCGAAGTCTCGAACGCGCGATTGACCGCCTCCTTCGCCGCCAGCACCGAGGGCAGCGACATCGATGCGATCGTCTCGGCGACCTTCATGGCTTCCTCAAGCAGCTTCGCCGCCGGCACGATGCGGGCCACCAACCCCGCGCGCTCGGCCTCCTCAGCGTCCATCATGCGGCCGGTCAACATGATGTCCATCGCCTTGGCCTTGCCGACTGCGTGGGTGAAGCGCTGCGTGCCGCCGATGCCGGGAATGACGCCGAGCTTGATCTCCGGCTGCCCGAATTTGGCGTTGTCGGCGGCGATGATGATGTCGCACTGCATGGCAAGCTCGCAGCCGCCGCCGAGCGCGAAACCGGCGACGGCGGCGACGGTCGGCTTGCGGGCGTTGGCGACGCGGTCCCAGTCCGCCGCGAAGTTCCCCATGTAGGCTTCGATGAACGACTGATTGGCCATCTGCTTGATATCGGCGCCGGCAGCAAACGCCTTCTCCGAGCCGGTGATCACCATGCAGCCGATATTGCCGTCGGCTTCGAAGGCGTCGACGGCGCGACTCACATCGGCGACCAGCGCGCTGTTGAGCGCGTTGAGCGCCTGCGGCCGGTTGAGCCGGATCAATCCGACCTTGCCGCGGGTTTCGACGATGATGTTTTCGTAGCTCATTGGCGCTCTCTCGATGTTGAACAAATCATTTCTGGCACGCCGGACAATAGAACGTCGAGCGTCCGTTCTGCACGATGCGCTTGACCGTGCCGCCGCAGCCGCGCGTCGGACATTTCTCGCCCTCGCGGTCGTAGACGCGGAAGCGATGCTGGAACATGCCGAGTTCGCCGTCGGTGAGCCGGTGGTCGCGCAGCGACGAGCCGCCGTCCCTGATCGCGTCGTTGAGCACCGCCTTGATGCCTTCGACGAGACGCTCGGCGCGCTCGTTCGGCGCGCCCGTTTTGGTTGCGATCGTCGCCGCGATGCGTTTTGGCGAGAGCCGTGCGCGATAGAGAGCCTCGCAGACATAGATGTTGCCGAGCCCGGCGACGACGCGCTGGTCGGACAGCGCCGCCTTGAGGGTGGTCTTTTTTCCCTTGCAGGCGTGCGCCAGCGCCGCGGCGTCGAAGGCATTGCCGAGCGGCTCGGGGCCGAGCCTGCTCAGGAGCGGCTCGGCATCGAGCTCTTGCCGCGGCACGATCTTCATCGAGCCGAAGCGGCGCGGATCGTTGAACGTGACGACCGCGCCCGAAGACATATGAAATACGATGTGGTCGTGCGCGCTGTGCTGTGCCCGCTCGTGATAATAGTTGCCCGGCGCTTTGCCGCGGCCGCCGCTTTCCTGAAAGACATGGAATGACCCCGACATGCCAAGATGCATGATCAGGACGTCGCCGGACGAGAGGTCGGCGAGCAGATATTTGGCTCGCCGGCCGAGCCCGGTGACGGTCTTGCCTTCCAGTCGGCGCTTGAAATCCTTCGCCAGCGGCCAGCGCAGGTCGCCGCGGTGAACTTCCACTTTGGCGAAGCGCGCGCCCTCCATCGCCGGCTCGAGGCCGCGCCGCACCGTCTCGACTTCCGGGAGTTCTGGCATCTGATCAACCTGCAACGTCGCCGAAAACTTGGTTAATCTTCGACACATAGCGCCGCTGCCGGCGCCGCGCTATGGTTGCGGAAAAGGACCGGACCGGCCGTGGCAGATAGCGCCCATTTCGGCTCGCGGAAAGTGCCGCTCGCGGACAAGCAGGCGCTGATCGACGACGTATTCCACAGCGTCGCGCACCGCTACGACCTGATGAACGACTTGATGTCGTTCGGCCTGCATCGCGCCTGGAAAGACGCGCTGGTGACCGCGGTCAATCCACCGGGAGGCCGGCCATTCGCACTCCTCGACATCGCCGGCGGCACCGGCGACGTGGCATTTCGGGCGATCGCGGCCGGGGGCGAGCGCGTGCACGTCACCGTCTGCGATATCAATGCCGACATGCTGGCGGTGGGCCGCGAGCGCGCTGCCGCGCGCGGGCTTGGCGAGGCGGTCACTTTCATCGAAGCGAATGCGGAGGCACTGCCGTTTGCCGATCGCAGCTTCGACGCCGCCACGATCGCCTTTGGCATCCGCAACGTGCCGCGCATCGAGCGCGCCCTCGCCGAAGCGTTTCGCGTGCTCAAGACCGGCGGGCACTTTCTCTGCCTTGAATTCTCCGCGGTGGATGTCCCCGGGCTTGTCGGGCTTTACGATTTCTACTCGTTCAATGTCATCCCTGCGCTCGGCCGCGCGGTCGTCGGCGACGCCGACGCCTATCGTTACCTGGTGGAATCGATACGCCGGTTTCCTGCTCCGCAGACATTTGCCGCGATGTTGCGGGAGGCCGGCTTTGCCCGCGTCTCGCATCAGGTGATGACCGGCGGGATCGTGGCGCTGCATTCCGGCTGGCGTTTGTGATCTCCGCGCCCGCGCATCTTATTCGCCTCGGCCGAGCCGGCTTCGTGTTCGTGCGCGAGGGTGTGTTCGGCGTCATCGATCCTGCCCTGGTGCCGCCGTCGGCGCGGCCGCTGCTGCGCGTCGCCCGGCTGTTCGAGCGTCCCTCCAGCGGGGCGGCCGAAGCACGGCTGTCGGCGGCGCTCACGCGGCTCGGGCCGAGCTACGTTAAGCTCGGGCAGTTCCTGGCGACGCGCCCGGACGTTGTCGGTCCAGCGCTCGCCCGCGACCTCGAACGGCTGCAGGACCAGATGCCGCCGTTCCCGCAAGACGAGGCGGAAGCGGTGGTCGCGGCCTCGTTCGGCAGGCCGGTCACCGCCATGTTTGCGCATTTCGGCGCGCCCGTCGCCGCTGCCTCGATCGCTCAGGTGCACCGCGCCGAGGTCGCCACGGCGAGCGGCTCGCGCGCCGTCGCCGTCAAGGTGCTGCGGCCGGGCATCGAACGGCGCTTCCACGCCGACCTGCGCGCCTTCACCTTCGTCGCGCACCACGCCGAGGATCTTTCCGCAGAGGCCCGGCGGCTGCGGCTTGTCGAGGTGGTCGACACCTTGCGCCGCTCGGTCATGGTCGAGATGGACTTCCGTTTGGAGGCGGCGGCGCTCTCGGAGATGGCCGAGAACACCAAGGACGATCCGGATTTCCGCGTGCCGGCGGTCGATTGGGATCGCACCACCAAGGAAGTGCTCACGCTCGAATGGGTCGACGCTACGCCGCTGTCCGACCGCGCCCGGCTGCAGGCCAAGGGTTTTGACCTGCGCCAACTCGCCCGCGGTCTGATCCAGAGCTTTCTCCGCCACGCGCTGCGCGACGGCTTTTTTCACGCCGACATGCATCCGGGCAATCTGTTCGTCGACGATGACGGCCGCCTGATCGCCGTCGATTTCGGCATCATGGGCCGGCTTGGCACCAAGGAGCGCCTGTTCCTCGCCGAAATCCTTCACGGCTTCATCACCCGCGACTATCGCCGGACCGCGGAAGTTCACTTTGAAGCCGGCTATGTGCCGCCGTTTCATTCGGTGGAAAACTTCGCCCAGGCGATCCGCGCGATCGGCGAGCCGATCCACAACCGCACCGCCGAAGACATTTCGATGGCGCGGCTGCTGACGCTTTTGTTCGAGGTGACCGGCCTGTTCGACATGCGCACCCGGCCGGAGCTGCTGCTGTTGCAGAAGACGATGGTCGTGGTCGAGGGCGTCGCGCGCTCGCTCGATCCCAAGCTCGATATGTGGTCCACCGCCGAGCCGGTGGTGCGCGAGTGGATGACCCGGCATCTCGGCCCCGCCGGCAAGCTCGAAGCTGCGGCTGAAGGCGCCGGCGAGGTGCGTCGTTTCCTCGGCAACGCGCCGGGGCTGCTGACCCGCGGCGCGCGCGTGCTCGATCAGCTCGACGAGATCACCCGCGACGGCCTCGTCCTGTCGCCGCAGACTATCGCCGAAATCGACAAGGCCGAGGCGCGGCGCAACCGCGCGACCGTCGTCGCGCTCTGGGTCATCGCCGCGCTGCTGCTCTGGATCGTGTTCCTGATCTGGTGATTGCATTGATTGCAATGCTGTCAGTGCTTACTTGACGAGCGGATATTAAACGGAAGATGGATGGGGTAGCCATGGGAAACTTGACCATTCGCAACCTCGACGATCGGGTCAAAACTAAAATCCGCATGCGAGCGGCCAAGAGCGGTCGCTCGATGGAAGAAGAGGCGCGGCGTTTGCTCACCGCCGCGGTGCGCACGTCCGCAAGCGAACAAGCGGGATTGGGCACGGCCATCCGTCGGCGCTTTGCGTCCCTCGGCGGCCTCGCACTGGAGCCGTTGCCGCGCGAAGGCGTGCGCAAGCCACCTAGATTCAAATGAAATGTTTATTCTCGACACCAACGTGCTTTCCGAGCTCATGAACACCGAAGGTGCGAGCGTTGTCCTTGAGTGGGCGGACTCCATTCCCGGGAACGACCTGTTCACCACGGCGCTTAGCTGTGGCGAAATTTGGTATGGAATTGCACTCAGGGACGAGGGGCGGAAGAAAAATCTGCTCATCAGGCAAGCAGAAAAGATGTTCAACGAGGATTTTCGTGGGCGAATACTGCCGTTTGATGAGCGTGCGGCCTTGCACTTCGCTGACATCACCGCGCGACGCAAACGCCTCGGACGGCGTGTAGGGATTTTCGACTCCCAGATAGCCGCCATCGCCAGGTCGAACGAAATGACAGTCGCCACCCGCAACGTTTCGCATTTTCGCGATTGCGACGTTCTGCTCGTCGATCCGTGGGCGACGTGAGGGTCGGCATGCTCAGCAACCGACGCATCCTCCTGATCATCGGCGGTGGCATCGCAGCCTACAAGTCGCTCGACCTGATCCGGCGGCTGCAGGACCGCGGCGCGCGGGTGCGCTGCATTCTCACCGACGCTGCCCAACAGTTCATGACGGCGCTCGCGGCCGGCACGCTCTGCGGCGAGCGAGCCTACACCGACCTGTTCGACGCGCAGAGCGAGTTCGACGTCGGCCACATTCGGCTTGCCCGCGACACCGATCTTGTCGTCGTTGCGCCGGCGACGGCCGACCTCATGGCGAAAATCACGGGCGGCCACGCCGACGACCTCGCCACCGCCGTCCTGCTCGCGACCGACAAGCCGATCCTGATCGCACCGGCGATGAATCCGCACATGTGGGCGGCGAAGGCGACGCAGCGCAATCTGGCGCAGCTCAAGGCGGATGGATTTCGCGTCGCCGGGCCCAACAGCGGCGAAATGGCTGAGCGTGGCGAAGCGGGTGTCGGGCGTATGGCCGAGCCTACTGAGATCGTTGCCGCTGCCGAGGCGCTTTTGCATAGGGCCGGAGCGCTCACCGGGAAGCGCGTGCTGGTCACCTCGGGGCCGACCAGCGAGCCGATCGATCCGGTGCGCTACATCGCCAACCGCTCGTCGGGGAAGCAGGGCCATGCCATCGCCGCCGCGGCGGCCGCCGCCGGCGCGGAAGTTGTGTTGGTCAGCGGGCCGGTGACTGTGCCCGATCCTGCTGGCGTCTCGGTGGTGAAGGTCGAAACCGCACGGCAAATGCTCGAGGCTGTGGAGCAGGCGCTCCCGGCCGATGTCGCCGTATTTGCTGCCGCAGTCGCCGACTGGCGTCCGCGGCAGGCGAGTGCCGGCAAGATCAAGAAAGACGGCCGCGGACCGCCGACGCTGGAGCTTGTCGAGAACCCCGACATTCTCGCCACGCTCGCGCATCGCAAATCCGGCCGCCCGCGCCTCGTCATCGGGTTCGCTGCCGAGACCGACGACGTTCTCGCTCATGCCAAGGCCAAGCTTAAGAAGAAAGGCTGCGACTGGATCCTCGCCAATGACGTTTCGCCGACGACCGGCATCATGGGCGGTGACGACAACACGGTTCATCTCATCAGCGCGGCCGGCGTCGAAGCATGGCCGCCGCAGTCGAAGGAGGGTGTCGCGCGCATGCTGGTCGGCCGGGTCGCAACCGAGCTGGGGAAGAAGAAGCGGTGAGCACTGAGGTGCGCGTCGTCCGGTTGCCGCACGCCGCCGGCCTGCCGTTGCCCGAATATCAAAGCGCGCAGGCCGCCGGCCTCGATCTCCTCGCCGCGGTAGCGGCCGATGCGCCAGTCGAGTTGGCGGGCGGTGCGCGCGCGATGATCCCGACCGGCATCGCCATCGCACTGCCACCAGGCACCGAGGGCCAGGTGCGGCCGCGCTCCGGCCTCGCTGCGCGCCACGGCGTCACGGTGCTGAATTCTCCCGGCACGATCGACGCCGACTACCGTGGGGAAGTGCAGGTGATCCTGGTCAATCTGGGTGCCGAACCGTTCGTCATTCACCGCGGCATGCGCATTGCCCAGCTAATCGTCGCGCCGGTGCAGCGCGTTGAAATCGTCGAGGTCGCCAGCCTCGACGCCACCGGCCGAGCCGGCGGGGGCTTCGGCTCGACGGGCGTTGGCTTGAAGCCTGCCGCCACCAGCGATTAACCGGCACCGACTAGGTGCTGAGCGGGTAGCTGGCGGCGTGCGGCAGAGCCGCCAATCGCATCATTTTCTGTGAGCCATGCACAAGTGCCGCCGACGCCACACCGTTCACGATCTGGACTCTTTCGGCCCGAATCGCCTTGAGAGTAAAGTTGAACGATTCGCGGGCTCGCCCGCGACCCGCTGGCTCGGCGGCGGTGGCGGCCAGCAGAGGGCATAGGGGCATGCCGGAGGCGTTCCGGGGCAGCCGGGGCTGCGTTCACCCGTGGCAACGAGGAATCCTCGTAGCCGTCGGCATGGTCGCGGCCGTGCCGGCGCGCGCCGATGAAGCGCCGGTGCTCGCTCTGCGCGAACTCGTCGTCGACGCCTCGCGCAGCATCGACCGGCACGAGATCGTCACGCTCGTCCTCATCCTCGGACTTCTCTTCTTTGCCGTCGTCACTGCGATCATGCTGCTGCGCGCGCGCGTGCGCGGGGCACGCCTGGAAGCTGCGGCGCACGAGGAGACCACAAGGTTGCGCGCCGACCTCGACCGCGCCAATGCGCTGCTGCAGTCGGAGGTTCAGATTCTGGTCGACTGGCCGGCGGCATCGGATCAGCCGTCGATCGAGGGCGATCCCGCCATGGTCGGCGTTTTCGCGCCGCATCGCGTCCTCGCTTTTGGTAGCTGGCTCGATGCCGGCCAGGCCCGGGCGATGGAGGAGGCGGTCGACGCATTGCGCGCTCGCGGCGAGGCTTTTGCGATGACGCTGACGACGCTCGCCGGTTCGACGATTGAAGCGCAAGGCCGCGCCGTCGCCGGGCGCGCGGTGTTGCGGCTCAAGGATTTGAGCGCCGTCAAGCGCGAGCTCCTGGAGCTTGCCGGACGCCACGAGGCATTGCTGACCGAGGCCGCCTCGCTGCGCGCGCTGATCGAGCGACTGCCCTCGCCGGTGTGGACGCGCGACGCGGCGGGAAGGCTCGCCTTCGTCAACGCCGCCTACGCGCGGGCTGTGGAAGCGCGCGAC
>Ga0070671_100001833_pt1 | contig 16174 bp, 11 predicted proteins | sample KBSS73metaG_FD_65341 | JGI IMG/M metagenome (GOLD analysis project Ga0070671, IMG submission 65341) | Switchgrass rhizosphere microbial communities from Kellogg Biological Station, Michigan, USA - KBS S7-3 metaG | ecosystem: Host-associated > Plants > Roots > Rhizosphere > Soil ...
GGGACAGTTAAAAGAGCTAAGAACAACAATGCGAGCTTCTTCATAAACCACTATTTGTAAGAACAAAAAAAGTAATAAACCTTGTTAATGCGACAAAAATAAAGGTGGGATATTAAGCCCACCTTTACTGAAATTTAATTTAATAGTTGTTGGTAATTTATCAATTGTTAATAATTGTTACCCGCGGTTATTTTAAAATCCACATAGTGCCATTGATATCGTCATTACCGCCATACTGGCTTTGCAATGCGGTAGTATAATTTGTCGTATTGGCTGTACGCTCGCTTGACGGGTATTGGAAACGCAGCGCTATACGCTGACCATTAGACGTGCCGGGACCAGTTGTAAAAGTTGGCACTCCTGTTCTGCGGTAAGTAAAATAGGATTCCAAGCCTGAGTGGCGGAATAGTGCTAAGTATCTTTGCTGCAATATTTGTGTTAAGCCAGTAGCGCCACCTGCATATTTAACAGCATTCTGAGCATAATATGTAGCCCAATTAATGTTTACGTTATACGTCTGGTAATTTTCAATTCCTTTTACACCAGTTGTAGAGTTTGGAAGCGGAACATAAAAATAGGCAGTCAAAACACCATTTACAGGTATGTTATAAGACGACATTGAAGCCTGTATGCCGGCAACATAATGAGCTTCAGCATCACCCGTAGCCCAACCTCGATTAATACCTTCTGCAATATTAAATTCCTGCTCCGGATAACCGACCTGTATACTCGGCTCACCGGTATAAGTTGAATAATAACGTTTTCTATTGATGAATGAATAAAGGTTCAAACCAGCATTGGCATACATTGTACCAAGGTCAAGACCCGGATCAGCTCCAATGAAGGATGCAAAATCGGTCGGGCTTTGATGCAAGTCATCAACATAATGACGGGCGGGCTCCGCTACAACGTAAACACGTGGATCCTGTAAGGTAGTCAGCAGCTTAATATAAGTTTGTGACGAATTCTGCCTTGAGCCATTTTGACCAAAGTTATCCGGGGTCATCGGGTAATAGTTGGTTGGCGAAACAAATACAAACTGGAGATTATCATCCGCGCTTGCCATTAACGGATACTTAGTCGGGTTATTAACTATAGCCGCAAATTGTGTCGGGATATTCATATCGGCATCACTGACCGCTTTCTTGCTGAGCTCTAATAAAAGTCTAAGTTTAAAAGCGTTAACGGCTTTTTGCCATTCTGCCAGGTTGTTATTATACAAAATGTCACCGGTTATACTACCACCTTGTCCTATCACAGTAGTCAAATCGGTATTTGCTTCATCAAGCCAGGCCAGGCACTGGGTCATTACCGCTTTTTGCGAATCATACTTTGGAGTAAGATTACTTAAACCTTTCAATGCATCTGTCATAGGAATATCGCCCATTTCCAAACTCATCTTGCTGAAGAAGTAGGCTCTGAAAAACTTACCCAATGCGCTGTAGCCGTTTGTGGTCGATGCACCTGCAGCAACGGCCTGCTGTTCCATCAGCATAACATTTTTTAAAGCGTTATAATAGTTGTCGCCCGCCCCAAAATCATAGGTATTATTACCATAGTAGTTATAATTGTAGATATAGTATTGGCAATAGATTTCGCTCTCGTTATCAGGAAAATCTATCATGTTGTATTCAACACCATTCAATAACAACGAGGCAGGCACGCTGGAAGGTACATTGTTATTTTGGGTTAATTCCTGGTAACTTTTTTTACAACCGCTCGCTATGACCAGTATCAACGCTGCGAGTAATTGAAGTTTAAATATTTTTTTCATGATGATTATCGTTATTATATCAGAATGATAATTTAAAGTTGAAACCATAACTTCTTACTGATGGCGATTGCAAACCAGTAAGCGATGTACGTGAGTTGGCATATTGATCCAGGTCTACATCCTTGAACTTGGGATCCTTATAGAAGTACAAGAGGTTACGCCCATATATTGATACCGATGCGGATTGTATGAATGATTTATGCAGCCAGGCTTTCGGGAAATCAAACCCAAGGGTTACCTCACGCAGTTTTGCATAAGTTTTGCTCATCAGGTAAGCCTCATCCACGTTATAATATTCGCTGGCGTATTCCTGAACCAAAACCGGGGTCTTGTTTGGAGCATATTGCAAAGCGCTATAGTTTAAAACTTCGCCTGTAAATGAATCGTAGTTCGGCGCTACGCCGTTTGATATTTGTACACCCTTGGCCACATAACTGCCCTGGTAATTTAAATCAGGCTGTTGGTTGTTTGCAGGGTAATGCAGCCAATCCTGGTAACGGGCAGCCCCAAGCGCACCTTCAGCAGTAAGTGCGTTTGCACCACCGCGCATAGTTTTGTTAAACACATAATCTTTGGTAACGCCACCAACCGAGCCGTCGAACTGGAAGCCCAGGCTCAAACTCTTATAATGGAATTTGTTATAAATTGACCAGTTCCAGTCCGGGTCAAGATGGCCCAGATAATGGCCGCCGGTTCTTAAAGGTTCGCCATTCGCTCCGTAAATGATCGTCCCATCCGGGGTGCGCACGAATTTAGAACCGTAGAGTTTATCTACACGATCACTTACATGGTAATAGGTATTAAAAACAGTCTGGCCGGGTGGCAGCTCTGTGTAATGTTCCTTATAGGTGGACCAATTAACCAATACGTCCCATCCAAAACCGCCCATATCTTTTATTGGTGTGCCACTCAACGAAAGCTCATAACCTGTTTTCTTGCTCTTCAGGCCATTGATATACTCATCTGTATAGCCGGTTGCGGTGGATATCGGGTTATCCAAAATTGCCGGGCCATTTATATACTGGAAAGCAGTACCACTTAACCCTAACCGGTTTTTTAAGAATTTTATATCAAAGCCTTCTTCATAGTTGACAATGGTATATGTTTTTATATTTTTTTGATACAACGAATTTGGGCCATAACCAGCGGTTTGATTGTTGTAAGGCTTAGCAATTGAGTAAGCCGAAATCAAAGAATAGTCAGGACCATTATATGGCGACCGGTATGAAGTGCCATAACCAAGTGGGTTATCAAATAAAGAAGGAGCGGTAGAACCGCCAAATGCGGTGATCGTATTGAACGGAGCCGGGCCTATGGTAGGGCTGGTTGCATCCGAACGGATGTTTGCAAACGATCCCCGTACTTTCAAGAACGAAATCACTTCTGGCAGCTGTATGTAATCAGATACTACGGAGGCCGCTGAAACACTTGGATAATAATAAGTAGCAACGTCTTGTAATTGCGAAGAGTGTTCTAAGCGAAAAGTGCCCGATAATGTGGCATATTTTCCAAAAGATGCGTCCAACGATCCGAATACGCTCAGCTGACGTGATGCTGAATTAAAACTTGTTGCCTGTATCGGGTTCTTCGAGTTACTGAAAGCATATACTCCAGGTACGTTTAAGTAGTCGGTTGACACCCAGCTTGAGTTATACCTAAACTCGCGCAGGTTGCTACCTACTAAACCTGATAAATTCAAAAAGTGTCCAACCGTATAGTCATAATTCAATGTGAGGAAAGTGTTGTTTTCAAAAAGATCGCGACGGTCTTCGCGATAGTCACCCTGGTTACCTTCACGACCATATGGGTGGGCGGAGTAAGGCATGTCTTCTGTTCGTAGCAAGTTATACGTGCTAAGCTGTTCCTTTAGGGTGACATTCAAGTGATTGTCGATCTTGAAGTTACTTGAAATATATCCGTAGGTGTCATTTTTGTAATGGCCACGTGTCCATATCTTGGTCAGGAACCATGGGTTATGGTAACGGGTGTATTCGGCAAAATTTGATTGTGTACCTACTTTGCCTGGCTGCCAAATAGCTTTAAGATCAGGCGCATTTACATCCCAGTCCGCACCGGTCCAGATAGCCATGTTATAAATGATACTATTTGGTCCGTATTGAACATCAGGAAAATCCTCAGTGCTCTGCCTGTTAAAATCAAGGCTCCCTTCAAATTTCCAACGCGGCGATGGATTGAACGACGCAAATAAGTTGGCGTTGACTATATCCAGGTATTGGTAAGGAATATAACTGTTCTGATGCTGTTGCGAAACAGAAAACCTTGTAGTGTAATTGTCACCATTGGCAGTCAAGGCAATATCGTTGTTAGTTTGATATCCAGTTCTTAAAAAGTTAGCAAGATTATTGGCGCCACGAGCAGTCCATGGGGTTCCCTGGCGCACGCCATTAACCACAGGGCTGTCATATTGCGGAATCAACTGGCCATTGAAATAAGGGCCCCATACGTCATAGTCACTATCTACACCACCTGGTGCACCACCTTTTCCATCTACGAACTGATAGTATGTATTTTCACCAGGTCCGAATGAGTGCTGAACACGAGGAAAAGCAACAAAGCCTTTGTTGATTACCGTGCTGCTGTTTAAATCAATAGTAAGACCCTTTTTTGCGTTGTTACCTTTTTTTGTAGTGATAACGATGGCACCATTCTGTGCGCGGCTACCATACAAAGCTGCTGCAGCAGGGCCTTTCAAAACCGTATAACTTTCAATATCATCCGGGCTAAGGTCAAAGGTATCCGAGTTAACAGGAAGTCCGTCAATAACATAAAGTGTAACCGTGCTACCGCGTATGGTTACATTTGGTACACCCAAAATTTCGGAAGTTGCGCCGACAGACAGACCCGCTACTTTGCCGATCAAGCCATTTACCGGGTTTGGATCGCGAGCAGTAGTCAGCTGGTCGCCACTTACTGTTTGCGTAGCATAACCGATACGGCGTGTTTCTTTTTTAACGCCCAATGCAGTTACGACAACTTCATTAAGAGATTTGTTATCGGTAATAAGCGAAACATTTAAGTTAACCTGGTCGCCAATGGTAATGTCTTGACTTAAATAGCCCAAAAACTTAAACGTAAGTACCTGGCCTTTTTCAGCAGTAAATAAAAAACGGCCATTAAGATCAGTCACAGTACCTTTTGTGGTCCCTTTAAGCAAAACGGTTACTCCGGGTAAAGGTTGTTTGTTTTCGTCGGTGACAGTACCACCGATCTTGGTTTGCCCGAACGAGAGTATCGGGGCAAGGAATAATAACATCATCGTTACCATTGTCCTTAAGTGAATGTAAAGCTGCTTCATGTGTGTGAATTAATTAGGTGAAAAGGATATTTTTCATGCAGCAATACTAAACTTAGTTTATTATTTGTAAACTAAATTAGTATTAAGGAAAGCTTAAGATTCCGTGCTGAACACGTTAAGAAGGGCGGTTTCTGTAACAGCAGAATTACAATTGAATCACAATTATTTAATATTCAGCGGGAGCGCTGGATTAGTTATTATTATATAAATGATCTATGGCCAAAGATTTCAGATGCTCAACACCCTGCACTGGGACATTCATTTCTTTAGCCTGATCATCCCAATAGCGAAGTCTTATAAATAGTTCAGCATCTGGATGTTTTTCAAATTCTACAGCTTCCTGCTCTGTCATTCGTCCACCCTGGAATTCAAGGGTTGCCTTGCTGGCATCAGAAAGCTTATTATAATATTCAGGATATTTATAGGTAAGGTATCTTTTGGCGATAACATGGCTTTCAACCAATATGGCTAGTCTTTCAGAAAATCCGCGTTCGCGAAGGTAATCAGCACCTAGCTTTTCATGATCAACAATACCAAAACCATCCATACTCTCAGCTTCGGCATCTTCGGCGCATAGATGACCGATATCGTGAAAAAAAGCAGCCAGTATCACTTCGTCATCAAAGCCTTCTTCTTCGGCCAGCACCGCAGCCTGCGACATGTGCTCTAATTGAGATACAGGTTCGCCTATGTAATCTTCGTCGCCATGCTTTTCATATAACGCAAAAACTTCTTCAACAATATCTTCTGGTGATGCAGCGGCTCGATTCATAGATGTAAAGGTATTATGCAAATAAAAGTATCAGATATTATTAAATTATTAAATCTTCATGATTGATTCCCTATCCCGATTAAATTGCCTTTTATTGCAAAGCGATTATTAAAACCCTAATTTGTATACCAATATATTAAATATACCACATTCACCTATTTCTATGGAAGATGATATACTAATCCAGATCAGTAACCGAATAAAAGAGCGCAGACGCGAGCAAAATATTACTGTGCAGGAGCTGGCAAATCAAGCAAATGTAAGTAAGGGCTTAATATCCCAGATAGAGAATAGCCGCACCATACCATCTCTTATGGTACTGATAGATATTATCAGGGCGCTGAATATCGACCTTAACGACTTCTTTAAAGATATAAGAACCAAAAGTGATGCCTCGCCTGTTTTGGTAAAGCGGAAGGGAGAGTACGAATATTTTGAAAAAGAAAATGCAAGCGGTTTTCATTACAAGCGAATATTTACCCGGTTCATCAATCATTCCACCGTGGATATAGTTATACTTGAACTGGAGCCAAACTCAACCAGGCCATTGGTAGAAACCGACGCCTTCGAATATAAGTATATCATATCGGGGCAGATTGAATATCAAATTAACAGAGAAAAAATACTTTTAAGCCCCGGTGATTCTTTACTATTCGATGGGCGAATCCCCCACGCCCCCGTCAACATGGGATCTGAAATAGCCAGTATGCTTGTGGTTTATTTTTTTGAAGAGAAGTAGGTTAGAGATTAGTTGATTCGCGCTAACTGAACTAGCTTTCCCTAATCTCTAATTGACTAATCTCTGAAATCACAATTAATCAAACCTTAACACTAAATTAGTTCGATATTAATAAACTAAGTTTAGTATTGCTCAACTTTATACTCTACTATAATGTCGATTAAATTAGTTGTTTTTGATATTGCCGGCACCACTGTTAAGGATGATCACAATGTAAGCAAGGCTTTTAAAGCTGCATTGCAGAAATATAATTATGATGTTCCCCTGGAGATGATCAACCCGCTAATGGGGTATGAAAAGAACCAGGCCATCACCCAAATGCTGCATCTTCATGAACCGGATACATCAAAGATTACTCCTGAACTGGTGAATGAAATACATCGCGAGTTTGTTAAGCAGATGATCCATTTTTACCAGTTTGAACCGGGGATTGAACCGTTGCCTAATGTAGAAGAAACCTTTGCTGCGCTGCACAATGCCGGCGTATTAGTTGGTATTAATACGGGATTTTCAAAAGACATTGCTGACACCGTTGTCAATCGTCTGCAATGGCGCGAAAAAGGCCTGATCGACTATCTGGTAGGTTCTGATGAAGTAGAGCTTGGCCGTCCGCACCCTTTTATGATACAAAAAATGATGCAGGAGAGCGGTATTACCGATCCGCTGGAAGTTGTTAAAGTGGGTGATACCGAAGTGGATGTTCGCGAAGGTCAGAGTGTAGGCTGCAAATATATTATTGGCGTTACAACTGGTATATTTACAAGAGAAGAATTGGAAGAATACCACCCTACACATATTATCGATAATATCGCCCGGGTACTGGATATCATCAAACAATAAGCATGAAACTGATCGATCAGTGCAGACAAAAAGTAGCCAAATGGCCTTACGGGCTTTTGTCGGTAATGGCGGCTATTTCGTCATTTGGTGCTTATACTTGTATGTATGCGTTCCGCAAGGCCTTTGCTGCAGGTACATTTACCGGGCTGCAATATTTGCATGTTGATTACAAAGTGTGGCTGGTGATTGCGCAAGTGATTGGATATACGTTGAGTAAATTTTACGGTGTCAAATTCATTTCCGAACTAAAACCCGGTCAGCGTGCTAAGTATATCTTGATGCTTATCGGAATAGCATGGTTAGCCTTATTGCTTTTTTCTATAGTTCCTGCACCATATAACATAATTTTTCTATTTATCAATGGCTTCCCGCTTGGACTGATATGGGGGCTTGTATTTGGCTACCTGGAAGGTCGTAAATCAACGGAGTTTATGGCTGCGGTATTATCCATCAGTCTAATATTCGCATCCGGCTTTGTAAAAACGATTGCCCGTATGCTGATGAGCTCTTTTCACATCAGCGAATATAGCATGCCTTTTATAACAGGAGCATTATTTGTGGTTCCTTTAATCCTGTTTGTGTTTATGCTGGAACTAATGCCACCACCGACGGCTGAAGATATTCGCTTGCGGACCAAACGCCTGCCGATGGATGCAGCAGAACGTAAAAGCTTTCTGCAAAAGTTCCTGCCCGGTGTTATTCTTACGCTGATTATTTACGTGCTGCTCACTATTATGCGGGATGTTCGCGACAGCTTTGAAGTGGAGATATGGAGCAGTATGGGAATAAAAGACAATACTATTTATACTAAAATAGATACCATTATATCAATAATTGTACTCATCGCACTGAGCTTACTGATCCTAATTAAAAAGAACCTGAAAGCATTTAGTCTTATTCATATCATGATCATTTCGGGCTGTGTGCTTATTGGTATCGGGACTGTTTTATTTACCTTTAATCTGATCGGTCCGATGGCTTGGATGACGCTTGCGGGGCTTGGGCTTTATCTGGGTTATGTACCCTACAACGCTGTCTTCTTCGAACGTCTATTGGCTTCATTTCATTATAAAGGCAATGTGGGCTTTTTAATTTATGTGGCTGACTCCATGGGCTACCTGGGTAGCGTGAGCGTATTATTAGTAAAAGAACTGGGGCAACCAAGCGTAAGCTGGGGCACATTCTTTAAAGATAGCATACTGGCCGTTGCCGTAATTGGGGGAATATGTGCCACTTTATCACTGCTATACTTTTTGCGCAGCGCCCGGAAAAGTAATTTGGACCAGCAAGAACAATTGAATATTCTACCTGTATGAAGTCCATCATGAGCCGCCGTTCCCGAAATTAACAAAATGGCTCATAATAGCTTCATCACCATTAAAAAACAAATTATTCCGATGAAAAATTCTTCGGCCATAGTTATTGGCGCCGGAATTGTGGGACTCGCTACTGCGCGCGCATTGGCCATTAGGGGTTATCGTGTAACTGTTTTTGAGCGTAATGAACGTGCCGTTGGTGCATCCATCCGCAATTTCGGGATGGTATGGCCTATCGGTCAGCAAACCGGTCCGTTATTTGACCGGGCCATGCTGTCGCGAAGCATTTACAAAGAAATATGCATCGAAGCCAATATCTGGCACAACGAAGTAGGATCATTGCACCTGGCTTATCACGATGACGAGTTACAGGTAATGGCCGAATATGTTGAAGCAAACAAAATGTACCGCGATTGTGCATTGCTTACTCCAGCACACGCTTTGGAAAAATCACCTGCCGTTAACTCAAATGGTTTGAAAGGGGCTTTGTGGAGTGGAGAAGAAATGATCATCGAATCAAGAGTAGCGGTTGGACAAATTGCAGCTTACCTGGCCGATAAATATGGCGTTGATTTTAACTGGAACACGGCCATTAATAAGATAGCACACCCTGCTGTATTTTCAGGCGAACGCAGCTGGCAAGCGGATGAAATATTTGTTTGCAGCGGCGCTGATTTCGAAACATTATTCCCCGCATTGTTTTTAGAAACCAAGATAACCAAATGTAAATTGCAAATGATGCGTTTGGTGGCTCAGCCCAATAACTGGCGAATTGGTCCATCACTCTGTGGTGGTTTATCAATGATCCATTATCCCGGCTTCCAGATCGCACCCTCGCTGCCTGCGTTAAGGAAAAGGTATGAAGAGCAGTACGCCGAATACCTGAAATGGGGCATCCATGTGATGGTTTCGCAAAATGGCCACGGGGAATTAACTATTGGTGATTCTCACGAATATGGGTTAGTACACGATCCTTTTGATAAAACATTTATTAATCATTTAATAACCGACTACTTACATACTTTTGCCAATTTTAAGGACTGGCAACTAATGCAATCGTGGCATGGCATTTATCCAAAAATGATGAATGGGCAAACCGAACTGATCGTTGAAACAGAACCGGGAGTAACCGTGATCAATGGCTTGGGTGGCAACGGGATGACCTTGTCATTCGGGCTTTGTGAGCAGTTTTTTGCAACGCGATAAGTTTTACGTTGGACGTAATATGTTTTACGTAATTTGTTATTTTATTATAGTAAAGAAAAAACATCATTTTCAACGTATTTAATAAACGTATAACTTATAACCTAAAGATGATCGATTCAAGAAGAGACTTCCTTAAAAAAGCAGCTTTGCTGGCCGGAGCAACCGGACTGGGGAATATCATCCCTGCTTCTATCCAAAAAGCAATGGCTATTAATGCTCGGGATGGAAGCACCTATATGGATGCCGAGCATATTGTGATATTAATGCAGGAAAACCGCTCTTTCGACCATACTTATGGCACTTTGCAGGGCGTGCGTGGCTATAATGATCCACGTGCTATCGATCTGCCAAATAAAAATAAAGTATGGCTGCAGTCGAATGTGGAGGGCGAAACCTATGCACCATTTCATCTTGATATAAATAATACCAAAGCTACCTGGATGAGCTCTTTACCGCACTCATGGGCCAACCAGGTGAATGCGCGTAATGACGGCAAACACGATCAATGGCTGAACGTAAAAAAGAACGGCATTAAAGAATACAGCCACATGCCTTTGACAATGGGTTTCCACAACCGCGAGGATATTCCATTTTACTATGCACTGGCGGATGCCTTTACTGTTTGCGATCAGAATTTTTGTTCTTCATTAACCGGAACAAACCCCAACCGGCTTTATTTCTGGACAGGCACAGTACGCCCGGAACAGCATGAAAACTCCAGGGCGCACGTGTGGAATGATGATATGGATTATGGCACTTTAAAATGGAAAACTTTTCCCGAACGCCTGGAAGAAAACAGCATCTCGTGGAAATGTTATCAGAATGAGGTAGCCATTGATACCGGCTTTGAGGGCGACGAAGATCCGTGGCTGTCTAATTTCCAGGATAACCCGCTGGAGTTTTTCGGACAATATAATATCCATTTGCATCCGAAACATATTGAAGCGCTGGAAAAAAGATCAGCCCAGTTGCCGCAAAAGATAGAGGAGCTTCAGAAAAAGATTGCGTCGTTGCCGGCGGGTGATGCTCATATCGATCATCTGAAGCATGAACTAAAAGATATGCAGAACTACCTCATCGGCATAACCAAAGAAAAAGAGTTGTACAAAGCAGGTCAATTTGATGCTTTGTCAGATCATGAAAAAAGCCTGCACCGAAAAGCTTTTGATACTAATGCCAACGACCCTAACCATCGCAAACTGATCACACTAAAATATAACGATAACGGCATCGAGCGCGAAATGCAGGTACCTAAGGGTGATGTGCTACACCAATTCAGAGATGATGTTAAAAATGGGAAATTGCCAACGGTATCCTGGGTTACCGCCCCCGAACGTTTCAGCGATCATCCAAGTTCGGCATGGTATGGCGCATGGTATGTGTCGGAAGTTTTAGATATCCTGACGCAAAACCCGGAAGTGTGGAAGAAAACCATTTTCATCTTAGCTTATGATGAAAATGATGGCTATTTCGACCACGTGCCGCCGTTTGTTGCCCCCCATTCGCAAAGGGCAGAAACCGGAAAAGTTTCCAGAGGCATGGATACCCGGGTTGACTACGTAACCGTTGAGCAGGAAAAAGAAAGAAAAGGTTTTCCCGAGCCGTTTGACCGCGAATGCTCTATCGGTCTCGGTTTCCGCGTTCCCCTGGTGATCGCTTCACCATGGAGCAAGGGTGGCTACGTAAACTCGGAGGTGTTCGATCACACTTCCACCCTGCAATTCCTGGAACATTTCTTATCTAAAAAAACAGGCAAGAAGATAGAGGAACCAAATATCAGCGATTGGCGCAGAACTGTTTGTGGTGACTTGACCTCTGTTTTCAGACCGTATCATAGCGAGGCCATTAAAAATCCTGAATTTGTAAAAAGGGACCCGTTCGTTGAAGGCATACACAAAGCGCAATTTAAAAAACTGCCTTCCGATTATAAACTTTTGACCAAAGAGGAAATAGCACACGCCAACCGCGAGCCTCACAATTCGCCTTACCTGCCCAAACAGGAAAAAGGTATCCGTCCATCATGCGCCTTGCCTTATGAGCTTTATGCTGACGGTAAATTAAGCGCTGATAAGAAATCTTTCGATATAGAATTTACAGCAGGCAACAAAATATGGGGCGATAAAGCCGTTGGCGCACCATTTAATGTGTACGCTCCCGGCAGCTACAAGCAAACCAGCGGCAAATTCGGGAATGTGCGCACCTGGGCTTATGGCCTAACCGCCGGCGACAAATTAGCTGATAATTGGCCGCTAGAAGATTTTGAGGACAAGAACTATCACTTAAGAGTATACGGCGCTAATGGTTTTTATCGTGAATTTAAAGGCAATGCAGAAGATCCGGCTGTTCATATCCATTTTGATTACCAGCGCGCACCGGCCGGCAATAAAAAACTGACCGGGAATGTTATTGTCGAGATCAGCAATCAAACCAATAAGCCACAAACTATCGAGATTAAGGATAATGCTTATAAAACGAACAATCATCAACGGGTAGTACCGGTATCAGGCAAGGCTACCATAGTTTTGAATCTGGAGAAAAGTCACAGTTGGTATGATTTCAGCATAAAAACTGCAGGCAATCAAACATTTGAGAAACGATACGCCGGGCACGTAGAAACCGGGCAAAGCAGCCATACTGATCCGCTTATGGGCGGGATGATTGTGTAATTAGTTATGCTACTCTCTCTATTATAGACTCTCAGTGTTCTCAGTGGTTAAATTTTATCACAGAGAGCACTGAGGAAGGCCACAGAATATGCGGGGGATTATTTTTTGCCTTCTCTTTAGTAGATTTGGATTATAAACTTTCTTCAAATCTGTCTATGTCAACATTTCGCCTTATAAAATCTTATATGTTCATGCTATGCATGATTCTTACACATATGCTTGCCATTGCCCAACAAAAACCGCAGATCAATAGCCCGGAGTTTTTTGGGGTGAGAACAGGAAAATATTTCTTTTATACCATCCCGGTGAGTGGCTCAAGACCTATGGAGATAGATTCCAAAAGTCTGCCCAAAGGCGTAAGCTATAATAAGAAAAAGGGGACCATTTCGGGCAGCATCGCTGAAATGGGCAAATACCGGGTTGAGATTAGTGCTTCAAATAAAAGCGGTTCGTCAAAGAAATATTTTACTATCGTGGCAGGTGATCAGTTAGCGCTGACACCACCCATGGGCTGGAGCAGTTGGTACAGTTACGGGAGAAAAGCAAAGGAAGACGATATTTTAAAAACCGCCCAGTTGATGAAGCGTTATGGCCTGGATCAATATGGATGGAATATATTGGAGATTGACGACCCATGGACGAACCAGCCTGATGCGAAAGATTCTGTTTGGGAGCAATTAAATCACAAGGCGAATAAGGATGTTTACCAATATCATGAAGGGCCAAACAATCTGCCGGACAGGAAAGGAACCTTACGCGATGGGAATGGGAAGTTGCTGCCCAATCAGCATTATAAAAACATTGAACAGACGGTAAAACAAATACATGACCTTGGTTTTAAAGTAGGCATTTACAGTTCGCCGGGACCGCTTACTTGTGGTGGCGTTGCCGGAAGCTATGGTCATGAATTAAAGGACGCCCAATACTTTGCCAAAGTGGGTTTTGATTACCTGAAATACGACTGGTGCAGCTATGGCGTATTCGCCAAAGACAATTCGGTTGAAGAATTAATGAAACCCTATACATTAATGGGCAAAGCATTAAAAGATCAGCCAAGAGATATCATATTTGCCCTTTGCCAATATGGGATGGGCGATGTTTGGAAATGGGGGTACAAAACCGACGGTCAATTATGGCGAACCGGCGATGATGTCCGGGATAATTGGGCATCGGTTTATGCCGCTTTTAAAAAACTGGCCGATAAATCGGAATATGTGCAACCGGGCAGATGGAACGACCCGGACATCCTGCAAATAGGCCAGGTTGGCGCCGAAAGCCGCGAAGGGAACAGCAATCACCTGACAAAAGAAGAACAACGTACCGTAATGAGTATGTGGTGCCTGCTAAGCGCTCCTTTGTTCATTGGCGCTAATGTGGAGCATATCGACCCGTTCACCTTATCGCTGCTTACCAATAACGAGATAATTGCCATAGACCAGGATGCGCTGGGCAAAGCCGCCAATTTGAAACTTACTTTGGATAATAAAGTGGAGGTGTGGACCAAAGAATTGCATCGCGGACGAATTGCCGTAGGATTACTTAACCCGACGGACACCGAACAAGTTTTCAATTTTACCTTTTCTTCCATTGGCGCAAACTCTGCTTACCTGGTGCGCAATCTGTGGCAGAAAAAGAATTTAGGCCGACAATTAAAGAACTTGCCATGCAAAATTCCATCCCATGGGATATTATTGGTTACCCTGAAAAAATAACAGAAAAATATCGTCGCTTTTATAAAGTTTTGGACAGTAAACCATGAGCCGTCATCAATGCAGAGCCCTCTGCGAGAAAGCCTGCCCGGACGGAAATCATAAACTAAATTTACTTACAACCATCAGACCTTAAATTGTCAATATAGACTGTTAACACGCCCTGGGCGTTGAGGGTTACATGGACATCTATCTTCACCATTAAATTGTTTTTACCACCTGGTGTGGTTAACAGCGTCGACTGGGTTTCTTTTGTTACGAGTTTTCCATCGGTAAATGATGCGTTGAAGGATTGGTTATAAGTGACCGAGCCTGTATAAGTTGTACCTGTCGCTGCGCCAACGAGTTTAAAATTTTGTGCATTCACATGTTCTGCTACTGTTAAATTATTGCCGTTGATCACACCGTGCACGTCGAGATGATAAATTCCACCCACAACCTGCAGTTGTTCGCCGCTGCAACTGGTAGCCTGTAAGCCCAAGGTAGATATGTCAAAATCCTGCTTGTCATTATAGGGCGTTGCCGTATTAATGGACGATAAATTCTTTGATGTAAATGCAGAAGGCAGCCTTCCTGATACCGGGTTGACAGTCGATTTTTGACAGGACATAAGGAAAAGGAAAGCGATTGTACAACAGGTGTTTATAGTGGTTTTCATAAACAAAGATTTTTATAAAGTTAATATATAAAATGGGTAAAAAAAGACCCTCTAATAAAAAGGATAAGCTTTCCAAAATCTGTTTTATATTAGAATAGGGCTCGCAAAAAGTCCCGGTAGCCCGAAAGAGAGTGTGCTATAATAACACGTGTAATACTATTTTTTGTTTGAAAAATTATTCTTCAATTATTGCGTTTATAACGGCTTTGGACAGTAAATAACGCACAGATAGGCTACATTAGCAACCGAACTGTCGCAAATGATGATCGATGTGTTTATAAGCCAGATATCCCATTTGTTCAATGGTCATCTTACCAAAGAAAGGGTGGTCAACGCTCTGGTGCGAAAAGCGTCCGTGGTCTTCCAGCAGACGAATCCATTTTTCCTTTTCGGCCTTCACGTCTCCGCCGCCTGTAGTGATCTTAAATTCAGGAGAGGTGGGTGTGTTGCGTCTCAACGGCGCTTCATCCTTTAACAAACGGCGAAGAACCATTTTCCCAAATAAACGTCCAACAAAAGCTCTTTTTAATTTCTCTCTGCCGGATATCAGGTCTTCCCAGGCCGTGCAATGTCTTAACATCTGCGAAACACTCATTTTCCCCCACAAAGCCTGGCTATTTTCATTCAAATTGCCTATCCTCCTGATCAGTTCATCTCTTGTAACTTTATAAAGCGTAGTTTTCATTAGATATTTCGGTTTTAAATCGGTTATCACAAATATAAACTTTGGGAATTCATTAAGAGGCTCCCTTTCAAACTAAAAAAAAGCCCCATTGTTATTATATAAAAGCGAATATGAAAACGTCTGATTTTGAACATTTTGAGGATACTATTACTTCCGGGGAAAACCTTTCTTACTGGTTGGCGTCGGTTCAGCCAATTATTTACAAAGAATTGCGAAGAAATATAGAAACGGATGTACTCATCGTTGGCGGAGGTATTGCTGGGTTGTCAACCGCCTATTGCCTTGCCTCTTCTGGTCAAAAAGTAACTGTGGTTGACGATGGGTACATAGGCAGCGGGGAAACGGGCCGGACCACAGCTCATTTAACCTGCGCACTTGATGACCGATACTTTAAGCTGGAAAAGATATTCGGGACAGAAAAAACACAACTCGCAGCCAATAGCCACATGGCGGCTATAGAATGGATTGAACAAACGGTGAAACGGGAGAACAT
>Ga0070671_100001834_pt1 | contig 16171 bp, 12 predicted proteins | sample KBSS73metaG_FD_65341 | JGI IMG/M metagenome (GOLD analysis project Ga0070671, IMG submission 65341) | Switchgrass rhizosphere microbial communities from Kellogg Biological Station, Michigan, USA - KBS S7-3 metaG | ecosystem: Host-associated > Plants > Roots > Rhizosphere > Soil ...
AAGTCTCGGATCTCGAACGTGTACTGGGCCGCATCAGTCTTGGTTCTGCAACACCACGCGATCTGTGTGCAATGTTGAAATCGTTGAACCAAGTTCCCGAGATCCGTTCTGCACTAAGCAATCTCCAGTCGTCGATGTTGCAGGTGCTCGCCGAGAACACTGATGAACTCCCCGATATCGTCGCGCTCATCCAACAATCTATTTGTGATGATCCTCCGGTAAAGGTCGCGGACGGTGGAACGATTCGCGAAGGTTACTCTTCCGAACTCGACGAGCTTCGTTCGGTAAGCACCAACGCCAAACAAATTATCGCAGCGATGGAAGCCTCTGAGCGGTCCCGCAGTGGCATAGGAAATCTGCGAATTCGCTTCAACGGCGTTTTTGGGTATTTCATTGAAGTCTCAAAAGCAAACGCTGTTCGCGTGCCCGAGGCCTATGAACGACGACAGACGTTAGCGAATGCCGAACGCTTTACAACTCCCGAACTTCGCGAGATTGAAAAGAAAGTACTCGGCGCTGAAGAGCGAATCATCCAGCTCGAGACGGAATTGTTCACCGCGGTCTGCCGTCAGATCTCAGCCGAGACCAAGCGCATTCAGATGACCGCGCGTGCACTCGCGGCTTTGGATGCAATCGCTTCATCTGCGGACACTTCGGCACGTCAGCGATTTGTTCGTCCAGTAATGCACGACGGCGACGAGCTCGAGATCATTCAAGGTCGTCATCCTGTGATCGAAGCTTTTAGTGACGATCCATTTATCCCAAACAGTCTGTATCTAAACAATTCGACTGATCGGTTGTTGATAATTACTGGTCCAAACATGGGCGGTAAGTCGACTGTTCTGCGACAAGCTGCGATCATCTGCATCCTGGCTCAATTGGGTTGCTTCGTTCCTGCCGAACGCGCACGCCTACCTTTGCTTGATCGGATCTGGACCAGGGTTGGAGCCTCGGACGATCTCACTCGCGGTCGTTCGACTTTCATGGTAGAGATGACGGAGACCGCCGCGATCCTCCATAGCGCGACGCCTCGTTCGTTGGTTCTGTTAGATGAAATAGGGCGAGGCACAGCAACCTTCGATGGATTGTCCATCGCGTGGGCGGTGGCAGAGTATCTTCACGATTCAGCAGAACACGCCGCCAAGACTTTGTTTGCGACCCACTACCACGAGTTGACTGAGCTTGCAGAACGGTTACCTGGGGCTCAGAACTATCAAATCACGGCCACGGAACGCGAGGGCGAGGTTATATTTCTTCACCGGTTAGAAAGAGGTCGAGCATCGAAGTCTTACGGAATTGAAGTCGCGCGGCTGGCTGGTTTACCGCCTGCGGTATTAGCCAATGCACGCGACGTGTTGGCCCGACTCGAACGTTACGAGTTAGAAGTTTTCGAGGAAGAGGAAAATTCGATTACAGTCGAACAACCCTTAGCGGCGCGGGCGGCGGCCGCTGATAGTGCCTTAGACAGAGCTGCAAGTCGGGCTGGACGAAGAAAGGCTGCTGCGCAAGCGTCGCTATTTGATTTTGTGAATCAAAAAGTTGTTGATGAAATCCGCGAAGCTCCTGAATCGTTGAGTGCTGAAGATGCAAAGAAATTGCTACTTAAGTTGCGACAACAGCTAATGTAGCTCCTGCCTCGCTCCGACTTTACGGTTTTATTGTTTCGAACCTCGATCGCACTGCAACCAATTCACAATCCGAACTCAGCAATTTATTTGTGCTAAACTTTCGCGACTTATAAGCCTATTAACGTTTTTATCTTTCAATGACAGCAGATACCTTCTATTCACTTCCAATTGAACAACGAGTCGGACAGTTCTTCTTCATCGGTCTTCCAGGCACAGAGCTCGATACCAACACTGAAGAGTTAATTCGGGAAGTTCAACCGGGCGGCGTCATCATTTTTGGCCGTAACGTAGCCGGACCAGAACAATTGCGCTCGCTTCTCGACGGTGTTCGCGAATTGGTTCCTACTCCTCTTCTCATCGGTATCGATCAGGAGGGTGGTCTCGTCGATCGTCTCCGCAAGATCTTTACGCCGATGCCTTCCGCTCGCACCATTCGTCAACATGGAGATCTCGCAGCAGCTCGCGCGCTTGGACGGGTCACCGGTGAAGCGCTTCGCATGCTCGGTTTCAACCTGAACTTTGCACCCGTGATGTCGATTATGACAGACGATCGCGACCTCCTATCTAATGGTCTTTACTCGCGATCATTCGGCCGTTCGCCCGGTGAAGTGTTGGGCTATTCGACGGTGTACATGCGCGGGTTACAAGGTACTGGACTGTTGGGATGTCTAAAGCATTTTCCCGGTATAGGCGCGGGCGAAGTGGATTCGCACGAGGAAATGCCGATCGTAAAACTAAGTCACGACGATTTAATCGCCCAGGATCTAGCGCCCTATATTGAATTGTTTCAACGGCGCGACGATCGCGTGCGCTGTGTGATGGTGAGTCACGGTGGATTCCCAAACATCAACATCAAAGAAGAGGTTACCGGCGGCCGATTGGAACCTGCGTCTCTGAACTACGCCATTGTCACCGAACTCTTGCGTGAGGAGCTTGGATATAAACATTTGATTGTCACCGACGATCTGGAGATGGGCGCGATCGCGCGACACTGTGAGATCGAGGATGCAGTGGTCCGTGCCTTCCATGCTGGCGACGACATGCTCCTAATTTGCGCGGATCCCGACAAGATTAGACGTGGTTATCATTCGATGTTGGAAGCTGCCACTGACGGTCGAATCAATGAAGCTCGCTTGCGTGCCTCGCTGACACGAATCGCTGCCATGAAAGCGATCGTAGCACCACCTTTGCCACTCGATCTTGATCGCTTTCATTCTTTGGCTGACGAGATCAAAAAACTGAATTCCAAACTCAACTATACCTATGGAGGCACTGTTAAGTGAGAACTGCCAAGTTCATCATTTTGCTCTCATCAATATTTCTGCTTGTCTTGGGTGGGTGCCGCGCCAAGAGCTCGGCGTTTGTAATTGCCCTCGGTGACAACATTCGCACAATCGATCCCATCGGATCACCTTCAGTCGATGCGGCGAGCGAACGAATACGGACGTTGATATTTAATTCTCTCGTAAAGAAAGACGAAAAATTCGACTACGTGGGCGAACTTGCTTCAGATATCAATCGTTCCGGTGACGGCACTGTTTTCACTTTCACACTTCACGACGGAGTTAAGTTCCATGATGGCCGGCCGCTAACTTCAGCAGACGTGAAGTACACGCTTGATCTTGTCTTCAGTAGTTCTTTTGCTAAGTCAGCAAGTTTTTATGAGGGAACGGGAGACGCGAAACAGAGTTACATCAAAAGCGTTGAAGCTCCGAATCCAACAACGGTTGTAGTCACGCTCACTAAACCCTGGGTCGGTCTGTTGTCGAACCTGGTTCCGGTCGCGATTATCCCGAAGGATGGTTATGAAAGTGTAAAGGAACATCCAATCGGCACGGGGCCGTTTAAGTTTATTCATTACGACAACTCACAACAGGTCGTCGACGTTGAAGCTTTTCCGGAATATTGGGATGGACCGGCAAAAATTGCGAACATTCGAGTGCGCGTTATTTCGGACATGAATGCTTTGCAAGCTGAGTTGCGCGCCGGGCGTGTCGATATTGCCCCGATGCCAACGAGTTTGTCTCCTGACGCAATCAAACTGCTTGAGCAGGATCCAAAACTTCAGGTGAATGCCTTTAATGGTTCTAACGTCGTTCTGCTAACCATCAACACCGCTTCTGCGCCCTTGGACAATTTAAAAGTTAGGCAAGCGGTTGCTTATGCAATTGATCGCGAGAATCTCATAAAGAATCTTTTGTTGGGTTACGGCAAGATTGCGCATTCGATTCTGCCTGGCGAATCGTGGGCCTACACGTCCGGACGTACATATTCATTTGATCCAGCGATGGCAAAGAAGCTGCTTGATGAAGCGGGATTCAAGGATCCAGATGGCGATGGTCCAAAGATGAGGTTCGACACACCCGTAGTCTACAAACTTTCGGGCAGCAGCGTTTCGGGTCGACAGTATGCAGGTGTGATTCAAAACTATCTTAAAGAAGTCGGGATTCCAGTTGAGATTCAGACCCCGGAACAGAACACTTTGTTTGATGAACTGCGGCGCGGTAATTTCCAAATTGCCTACTCGCAATGGGTGGGTGGAAACCAGGATCCAATCTTCTACAAAGACTTATTCGCGACGTCGGAGATCCCAAGTCAAACAAGATCGTCGCGCAATCGAAGTCGTTTTAGCAATAAGGAGCTCGACGCGCTGCTGGACGAAGCTGTAAATACCTTCGATCGAAAAAAAGGTCTTGAGCTTTACACGAAGATTCAAACGATCGTTAGTGAACAAGTACCTGTGTTCCCGCTCTGGTATCAGTCAAACATCGTCATCGCAAAGAAAACCGTGGGCAACGTGAAAGTGAATGCAAGCGGTGACTGGGGCTTTGTGAAAGATCTGACTGTCAGCCAGTAAATATTCGGGTTGGTGTCTCGTTCTCAATGCATCAATATTTGTAAACCAGGGCCTTCGGCTTTGCCGCCTGTTGAGGCAAAGCCGGTCTCGTTACCAACCTGAGTGCGCCAATCCTCTCAATCATCCGAACTCAAACCCCAAAGTCTTCTTCAGCTGCTCACGACTGATTGCCCCTTCGCGAATCAGACGAGGCGGATTCGCGTTGATATCAATTACCGTCGATGGCTTTGTTACTTGAACTTCACCTCCATCAATGATCAGATCTACGCCACTTGAAAAGTATCGCTGCACATCTGCGGCGGATGTTGCCGGCTCACTTCCCGATACATTTGCGCTCGTTGCGGTGAGTCGGCCACCACACTCAGCGACAAGCGCTCGCAACCTTGCATCATCCGGCAAGCGCAGGCCAACTGATCCCGTCCCGGCCGTGACGCCGTCCGGCAATTGAGGATCAGCGGGCATAACAATCGTCAATGGACCAGGCCAAAACGCTTCCGCGACCTTTCTGTAGAGCGGCGGTATCGATAGAACCAGCGGATCAAGATCAGTGAGTTCTGCAATTAGCAAAAGGATCGGCTTGCCTTCATCCCTTCCCTTCACCGTCTTGATGCGATCGACAGCAGCCTCATTGAGCGGATCCGCTCCTAACCCATAAAAAGTATCGGTACGAAAAGCAATCAAGCCGCCATTTGAAATTATTCCGGCGGCAAGTTTGCGAGTCTCCTCATTGTCAGGACGGGTGATCAAGGCTTGCGCTCCACCCAACTCGTGTTCATTCTCGTACTCTTCAGCGATGGTGCATCCAGCACATTTCCGTCAAAACCGTTAACGTAAGGTTTCACCAATGCAAAGGACGAAGCGAAATAGATCGGTACCGCCCGCAACTGTTTAAGAGCGTCTCCTTCAGTAGTGACGTCCGGAACTTTGCTAACTAATGTTTCAACCTTTGGTGCTTCAGCTGACTTGCCCGGTGAAGGCGTTGCTTCTGCAAATGGTAACGGTGGCTCTCGTTCAAATAACATCTTCAGGTTCGTCAATTCATCAGTCGTTTGCATAACGATGCCACGACGCACAACATCGTAATCGCCGGACCTTAATACAACTTCGTAATCTTCCCAGTTCTTAATATTGATCTCGGTATTAATATTCAAAACGCTATGCCACATAGTTGAAATAGCTTGGGCCACTGCACGTTGCTGATCGTTCCGATTGATTAAGAGCCGCACGACAGGAAATCCTTCACCATTCGGGAAACCTGCTTCAGCCAGTAGTGCCCGCGCCTTCGTAATGTCTTGTTCCAACAATTCTGCTTTCTCGACGACCGGCTTCTCACCTGACATCGCTTGAGGCAAAAACTTACCGGCGGGCTCGGTCGCGCCACCGAGGTGATCACGGCTTACCCTTTCGCGGTCGATCGCGATGGCCAAGGCCTCACGAACGCGGACGTCGTCAAAAGGCGCACGGGCAGTATTGAAGCTGTAGTAAGTAAGTGCTCCAAAGGTTGAGCGACGAAAGTCTTCATATCCGGATAAAAGCTTCAGCGCAAGCGGTTCGAACGTCGCGTTAGTTACCGCGTCGAGGTCTCCCGCATAGTAAGAAGCCAGGGCTTCCTCCGCACTAGAACTATTCACAAAAGCAACTCGCTGCAAGGACACGTCGGCGCCGCCCCAGTAGGTGTTCGCATGTTCCAACAACACGCGATCGTTATCCTTGTTGGACAGCAAAAATGCTCCGTTAAAAATCAGCTCGCGCGGTTCGAGTCTGCGTGTAACATCGGGCCCGGCAATTTTCACGGGCCTAAAGACCGGATGCGCTACAAGTGCAGCAAAACTTGCGTCCGCTTCCTGCAGCCGCACGCGCAACACATGGTCACCCACAGCCTCGGCGCCAAAGCCTTTGGATACTTCATGAGGCGCACCCCTTATTGGCTTGGCCGGGGCTTGAGGCGGAACGGAACCTTCGATGTTTGAAAGTAACTCGGTGTGCGGTGCCAATGGTCCAATTCTCGATGTGCGTTCCCATGAGCGCACAAAATCTCCGGCGGTGACTGGCTCACCATTGGACCACTTGGCGTCTTCACGTAGATAGAACGTCCAAACGCGCGCATCAGAAGAGGATTCCCAACGCGTGGCTACGGCAGGAACCGGCGCCAAAGTTTTTGGATCGTATTCTGTTAACCCCTCAAACAAAGCGCGGACAGCATCTGTGTCCGGCGGAGCCGCAGCAAAAGCAGGATCGAACGTTTGCGGCAAACCGCCGTCGCTCCAACGAAACTCCTGGGCTTTTGGAACGACAACTTTCCCATAGTAAGTTGATGGGTCATTTCTACTAATACATCCGGCGAGCGTCACCGCCAGCACCAAGAGAGACGTTGCCACAGCTTTCGGGCGGAGATATCCAGTCCTTCGAATGCAATTCAATTTTGCGGGGGTAGATTGAGTCGTCATTTATGTTTTCGACTCAACTGAACGAGTTGATTATAGACTTCAACGGTCCGCTGATGCGTCACCTCAAAACCGTCGGAGCTATCAATTAGATAGTCAGCGTACTTTTGTTTCTCTTCCTGAGGCATCTGCGAGTCGATTCTCTGTTGCGCTTCGTCGCGGGACAAACCGCTTCTCAGCATCAATCGTTGAAGCTGAACTTCAGGCCGGCAATGGACAACAATCAATTTATCAAAACGCTTATAGCCACCAGATTCGATCATTAGAGCTGCATCGACGATTGCGATTCCGTTTGGATCGATCAGTTCCTGCTGGTTAAGGATTTGATCTTGTCTCTCGATAATTCGCGGATGCAGTATCGCGTTGAGTTTTAGACGCTTTTGCTGATCACCAAAAACAATTGCGCCCAGTTGCTTTCTATTCAACGTTGCGTCAGGGTTGAGTACATCAGTTCCAAACTCAGCAACAATCTCACTCAATCCACTTGTCCCTGGCGAAACTACTTCGCGCGCTGTTTCATCGGCATCCAACAAGTAACAGCCAAGTTCTACAAATACCGAACTGACATATGACTTTCCAACACCAATTGATCCAGTCAGGCCCACTCGAAGCATTTTGATCTAGACACGCCTCAGCTGGTAATTCCACGTCGAAGCTTGGCGGCCTTCAAAGTATTTTTCATTAACATTGCCACCGTTAACAGGCCAACACCGCCCGGCACGGGCGTAAAGTTTGCGGCTACCTTCATCGCATCCGCCGGCTTTACATCACCGATCAGGGTTGCCCCACGCTTCGCCAAAATCTGCAAACGTTGATCCGCCTTGTCACCAAACATTTCGCGCACTTCGTCCGCATCGGTCAACCGGTTCATACCAACATCGATAACGGTCGATCCCGGTTTTATGAAACGAGCATCGATCATTCCCGCTCGTCCGATGGCAACAACCAACAAATCAGCTTCGCTTGTGACCGCGGCCAGATCGCGCGTCCGCGAGTGGCATACCGTGACTGTTGCATCTCTCTGCAAGAGCAATTGGGCCATTGGTCGTCCGACTATTTGACTTCGACCCACAACGCAGGCATTTGTTCCACGAATTTCAATTTTATAGTGATCGAGCAACTCGATAATTCCCGATGGGGTACATGGAACCAATTGCGGTCGGCCGAGTCCGAGCTTGCCGACATTTATGGGATGAAAGCCGTCGACATCTTTGACCGGATCGATTCGTTCGACCACAGATGCCTCATCAACCTGCTTAGGAAATGGCAGTTGAGTAAGAATTCCATCGACGTCGTCACGGGAATTTAGCCTGTCAACTACCTCAAGCAACTCCTCGGTTGTAGTTGTTTCCGGCAGTGCGAGATGCTCGGAACGAATGCCAACTTCTGCGCAAGCACGAATTTTGTTTCGCACATACACAGCTGAAGCGGGATCTTCACCTACACGAACCGCCGCGAGACACGGAACGACATTCTGTTCCCTCGAGAGTTGTTCTACTTCCCTTTTGACCTCGTCCTTGATCTGATCAGCCACATCGGCGCCTTCGAGCAGTCTCGCCTGAGTGGAAGCTTTGACGTTTTCAGCAATCATCGAATATTAGTTTTGGTCCTTATAAAATTGATTTGAACCTGGCCTCGTTAGGTTACAACGAGTGAGATGAAATGAATAGTGGGCCGTCAAAATAGTGAAGAGAAGAAATTCTCGAACACCGCAAGCGGTAAGGTAACGAAGGTTATGATTGCAGTAAAAACAAACGCTCGTCATGTTACGATCCATCTGTGTTGGCACTTCCGACTTAAATCCGCAAATCCGAATCGATCCGACGAGCTGGGTTCTGCTTCTTTCTGACTCTGTTATCTTTGCGCCCTAGTCGTCTCGACGGTGAACATAGCGGAACCGTTTGCCCCAGAGCCGCCGAGAACGCGAAGAAATAGCTCTAACGGAATCAGCACCACGATGACTTACGCAGTTTTGTTTATTCATGATCTCTACAAGATAATCAGCGCATGCGCTTAAAAACGAGTTCAACTGTTCTTATCCTTGTCTTACTAATCTTTCCGGTTGCGAGCCTTGGTCAAACCTCGGCTGATACGGTCCGGCGAATTCGTGAGGCGGTTGAAGCGAAAGATTGGAACTCGGCACGGGGCGAAGTTGAAAAACTCCGCGTTACTGAGCCAGGTGCGTTTCAAGCGAAAAACTATGACTACTTACTTGCCAGGATCTCGGAAGAGAGTTTGGACTATACGGACGCGGCAAAAAATTATCAGACCACGATCGCAAGCAAGTCTCTTTTGTCCAGCTACGCACTATGGCATCTCGCTCGACTGGCTCGCTCAACCGGTGATCTTGTTCTTGAACGTGAGCGTTTACGTCAATTAGTCGGACTGTCTCCTGATAGCCTGCTATACCAAGCGGCAAGTTTGCGTCTTGCGGAAAGCTTTCTGGAGAGCGGAGATTACGCGGCTGCATCAGCCACAGCTCGGTCCGTTACTACACTTAAAAATGTTCAGCTTGCTCGTGAGGGTGCAGTGCTGCTGGGCCAGGCCCTGCTCAATCAGAAAAAATTTGTGGAAGCCCACGACGTATTTAGCAAGCTTGTGATGCAAATGCCGGATGCGTCGCGACCGGATGATTTCGCGTTGGCTGCCGTTCGCCAGTTAGACAAAATCGAAACTAATGGCGACGTGCCGACCATACCTTTGTTAGAAGCGGATCATCTACTCAGGGCCTCTGTTTATCAGTTCAATCGCGACTTCGCAGGAGCGAGACCACATTATCAAGCAGTAATCGATCTGAACCCCCAGAGCGGTACCGCTCCTAATGCAACCTACCAACTTGGACGCGGGCTTTATCTCGAAGGCAAGTACAACGATGCGCTGAAATATTTTCAAACGGTTAGCGACCAGTTTCCACAAACGCAAAGTGCCCGCGACGCACTCGGATCCTTAGCTGCAACTTATCTGAGACTTAAGAAAACGGACGATGCCATTTCGGCGTACAAGCTCTTCATTTTGCGATTTCCAGACGCTTCCAATCCAGAGCGTTCATACCTCAACATCATCGATGCGTTACATGAATCCGGTCGTTACTCAGAAGCATTTAACTGGATACAACAAACACGAGCGCGCTTTAAGACCGATCTGGGAGGTGCGCTAGCATTATTCGCCCAACTTCGAATCCATTTGGCCCAGAACGCGTGGGCGGACGTGGTCCACGATGCTGACGAGATCTCAAAATTTCCAGATTTAGGCGGCACCAAAGTACCCGGCGGTACAACTCCAGCGGAAGTTGCGTTTCTCAAAGCGTTCGCTTTCGAACAGATTGGGAGGACAGACGAGGCAATCACTGGCTATCTGGCAATCCAAGATGGAAGAAATGAGTACTACGGCAATCGTGCAACGCAGCGACTACAATCTATGCCCGGCACCGCAGTCGCCAGTCGTTTTAATGATCTTGCAGCTGCAGCCAAAACTGCAGATCAACAAGGTCAACCGGACCAGGCACGAATAGCTGCTCAAAGTGCGTTAAGACTAACTCAGGATCAGACGCGACGTGCTGACCTTCTCGGAATCCTGCACCGTGCGTATGAACTACTTCCAAATTATCAACTACAGACTTTCCATCTAGGCTCTCCAATCGCGGCTCCAGTTGCTGCCAATGCAGCTGCAACGCAATCAACGCAGTCGACTGATGCTACACATCAGCTGCTTGGTGAGAGCCTGTTTGAGCTTGCACTCTACGATGAAGCGATCCCGGAACTCGTCGCTAGTCGAAACGCTAACACCAAGTCAGCGAACACAACCGCACAAACCGCTCCATCGTCATATGATGCTTACACGCTTGCCGTCTATTCTCTTCGTGGTGATTTTGCGAATCGAGCAGTTAGTTTTGCAGAACAATTCTGGAAGACAGTGCCAACGGACTATGTTCTTGAAGTAGCGCCAAGGGAATTGGTTACGCTCTTGTATCCCGTACCGTTCCGCGAATCGCTTTTAAAACACGCGACCTCTCGAAAGGTCGATCCTCGATTTGTATTGGCGATCATAAGGCAGGAATCGCGTTATCAGGTTGATGTGAAATCCGTTTCCGCCGCCCGAGGTATGATGCAGTTTATTCCTGCAACCGCAGATGACATCGCTTCGCAGTTGAAGCTCAAAACTTTCAATCAGGATGATCTGTATTCCCCCGACACTGCAATTCTGTTTGGTTCGCAATACCTGGCAAAACTCTTCGAGCAGTTTCCAAATCAACCTCAAGCGGTGGCTGGCTCTTACAATGGCGGCGCGGATAATCTTGCTCGGTGGATAGCTCGGTCAAAGGCCAACGATGCGGATCGATATGTTCCGGAGATCGGATTCTCGCAGTCAAAAGATTATGTTTACAAAGTCATGACCAACTACTGGAATTACCAACGACTGTATGACGCTCAACTGCAACCGATCGCGAACACTGGAAGGTAAACGACGTGACCCATCATCTCAATGACCAATCTCGACGCGTCACAGTCGGACCAAAAGTCTTCATACTTTGTTTGACGTTATTACTTGCGGTAACCGTTGGAAGTATTGGTTGTCGACGGCATAATCCGGCAAATGAAAAGCGTTACGATTTGAAGGGCACAGTTGTAGCCGTTGAGCCTGAGAAGCATCTCGTGACCCTGTCACATGGCGCTGTGAAGGATTTTATGCCAGCGATGACGATGCCATTCACGCTGCCCGACGATTACTACTTACAGAATTTAGCTGTAGGTGATGAAGTCAATGCAACTCTCGTCGTTGACGGATCTCAATCCTGGTTAGAGAACGTGGCGATCACCAGGGAGACCACAGATCCAACGGCGACGAGTGGGGGCATTACAGAAGCGAAACCTGGAGACGCTGTCCCTGATTACACGATGGTAAATCAGGACGGAAAAGACATTCGACTTCGCAACTTCCACGGCAAAACGGTACTGTTAACCTTTATATACACACGATGTCCGCTACCGGAGTACTGCAACCTCATGAGCACTAACTTCGCTGCCGTCGACCGCCAATTGCAGCAGCAGCCGGATGTTTACGCGAAGACTCATCTGCTCAGTATTACGATCGATCCTGAGTACGATACTCCCAAGGTTCTGCGCAGCTATGGCTCAGCATTCACCGAAAAGTACGAGAATGAAACATTCGAACACTGGGACTTTGCGACGGGAAGTGAGGATCAAATCAAGGGTGTCGCACAGTTCTTTGGTTTACGCTATTTCCAAAGCAACAATCAAATTGTCCATGCATTGAGAACGGTGGTGATTGGACCAGATGGAAAAGTTGTGAAGGTGTATCGAGATAATCAGTGGAAGCCGGAAGACGTCGTAGCTGTCATGAAGCAAGCGGCGGGCGCATGAAAGAATTAAGACATCCCCTTGATCTTTCGTACTTCTTCGGTCAGAACTGGCACAGCTTCAAAAAGATCTCCGACAATTCCATAGTCGGCGATATCAAAAATCGGTGCTTCAGGATCCTTATTAATTGCCACAATCGTTCCCGAGTTTTTCATACCGACAAGATGTTGAATGGCGCCCGAGATACCCAGGGCAACGTAGAGTTTTGGCGCAACAGTTTGCCCTGAAGATCCAATCTGACGATCGATCGGCAACCAGTCTGCGTCACAAATTGGTCTGGACGCGGCAAGATCACCGCCTAACGCTTCAGCTAGTTTTTCAGCCAGGACTAAATTGTCTTTACTCTTAATTCCGCGACCTACTGCCACGATGATATCCGCCTTCGACAGGTCGACTGCTTGCTTCGCCTCCTGGAATGCAGGCTCCGGAATCATCCGCACATCACCAACTTCCACTGGAACGGTTTCTACGGAAGCCCCGCTTCCCTTCTGCGCCTGATCAGGTCGGAAGGCACCTGTCTGAAAAGTTGCGAACACGGGAGCGGCGCCATCCGAAACCACATCTGCATCGAGCTTGCCGAGAAATATTCGGCGAGTGAATCCTAGATTACCGCCCTCGACCTTCGCACGGATACAGTCGCTGATGAGTGACTTTGCGAAGCGCGCGGCCAACTTCGGAGCGAAATCACGAACTTGGTATGTGTGCGTCATGAACACAAAGCTCGGGTCGACTTGCTTTACGATGTGCTCTAGCGCGTCTGCATAAGCGTCGGGAGTGTAGTCGATGAGTTTTTCATTGGTCGCGTTGATCACCTTCTCAACTTCGAAGGCAGCAACGTCTTTGGCAGCAGCCTCATTACCTAATACAACCAGTGTGACTGGCTGTTGAAGTTGCGAACCAAGTGTCTGGGCAGCGGCGATCGCTTCCAGCGAACTCTTATTCGCCGCCCCATTCCGATGTTCGATGAAAACCAGGATTCCGTTGCTCATTTTTAATTGGCAGTCTCGTTGGCAGTGAAGACCGGCGACCTATATCACGCGAGCGTCCGTATGCAACTTCTGAGCGAGTTCAACTGCTCCAGCTTTGGCGTCTCCCTTGCCAAGGATTTGTGTCTGCTTTGTTTTCGTGGGGAGGTAAATTTTGTCGATCCGCTGGTGCGAGGGACGACCGATGACCTCAGCAGACGGCGTCACTTCTCTAATTTCTTTCTTTTTCGCCGCCATAATGCCTTTGAGGGTTGCGTACCGAATTTGACTAATGCCGGATTGGATCGTGAGTAATGCAGGCAACTGCATTGTGTACCACTGGTACCAACCACTCTCCAGTTCACGCTTTACGCGAAACTTATCGGCCGCTGCGTCAACTTCGATCACGATCGTTGCGTGCGGGAGACCAAGAAGCTCAGCCATGATCACACCGGTCTGACCATAACCATGATCGTCAGACTGTAGCCCTGTCATTATTAAGTCCGGCTTTTCATCTCGGACAGAATCAGCTAGCACAGTCGCCGCGGTATACGGGGAGAGATGAGCAAGATTATCGCCAACAACGTGAATCGCACGATCAGCGCCACGAGCCAGGGCATCTTTGATGACGCTCTTCACACGCTGCGGTCCCATTGAACAAACAACTACTTCCCCGCCGAGTTTTTCCCGCACGCGGAGTGCTTCTTCGAGCGCATAGCCGTCGGATTCACTAACTTCAAAAGAGAGGTCGCCCTCTTCGATCCATGACCCGTCTTTGTTAATTCGCAGGATCGCGTCTTTGTTCGCGACCTGTTTCATCATGACTAGAATCTTCATGCTTGCTTCTGTTTGAGCGAGTGTGCCGGTACTTTGTTGTTAACCACAAATTCTTCGGCCTTGATCACAAAATCGAACTACGTACAAAGATTAAAGCATTGCGAACAGGGCTCTAAAAATTAAGTCATTCTTCATACCGCTTAAACAACAAAGCCGCGTTCGTTCCACCGAATCCAAACGAATTCGAAAGAACGTATTCGACTTCAGCGGGCCGGGGTTCGTTGGGGATGTAATCGAGATCGCAATCAGGATCGGAGTTGAAATAATTGATCGTGGGCGGCAAAACTTTTCGATGGATTGCCAACGCCGAAAAAACTCCTTCGATCCCACCTGCCGCTCCCAGCAGATGTCCGGTCATCGACTTCGTTGAGCTGACCGGCAGTTTATATGCATACTCACCGAACGTGTCTTTAATCGCGAGTGTCTCAAACTTGTCGTTATAGGGCGTCGAGGTTCCGTGAGCGTTGATGTATCCCACTTGCTCAGGTTTTATCTTCGCGTCCTTCAACGTGCGCTGCATAACGCGTCTCGCGCCTGACCCAGTCTCGTCAGGCATCGTGAGATGGAAGGCGTCTGCGGCGATCCCATAGCCAGCAACCTCGGCATAGATCTTCGCACCACGTCGCTTCGCGAATTCCAATTCTTCCAGGATCATGATCCCGGCGCCTTCGCCGATCACGAACCCATCTCGATCTCTCTCAAATGGCCTCGATGCGTGAACAGGATCCTCGTTGTTGGTCGATAACGCACGCATTGAGGCGAATCCCGCCACGCTCATCGGCGTAATTGCCGATTCGGCACCACCGCAGATCATCAGATCAGCATCGCCACGTTGAATTATCTTGAAACTATCGCCTATCGCATGCGCTCCTGCAGCACATGCGGTAGCCGTTGCCGAGTTTGGTCCTTTCGCACCGAAGCGGATTGAGACCTGACCTGCTGCAAGATTGACGATTGCTGAGACAATGAAGAATGGCGAAACCCGATCAGGACCACCGTCGAGCAACTTCGAATGCTCTCTTTCGATGGCCCAGAAATCACCGATACCGCTGCTGATGTAAGTGCCGCAATTCTCGGCAACCTCGGGCGGAAATTTACCTTCTTCCGTCATCGTAAAACCGCTGTCGGCCATTGCTTCGATGGATGCGGCGATCGCGTAATGAATAAAGGCGCCCATCTTACGCGCATCTTTTTTGGCAATAAATTTTAGCGGGTCGAAGTCTTTGACTTCGCACGCGAATTTGACGGAGAACCTGGTGGTATCGAACTTCTTGATGAAGTCAGCCCCACTCCGGCCGCTCATCAAAGCGGTCCAGGTTTCTTCGACGGTATTGCCAACGGGTGTGACGAGGCCAAGCCCCGTAATCACGACACGACGTGTCAAGTTAAAGCTCCTTTAAATACGGAGATGAGTGAATCGCGATTGATTCGAGACCGAACTGCCCAATCGCTTGTGATCACTGGTCCCCTACTTCTTGTGCTGATCGATATAGTTATATGCGTCGCGAACGCTCTGTATCTTTTCAGCGTCTTCGTCGGGAATCTCGATGCCAAATTCCTCTTCAAAACGCATCACCAGTTCAACCGTGTCGAGTGAGTCAGCGCCAAGATCATCTATGAACCTTGCGTTGGGTGTTACCTCATTCTCATCAACGCCAAGTTCGTCGACGATGATTTGCTTAACCTTGTTCTCGATCTCTTGATCGGGCATTTCGTTTGCTCCTCTGTGATTTTCTTAAATCATCCAAGTTTAGGCGTTCAGCTTGGCGCGTGCTGCCTCCAAACTTGCCGCATCTTCTACGTTAAGGCAGTTCGCATCACGATTGATCTGCCGCATAAGTCCTGACAAAACCTTTGCAGGTCCGACTTCAACAAAGGTACTAATCCCTTGCTGTAACAACAACTCCATCGATTCCACCCAGCGTACCGGAGCCGACACCTGTCTCAAAAGCGCGTCACGCAACTCAGCTGGTGCTTTCGTTGCCCTGGCGTCAATATTAGTTATCACTGGAATCTTTGGTTCATTAAACGCGAGCTGTTCCAGTTCGAACGCCAACAGATC
>Ga0070671_100001838_pt1 | contig 16158 bp, 7 predicted proteins | sample KBSS73metaG_FD_65341 | JGI IMG/M metagenome (GOLD analysis project Ga0070671, IMG submission 65341) | Switchgrass rhizosphere microbial communities from Kellogg Biological Station, Michigan, USA - KBS S7-3 metaG | ecosystem: Host-associated > Plants > Roots > Rhizosphere > Soil ...
AGCCTCGCGCACGCGTGCGGTGCTTGTACGCAGCCGGGTCGCGAGGTCACCAAGGAGGCGGGATAACACCCCGACTTCGTCGCTGCCGGCGTTGAATTCCACGTCGAGGCGATCGAGGTCAAGCACGGCGGTCTTTTCGGCGAGGGCAGCCAGCGGCCGGCTGATGCGCGACGACACCCACACGGCGAGTACGAGCGCGACGACGCCGCTTCCTGCCGCCGTCATCAGCAGCCACGTGTCCGCGCCGCGCACCAGTGTCCTGAGAGCCGTGAGCGGCTGCGTGACCCGAAGGCGAGCGCTCGTGACCTCCACTCGGTTATCAGCGGTCGTCCGGATCAGCGGAATCTCGAGGTCGCCTATCGCGACGTCATTGGCATCCCGCGCGTTTTCAGGTGCCAGCGTGGCTCCTGGATACGTGAGGGATATGCCGATGGTCGGATCGCGCGCCAGCCGCGCAACAAAGGCCTCGTCTACCTTGATACCGCCGATCATCGTGAACATGCGCCCGGCAATCGCGAACGATTGGCTGCGCACCAGCGCCAGGAATTCACCATCGGCCGATCTGACGGTGGCCAGTACGACATCGCTGCGCGTGTCAGCCAGCGCCTTGGGCAATGCCGCATCGACGCGGCCATGCTCGTTCCGGAAATGTCCCGAACTGATGATTCGACCCTCCGCATCGTGCACCTGCAGCATGGAGAGGCCGGTTAGATGCATTGCGGTGCCGGCATAGTCGAGCAGGTACTCGCGCTCGGACTCGACGCCGGCGACGGCGGCAAGGCGGAACCGATTGTCGTCGCGCAGCGCACGCTCGGTGGCAGCGAGTCGTTGGGCAATGCTTGCGCTCTCGCGCGTAAGGTCGTCTCGAATGACGACCACCACGCTGTTCACGCGCAGCTGGTATTCCTCTGTGAGGCGCCTGGTCATCTCCTGCCGGAGTCCAATCGCCAACAGCGCAATCGGGATGACGACGATGGCGGCAAAAGCCAGGAGCAGGCGAGTGCGCAGGCTCATTCGCTATCTCGGGGTATTCACTCCTGCGATACGCAAGCCAACATCCCAGTCGACCGTTGCACCGGATCGCCCGCGCCGGATGATCGCCTGGAGCCGTGTATCGACGAGCGCGACGATCGTTTCCGGATCGAGCCACGGGGCGGCGTCCGTCAAGGCCTGCAGGTCGCGACATGGCTCTACTGGGTGGGCGTCTACTGACAAGACATACGCCGCGTCGCCGCCGCGTCGCAGTGCCACAGCCAGGGCGTCACCTGTTAATCCAACGGCGCGCTGATAAGTACGGTGAGGACGGTCCGGAAGGAAGACGTCGAGAAACGTCTTCGCGTCAGGACCGCTCCCGCGAACGAGGCCTACCAGGCGTTCGGCCAGATCACGCCCTGCGCCATCATTCGCGTCGTACACGATCCGGGAGCTGAATGAGGCTGGGCTCCGCGCTGGAGGTGGGGAGACCTCGCACGCTTGTACCGTCTGCCACCAGAACGGCTCCTGCGCGCCTCGTGCCTCCCCTCGCACGGCATCGCCGGCGAGTACCTGACGCGCTTGTGAAGACAGCGAAGGCGACGGGCGCTGGCGTCCTGGAGTAAGCAGGACGCGGGTGCGCTGCCACGCAAGCGGAACGGACTGGAACTGCGGGAGGGTGGCCGCATACTCGAGCGCCTGGGGATCCCGTGTCAATAGCAGATCGATGTCCTGGTCGAGAAGGTCTCGCGGGTCGCCAGGCGCGACGAGAAAACGTACGGGCAGAACGTTGTCACGGCTGAGGGTGATCACCGAAGTCGCGCTTCTCTGTTGTTGGGCACTATCCACGTTCCATCCCGGTCGTGTTCCGAGCGGCCACGGGGAAGCGGCGATCCGCCGTGCGATCGCGAGGTCCTGGTCGGCGAGGGCGATCGGCGCGTCTGCGCGAGGGCGGACGAACATGATGGCAAGATCCTGATCATTGACGACGACAACTGATTCGATGACACGATGCACGTCCTGCCGCAGGTCGTCGACGTTGTCTTCACGCATCCAGCTTGCGCGCACGTCATTCGCGGTTACCGGCGTTCCATCCGAGAAACGGGCGTTCGCGCGCAGGGTGACAATCCACGTACGCCCATCTGCGTCGAGCCGCCACGATTCGGCGAGGCCAGGAACCGCTCGTCCCTGGCAATCCATGCGAATCAGCGTCTCGTACAGTTGACGGAACAGCAGCCGCTCACCGTCGTTCGTCGGGCGCGGCGCGTGCGCTGGATCGATGCGTTCGGTGAGCGCGACGGTTGCGATGGGCTCGCCCGGCGCCGCAAGCAGGGTGCATTCACCCGATGTGGGTTCAGAACCAGGCGCAACGATGGGGGGAGCCGTCGGTGGGGCAGCCGGAGCGATGGCAGCGGTACTTTGGGGCGCAGGCGTTGCGTCCGGCACTGGAACAACCGGCGCATGCGTGGCAGGAGGACGTGCACTGCAGCCCCACGTCAATGCGTGACAGCAGACAGCGAAGGTAGCAGTCGCGAATCGGCGACCCCTTGTCCTCACGCTGCCATGATAGCGTCGCGACGTACCTATCATCGCGCGCGGGCCGCACCCGACTTATTTCAGCTCGAATTCGACGAATTCGACGAGCGTCGTACCCGTGTTCTTCACCGCTCTCGTCTGGCCCGCATCCTGCCAGATGAAATCGCCTTCGTATGGAGCCATGCCGCGATCGGCGGATCCAGGCACCATCTCGGCCAGTACGCCGCCGTGGACGTACACTCGGAGACCCGGGGCTGTCTGCGTGATCGGTCCCGTTGCCTCTCCGGGTTTCAGCGCGACACGCCAGGCCCTCAGCCGGGCGTTGTCCATGATCTGGCTGTAGCCCTTGACACCCGAACGGTCCGACACTGTGGTTCCCGACGGTGCGCGATTCTTCAGGATGAACGAGATATTGTGGAACGGCGTCGGTCCGACATTGGTCGCCTTGTGCGTGCGCGGACCATTCTTGGTGACGTCCGTAAACGTCGCACGGCCGGGCTCACCGTCTCCACCCGTGCCCGGCGCGCTCACGTCCGAGGAGCCGTAATCCTGATTGGTCTGCGACGCCGGAGTCAGGTTCACGGACACCGAGTCGGCATAGTGGATGTGGTATCCGGTGTTGCGCCCGGGCGGAATGTTGACGTTCAGGACAATCAGGTACTCGTTGGAAAAGACGGGAATGTGGAACGGTGCCTTGTCCATGGGCACCGGTTTGTCCTCGACCTGAGCGGCCGCCGGCTGCGCCAGCGCACAGGCGAGCACGAACAAGGATGCTGAAACGAGAGGCCTCATGGAGCTCCTCCTGAGTTTTCGGTGGGCGGATCGTACGTCAACTTGGCTACACTGTGCGCCATGAAGAAACGACATGTCTGTGCTGTCGCCTGTTCGCTCGCCATCTCCTTGTCGACCGTCGCTCTTGCGCAGCTCGCGCCTGCCAATGACATGGGCGTGGCGCTCGGACACATCCACCTGGCTGTCAAGGACGTGGAGGCAAACACGCGGTTTTTTACGACGATGCTCGGGGGAAAGCTCGTGAGCAACGGACCGCTGGCGTTGATTGAGTTTCCCGGCATCTTCGTGATGCTCCGGCAGGCCGACGCCGCCGCGCCGCCCGCCGGGTCCGTCATCGATCACTTCGGGCTGGTCTACAAGGACATCGAGGCGGCGCGCGCCCGTTGGAAAGCTGGCGGCGTCAAGTATGACGTTGGCGATGTGAACCCGAATCAGGGGTACGTATTCGCGCCAGACAGCGGGATTCGTGTCGAGGTATTTGGAGATCCATCATTGCCCGGACCCGTCAGCATGGATCACATGCATCTCTATGCGGCCGAGGCGGACATCAAGGCAATGCAGGCGTGGTATGCGAAGGTGTTCGGTGGCTTCCCCGGCCAGCGTCAGCGCGTCGCCAGGCCCGGTGTCATCGAGGTCGATTACTTCCATCGCTTCAACTTCTCGTTTTCACCAGGCATGGGAAAGCTCGCGCCGACGAAGGGACGCGCCATCGATCATCTCGGCTTCGATGTGAAGAACCTCGACGAGTTCGAAAAGAGGATCGCCGCGCTTGGCATCAAGTTCGAGGCGCCGTCGCGAGTCGTTCCGAATACCCACACGAAGATCGCGTTTCTGACCGACCCGTGGGGAACGTATATCGAGGTAACGGAGAAACTGTCGCCCGACGCACCGAGCCCGGTGACACGGTAAATTCACCTCTGTTCGCCGGGATGATAGGTCTTCTCGGTGTGCCCCTGTAGCTGTTCTGGGTAGAAGTAGACCTCGCGCAGCTTGCCCGTTGTGTAGCGTTCGGCCTGGTCGTTGAAGTGCTTCGCGCCTACCTGGCCGTTCTCTCCGCCGGCCGTCACCGCGCGAGCGCGGACCTTGTCGCCAAACTCGACGCCGGCAACGAAGCTGTTGCCGCTCGAGCCGTACCACTTCTTGGTGTTCTTGTAGGCCCTGGCGCCGAACGAGGCGAGCGATCCGTAACGCGCCGAGGCAAACATCACCGGAATGCTCGGCTCGGAATCATCGAACTCGGGCACGATTGTGTTCTTGATGCGCTGGAAACGATTGATGTCGCCCCACGGCGTATTCCACTTGCCGAAGTCGGCGGTCAATTTGTCGACCGCGGCCGCAAGCGAGTCGATGCGCTGCTGCGGTTTCGCCCTTTTGGCCATGAACTCGTAGACTGAGACACCGGCCTTGCCGGCCTCTGGCGTCGACTTCGCGTACAAATCATCGCCGTAGAAAATGGCGAGGGAGTTCGCCACCGAATCGACGCCCCAGCGATAGTCCCAGCCGCGCAGCACCTTGATCGGCTCGGCCAGTTTTGCCTTGAGCGGGTTGGACGCCCGCAGCGCGTCGTAATTCTTCAGCAACACGGGAAGCTGGTTCGCAAATTCCGGCTGGTAGCTATCGAAGCCGGCCGCGATCAGCGAGTCGAGCGTGAAGCCCTTCTTGCCGTCGAGGAGCCGAATCGCATGCACGCCGCGCGGATTCTCGCTGCCTGAATCCACGTATTTCGGGAAGTCCTTCCGCTGTGGGCTGTTCGCGCCGGCCGCAGAGAACGGATAGTTGTTGCTGTTGTACGCCCAGCCGCTCGCCGGGTTCACCGCATTGGGGCTTTCTTCAAACGACAGCGGCGCGCCCCAGTCGGTCGCCGGATCGCTGCCGTCGACCGGTTTGGTGTAGTCGAACCTGTCGTTGCGCCTGGGGATGAAGTTCGAGTGGAAGTAGCCGAAGTTGCCCTCCGCGTCGGCGAACAGTGTGTTGTTCGACGAATTGGTGTGGAGCTTCATGACCTCGAGATACTCCCTGAGGTTCTTCGCCTTGGTGCGGGTGTAGGACTGCGTCAGCGCCTTGAGTGGCTCTTCCATCAACTTCACGCTGACCCACTTGCCGTCGACTTTGCGGACGACCGGCCCGTGATGCGTCCGATAGACGGTAAATTCCTTGGTCGCCATCCTGGTCGCCGTCTTGTAAGGCACCGTGATCTTCTTCATCGTCACGGGACGTTCTTCGTTGCCGTACTTGTAGACGTAGCCATCGCCCTTCTTCGTCACTGTCTCGAGGAACTCGTCGATGTTGTCGACGCTGCTCGACGTGTGCATCCACCCGGCCTTTTCGTTGAACCCCTGGTAAATAAAGAACTGGCCCCACGTCGACGCGCCGTACGCGTTCAAGCCTTCGTCGCTCGTCATCTGCAATTCGGAGCGGAAATAGAACGAGGTGTGCGGGTTGATATAGAGCATCGCCTTGCCAGACGCCGTCACCGACGGGCCAAGCGCAATGCCGTTGGAACCGGTCGGCTCCTCCGGATACACCAGCCCTTCGGTCGAGGCCGTCTGCGTCGGCCCGCCCCCGTAGAAATTCTGCAACTGCGTGAGGTCGACGCGCTCGATGTCGCCGCCAATGCTCCCCTCGCTGAAGGTCAGCGCCATCCACGGTTCGAAATGCTTGATCACGCGCGGGATGACATTCGGATGCGTGGCGAGGTAATAGTTCAAGCCATCGGCCCAGCCGTCCATCAACGCCTTCATCGCGGCCGGCGCCTTGGCGTAGATTGCCTTCATCTCGGCGGGATCGATGAACAGCTTCATGCGCAAGTCGCGGTAGATCTCTCCTTCGCCTTCGGCTTCGGCCAGCCGGCCCTGCGAGTTGATGAAGTTGGTCTCGACGCGGTTGAAGTCGTCTTCGGCCTGGGCGTAGACGGCCCCAAACACCGCCTCGGCGTCGGTCTTGCCGTGCACGTGAGCGATGCCCCAGTCGTCGCGCGTGATGGTGATGCGGTCAGCGCGAGCCTTGAGCCGGGCAACCTCCGGATTGACCTCGGCGGAGGTCGAGGTCGACGGACCACCGCACGAAATGCTGGCCACGGCGAGGACGAGCAGGAGTTTCCGCATGACCTGGTTTTGGATCTTGCCACAGAGTTTCGCTGGTCGTTTTCTCTTGCCATTCGCACCGAGCGTGTCGAAAATCGGCTCCAGATCGCGCCTTGTCCGCGCGCGGCACACGAAAGAAGGACCGCATGAGAGCGTCATCATTCAGAGTCGTCTGTGCACTGGCGATCGCCGCCGCGTCGGTTAGTGCGGCGCGCATCGTTGCGCAGTCGCCAGCAGTCTCGCCGATCCAGTCGTGCGGTGCCGCGCCGGCGCCGGCGTGGTGCGCCGCCGTTGCCGGCGACCGATCGGAAGGGTGGACGGCCCAGCGCCGATCTGAAGTGATGGCGAGGAACGGCATGGTCACCACGAGCCAGCCGCTGGCCGCGCAGGTGGGGCTCGACATCCTGAAGAAAGGTGGCAACGCGATCGATGCCGCCGTCGCGACCTCCGCCATGCTGAGCGTCGTCGAGCCGATGAATGTCGGTCCCGCGGGCGACCTGTTCGCGATCATCTACATCGCCAAAGAGAACAAGCTCTATACGCTCAACTCCAGCGGCAAGGCGCCGAGCGGTCAGACACTCGCGCGCATGAATTCACTCGGCTACACGTGGAATTCGCGCAACTGGGGTCCCGGCTCCGGGATGCCGACCGGCATTCTCGCCGTGACCGTTCCGGGGTCGGTCTGGGGATGGGATGAAGTGCTGCATCGCTTCGGCACGATGACGTTCAAGGAGACGCTGCAACCGGCGATCGAGTACGCGGAGAACGGCTTCCCCGTCTCCGAGCGGATTGCGTCCGACTGGCGGCTGCCGCGCGGACTGCCACCGGTGCCCTCGAACCCGAGCAGATGCTGCACGCAGGTCGATCCCGATTCGATCGCGACGTGGTACGTCAACGGGAAGCCTCCAGGCGCCGGGCAGATCTATCGCAATCCCGATCTCGCGAAGACGTTCCGGATCCTGCAGCAGAAGGGACGCGACGGCTTTTACAAAGGCGAAGTCGCGCGCGCCATCGTCGCCAAATCGACCGCGCTCGGCGGCACGATGACGCTCGAGGATCTCGCCAATTACTCCGGCGAGTGGGTCACCGCCGCAACGACGAACTATCACGGCTACGACGCGTTCATGCTGCCGCCGCCGGCGCAAACGTGGGCCACCGACGAGATCCTTAATATCCTCGACGTGTGCGTGCCGTCGTGGGCGCCCGGTCAGACGCTCGCGACGCTCGGACCGGCGAATCCGAAATACTGGCACTTCGTCGTCGAAGCCAAGAAGCTCGCTTACCGGGATCTGTTCACATATAACGGTGATCCCACTGTCACGCCTGTGCCGCTGGACAGACTGCTGTCGAAGGACCACGCGCGATCGCTCTGCGGGCAGGTCAATCCGGAACGTGCCAGTTCGACGGGCCCGATCGGCACCGCCGATAGCACCGGCGACACCATCGTGCTGTCCGCTGCCGATCGCTGGGGCAACATGGTGTCGTGGGTGAACAGCAACTACGCCGGATTCGGTTCGGGCATCACGGTCCCGGGGTACGGGATCATCCTGCACAACCGCGGATCGCTCTTCACACTGGATCCGAAGAGCCCCAACGTGATCGCACCGCACAAGCGTCCGTTCAACACACTCTCGGCCGGATTCGTGATGCAGAATAACCGTCCGCTGATGACCGTCACGCTGATGGGCGGCGACATGCAGGCGCAGGGGATCGCGCAGGTGCTGCTCAACGTGCTCGATCTCGGCGCGAACCTGCAGGCGGCCACCGACATGGCGCGGTTCCATCATCAGCAGGTGCCGAACGTGCTCACCCTCGAGTCGGGGTTGTTCGCACTCGTTGGTGAGAAGCTGGCCAGCATGGGCCACCAGGTGCGGTCCATCAATGGCGGAGCGGTGGGCGGCTATCAGGCGATTATGTTCACGCCCGATCCGAACGCGCCGAACGTGAGCGGCAACGCGCCGCAGCCAATCAAAGGCGTTTATCGCGCAGGATCGGATCACCGCAAGGATGGCCAGGCCGTCGGGTTCTGAACGGCGGGCGCCGTGCTGCCGACGGGTTTGCTAGCCCGGCCCTGATATGTCCACGCCGTCGTTTCCCGACTGGCTCGAGCCGATGGCGGCCACGCTCACGCACGAGCCCTTCAGGGGCCCCGAATGGATCTTCGAGCGCAAGCTCGATGGCATCCGTCTGCTCGCGTTCAAGAACGGCCCGGAGGTGCGCTTGTTGTCGCGCAATCGCCTGGCGCAGGACCTCCCCGCGATCGCCGCCGCCGTCAGGGCGCTCCCGCCACGCGAGGTGATCCTCGACGGCGAGCTGACGTGGGGCGCACGGAGCAGCGGTTACCACGTGTTCGACATCATGTGGCTCGAGGGTCGTGACCTCACATCAGATCCGATCGAGGATCGGCAGGCGGCCCTCGCCACGCTGCCGCTGCGCCCTCCGCTTCATTCGGTACCGTCGCTCGACGACGCCAATCCGTGGGAACGTGCGCGCGACGAAGGGTGGGAAGGCGTTGTCGCCAAGCGCCGCGGTTCGCGCTACGAGCATCGCCGGTCGCCACATTGGCTCAAGATGAAGTGCGAGGCCTCGCAGGAGCTCGTCGTCGGCGGCTTCACCGATCCGCAAGGCGCGCGAGTGGGCCTGGGCGCGCTGCTGGTCGGTTATTTCGAGGACGATGACTTCGTGTTCGCCGGCAAGATCGGGACGGGTTTCGACACGCGGTTGCTCCTGGATCTCCGCGCCCGTCTCGACCCTCTCGAGATCCCGCAGTCGCCGTTCACCAGGGCGACCGGGTTGCCGCGCCTCCGTGCGCATTGGGTCCGCCCGGAAATCGTCGTCGATGTCGCCTTCCTCGAATGGACCGTGCACGGCAAGCTGCGCCACCCGCGGTTATTGCGCGTACGGTTCGACAAATCGGCGCGCAAGGTGGAACGCGAAGGGCGGTAGGGCATCACCAACGGTCCGCGTTGCTTTCAGCTGATCGAACAGAAACGCGGCGGTTTGGAGTTGTTTGCAGACCCGCAGGGCCGTTCTAGCAGGCAGCACGCTGCGCGGCATCGAACTACGGTCCCGGCTCGCTCCGGTCGATCAGCCGATCGAACCGCAATGCGCTCGAGCCCTCGCCCTGTCCAACCTGGCTTCTGTAGCCGGTCCACAACCACGTCGATCCGTCGATCCACCGGGCCAGCCGCCGCTGCCGCGTGATCCGCGCGCCCTCGCGCGGGACCTCCTCGTCGTAGAGGAGCAGGTTGGCGACACTTCGCAGCACCTCGCCCGCTTCGGACTGAATCGTCGTCGTCGTGCCATCCGCCTGCAGCATCGCCCCGCGCTTCAACCGCGAGAGGAACTGGCCGGGGGTGTTCGGCTGCAGCGGATTCGGAACCTGGACCGGCAACAATGGAATCCAGTTGCGCGGCACCTGTGATGCCAGCAAGTAGCGCGGCAAGTCGCTGCTGACCGATGGCGTCTCGGGCTCCTGCGCGTCGTAACGTTGGGCCGCCTGCTCGATCGGACTTTCGACGGTTCGTTCGATAGCCCAGGCCAGGTTGGCCATCTCGTCGCGCATGAACAGCACGTCTTCCAGCGGCGCGCTGTCCAGCGTGCGGCTGAGGGTCGGCGGCAGGAAAAATCGGTTGACGGCCACTCTCACGTCGGCACTCGTCGCGGGCCGCCGCAGCGACGGTTGCCACATCGAGAAGAACGCCGGTGCCAGAGCGGGATCGTTCAGCGGACGTACGAGCGAGCGGACGCCGAACGTATCGGTGACAACGAGCGAGTCTACGCGCGTCACCGATCCGACCGGCAGCGTGAGCGGCAGCGCGAACCAGTCGTTTCCATACGCGCTCGCATACTCGATCATCAGCAGATAGGCGAGATCGGTCCGGCCTACCGGTATCAGGCCGTACGCGAGGCGTGCGTCTTCCATTTCCCAGAATCGCGGTGCCGGGGCTCCGGGGAAACTGACCGGTGCCGGAATCACCGCTTCAACGAGTGACGTAACGTTCTGATCGGATGGTGTGGTGAGCGATATTCCGGCATCGACGTCGAACGAGCTCCAGTCAATCGCACCATCGATTTCCGTCCCCGAAAAGGTCATCTCGTCGCGCGGGTCGGCCGACAGCCGCGCGCCCACCGACAACGCGTATTCGAGCCGCGGCGGATTCCACGCATCATCGGCCGGCCCGCCGGGTTCGCTGCACATCCCGTCGTACCACCCGAGCCAGTCGGCGGCCGCCACTTGAACCTCGGCTCGATCCTCATTGCTGATGTTCAGTTCGGGGTCAGCGGCGATTTGCGCAGGCCCGACGCGGCGCAGCGCATGGGCGAGCTGCCGCCCGTCAAGCGCACGGCCAGCCATTGACTGTGCGTACCTGACCGCGGCTTCATCGACACGTGCGCCGTCCGCGGCGAGCGGTTGAAGAGGGAACTTTGCGATGAACGCCGAACGATAGCTCTTGGAGGGCTTCTGCAAGTCGAGCAAGCGGAAAAAGTAAAGGCCCGCTTCAACTGCGAACGGCAGCATTCGCGCGTCGGTCTCGTCGGCGGCCCGCATGGGACGGCGTTCCACGAGCACCTCGAGCGGCGTTCGCGAGGGATCGTACGCCTGCGCTGTCACGGTGGTCGGTCCCGCGCCGGTTGCTTTTGGTGTTTCTCCGAGGAACCGGCGGGTGAGCATGGCGCTGGTGGCGCGCACGCGCGCCTGAATGGGCGTGCCAGCATCCTCGCCTTGGAACTCTCCCAGCTGCCACTGACGCGTGAGCATCCACAGCGGATCGAAGATGCGCGCACTCGAACTGGTACCCATGTCGGCGTCGGTCGACACCGGCTCGACTCTCGTCCAGCTCGTAATTGACGCTGTCGTCGGCGCGCCAGAGAACGTCGTCTTGCCGCCCGGCGGGACGACAATCGGCGGCTGCGGCTGGACCCCGACTGGCACGGAGATTTCGCCGGTTGTGCCGAACGTGTCGATCGCGCGGATCGTGAGTGTGTGCTCGTGACCCGGCGTCGTGGGCGGCAACGGCAGGACAATGCGGAACTGCGACCAGTTGCCGCTCACGTTTACCGCGGCTGCGAACTCGCCGCCTTCGACCTTGTACTGCACCAGTTGAATCGGGGCCTGCGGACTTGTCGCCGATCCTTCGAATGCGAACCGAAGGGGCAATTCATGAGCAACGATGGGAGAGGAGAACGGTGGCAGACCGATCGTCGGTGCGATTGGCGGAAACAACCGCACCATGAACGTGGTCGAGACGTTCAGCGTGACGGTACGGGTCGGCCCCAATGGAATGACGATGCGAAACACGGCCTGGGCGCTGATCGAGAGCTGAACCATCGATCCCCATGGCGTCGATGGAGCGACCGTACCTGTGCATCGCCAGTTGGTTTGATCGATGAACGTCGCTGCGCTTGTCGAACCGCCCGGTCCGAACTGCACCGTCACATTTCTGGAGAGCAGCGATGAATTTGCAGGAAGAAACAGCCACGAGATGTTCCCCCCCACTTGGAACGTGCGGTCCACCGGCGGCAACTGGCCCGGCGGCAATGTGATGTTGACGAACAGCTGCGGCGGAGGCATGCGGCAGTCCTCTTATATCGTCGTCAGCGGCGCGAGATCCGTAGACACAGCATGGTCTTCGGTGTTGAACGCGAGATACAGCCCGGGCAGATGTTGAGCGGCTGCGCCAAGCGCCTCGGTGTCCACGGCGCGCAGCTTCGCGAGATCAAGTGTTTCCATCAAGACGCGGCGTAGCGTTTCAGTGGTCCACTCCTGGCCTGGAACCGGCGGCACGGCGATGAGAACACACTGCGGCGCACACGCGTCCGGCACGTCGAATTGAAAGGCGAGCGCCGTAGTCTCTCGGTCACTGGGCACGATTTCCACCCATTCATCCACCAGCAGACCGGTCATCGGTTGCGTAGTGGTGATCGGACCGATCGTCTGCAGGACAAGCGACAACTTGCTCGGTGGCACCGTACCGCCCGCCGCGGGTGGTAACGCGACCCAGCGCTCGCCCGATTGAAAGGGCAGCTGCACAACCAACAGGTTCAAGTGCGTGCCGGTGCCGAGTACTTCGGCACGCTGCAGGCACCCGCTGAATTGCGCCATTCCCTCACGCACGCGCGCGCAGCGCGCGAACCACGTGTGTGCCGCCAGAGGGTCACCTGCCTGCGATGCGGTGCTGGCCGTGAGCGCGCTCGCAAATTCGGTGGCACCGGCCGCATCGAACGTGAACCGCGGCAGCACGGCAAACCCCGGCCCGAACACGGCGCGCAGGCGCGCCACGAGCTGTTCTCGGCGTCCGCGCGCGTCCTGCGCCGGCGGCTGCAGGCGCAGCGCCTTGCCCTGCTCTAATCGGGCCGCACTGATCTTCAGGAGCGCGTTGCCCTGCCGGGCAAGCGAATTGACGATGTCGGCGCCTTCGCCCGCGGCGCTGACCGGGACAGCGGGCGTCACGCCGAACGCCCCGAGCTTCAACAGCGCACCGCGCAGCATCTCCGCCGTGGTCGTTGTCGTGATCCGTGCAATCAGGTTGGTCAGCGCGGTATGTGCGGTGTTCAACGCTCCCTCGGCCTTTACCACCCGCGCCTCCAGATCGGCGACATCGATGGTGCCTTGAGCCGTCCGCTCGGGTGGATTGAGGTCCTCCGGGTCTGCGCCGCGCGCGATCTGCAGCAGCCGACGGATGTTGCGCGCCTGCTCGAGCGCGTCGAACAGGGTGATCTCGGCGGCCGTGAGGTTCGCCGGTCGTCGGTGCTGCAACCGCAGTGCGGCAGTTGAATCGAAGCCGCCCGCTCTGTGTTTGGCGTGATAGAGGACTCGCTGCTCGATCTCGCTTGGCGCGACATCGTTGTCCGCTGCGGTATTGGTTGCTTCCACGCCATACACGACATCGAGTGGGGCGATTCCCAATTCACTCAACGGAAACGTGCGCGTCTCGACGACGGCGCCCGTCTCGTCATCGCGTCTCTCGACTGTGCAGCGAATCTTGCCGCCGTCGCCGAGCAGCTTGAACGCCCAGAAGTTGAGCATTTTCTCCGCCGCCGAGCGCGGTGCGCCGTCGGCGCCGATCCAGCCGGGCGTGTTGACGTTTGGTCCGCTCATCAGGAGCAGCACGCGGTGCGTCATCGACGTACCCGTGCGCGGGATGCGTGCGACCTCGAGCTCCGGCGGCGGCGCGTCGCCTTGTGCAATCGCGGTGAGCGTGCTGGCCAGTCGCGATGTGTTGCCGCGAACCATCTGGTAGACCGATTCGGCGGTAAGCGCGTCGCTCAGGCCATCAATCGCATCGGCGAGTGTATCCATGATCGATGTGAGCGCCGTCAGATCGCTCGTGCCCATCACTGCCTTGTTCAATTCGGCGAGGACAACGCTGCGCTCCTCATTCCAGCGGCGATGGAGAACGAGACCGTCGACGACGTTGTTGGCAGCAATGGACTCGACGGACCCGGTCGGAACGACGCTGGCTCGTGCGACCAGCGGTGCCGCACGCCGTAACGGCGCAATGAAGCGATCGAGGCTGCGGCCATTGTCCACGAATGTTTCGTGAAGCAGTCGTTCCACGCGATAGCCGAGCAGTGCGCCGAGCGGCTGTCCCTGCCGCACGCCATCGAGCAGACGTGCAGCCTCGCGCACGCGTCGAGAGGAGAGCTCGATGGCGAAGGGGCCGTCAGCCTTGGGCACTCCCGTGGGACCGAGGTGCGAGTTGCGGAGCAGCGCCGCCGTCGCCGCGTGCGCCATCGACGGCGCATGAATGAACCCACTGTCGTTTGCTGCCGTTTGCAGCGGCCCTGGCTCGCCGGGAGGAGGCGTTGGAACCGGTCGTATCATCGACGCGGGGATTGGTTTGAGGTTCTCTACCCAGCCGTAGGCACCGATGTATTGGCCGGCGGGACGATCCTTCTGCATCGCGGCAAGACGTTTCGTGGCCAGCGACGTCACCCACGCGTCGAGGCGATGTGCTGACAGATCAAGTGTTCCCTGCATCAAGTGGGACAGCGCCTCGCTGTCGAGATCCTGGAGATGAATCAGACTGGTGCGGAACTCGCCGAGCGTCGTAAGGGCTGCGGCGGTGAAGCTGGTTTCCGCTTCGAGGAACTCACGGATCGTCCGGCCGCCAGTGCTCGTCAGCGTCTGTTCCAGCTGACGACGCCAGTGCAATGTCGCTGGCGCACCGGTGACGAGGTCGACCAGTTCGTCATCGCGCAGCAGGGAAACAAGGTCCGCGCCCCTTTCGTCAGCCTGGAGTCGGGCAGCCGCATAGGCGATTTCCCGCAATAGGGCGTGGCGCAGAAGCGTCTGGAGAAGACTTGTCGTGTAGGTGCGGTCGGTGGGTTCCGGCCGCGCGAGGATTAACCGCTCGATGTTCCGTTCGCCAAGCAGCGCAGAGATGTAGTTCGGCTCGAGCTTCGCCCACGGGGAAACCTCGCCAGTCTGCACTAGCGGCGCGATCATGTTCCGCCGCCAGTCCGCGTTGCGCATGCGGGACAGCCGCGGCCGCCACACAATCCCGAGCTGCTGCAGGAGCGCTGTCTGAGCAGGATCGGTCGCGGACATGCCAGACGCCAGCAAGTGATACAGGTGCTGCAGGAAATGGGTGCCGAAGACGTTGCGTGCGCGATAGGCGTGCGACACTGCGTCCGTCCGCATCACGTCGTTGAGATCGGCATCCGGATCAGGTGGGTTCTGTCGGTTCCCAATGCGCGCGGCAGACGCCGCGGCAGGACGCCAGACCGCATCCCGCAGCGTCGTCAGCATTCCCTTGAGCCAGGTGTCCTGCGTCGCCCCACCTTCGCCGGGTTGCCAGAGATCGAGTGACGTGGCCGGCAGGATTCCATATGGCTGCGAGCCACACCGTAACGTGGGCAACGGTCCGAAGCTGCGGACGTAGTCGACAACGTGGCGACGCGCCCACTCGTGATCCGCACGGGTGAGCCCGGCTTCGGCGCCCACCATGTTGCTCAAGAAGTATCCCCAGCCGACCTGCCACAACGCGGTATTCATGGCGCGCATCGAGCGATCGTCCGGCGCCAGGCCACGCTCGATCCGGCCGAACGTCGGCAGGATGCGGTCGGACGAAAGGCCGAGCGCAGTGCCTACGTGCTGCGCGTTGTTGTCGTCGAGAACGGGAACGGTTCTGACCTCGAGGTCAAAACTGCGTGCGTGGCCCGGATCGTCGGTGCTGTAGCCAGCCCGGCGATCTTCGGTGTTGTTGGTCGCCGTCCCTGGGCGCACGAACGCGAGTCCGTCCGTGTAGTGATGGGCATCCAAAAGATCGGCCAGCTGTGCCGCAGTTTGCGCGACGGTCAGCGACCGAACGACGCCGAATACGAGGAGGCTCTCGATTCCGTTCGGTGTCGTGGCCACCGCAATCGGCACGCGCAGTGCCATGCCGGCGCGTTCCGCTTCGTTGAAGTCGGTCATCCACTTCATGCCGGCATCGATCGGCAGCTGATCGCCGCGTGCAACGGCCGCTTCGGTGGTCGGATCGAGCCGTGCCGCGAGCGGATTCGGACCGACCGCGAGGGGCCGTTGGACGTCCCGGCTCGTGACGCTGACGACCACGCGTCCTCCGGCATGGACCATCGCCACCCAGCGGTCGGGCAGCAGCCGCGCTTGCGGTGGATTGCGCCACGTGTCATCCGAGTCGGCGGGTGTGACGGACGGAAAGACCGGCGGCACACCGAGAGCCGAACCGGCGGGCGTACGGGCGGTCGGACGCTGCGAGGCGTTGGTCGGCAACGTGACCCGAAGGATCCATGCCGCACGCCTCGCCCC
>Ga0070671_100001839_pt1 | contig 16157 bp, 13 predicted proteins | sample KBSS73metaG_FD_65341 | JGI IMG/M metagenome (GOLD analysis project Ga0070671, IMG submission 65341) | Switchgrass rhizosphere microbial communities from Kellogg Biological Station, Michigan, USA - KBS S7-3 metaG | ecosystem: Host-associated > Plants > Roots > Rhizosphere > Soil ...
AGCTTCGATATCGGAGTGGATAACGGTTCACCGGTAAGCGAAGCTTATGAAGGGCCATTCCCCTATGGCGGCACGATCAAGAAGGTGGAGATCCACATCGCGCCGGCGCTCAGCGCCAGCGACCAGAGAACAGTTCGCTACTCAGAACTTAAAGCCATCATGGGTATCGAATGATTTGCCTAACTGACGCCTGCGCCGTTCCGCAGGCCTGGGTGAAAAGAGAGCAACGATGAAGACCAAATTCACATCAGTCGCGCTAGTCTTAATGCTTGCAGTCTCGGCGCTGGCACAAGGCACCCGCCTTAACTCATTAGCCGAGGCTGGTCAGACTAGCAACACCAAGCCCAACATCGTCTTCCTCCTGATGGACAATCTCGGTTACGGCGAGGTCGGTGCGTACGGAGGCGGCATCACGCGCGGCGCGGCCACACCGCGCATCGACAAGCTGGCGACTGAGGGGACGCGTCTGACAAACTTCAATGTCGAAGCGCAGTGCACCCCGAGCCGCTCCGCCCTGATGACCGGACGTTTTTCGATCCGTTCCGGGACGCACTCAGTGCCGATCGGTGGTGGCCTGGAAGGATTGACCCAGTGGGAAGTAACCATCGCGGAAACGCTTTCCAACGCTGGTTATGCGACTGCTGCATTCGGTAAATGGCATCTCGGAAGTGACCAGACGCGCCTGCCGAACGCCCAGGGTTTTGACGAGTGGTATGGCATCCCACGGACGACTGACGAAGCTTTTTGGCCCAGTGATCCCGCGGCCAAGGCGATGGGCATTCCCTTCGAGCAGATCATGGAGGGTCGCAAGGGCGAGAAGAGCCGAAACGTTAGTGTCTACGACTTGGACCAGCGTCGCCTAATCGATGCTGAGGTCACCCGGCGTACGATCGATTTCATGAAGCGCAACACTGCGGCAGGTAAGCCGTTCTATGCCTATGTGCCCTTCACGCTGGTCCACTTCCCCAGCCTGCCGAATCCGAAGTTCGCCGGCAAAACCGGCTTCGGCGATTTTCCGGACGCGCTGGCTGAAATGGATTTCCACGTCGGCGAGATTCTCGATGCGATCGACGCGCTGAACATTCGCGACAATACGATAGTGGTGTTCACGAGCGACAACGGGCCGGAAGCGACCTGGCCCTGGCAGGGATCGTCGGGTCCGTGGCGCGGCTACTACTTCACACACATGGAGGGCTCGCTGCGCGTGCCTTTCATTGTCCGCTGGCCCGGACGAATTCCGGCCGGACGTGTCAGCAATGAGATCGTTCATGAGGTCGATACCTTCTCGACGTTCGCAAAGATCGCGGGTGCCGCTGTTCCGCAGGACCGTCCGATCGATGGAGTGGACCAGTCGGATTTCTTTCTCGGCAAGTCAGAAAAGTCGAACCGCGAAGGCTTCCCGATCTTTGTCGCAGATCGACTCGAAGGGGTGAAGTGGCGCAACTGGAAAGTCGTCTTCTATGACGAGCAGCGCGACTGGTGGACGCCGCCGACCAAGCTTGGCAATCCGAAGGCGTTTAATCTCATCACCGATCCAAAAGAGGAGTATCCGCAAACGGGTCTTACCAGCACATGGACCGCAGGTCCGGCGATCAAGGTGATGGTGGATTTTGAGGCGAGTCTGAAGAAGTACCCGCCCATCGCTCCGGGTACGCCGGATCCATACAAGCCGAAATGACAAAAGGTCCGCCGGAAGGCACTACGATCTCCGAGAGGGAAATACCGATTTCACCTGATTGTGACTATCGCCGATTTGGGTAGACTCCAACTCGATAATTTCAGTTAAAGGAAATCGGAATTCAAAAACCCGAAAGAGGTGAATCATGAAAGAGTTTAGTTTAACGCAGAGAATGTCAGCCGAATTTCTCGGAACGCTCTGGCTCGGTTTCGGCGGCTGTGGCAGTGCAGTACTCGCCGCCGCATTTCCGCAGGTCGGCATCGGACTACTCGGAGTCTCGTTTGCTTTCGGACTCACAGTGCTAACGATGGCCTACGCCGTGGGCCATATCTCCGGCGGGCACTTCAATCCGGCTGTGACGGTCGGCCTTTTCGCCGGAGGGCGGATCCCCGCAAAGTACATTGCGCCTTACATCGTCGCCCAGCTCGCAGGCGCGATTGCCGGTGCGGGCATTCTGTATCTGATTGCCAGTGGCAAAGCCGGATTCGACGTGAGCGCGGGCTTCGCGTCGAATGGTTATGCGGACCACTCGCCCGGTGGATACACGCTCGTCGCTGCCCTGGTATCAGAAGTTGTCATGACCTTCTTCTTTCTGATCGTGATCCTCGGCGCAACTGACGAACGGGCTCCTAAAGGGATGGCCCCGATCGCGATCGGATTGGCGTTGACGCTGATCCATCTCGTCAGCATTCCGGTCACGAACACTTCGGTCAACCCAGCTCGCAGCACCGGTCCCGCCCTGTTTGTCGGCGGTTGGGCGGTGAAGCAATTATGGCTTTTCTGGGTCGCGCCGATCGTTGGTGCTTTGATAGCCGGCGCCGTCCACAAGTTGCTGATTATTCAAAGCGAAAAACCTGAATTAGAAGCTGCGGCAGCGCGCGCGGTGACACCGTGAAAATCGGCCAGAAAAATTCGAAGTACCATCGATTCTGAACGAGGCTTTGCGCAACGCAAGCGCGGATCTGAATTCAAGACGGGGAAAATAACAGTGGCAGATGTGAATCCTTCCGCAACTTCACCAGAAACTCCCGAAGACTTTTCCCTGGTCGTCGGCGGGCCACTGTTTCAGATCTTTCGTCGCGCGTATCTTTCCGGAAACGGTCTCGAGCTGCTGCATCGGCGAATTATCATAATCATGGCGATTTCATGGTTGCCGCTACTGCTGCTGTCCGCCGTAAAGGGCACTGCGTGGGGCAACCTGGTTAGTCTGGCGTTTATTCACGACATTGACGCGCATGCTCGTCTGCTGATTTCGCTGCCGCTGATTATCGGAGCCGAGTCGATTGTTCACGAGCGAATGCGCGATGTCATCAAGCAGTTTCTCGAAAGGCGATTGATTCCCGATCAAGCGCGTGGGCAATTTGATAAAGCGGCCGCCTCAGCGAATCGTCTGCGAAACTCTTTGGCGGCAGAGCTGGTGCTCGTTGCTTTCGTCTATGGAATTGGCGTGCTCTTTATCTGGCGCCGATACGCGGCGCTCGAAGTTTCCAGTTGGTACGGTTTAGCTGAAAACGGAAGACTGCACCTGTCGCCGGCCGGTTGGTGGTTTGCTCTGTTGAGTTTGCCCTTCTTCCAATTTCTCTTGTTCCGCTGGTATTACCGCCTCTTCATTTGGGCGCGATTTCTTTGGCAGGTGTCCCGCATCAAACTCGACCTTTTCCCGACGCATCCTGATCGCGCCGCCGGCTTGGGATTTCTTTCGAACGTTAGCTACGCCTTCATCCCGCTGCTACTCGCGCAGGGTGCATTGTTGGCCGGCAATATGGCCAATCGCATTCTCTACGCCGGGGCGCACGTGATTGATTTCAAATTAGACATTATCGGAGCAATCGTCGTGGTTCTGCTTTTCGTGCTGGGACCTCTACTTGTCTTTTCATCCCAACTCGGACAGGCCAAGCGCACGGCCCGGCGAGAGTACGGCGCTTTGGGCCAGCGCTATGTTCGCGAGTTTGATGCAAAGTGGCTGCGTGGCGCGGCGCCGGCAGATGAGACGTTTGTTGGTAGTGGCGATATCCAATCGCTGGCGGACCTGGGAAATAGCTACGCGGTAATCAACGAAATGCGCGTGGTGCCCTTCGGCACTAAAACCCTGCTCCAGCTCGCGGTCGCCACGGTCGCTCCAATGTCACCGCTCTTACTGACCATGATTCCGCTCGATCAACTCCTTGAACGACTGGTGAAGATCGTTTTTTGAGGGCTGAAGCGCGTACTTCGCTGCTTTATACCTTAAATCCCACCATCAAATACGGATTTCACCCGATTATCTTGGAGTCCATCAGGCATTTAAGCTATCGACGCTGGATCGAAAAGAGGCGCAGCGGCGGAGGATGAGGCGGTCGCTTTAACTCCACCCTTCAAGCTACATCTGAGTTCCTACTTGGCGGAGCGCGATGAAGAAACAAACGACATCCAAAACCACAAAGCCCAAGCCGCCAAGACTGTTGTTATCCGGAAAATTACTGTGGCTTGTTGCCCTCGGCCTCATCGCAGTTGGTGCGGTAATTGGACTGGCGATGCGGACTTCAAGATCTCGTTCGTCCGCAGCCCCGCCCGCAGTAAAAGCAGCTGAATGCGAGTCGTGCCCATCGGTCGGACCAATCACATTTGCAACGACGGTCTCGAATCCGTCGACGCCTCCTGGTGCCGCTCCCACCGGCATGGTTTGGATTCCCGGCGGCGAGTTTTCGATGGGCAGCACCGTCGAAAGTGAGTCGCTTTGTAGTCTGCCCGGTGTAACTCGCGATGCCTTGCCGGTGCATCGAGTCTATGTCGATGGCTTCTGGATGGATGCGACTGAATTAACCAACGAAGAATTTGAAAAATTTGTGAACGCAACCGGCTACGTCACCATCGCTGAACGCACACCTACCAAAGAAGAGTTTCCCGGCGCGCCGCCAGAGAATCTGGTCGCGGGCTCGACCGTCTTCACGCCGACGAAGAACGCAGTTGCGCTCGACAACTATTATCAATGGTGGCGCTATCAGCCGGGAGCGAACTGGCGTCATCCCGAAGGGCCGCAAAGCACCATCAAAGGCAAAGAAAAATATCCAGTCGTGCAGATTGCCTACGACGACGCGGTAGCTTACGCAAAGTGGGCAGGGAAGCGCCTGCCCACCGAAGCAGAATGGGAGTTCGCAGCGCGTGGTGGCTTGACCGGAAAGCTTTACTCCTGGGGCGACGACTTCCATCCTGACACCAAACCAATGGCGAACACTTACCAGGGAAAGTTTCCGGTTCAGGACACAGGCGCTGACGGATTCGCGGGGATGGCGCCCGTTGCTTCATTCGCCTCGAATGGCTATGGGCTTTACGACGTTGCTGGTAATGCCTGGGAATGGGTAAGTGATTGGTATCGTCCGGACTATTACGCCGAACTGGCGAAGACAGGCGTGGCGCGAAATCCAAAAGGACCGGAATCTGCGAACGATCCGGCAGAGCCTGGCTCAAAGAAAAGAGTGCAGCGCGGCGGCTCCTTTCTTTGCACGGATCAATATTGCAGCCGGTACATGGTAGGCACGCGCGGCAAAGGCGAAGTCAGCACAGCCAGTAATCATCTGGGAGTGCGCTTTGTGATGGATCCGAAATGACGATCTACTCAAAAGGCAACCCACAATCCGTCCAAAGAAATCAGTATCATGACACTAAAACAAACCATTACTTCAGTCGTATTCCTCTGTTTGTTGGCACTTGGATCTTTGATCAAGGTTAATGCGCAAACCGCGATGATTCCTGTCATCAATCAGGTAACTTCTGCAGAGAACAAACAGCTCGATGCCTTGCCGCTGAGCTCGAAATCATCGGTATCCAAGGCGGCCAACTCAGATCCTACTCCGCCGTCGTCCTCAAGCGATCAATGGCACTTTCGATTCACTCCTTATCTTTGGGTCGCCGGTGTCAACGGGCAAGGCGGGATCGGCGCGCTGAACGTCAATGTTAATTCGGGGATCACTGATGACAACGTGCATCTGAATTTCGGTTTCATGGGTACGTTCGAGGCGCGGCGAAACAAGCTTTCGATTGTGACGGATCTTCAATACTCAAATCTCGGCACCGAGCGCCCAACACCAGGTATCTTGTTTTCAAATGCGTCGGCGGCCTTCAAAACTTTCATTCTCGATCCTGAAGTTGGGTATCGCATTGCCGCAAATCCGGAAAAAGGTAGATTCATGGACGTGCTTGGCGGCGTTCGCTACTGGCACTTGAACGCAGATTTGAATTTCGATGCTGGATTGCTCTCAGCACGCTCAGCTACTGGTAGTAAGGACTGGGCAGATGGAGTCATCGGCCTTCGCGGGAGGGCCGCGATATCAAAACGAGTGTTCGTCCTGGGTAAAACGGATATCGGCGGCGGTGGATCAAAGTTGACCTATCAATTGTTTGGTGGTGTGGGAATCGGTGTGGGGAAGAGAACCAGCCTGATTGGCGGCTATCGCGATCTCCACGTCAACTACGATAAGAACAACTTTCTCTTTGATATGTCACTTGCGGGACCGATCTTTGGCGCGAGCTTCCGTCTGGGGAAGTGATGATGGGTTGCGCGAGGGGCACAGATTAAAACTCCCGCTCGATGCTTTAAGTTTCTGATGTTGAGACGACAAAAGCTCATCTGAAAGCTTTGATTTGTGGAGGTAGAAAAATGGGAACCAGAAGACGTCTATTGCTAGGCATAGTGATCTTCTTTGCTGTAGCTCTCGCTGTGATGCCGGCGAAGTCAACCCATGTGGATGCCAAGGCCAAAGGCGACAGTTTTTCGGCCATGGCCTATCTGCCGAGTGGCGCAGGACCGCGCATGATCGGAGCAGGAGCAACCGCAAATCTGACTATCTACGTTGAGCGTTACAGTACCGATGAAGAAGCAAAGCAGTACGCCGGAACTCTGCTTGAGAAGGGACCGGATGAATTGCTCAAGTCGCTCCAGGATGCAAAGCCCATTGGAAAAGTGACAATGCAGAGGCGGATGGGTTTTTTCGACCTTAAATTCATTCGCTCACGTCCGACCGAAACCGGGCGTCGCGTCGTCGGTGTTTGTGACCGTCCGATCGGATTCCTTGAGAGCTACTTCTCGGCTCGGTCTGAGGACAACAAGTTCGGAATCGTCATTATCGACCTCAAGACAAACAAGAAGGGCAAGGAAGAAGGAGAAGGTGAACTAATTTACGCCGCCAAGGTCACGGTTCTCGAAGGTAATAAAGTCGAAGTCGAAACCTATGGCATCGATCCGGTGAAATTAATGGGCGTCAGAAAGTTTTAGTTGGATCGTTCAGAAACCGGTGAACTCTCCGCGGTTCTTAGTTCGGCTTGGCCAACCCATTCTGAATAGCATATCTCACAAGCTGGGCAGTCGTCTTCATACCCAACTTATCCAGGATTCTTGCGCGGTAAGTGCTGATCGTGGGGGCGCTAAGGGAGAGGACGTTTGCAATTTCTTTAGTCGGCTTGCCCTCCCCGATCAAGCAGAGTACCTGGAACTCGCGTTCGGATAGCTTGTCGTGCAAGTGCATCGCTTCACCCTGGCTGACACTTTGCACCAGCAGATCAGCCGTTCGCTCGCTGACATGTTTAAACCCCCGAAGAATTTTTCTTATGGTGCTGACCAATTGTTCAGGAGCGGCATCCTTTGAGATAAAACCGGACGCTCCAGCCTTGAGCACTCGAACCGCGAACTGTTCCTCCGGGTAAATGCTGAGAACCAGCACGCGCAACTGTTTGTGCTGTCGTTTGATCGTGTTGAGCAGTTCAAGCCCGTTCACGCCTGGAAGGTCCAGGTCGAGGACAACCAGATCGAAAGGCTGTTGCTCAATGAGACTGCGTGCACTTTGGGCATCTGCGGTTTCCGTTACAACAAAGTCTCTCTCATCTCTGAGAATGTCTTTGAGCCCCCGCCGAACAATCGGATGGTCGTCAACGATTAGCACACGGATCATTTGGCTTTGTTCCTTTTTGATGACTTCTTCACAATGGGAATTTCCACCCTAATCAGCGTGCGCCCGGGCCTACCTTGAATCGAGAGCTTACCGCCGAGGGCTTCGGCCCGCTCGCGCATTCCCAACAATCCCAACGAGCTCGGCGCGGTCGTTTCTTTGATGGTGATGCCTCTTCCGTTATCGCTGACGCTTAACGAGACCCTTGACTTGTCGGCGTTTAGATTAACGTCAACGCGGCTGGCTTGGGAGTGCATCGCAACGTTGGTGAGCGCTTCCTGAAGAATACGAAACAGGCCGATTGAGATGTCCGGTGTTATCGATTGGCTCTTACGCACAGCGCGGAAAACACACTCAATTCCAAATCGGCGCGAGAACTCGCGGCACTGCCACTCAATCGCTGCCGTTAGTCCAAACTTATCAAGCACTCCTGGTCTCAGTTCGGTCGATAGCGTCTTAACCTCGGTGATCGTTTGAGTGAGCAACGTCGAGATTTCAGAGAGCTTCTTATCGCTTGAATGCGTCGAAAGCTTACCTTCAGACCTTAGGTGTTTTCGCAGCAAAGCGAGATCGATCTTTATGCTCGTAAGCGATTGACCAAGCGTGTCGTGCAATTGACGCGCAAGGTCGGTTCTTTCCTTTTCGCGAAGCGAGAGCAGGTGCGACGAGAGAATACGGAGTTGCTCATGCGAGCGCGCCAAACTCAGCTCGGCCGCACGTTGATCCGTCTCATCTGTCTGCACACCCCATACGCGTAGCAACAGGCCATTAACAACAATTCCGATTAAGCTGGTCGAGAAATATTTTCTCGTGCCATCGAGGGCAGTTTTTTCGCTTTGCTCATTGAGCAGACGATAGTTGGAGGAAATCAACTTACGAAGTGAAACAGGTGTAGCCGGGGTTGAAACTACGTCGAAATCTCCGAGCCGCGAACCGACCAGGTCATCAGCCCGATCGCGTCCGTACATTCGAGCGAGGGCATCATTACATTCAGCGAGATATCCATACTTGTACATTAGATTGACCTGGTCATCGGTTGACAAGCTCACACCTATTGGTTGGTCTAATTCGAAACGCCAAATGCCTTCCGAACTATTTACGACGAACGAACGATAGCGTTCTTCGCTGGCCCGTAAGGTTTCCTGCGCCCGTTTGCGCTCGGTTATGTCCTCAACCATCGCGAAACCGAGTAGGGGACTTTGTCTCTGGTCGCGGATAGCAACCGTGGTTACGTCAAACCATACCAGCGCGCCTTGCCTTGTAATGAAGCGCTTCTCAACCCGATAGCTGGGAATCTGTCCACGGAATAGTTTGCGAGCCAGCATTGTGTCTCTGGCGATGTCGTCAGGATGCGTGAGATCAACGAACTTACGCGCAAGCAATTCGTTGGCGTTATAGCCAAGCGTCTCGCAGAGGGATCGATTCACCCGGCGCAGGCAATAATCGACGTCCATGATCGCCATGCCAATAGGGGCGCGTTCAAAGGCAAGCTGAAGACTTTTCTCGCTGTCGCCATTCTTCTTGTGAAAGACAGCTCCCAATCTCTTGGTCGCACCCTTTTTTTGTGTGATTTGCCGCTTTGATTTCATCTCTACATCCGCGGGTGTCCGCTAAGGCGGCTCTGTCGAAGGTTCACACCTTTACCGCAGCGAAAAGGTGGACTGATTGCCTGATCACACCAAATTCAGCGACGACAAACCATCAGGTAGTTGCTGTAAAAACGGGCGGGTTCTTATGTATGGAGAATCCCGACGACTAAGTCAACTTATCCCGCCGCCAATACTCTTCGCGGTCCGCTCACGATTCAACCGCAATAGATGACGGAGCGGTTATGGGGAGGAAGTTTGGCGAGTAGTACGTAAATAAAGTGACCCCGAGATCTATCACCAGAAGAAGATCGAACTTGAATGTCCCCATGAGGGAATCATTAGCTGTACTGACGATCTCGTTTTCTCAATGATGTCGAACCCAATAAAGGTCGCCCTCGTTTTTCCACTCGACTTAGTGGCAAAGCAAAGGAAATGAGAATTCACCTTCTTAGCCGTATCGTTGCCAGCCTGTCCGAATGGCAGACAAAGTAACGCGGTTGCACGACCATTCACTCGACGCCAGCGACTTCATCGCTCTCAAGAACATCGAGACGGCGCAAAGGAAAACGGGCGGAGCCCTCCCACAAGCCCCGCCCTTAGGCCACATGTCCTCACCCCATGCGACCACTACGCCCACCGGGGAGGCGGGCGCGGTCAGAGATTATGCACAACGGAGGCAAGGATGCAATCCGTTTTAGTTTTGATAAACTCCGGCAACTGCGAAACATCTAAGTGATGTTTGCGTTGGGTGATATGGATCAACTACTGCTGCCTTATCTGCGAGCAACTGATCACTCGGATAGAGAGCAGCACCTACAAGAAATCCTTTCGGCGTATGCCGTTCCCGAAGTCAGAATAGCTCTGCGTCGACGGTTGTCCTTCTTTGTTGATGCGCACGGGAAGAGCCGACACAATCAAGATGCCGAAGACCTCTTTCAGGAGATCATGACTAAGATCGTGCAAGCTTTGCACGACCTAACGGAGCCCTCATCAAACGCAAAGATAGAAGATTTGAAGGAATACATTGCTCGCGTCACAGCCAATTGCTGTAACGATGTCTTGCGAAAACAGTCGCCATCACGAACGCGACTGAAATACAACCTGCGATTTCTGCTTACTCACCATGAAGACTTTGCTGTTTGGAAGTCCGCCGGGGTGACGTGGGCGGGTCTTCGCGAGTGGCGAAACGAGCGAGTGTCAGCGGCTGAATTAAGCGGCTCTATTGATTCCCAGGAACTCGCGGCCTTTCGGTCTGCGAGATGGCCGGGTGAGAATACGAAGCAAGTAGCGCTGCCCCGAATCGTTAGGGAAGTCTTTGGCTGGCTCTCAAGACCAGTTGAACTTGATCAATTGGTCAGCATTGTCGCGACCATTCAAAGCATAGAGGATCTGCCAACCATCGCGCTCCATGAAAACGTCTCAACAGATAATTCAAGCGCTCAAGCGCGGTTGGAGGGAAAAGATGTTCTACGGCGTCTCTGGCAAGCACTGCGGGAGTTATCGACCGAACAGCGAGACGTTTTCTGTTTAGGCTTTGAGGATGAAAGTGGCAGAGACCTGTTTACCGTTTTACTTGAAAACGAAATCGTCACGTTTCGAGAACTTGCGGAGGAACTTGATCGCTCGACTGACGATATCGTCCGATTGTGGTCGAAGATGCCGATGGACAACAAGTCCATTGCCGAGGAATTAAAGGTAAGTCGTGGTCGAGTCTACCAGCATAGATCTCGTGCTCTCGAAAAACTGAAGAAAGGACTGTTACCGTTTTCCGGCGAAAATAAATATTGAGCGGAGTGGAAGAATCGACTCAAACTCCCGTCTAGTACATATCAGAGGACAAACGGACGCTTGCTAAATGTCCAACCACGTATCGAGATCGAACATGGTGCTTTTTTCTTCTAGAGCGATGCCGCATGCTGAACTCACGGCGATTGGGCGCCACCTTGCTGACTGCCCTGAGTGTCAGGGATTGCTCGTTTCAAGTCTTCGAGAAGGAGGTTCCGAACCGCCGAGTTTCACGTTGGCGCCAGAATTCTGGCTGAGACACGAACACCTGGACTATGACCAGCTCGTCGAACTTTCGGACGACCGACTTGACGCCGACGAGCGCGAATCGATTGATGCACACCTTAGACTGTGCGCAACGTGTCAGGAAGATGTACGGACATTCTTGGCATTTCGAAAAGAAATTGAATCTGAACTGAGGCTGCCTTACTCGCCGGCGTTAGCACAGGCACCTCCTCAGAAACGAAACTGGCAAGGCGTCTGGAATCGATTGGCTTGGAAACCGATTTACGCAGCCGCCGCGATCATTCTGGCGATCGCATTCATAATTGGCATTGCTGCATTGCTCAAGCGCAGAACGGACAATCTTCAAGCTGGAAACGCGCCGCTACCTCAAGTTAGCCCGAGCACGACTGAGAATCCGATTGCACCGTCGACACCCCTTGGCACAACTTCACCTGAAACGCCAGTCCTTTCGCTAAATGACAACGGGCATGTCATCGCACTCGACAAGAGTGGTAAGACGATCGGGATTGATGAAGTCCCTATCCAGATCAGGGATGACATTGCACAACTCCTCAAGACTGAACGTCTGCAAACCCCGAATCAAAAGGAACTTCTTGGCGAAGAATCTGGACTGCGCGGAAGTAGCGAGAAACCGCCCTTCAGGCTTATCTACCCTGCAAGGATTGTGATCCCAAGTGTTCGACCGACGCTAAGATGGGAAAGTGCTCCCGGCGCTACGTCATACCGGGTTTACATCAGTGATGCACGTGGAACTGAAGTGACGAAGAGCGATGCATTATCACCCGATCGTACGAACTGGACGGTTGACCGGCCGCTCAAACGTGGTGAAGTCTTTACTTGGTCAGTCATCGCAGTATTTGATAATAAGGAGATTATTTCGCCGGGACCATCGTCGCCTGAAATGAAGTTCAAGGTCTTATCGGCTAAGAGCTTCGAGCAGCTGCAGAAACTCAGAAACTCCGGTTCCCATCTGGCGTTGGGCGTGTTCTACGCTCGCGAAGGATTGCATGACGAAGCGCAACGCGAGTTTCAAATACTACTTCGTGAAAATCCAAATTCAGACGTAGCCAAGAAGCTGCTCCAACAAGCTCAAACCAGGCGAAGCCGATAATCTGCCAAGCGGAGATTTCCGAGATTTATCTAACATCCCCAATCAACACGAAGCCAGCCCAATAAAACGGATGACGATATTGTTGGTTCTTCATGAGGACGAGGGATGCTTGACGCAGGGCGTCTGCCTTCTTGTCGGCGGTCCGCCCTTTAGCACTTTCGAGCGCTTTATAGAAATTCAGCATAAGCTGAGATGTGCTAGCAGAATTGACCTTCCACTGGCTTACTAGCATCGAGCGGGTGCCCCCCAGGAAGAAAGCCCACGACATTCCCATCACACCTTCGCCCGGACTGATCCTGCCGTTAGCGGTGTCACATGCTGATAAAACGGCCAAGTCCGCTTTGAGTTTCATGTCCATTATCTCGCGAGCTTCGAGTAAACCGTCATTCTCCGCATCGCCTTCCGTTTTTGTCAGGAGCAAGTGTGAGTAAAGAGGCTGTCTATTATCGAGAACGCCATGAGTAGCGAGATGAATCGTCGAATATTGAGGAGCCAAAGCCTTAAATGACTTTTCGCTTGCTTGTCGACCGATAAGTATTCTGTTGCTCGTCGAAGTGAAGGACTTTGAGATTGACGATACCTCAGTCTCTGCCTCAGGCAGCGGACACAGCTCGTCATGCCGCACTTCGTCCTTACCGATCACCGGATTTCCGAAAGCAAGCAACGAATCATCCTTCGTTGAGAACCGTTGCTCACTCTTGCTCATTTCGTTTAGGACGCTCAACGAAGGCGCATAGAACAATGAGTGATCCTCTATTAGATAACGATTGCCATCCGTCATTAGCGCCTGAAATGGAAGATTCCACAGCAGGCCGTCGGGGACGGCACAAACGGCATCGATTCCCCTGAGTTCTGACTCTGCGGGACCGATTAATATTGAATAAAGTTCGCGGGCGAGTCCCGCAAAGTCTGGATGCCGGTCAGCCAGTTTCTGATGGAACTGCTCAACCTTTTGTTCCAGGTCTTGACGCCTGATTGCAAGAGAATAGACTTTTGGTTTTGGAGAGCCGCTCGCGTTCGCTGCGGTCAGAACAAACAGATAAATCTGATTCTTACCGATTACATACTCGAGGAATGCCCGCTTGTTATTTAACGTAAGATGATTCAGTTCGTTGGTCGTTAATGACGGAGTGCGTCCGCTGCGAACTCTCAAGTCCGGGTGCGAGACATAAACGTTATTCTGAAAGGCTTGATATTCCAGTCGTGCACTGTCCAATTGTCGGTAAAGAACATCTGATAACGAATTCGAGCTCTGGCGCAGTTTTACTTGCTCGTTAAGCTCCGAGATTCTTTGATTAAGTCTATGCGCTTCATCTCTCTCGGCAGGCGTCATCAATTTTTCGAGTTCGGCCCTTCCGCCGCGTAAGACATCGAGCAATACCCGGCCCTTCGCGCGCTCTGCAAACATGAGTGCATCTAGGGGCCTGCCTTGCTTAATCAGTAAGTCCACCAGTAATTCATAGGCGCCGACTTTGTTTTCAAAAAACAGCTGTGACTCCACCTCGTTCCCTGCTACCCGGTCTCGCATTAGCTCCAAATCATCGACGGCTCCTTTGAGGGTTTGAGTAGCTAGTTCGATCTTGTTTTGGGCGGCGTAGCATTCTCCAAGCGTGGTTGTAGCCAGGTAAATAAGCTTCGGTGAATGTGATGTGCGGCCTAATGCGACCGCAGCCTGAGCAAAAGAGACTGCTTCCTGAAGCCTCCCCATTCCTAAGTACGCCTGCGACATGCGCCAAGTCAGTTCTGTTTGGCGAGTGGTCTCCTGTAGCTCCTTCGCAAGCTTGAGGCTCTGATCAAAGGTTTCGAGCGCGGCTGAAAAGTTATGCTTTGCGGTTAACACCGTGCCAATGCCTTCACCCGCCGCGATCATGGCGTCAATACTATGAACACGTTTGGCAACCTCAAGACTGGATTGGAACCGTCCGAGCGCTTCCTCGAAATTTGATTGACGTTGTTCTGTGACGCCGAGGTTCAGTAGAACCGAGGCGGCTTCTCGCTGATTGCCATTCGAAAGATAAATCCGCAAACTTTCTTCAAAGCTCTTCTTGGCTTGTGGGTAGTCCTCCTGCTCCAGATAGAGAACCCCCATGTCGTTCTGCAGACTGGCCATTGAATCCTGGTCTGAGGTCTGCGCGACAACCTTCAACGCGTCATTGAGGTAAGCAAGCGCTTTGGCGTAGTCACCGCTGGATATAAAGGCATGACCAATCGCTTGAAGATCGCCGGCGATGTACCAGTTGTAATTTGAGCCGCCGCGATTCAATTGCTGATGTATGGCCAGCGCTTTTTTGAATTTTTCGATAGCTTCGCCGAAATCGCCTTCACGGAGGTCTAGATTTGCGAGCGTTGACAGAGCGGTAGCCTTTCCATATTCAATCGGCCAGACTCCAGTTGAATCGTTCTTTACTGTGTCGGATAACGACAGAGCCTGTCGGGAGTACTGTGAGGCGCGCCCATAATCTTCTTGAATAAAGTAAAGCAATCCAAGATCGGCAAGGATGTAAATCAGATCATGCTGAAGTCCGGCTTGTTCAAAGAGACCTTTACTCTTTTCGTAAGCTTGGATCGCTTCCGTTAGTTGATTCAATCCTGAGTACGTCCGACCCAGGTTGTAGTAAGTTGTCGCGAGCAGTCGAGGATTGTTTAGTCGGCTGGCAACTTGTATTGCCACCCGATACATGGCAAGCGACTGTTGGGGCGATGTTTGGTAGTAATCAGTAGCGGCGTGACGGATCAACGCGTTCCACAGCTGGTCGTTGACTAGCTGTGCGTGTGATTCAAGGATCTGCCCAGTTGACTTTTCGTCTAGGTTAGGTCGGCTGAGTTGATTTACAAGCTCACTCTCCGTTCGAACAGTCGATTCTCCTGACTGTGCAAGCGCGAACAGAGGAACGACAAGACCAATTACGATTGCGCCTAGCCTGAAGAGCATGCTTACGATCCAAAGGTTGGCCAAATTCCAGCGCAAAGCTTAGGCCGAAACAAGCCTTTGCCTTGCGCTGGATCGAAAAAAATTGTTTTGCTCAGATGAGACCGAGCAAAGCCAAAAAGAGCGTCAGCGGATCGGGTGGCGGCGGTGGTGGCTTAGGAGCCGAGTTCTTGGTTCCCTGTGGTCCTCCGTCGTCGGCACGAGCAGTCATTGGCGCTGCAATGACCAGCGTTGCGACCAGACACAGAGTCGGTATCGCTATTTTCAGTTTCCTCATGATAATTCTCCTGGGTTAGGGCCGCGATATTGCTGCGGACAGGGTTACGGTTGTGCTTACTTGAGCAGAAACTCTTTGACAAAGAGTATCGTTGCGTACAGTCGGTAGTTTCGGTTGTCTGGTTGAAGGAATCCGTGGCCCTCATCTTTCGCGACGATGTACCAAACCGGAATGTGATCCTTCGTGGCTGCTACGAGCCGCGAAGCCTCACTCACTGGAACCCGCGGATCCTTCTGGCCTTGCGTGATCAGCATGGGTTTCTTCATTTTTGAAGCGTTATTAAGTGGCGCAGTGCGCTCCATGAACTCTTTCGTTTTCGGATCGCGTTCGTCGCCGAACTCAGCGCGTTGAAGCTCTCGTCGCCAGCCTTCAGTGTGTTCGACAAAACTCGCGAGATTGGAGATTCCATAATCGGAAATGACGCCTCTGATCCGATCGCTGTACATGAACGCGGTGGATAGGGCGAGATAACCGCCGTAGCTTGCTCCCTCAACCATGACGCGTTCACTGTCGAGATTTGGCTGAGACTTGATCCAATCCAGCAAAGCACCTAAGTCTTTGACAGAATCCTCGCGGCGGATACCGTCATCCAGATGCAAGAATGCTTTTCCGTAACCGGAT
>Ga0070671_100001841_pt1 | contig 16150 bp, 14 predicted proteins | sample KBSS73metaG_FD_65341 | JGI IMG/M metagenome (GOLD analysis project Ga0070671, IMG submission 65341) | Switchgrass rhizosphere microbial communities from Kellogg Biological Station, Michigan, USA - KBS S7-3 metaG | ecosystem: Host-associated > Plants > Roots > Rhizosphere > Soil ...
GCGACGTGGTGGTGTGGGCGGCGGCGCCGGCCGCGCCGGCCTCGACCATCGACGAGCTGTCCGACCGCCTCGAGGCCATCGGTGGTCCCGCCCTCGGGTGGAGCCAGCACCCACCGGTGCCCCTGCCGTCGGGGGCGCGGGCGGCCGCCCTCTCGATCCCGGTCGAGGAGTCGCTCGGGTGGCTGGTGGCCATCGGCGCCGGCCTCGGGCGCGACGGCGTCGGCCAGAGCGTGCTGTGGCTGGGCCGCCTCGCCGTCACCGGCGTCCGCCTGGTGGCCTCCGGCTCGGTCGTCCCCGGGTTGCGGACCGTGAAGCGGGCCGACGGGCGCACCCTCGACGTGCACGTGCGCTGGTCGCCGGCCCTCGTCGACACCATCGGCATCGACGAGCTGGCGGCGGCCATGCCCGGACCGATCACGGCGCTCGGCGGCGGCGACGCCCGGGCCGTCACGCTCGACGTGCTCGGCGCCGTGGTCGACGCCATCTGCGTCCAGGCCGGCAAGAAGCTCGAGCTCCCCGCGCCGCCGCCCGTCACCCGCACCACCTCCGCGGTGGCCGAGGCGATGATCACCCGGCTCGACGGGTCGACGTTCGCCACGCCGATCGCGCCGGGCGCCGAGGTGTCGAAGCGCATCGACCGGTGGTCGGCGCCGGTGACGCGCACGCAGCGGCCCCGGCTCGTCGTGCAGCTCGACCCGCCCGATTCGGGCGACGCCTGGTTCCTGCAGGTGCTCGGCCCGGGTGCCGAAGGGGGCCTGCTGCCGATCGAGGTGGCGCTGTCCGACAGCAAGTCCACCAAGCCGCTCGCCGACGAGCTGCTGCGGTTGGAGCGGCTGTTCCCGGTGCTGTTGCGGCCGGGGGCCTCGAGGCGGGGCCAGGTGTACCTCAGCCAGGTCGAGGCGTGGGAGCTGATGACGGAGACGGGCGCCACGCTCGAGACCGCCGGCTTCGAGGTGCGCGTGCCGGCGCTGTCGCGGCGCAAGCCGAGCCCGACGTTGCGCCTGTTCACCGAGCCGACGGGCGACACCGTCGTCGGCGCCCACCAGCTCAGCAACGTGCGGTGGTCGGCGGTGTTCGACGACGTCGAGCTCACTGCCGCCGAGGTGCTGCGCCTCGCCGCCGAGGCTCGGCCGCTGGTGCGCTCCCGCGGCAAGTGGGTCGAGCTCGACCGCGCCGACCTCAAGGAAGCGGCTGCCGCCCTCGCCGAGCGGGCCAAGACCACCAAGCTCACCGGGGCCGAGATCCTGCGCCATGCCGTGGGCCTCGAAGGGTCGGCGCTCGGCAGCCGCATCATCGTCGAGGGCGGCGGCTGGGCCGCCGACCTGCTCGACAAGGCGCAGGCCTTTGCCGGCGAGCCGGTCACCGACCCCGAGGGCTTCGTCGGCCAGCTGCGCTCGTACCAGGCCGACGCGGTGGCGTGGCTCGGCTTCCTCGACGCCGTCGAGCTCGGCGGCTGCCTCGCCCTCGACATGGGGCTCGGCAAGACGCCCACCGTGCTCGCCCATCTAGCGCGCACGGCCGGCAACGGGCCGGCGCTGGTCGTCGCACCCCCGGCCGTCGTCGGCAACTGGGCGTCGGAGGCGGCGCGCTTCAGCCCGAAGCTGCGCGTCGTGATCCACCACGGCGCCTCGCGCGCGTCGGCCGACGAGCTGGCCAAGGAGGTGGAGCGGGCCGACGTCATCATCACCACCTACGGCACCGCCGTGCGCGACATCGACGCGCTGGCCGAGCAGCCGTGGGACCGCGTGATCCTCGACGAGGCGCAGGCGATCAAGAACCCGGCCAACGAGACGGCGCAGCAGCTGCGCCGGTTGCCAGCGAGGGTGCGCCTCGCCCTCACCGGCACGCCGATCGAGAACGGCCTCGGGGACCTGTGGGCCATCCTCGACTTCACCAACCCCGGGCTCGTCGGCTCGCGCCCGCAGTTCGTGGCGCAGCTGTCGGGCGAGGGCGAGGTGGCGCTGCGGACGCTCAACGGCATCCTCGTGTTCCGTCGCACCAAGACCGAGCCGGAGGTGGCCGCCGAGCTGCCCGACCGGATCGACGAGCTCGACCACTGCACGATGACGCCCGAGCAGATCGGCCTCTACCAAGCCGTCCTCGACACGCTCGTGGCCAACGCGGCCGAAGCGGCGGCCGACCGCAAGCAAGGGGCGATCCTCGCGGCCATCACCGCGCTCAAGCAGATCTGCAACCACCCGGCCGCCTACCAGGACGACGGACGGCCCCTCGCTGCCCGATCGGGCAAGTTGCAGCGGCTCGAGGAGATCGTCGAGACGGTGTTCGCGGCCGACGAGAAGATCCTGGTGTTCACCCACTTCGCCGAGTGGGGCAAGCGGCTCGCCGATCACCTGACGACCACGACCGGCCGGGCGATCGACTGCTACCACGGCGGTCTCGCCCGCGGCGCTCGCGACAAGATGGTCGCCGAGTTCCAGGCCCGACAAGGCGCGGCGGCGTTGGTGCTCTCGCTGAAGGCGGGCGGCACCGGGCTCAACCTCACCGCGGCCAACCACGTGGTGCTCTACGACCGCTGGTGGAACCCGGCGGTCGAGGACCAGGCCCGCGACCGCGCGTGGCGCATCGGTCAGACCAAGACCGTCATCTCGCACCGGCTCGTGTGCCCGGGCACGGTCGACGAACGGGTCGAGGAGGTCGTCGCCGGCAAGCGCCACATCGCCGACGTGGTGCTGCCCAAGTCGAGCTCGCTGTCCGATCTCAGTGCCGACCAGCTGCGCACCGCGCTCGGCCTGCACGCCGACACGCTGCTCACCGAGGAGGACACGTGACCGACGCCCAGCCGAACCAGGGGCAGGGCCGCCGCCGGCCGCCCCGCAAGCGCAACCGGGCCAACCGCCATCGCCAGAACGACCTGTGGCGCCCCGTGCCCGCGCTCGGCGACATCGAGCCGATCACGCCGGCCACCGATCCCACCGCGCTGCTGCGGTCGCTCGGCGACCCGCCCCTGCACGGCCAGGGCATGACCGCCGAGCACTACCTGGCGGCCGTCATCGAACGCGCCGCCGGCCTCGCCACCGCCCTCGCCGCGTCGGCCGACCTGCTCGCCCCGCCCGCCCCCGACTGACTCCCCACACCGAACCTGCGACGATTTGCACACGTCTTCGTGTGCAAATCGTCGCCGGTTCGGTCAGGGGGCGTGGTAGACCTCGGCGCCGGACGCGACGAACTCCTCGGCCTTCTGCTTCATGCCGATGCTGCGGATCTCCTGGGAGATCTGCATCGAGCAGAACTTGGGGCCGCACATCGAGCAGAAGTGCGCCGTCTTGGCCGGCTCGGCCGGGAGCGTCTCGTCGTGGAAGGAGCGGGCCCGCTCGGGGTCCATCGCCAGGTCGAACTGGTCGTTCCACCGGAACTCGAAGCGCGCCTTGGAGAGCGCGTCGTCCCACGCCTGCGCGCCCGGGTGGCCCTTCGCCACGTCGGCGGCGTGCGCCGCGATCTTGTAGGCGATCATCCCGTCCTTGACGTCGTCGCGGTCGGGGAGGCCCAGGTGCTCCTTCGGCGTGACGTAGCAGAGCATCGCCGTCCCGTACATGCCGATCATCGCCGCGCCGATGGCGGAGGTGATGTGGTCGTACCCGGGCGCCACGTCGGTGGTGAGCGGCCCGAGCGTGTAGAAGGGCGCCTCGTGGCAGACCTCGAGCTGGAGGTCGACGTTCTCCTTGATCTTGTGCATCGGCACGTGGCCGGGGCCCTCGATCATCACCTGGACGTCGTGGCGCCACGCGACCTCGGTGAGCTCGCCCAGGGTGCGCAGCTCGGCGAACTGCGCCTCGTCGTTGGCATCGGCGATCGAGCCGGGGCGCAGCCCGTCGCCGAGCGAGAACGCCACGTCGTAGGCGGCGAAGATCTCGCACAGCTCCTCGAAGTGCTCGTAGAGGAAGTTCTCGCGGTGGTGCGCCAGGCACCACGCGGCGAGGATCGACCCGCCCCGCGACACGATGCCGGTGACCCGCTCGGCCGTGAGCGGCACGTACCGCAGCAGCACGCCGGCGTGGATCGTCATGTAGTCGACGCCCTGCTCCGCCTGCTCGATCACGGTGTCGCGGAACACCTCCCAGGTGAGGTCCTGGGCGATGCCGTCGACCTTCTCGAGCGCCTGGTAGATGGGCACCGTCCCGATCGGCACGGGGGCGTTGCGCACGATCCACTCGCGCGTGGTGTGGATGTCGGGGCCGGTCGACAGGTCCATCACGGTGTCGGCACCCCACTGGGTCGCCCACCGCAGCTTCTCGACCTCTTCGCCGATCGACGACGTGACCGCCGAGTTGCCGATGTTGGCATTCACCTTCACCAGGAAGTTCCGGCCGATGACCATCGGCTCGGACTCGGGGTGGTTGACGTTGGCCGGCAGGATCGCCCGGCCGCGCGCGATCTCGTCGCGCACGTGCTCGGGCGTGCAGCCCTCCCGTGTGGCGACGAAGTGCATCTCCTCGGTGATCTCCCCACGCCGCGCGTAGTGCAGCTGCGTGACGCGCTCGCCCTTCCGTGGCGGGCGGCGCTCGCCCGTGAACTGCTCGGCCCGCTCCTGACGGCGCACCGCGGCGCGGCCGTCGTCGCGGAGGTCGACCGGGCGGCCCTGGTAGGTGTCGGTGTCGCCCCGCGCCAGGATCCACTTGTCCCGGAGCGGCGGCAACCCGATCGCCGGGTCCGACCCCGGGCCGCTCGTGTCGTACAGCCGCACCGACTCCCCGTTGGTCAGCGCGACCTCCTGGAACGGAACGTCGCCGACGTAGACCTTCGTTCGTGCACTCATCGCTGCTCCCTCCGCCGGCATTACCCGGATCAGGTGATCGGTCGGCGCCAGCGAGACGCCCTCTCAGCCCGGTCCGTCCGAGCTCCCGTGCCGCCAGTCTGGCACGCGTAGCCTCGTCCCATGCCGGCCATCGAGCGGGTCGAGGTGGAGGGTCACATCATCGACTCGCTGATCCTCGCCAAGGTCCTCGACCTGATCGTCGCGGCCGGCGCCGACTACCGGGTGATCGACGTCGAGATCGGCCGCACCCAGGCCGACGCCAGCCGTGCGGTCATCGACATCACCGCCGACGACGAGGCCAGCCTCGACCCGCTGCTGGAGACCTTGCAGGTCCACGGCGTCAACCGCACGGCCCAGAACGACGCCACGCTGGTGGCGAGCGGCCGCGACGGTGTCCTCCCCGAGGGCTTCTACTCCACGACCAACCTGCCGACGTCGGTGCGCGTCGACGGCCACTGGCGCCCGGTCGAGAACCCCGAGATGGACTGCGGGCTCGTGGTGGCCGACGACGGCGTGCGCACCGTCCCCATGCACCGCGTCCGTGCCGGCGACCTCGTCGTCGTGGGCCACGACGGCGTCCGCGTCGAGTCGGTCGCCAAGGTGCGCGGCGCCTCGCCGTTCGAGTTCATGGCGTCGGAGGTGTCCTCCGAGAAGCCCAAGGCGTTGCTCGTCGCCCAGGTCGCCGACCGCATCCGCGCCGCCCACGAGCGCGGGGCGAAGGTCCTGACCGTGTGCGGCCCGGCCGTCGTGCACACCGGCGCGGCACCCGATCTGGCGCGGCTCGTGCGCGACGGGTGGGTCGACGTGCTGTTCGCCGGCAACGGCTTCGCCACCCACGACATGGAGTCGAACGTGCTGGGGACGTCGCTCGGCGTCTCCGTCGACGCGGGGCTTCCCACCGAGCACGGCCACAGCAACCACCTGCGCGTGATCAACGAGGTCCGGCGGTGCGGGTCGATCGCGGCGGCGGTCGAGCGCGGCTACGTCAGCGGTGGCGTCATGTACGAGTGCGTCCGCAAGCCGATCCCGTTCGTGCTCGCCGGCTCGATCCGTGACGACGGCCCGCTGCCCGACGTGCACGCCGACGTGGTCGAAGCCGTGGACACGATGCGCATGCACGTGGCCGACGTCGGTGTGACGCTCATGCTCGCCTCGACGCTCCACGCCATCGCCGTCGGCAACATCCTCCCGGCGTGGGTGGAGACCTTCTGCGTCGACATCAACCAGGCCGTCGTCACCAAGCTCGCCGACCGGGGCAGCCACCAGGCGCTCGGCATCGTCACCGACATCGGCCTGTTCGTGCGCGACCTCACCGAGCAGCTCTGCCCGTGAGCGCACCATCGACGTGAGGTGGGGACGGCGGTACCTCATGTGCCCGCCCGCCCACTTCGGCGTCCTTTACGAGATCAACCCGTGGATGCACCAGGAGGTGACGGTCGACCTCGACCGGGCGCAGCAGCAGTGGGACGATCTCGTCCGCACGATCGAGTCGGCGGGCGCGTCGGTCGAGGTGCTCGAGCCGGTGAAGGGCCTGCCCGACCTCGTCTTCACCGCCAATGCGGGCGTCGTGAACGGCGACCAGTTCGTGCCGACGCGCTTCCGCCACCGCGAGCGCGCCGCCGAGGTGCCCCACGACATCGAGTGGTTCGAGGCGCACGGCTACCGCGTCGACGAGCTGCCGCCGGACGTGATCCACGAAGGTGCGGGCGACGCGCTGCCGTTCGGCGACGTGCTGGTCTCCGGCTACCGCTGGCGCAGCGACGCCCGTTCGCACGCCGCGCTCTCGCGCCTGACCGGCGCACCGGTCCGCACGGTCGAGCTGCTCGACGACCGCCTCTACCACCTCGACATCACGTTCTGCCCGCTCGACGACCGTCGGGCGATGGCGTGCCTCGCGGCGTGGGATCGCTACGGCGCCACCGTCGTGCAGGAGCTCGTTCCCGAGCTGCTCGAGCTCGAGCTCGACGAGGCGCTCGCGTTCACCGCCAACTCGATCGTGATCGGCACGACGGTCGTGATGCCGCACTGCCCGCCGCGCGTCGGCCGCCGGCTCGAGGGATGGGGCTTCGACGTGGTGGTGGCCGACGTCTCCGAGTTCCTCAAGGCGGGTGGCGGCGTACGGTGTCTCACGCTCGCATTGGACGTCGTGCTGGGGGGCTGACGTTGACCGCCTACGAACACTTGCTCGCGCCCGGTCGGCTCGGCTCGCTCGAGCTGCGCAACCGCATCCTCATGTGCCCGATGGGCGACACGCTCTGCAACGACGACGGCACCGTCTCTCCGTCGCAAGCGGCGTACTTCGAGGCGCGCGCCGAAGGGGGCGCCGCGCTGCTGCTCGTCGGCTCGGTGTCGGTCGCCTACCCGCGCTCGTCGTTCGATGCCCGCCAGGTCGCCGCATCCGACGACCGCTACCTCGACGGGCTCACCGACCTCGTCGAGCGCGCCCATCGCCACGGCGCCGCGATCGCCCCGCAGCTCGTGCACAACGGCCAGATGTCGCTGCTCGACGTGGCCAACGGCTTCCCGATGCTCGTGCCGAGCGTGCCGAAGGAACCGCACCCCGACCGCCTCTCGACGATGGTCACGGCCGCCGAGGTGACCAAGATGATGTCGTCGTACACGCAGCCGACGTCGAAGCTCGAGTACCGCGTCGCGACCGAGGACGACATCGCCGAGGTCGTGCAGCAGTTCGCCGATGCCGCCGACCGCTGCGCCCGCGCCGGCTTCGACGGCATCGAGCTGCATGCCGGTCACGGCTACCTCATCGACGAGTTCCTCACGCCAGCCATGAACACGCGCACCGACGGATGGGGCGGCCCGGTGGAGTCGCGCGCCCGGCTGCTGCGCGACGTGTTGCGCGCCATCCGCGCCCGCCTCGGTGACGACTTCCCGCTCTGGATCCGCATCAACGCCGTCGAGATGCACAAGACCGACGGCGAGCAGTTCGAGGACCAGTTGCAGGTGGCCGAGCTCGCCGTCGCGGCGGGGGCCCAGGCGGTGCACGTCACGGCCTACGGGAGCACCGACGTCGCGACCACGCCGACCGACTCGTACGCGCCGCACCGCGTGGGGCCGCTCGCCGACTACGCGGCGGCCGTGAAGGAGCGCTTGGGCGTGCCGGTCATCACGTTCGGTCGGTTCGAGCCCGCCGAGGCCGACGCCGTCCTCGCCGCCGGGAAGGCCGACTTCGTCGCCATGGGCCGCAAGCTGCTCGCCGATGCGGCCCTGCCGCGCAAGCTCGCCGAGGGCCGCGCCGACGACATCCGCCCCTGCCTCTACCAGTACCGGTGCATCGGCAACATCTTCGTGAAGGACCCGTTGCGGTGCGTCGCCAGCGCGTCGACGGGCCGGGAGGACACCTTCCGCATCACGCCGACGGCCGACCCCGCCGACGTGCTCGTCGTGGGTGGTGGCGCGGCGGGGCTCGAAGCGGCGCGCCTGCTCGTCGAGCGGGGTCACCGCGTGACGTTGCGCGAGCGCGACGAGCGCCTCGGCGGCAGCCTCGTCTTCGCGGCGGCGACCGACGCGGTCATGGCCGACTACCTGACGTGGCTCGTTCGTCAGGTCATGAAGGCGGGCGTGAAGGTCGAGCTCGGTACGACGGTGAGCGACACGGCGGGCTTCGATCACGTGGTGGTCGCCACCGGACCGACGTGGACCGCGCCCGACGGCGCGCTCGCCGTGCCCCAGCTGCGCGCCTGGTTCGAGCACGACGATGACACCGTGGGCGCTCGCGTCGCGGTCCTCGGCGGCGGCAAGGCCGGCGCGTCGATCGCCGACCTCGCCCTGCGCCGCGGCCGCGAGGTGACGATCGTCGAACCGACGACCGTGCTGTGCGCCGAGCTGGGCCTCCCCGGCCGGTTCCGGATCGTGGCCGATCTCGAGGCGGCGGGGGCCCGCCTCCTCACCGGCACCGACGAGGTGCCCGACGACGTCGACACCGTGATCGCCACCGAGCGCCGGGCCGGCACCTCGGTCGCCGGGCACGTGATCGGCGATGCCCGGGCCGTCGCCGGCATCGAGGGCGCCAACATCGACGCCTGGCAGTTGGCGATGGGGCTGTAGGGGCACGGGCCTGTAGAAATGGGTCCTCATGGCCGACCCCGCCCACTTCACCGACTTGGCCATGGAGCACATGCCGTCGCTCTACTCGGCGGCCTTGCGGATGACGCGCAACCCGGCCGACGCCGAGGACCTCGTCCAGGAGACGTATCTGCGGGCGTTCCGGGGCTTCGGCGGCTTCGAGGAGGGCACCAACCTCAAGGCGTGGCTCTACCGGATCCTCACCAACACGTTCATCAACCGGTACCGGGCCAAGAAGCGCCGCCCCGAGGAGACCGACTTCGACGACGTCGAGGACTTCTACCTCTACAAGCGGATGGGCGGCCTGGAGGAGGCTCGGCAGAGCCGCAGCGCCGAGGACGAGCTGATGGACCTCTTCCCGGAGGCCGAGGTGAAGGGCGCCGTCGAGTCGCTCCCGGAGAACTTCCGGCTGCCCGTGCTGCTGGCCGACGTGGAAGGCTTCTCCTACAAGGAGATCGCCGAGATCCTCGACATCCCCATCGGTACGGTCATGAGCCGGCTGCATCGCGGAAGAAAGGCGCTGCAGAAGGCGTTGTACGAGTTCGCCGCAGAGCGTGGCCTGGCCCCGGAGGAGCCCGCGACCAGTGGATGAGCTGAAGCCCGACTGCGCAGAATCGCTCAAGGAGCTCTACGCCTTCCTCGACGGCGAGCTCACCGGCGATCGGCGAACGCACATCAAGGCCCACCTCGACGAGTGCCTCCCGTGCTACGAGGCCTTCGACTTCGAGGCGGAGCTGCGCATCGTCGTGTCCACCCGGTGCCGGGAAGAGGTGCCCGAGGCCCTCCGCGCCCGCGTCGCCGACGCCCTCAAGAAGCTCGGCGAACCCGGCCCCTCCTGACCGTTCGTTGTCGAACGTGCCCGCCTGAAGCGGGTGAATCCGACAAGGAACGGGGGAAGCCATACGATGCCGGGCATGTTCGCGGCAGTCGTCTGGACCTGGTGGATCTCCCTCCCGCTCGTGGCGGGCGGCGTGCTGGCGATCATCGCCACGATCTTCGGGTACCTGAGGAAGGTGCAGTCGCTCAAGTACCCGAAGCAGCGCTGAGCGCGTGACCGCGCAGCCGGTCGCCTGGGATCTGGCCGAGCGGGTCGCAGTTCGTGTCGGTGGGCGAGAGCCCTTCGGCGACTCGTACCACGTCGACTCCCTGCTTCCTGACTTCGAGGAGCTCACGCGCGAAGCGGAGGACCTCGTCGCCGCCGAGACCGGCCTCGTGTCGGCCTCGGGTCCCGCCCGAGTGCGCGTCACCGACCGCGCCGGCTGGGTGCACGCCAACGTCCGCTCGTTCCAGCGCCTGCTGGCCCCACTGACCGAGCGCTTCGGCGACAAGCTGGCGGCCAGCCGGGTGGCGTCGACGGTGACCCGCAACGTCGCCGGCGTCGAGCTCGGCAGCATGCTCGGCTGGATGTCCACCCGCGTGCTCGGCCAGTACGACCTGCTGCTGGTCGAGGGCGAGGATGTGGGGTCGGGCGAGGTGGGGGATCCCGACGATCAGGACATCGTCTACTACGTCGGGCCCAACGTGCTGGCGCTCGAGAAGCGCTTCGGGTTCCCGCCCCGCGAGTTCCGCCTGTGGCTCGCGCTGCACGAGGTCACCCACCGCGCCCAGTTCACCGGCGTGCCGTGGCTCCGACCGCACTTCATCTCGCTGGTCGACGGGGTCCTCGGCTCGGTCGAGCCCGACCCCGGTCACCTGCTGGGCGCCGTGCGGCACGCGGTCGAGCAGATGCGCGCCGGTCAGAACCCGCTCGACGACGGTGGGGTGGTCGCGCTCTTCGCCAGCCCCGAGCAGCGCGAGGTCCTCGACAAGGTCAGCGGGATGATGAGCCTCCTCGAAGGCCATGGCGACGTCACGATGGACCGCGCCGGCGCGGGACGGGTCCCGTCGGCCGAGCGGTTCTCGCGCGTGCTGCGGGCCCGTCGGGCCAACCGGCCCGGCGTGGCCAAGCTCGTGCAGAAGGTCGTCGGCCTCGAGGCGAAGCTGAAGCAGTACGAGCTGGGCGAGCGGTTCATCGAGACCGTCGAGTCCGAAGGCGGATCTGCGCTGCTCGCCCGCGTGTGGGACGGGCCGGAGCTGCTGCCGAGCATGGCGGAGATCCGTGACCCCTTCGCGTGGATTGCCCGCGTTGGCAGCGTAACCTCCGTCTGACCATGGCCACGATCCTCGTCGTCGACGACGAACCGGACATCCGAACCCTCGTCCAGCTCAACCTCGAGCTCGACGGGCACACCGTGGTCACCGCGGCCAACGGCGCGGAGGCCCTCGAGCTCATCGCCGATGAGGTGCCCGACGTGATGCTCCTCGACCTGATGATGCCGGAGGTCGACGGCTGGACGGTGCTCGAGACGATCAAGGCGGCGGCCGACCTCGACGTGAACCGCATCCCGGTCCTCATGCTCACCGCCAACGACGCCATCGACGCCCGCATCCGCGGCGGCATCGAAGGCGCGATCCGCTACCTCACCAAGCCGTTCTCGCCGACCCTCCTGCGCGAGGAGGTGCGCAACGCGCTCGACGGTGAGGTCGAGCCGGCCAAGCGCCTGCGCGCGCAGCAAGCCGCGCTCGAGCAGCTGGCGCGGCTCGAGAAGGGCACGGAGCTGACGGATTCGGCGGCCCGCCCCCACCTCACGCGCCTCGAGCACAAGCCGGTGGCCGCCGCCGAGCCGAAGCAGCTCGTCGCCGCGCGTGAGCGGCTCGGCCTGCTCACCGAGAAGCAGCGGGAGCTGCTCGACAAGCTGGCCATCGCCAGCTCGGTCAGCGACGCCGCCGCCGAGCTCGGCGTGAGCCGCTCCAACGTGTACGCCAGCTTGCGTCGCATCAGCCGGAAGCTCGGCGTGCCGTCGGTGCCCGAGCTCCTGCGCCTGGTGCGCGATCGGACGCTCGCGCCCAGTGACGCCAGCTGACCTCCTTCCCCGCTGCACCTTTCCGGCCACGGGGGTGGCCGCCGTCTCCGGTGGGGCCGACTCCACGGCGATGCTCGTGCTCGCCGTCGAAGCCGGCTGCGACGTCACCGCGGTGCACGTCGACCACGGCCTGCGCGCGGGCTCCGCGGCCGAGGCCGACCACGTCGCCGCGCTCGCGGCGCACCTCGGCGTGCCGTTCCGCGCCGAACGGGTGACGATCGCGCCCGGACCGAACCTCGAAGCCCGCGCCCGCGACGCGCGGCGCTCGGTGCTGCCCGCCGCCGCCATGACCGGCCACACCGCCGATGACCGGGCCGAGACGTTGCTGCTGCAGCTCCTCCGCGGGGCCGGCAGCGCCGGCATGTCGAGCCTGCGGCCGGGGCCGACCAAGCCGATCCTCGCCCTGCGCCGCTCGGACACGCGCGCCGTCTGCGACGCGCGTGGGCTCACGTGGCTCGACGACCCGAGCAACGCCGACGCCGCGTTCCGCCGCAACCGCGTGCGCGCTGAGGTGCTGCCGCTGCTCGACGACGTGGCCGAGCGCGACGTGACCGCGCTCCTCGCCCGCACGGCCGGCCTGCTCGAGGACGACGACCGCTTCCTCGACGAGCTCGCCGAGGTGCTCGATCCGACCGACGCCAAGCTCCTGGCCGCCGCCCCGCCCGCCCTGGCCCGGCGCGCCATCCGCCGCTGGCTCGGGCAGACCTATCCGCCCGACCTCGCCACCGTCGAGCGGGTGCTGGCGGTGGCGAGGGGCGACGCGCGCGCCGCCGACGTCGGCTGCGGGCGGCGAGTCCGGCGCAGTGGGGGCCAGCTCTTCCTGGAACCGTAAAGTCCCCCCGTGCCCCCTGTCCCGCCCCCGTACAACACCAACCCGGAGCTGGGTGAGCTGGTGGTCGCCGAGGACGTCCTCCAGGCGCGCATCGCCGAGCTCGGCAAGCAGATCACCTCCGACTACGACGGCCGCCCGCCACTGCTCGTCGGCGTGCTCAAGGGCGCCTTCGTGTTCATGGCCGACCTGGCCCGGTCCATCGACCTCCCCGTCGAGTTCGACTTCATGGCCGTGTCGTCCTACGGCGCCGCCACCAAGACCTCCGGCGTCGTCCGCATCGTCAAGGACCTCGACCTCGACCTCACCGACCGCCACGTCCTGGTGGTCGAGGACATCGTCGACAGCGGCCTCACGCTGGCCTACCTGCGCAAGAACCTCCTGGCCCGCAACCCGGCCAGTCTCGAGATCTGCGCCTTGCTGGTGCGGGAGGGCAACGCCCTGACCGAGCTCGAGCTGAAGTACGTGGCCTTCCGCATCCCGCCGGCGTTCGTGGTCGGCTACGGGCTCGATGTGGCCGAGCGCTACCGGAACCTTCCCTTCGTTTGCGTGTACGAAGGGAAGGAGTCGGGGGAGCCCCGGTAGCCTTGGGGGTCCGTCGAACCCGTGAGGGCAGGCCAGTGCAGAAGCTCGTCCGCAGTGTGGCGTTCTGGGTCGTGGTGGCCCTCGTCGTCCTGCTCGCCGCCAGCCAGCTCCTCGGCGGCGGTGACAGCCGCGAGAAGCTCCGGTACGACGAGTTCTCGCAGAAGGTCGCGAGCGGCCAGGTCAAGGCCGTCAAGATCTACGACGACAGCTCGAAGATCACCGGCACGCTGGCCGACGGCACGAAGTTCAAGACCACCTTCGTCACCCAGTCCGCCGAGCGCACCACCGATCTGCTCGATCGCAACCACGTCGCCTACGAGGTGTCGAAGGGCGGCGAGTCGGTGTGGATGAGCCTGCTCGTGCAGATCCTGCCGATCCTGCTGCTCGTCGGCATCTTCTTCTTCTTCATCAACGCCATGCAGGGCGGCGGCAGCCGCGTGATGCAGTTCGGCAAGGCGAAGGCGCGCCAGGTCTCCAAGGACCAACCGAAGGTCACCTTCGCCGACGTCGCCGGCTGTGACGAGGCGGTCGAGGAGCTGCAGGAGATCAAGGAGTTCCTCGAGTCGCCGGCCAAGTTCCAGGCGATCGGGGCGAAGATCCCGAAGGGCGTGCTGCTCTTCGGTCCACCCGGCACCGGCAAGACGCTGCTCGCCCGGGCCGTCGCCGGCGAGGCGGGCGTGCCGTTCTTCTCGATCTCCGGCTCCGACTTCGTGGAGATGTTCGTCGGCGTGGGCGCCAGCCGCGTCCGCGACCTCTTCGACCAGGCCAAGACCAACAGCCCGGCGATCATCTTCGTCGACGAGATCGACGCCGTCGGCCGTCATCGCGGCGCCGGTCTCGGTGGTGGCCACGACGAGCGGGAGCAGACGCTCAACCAGCTCCTCGTCGAGATGGACGGCTTCGACGTGAAGTCCGGCGTGATCCTCATCGCCGCCACCAACCGGCCCGACATCCTCGACCCCGCGCTGCTGCGGCCCGGTCGCTTCGACCGCCAGATCGTGGTCGACCGGCCCGACCTGGAGGGCCGCAAGGCGATCCTCAACGTCCACGCCAAGGGCAAGCCGCTGGGCAAGGACGTCGAGCTCGACGTGCTCGCGCGCCGCACGCCCGGCTTCACCGGGGCCGACCTCGGCAACCTCATGAACGAGGCGGCCCTGCTCACGGCGCGCCACGGCGGCAAGGTCATCGACATGCGGGCGATGGAGGAATCGATCGACCGCGTCATCGCCGGCCCCGAGCGCAAGAGCCGGGTGATGTCCGAGAAGGAGAAGAAGGTCATCGCCTACCACGAGGGCGGCCACGCGCTCGTGGGTCACGTGCTCCCCAACACCGACCCGATCCACAAGGTGTCGATCATCGCCCGCGGCCGCGCGCTGGGTTGGACGCTGGCGCTGCCCACCGAGGACAAGCACATGCAGACGCGCTCCGAGCTGCGCGACGAGCTGGCCATGCTGCTCGCCGGGCGCACGGCCGAGGAGCTGGTGTTCGGCGACCCGACGACGGGCGCGCAGAACGACATCGAGCGGGCCACGCAGATCGCCCGGGCCATGGTCACCGAGTTCGGCATGACCGACGCCCTCGGTCCGCAGCAGCTCGGCTCGCGCGCCCACGAGCCGTTCCTCGGCCGCGACATGGGCGGCTCGCGCGACTACTCCGACGAGGTGTCGGCGCTCGTCGACGCCGAAGTGCGCGTCCTCATCGACAACGCCCACGAAGAGGCGCGCCAGATCCTGCGCCAGCACCGCCAGACCCTCGATCGGCTGGCCGACGCGCTGTGCGAGCGGGAGACGCTCGACACGCCCGAGCTGCTCGAGATCTTCGGCGACCTGCCGGTGTGGGAGAGCGTCCAGGCCAACGGCAACGGCAAGCCCACGCCGCGCCCGCGGCGCACCACGCGATCGGCCACGTCATGACCGACGGCAACGGCTCGGGCGTCGATCAGGCGCGCATCGAGAAGGCCGTCCGCGAGATCCTGCTCGCCATCGGCGAGGACCCCGACCGCGACGGGCTGCTCGAGACGCCGGCGCGGGTCGCCCGCATGTACGGCGAGATCTGTGGCGGCTTGCACGAGGACCCCGACCAGCACCTGCAGGTCACCTTCGACGCGTGTCACGACGAGATGGTCATGGTCCGCGACATCCCGCTCTACAGCCTGTGCGAGCACCACCTCATCCCGTTCCTGGGCAAGGCGCACGTCGCGTACATCCCGGGCGACGACGGCCGCATCACCGGGCTGTCGAAGCTGGCGCGCCTGGTCGACTCCTACGCCAAGCGCCCGCAGGTGCAGGAGCGGCTCACGTCGCAGATCGCCGATGAGATCGAGCGCACGCTCGGCCCTCGCGGCGTGCTCGTGGTCATCGAGGCCGAGCACCTGTGCATGTCGATGCGCGGCGTCCGCAAGCCGGGCGCCTCGACCGTGACCTCCGCGGTCCGCGGCCTCTTCCGGGAGAACGTGGCCACCCGCGCCGAGGCCATGGACTTCATCCGCAGCCGCGCCTGACCCCAAAACGCGAACTGGCGACGGATTCGACACATCGATGTGTCGAATCCGTCGCCAGTTCGGTGATCAGGCGGCCGACTTCTCCAGGATGTGGATGCCGCACGCCGAGCCGAGGCCGATGACGTGGGCCAGGCCGACCTTGGCGTTCGGGATCTGGCGGTCGCCGGCCTCACCGCGCAGGTGGGTGGCCACCTCCCAGATGTTCGCGATGCCGGTGGCGGCGATGGGGTGGCCCTTCGACTCGAGGCCGCCGGACACGTTCACCGGGGTCTTGCCGTCGCGGTAGGTGGCGCCGGAGTTGAAGAAGTCGACGGCCCCGCCCTCCTCGCACAGCATGAGGTTGTCGTAGTGGACGAGCTCGGCCGTGGCGAAGCAGTCGTGCAGCTCGACGAGGTTGAGGTCCTGGGGCCCCACGCCCGCCTGCTCGTAGGCCTGCTTGGCGCCCGCACGCGTGAGCGTGTTGACGTCGGGCAGCA
>Ga0070671_100001843_pt1 | contig 16144 bp, 11 predicted proteins | sample KBSS73metaG_FD_65341 | JGI IMG/M metagenome (GOLD analysis project Ga0070671, IMG submission 65341) | Switchgrass rhizosphere microbial communities from Kellogg Biological Station, Michigan, USA - KBS S7-3 metaG | ecosystem: Host-associated > Plants > Roots > Rhizosphere > Soil ...
GCCGGCGTCTCGTCGATCGGTGTGGGGCCGGTGACCGCCACCTTCGCGCTAGCGAACACGTCGCCCGCGATGTTGCCGTGCCCCGTCAGAGCCAGGTTGCGTGTCATGCCGCCCGCGACGGCCTGGAGCGTGCACGAGAGCTGCGTCGTGCTGCCGACGATGCTGAACGTGCAGCCCGGATCGGAAGGCGCGTCGAACTGGAACGGCACCTCGCCGGCGAACGTCGCCGTGAGCGTGACGCCAGAAACGTCGACGGCCGATGTGTTGTTCTTGATCGCGAAAGTCCAGGTTGCAGCCGCGCCGAGCGCGGCGGGGTTCGGCGCGGCGCTGAGCGCAAGCGCGAGATCGACGCGTGGGGCGCGCGCGATCGTGATGGTGACCGTCGCGGTGTTGCTGTTGAGAGTCCCGTCGCTCGCGTGGTAAGTGAAAGCGTCGGAGCCGTTGTAGCCCTGGACCGGCGTATACGAGAACGCGCCGCTCGCGTTCATGACCAGCGTGCCGTGGGCCGGGTTCGTGTTGATACCCACGGTCATTGGGTTACCGTCGCGATCGGTATCGTTCGCGAGCACCCCTTTCGCCGCGTCGACGACGAGTGCGACGTCCTCGGTGGTGCTGTAGGTGTCGTCGGCCGCGGCGGGCGCGTGGTTGATCGGCGAGACCGTGATGCTCACCGTCGCAAAGTTGCTGCCCAAAGTGCCATCGCTTGCCCGGTACGTGAAGGCATCGGGGCCGCTGTAATCCGTGGTCGGAGTGTAGGTGAACGATCCGTTCGGGCTCAGAACGAGCGTGCCGTGGCTCGGGTTCGCGCCGAGAATGGTCGTCAGCGAGTCGTTGTCCGGATCGGAGTCGTTCGCGAGCACGCCCTTGGCCGGTACGATGAGCGGTGCATCCTCGTTCGTCGTGTACGCGTCGTTGGCCGCAATCGGCGGGCTGTTGACGGTGGTGACTGTGATCGACACGGTCGCCGTGTTGCTCGTGAGAGAGCCGTCGCTCGCGCGGTACGTGAAGGCGTCCGAACCCGTGTAACCCGAGGCCGGGGTGTAGGTGAACGAGCCATTGGAGGTAATGGTGAGAGTCCCGTGAGCCGGATTGGACGCGAGGGCAGTCGTCAACGGATTGCCGTCGGGGTCCGAGTCGTTCGCGAGAACTCCGCTTGCAGCGTTCACCGACAGCGGCGTGTTTCTCGGTGTGCTGTATGAATCGTTCACCGCAACCGGTGCGCTGTTCACCGGCGTGACGGTGATCGAAACCGTCGCCGTGTTGCTGTTCGTAGCGCCGTCGTTCGCGCGATAGGTGAAGGTATCGGGACCGGTGTAGTTCGCTGCCGGAGTGTATGTGAATGCGCCTGTCGGGCTCAGCACGACAGTGCCGTGCTGGGGATTCGACGCGAGCGCCGCCGTCAGATTTGGGCTGTCGGGATCGGTGTCGTTCGTGAGCACGCCTTTGGCGGCCACAACGAGCGGCGTTCCCCTTGGTGTGCTGTACGAGTCGTTGACGGCGACCGGCGGGTCGTTGACGGCCGTGACGGTGATCGTGACCGATGCCGTGTTGCTCGTGAGAGAGCCGTCGCTCGCCTGGTAGGTGAAAGAGTCGGGGCCGGAATAGTTCGCGACGGGAGTGTATGTGAACGAGCCGGTGGCACTGAGCGTGAGCGTTCCGTGCGAGACGTTGCCGCTGAGGGTAGCGGTGATCGGATCACCGTTCGAGTCCGTATCGTTTTTCAGAACGCCGTTGCTCGAGCTGACGTTGAGTGTCGTGTCCTCGGCAGTGCTGTAGCTGTCGTTGACGGCAACGGGCGCGACATTGGGCGAGGTGACGGTGATCGTCGCCGTCGCCGTATTGCTATTGCTCGAAGCGTCGCGTGCGCGGTATTGGAAGTTGTCAGTGCCGGTAAAATCGCCAGTCGGAGTGTAGGTGAACGAGCCGTTCGCGTTCAGAGCGAGCGTGCCGTGGGTCGGCGCGCGCACGAGCTGGGCGGTGATGGGGTCCTTATCCGGATCGGAGTCGTTCGCGAGCACTCCGTTCGCTGCGGTCGTCACGAGCGCCGTACCGCGCGTCGTCGAATAGGTATCGTCGACGGCCTTGGGCGCCGCCGCGTAAGCGGGCACCGCCCAAGCCGCTAATAAGGCGCCCGCCGCCAAAACGAGCGCCGAAACTCGGAGGCTCAAGGCGCGCGCTTCTGCCGGCGCTTTGCGCAACTCCCGCATCCGCAGGACCCCTGTTGTTACTAATGGCGTTGGCGACGATGTTGCGGTGGCTTCTTAAGTCAACCACCCTTCAGCTTCGCTGCCTTCCGACTGCTCTCTGCAAGAGCTGCGCCGGGCGCCGTTGTTTTCATCCGTGTAGGCGGATTCTGCCAAATTAGCTTGGGTAATGACGAGGCCCCCACATTATGTAGCCTTGCACGATTCGTGTATCGCCTTCCCGAAAGCGCTCCGTGGCGCAAAAATTGCTTCACGATTTTCGAAATAGAGAGATCGAGGAGACGGATGCCAAGGGCGAGGAAGCGCGCGGCAGGCCAACGCCCGTCTCCGCGAGCCCGCGGCGCTCGCATTGGCATCTCGGGATGGCGCTACGAGCCGTGGCGCGGCGACTTCTATCCACCGGGGTTACCGCAGCACCAGGAGCTCGCGTTCGCCGCGGAGCGTTTCGACTCGATTGAGCTCAACGGCAGTTTCTATTCGCTCCAGCGTCCGGAAAGCTACCAGCGCTGGTATGCGTCGGTCCCACCCGGGTTTCTCTTTGCGATCAAGGGTTCTCGTTACATCACGCACATGCTTCGCCTTCGAGGCGTCGAGAGCGCGCTCGCGAACCTGCTTGCGTCCGGCGTGTTCGCGTTGCGCGAGAAGATCGGCCCCTTCCTTTGGCAACTGCCGCCGACGATGGCGTTCGACGCCAACCGGCTCACCAGCTTCTTCGAGCTACTGCCGCGCACCGCGGAGGAGGCCGCGGAGCGCGCACGCCTTCACGACGCGCGCGTCGACGGGCGGACGATACTCGATGTCGATCCGCGAAGCAGGTTCAGACATGCGCTCGAAGTTCGCCATGAGAGCTTCGTGACGCCGGCGTTCGTCGAGTTGCTGCGCAAGCACGAGATCGCGCTCGTCGTAGCCGATACGGCCGGAAAGTGGCCTCTGCTCGAGGACCTCACCGCCGACTTCGTGTACGTGAGACTGCACGGCGACGCGAAGCTCTATGAGAGTGGCTATACGAGCGCGGCGCTCGATGCCTGGGCCGAAAAAATAGACGCGTGGCTCGACGGACGAGAGCCGAGGAACGCGCGGACGATCGGCGCAACACCCGCCGCGCCGCGTCCTCAACGCGACGTGTTCGTCTATTTCGACAACGACATAAAAGTGCGCGCGCCGTACGACGCGATGTCGCTCTCGGGAAAGCTCGCGAAGCGCCGGTTGCCGGCGCGCCGCGTTGCCGCGGTTTCAGCTCGAGAAGCGGCTGCGTCCAGGCGTCGCGGGTGAATCGCTGCCGAGGGACCGTTTGCGCAGCCGCGGTCTATGTGTCGAGGAAAGCATGGCGCACATCGACGGCGCTGCGAAGCTCGGACAACGACGTATTCGGCAACACTTTGAGCTCGATCGGTCGTCGATGAGGGCGAGGACGGCGGGATAGTCGATGCCGCTCGAGCTATGGCACGCGGCGTTATGCGCGAAGCCTTCTTGCGCACTTCGCGCAAGCACTTCGTCGTGCACTTCGCGCGCGACGCGCGCAGCGCCCTGTGGCCGCGTCCCGGCGACGCGTGGCATGTAAGTTGCTGTCGCTAGATCAAGAGTGCACGACTCGTCAGGATGACGGCAGAAGTAATTCGCACGATCGGTGTCCGCGATCTCGACCTCGGCGCGAAGCGCGAGGCGCTCGCGCGCGAATGGCTGGTGACCAACGGTCTCGGCGGCTATGCGTCGGGAACGATCGGCGGCGCGCCCGCGCGCCGCTACCACGCATTGCTCGTCGCCGGTTTGCCGCCCCCATTCGGCCGCCGCGTGCTGCTCGTCGATTTCGTCGCCGAGGTCACGTTGCCGAGTGGTGATCGGGTGTCGCTATGCGAGGAGGCGGGCGGGCTTATCCGCGACTTCCGCCTCGAGGACGGTCTGCCGGTTTGGCGCTACGAACACGAGGCGTTCGAGCTCGAAAAGCGGGTCGTGATGCCGCACGCGCAGAACACCGTGCACATCGTCTATCGGCTGCTCCGCGGTGGCGCACGGCTAGCCCTCGATTTCGCGGTCGTCGTGCACAACCGCTCTCACGACGCGCCCGTGAACACACCGCTGCCCGGGCTGTTCGTGCTCGCGGCCACGGAGTGGGGGCACGAGATTTCGGTGCTCGACCTGCCGCGTTTGCGTCTTCGCGTGCTCGGCCGCGAGGCCCGACTCGAAGAACGCCGCCGCGACCTGCCCGAGATCACGTACGGGTGGGAGAAAGCGCGTGGCTACGAGCAGTGCGGCACGCCCTTTGCGATCGGTCAAGCGTTCGCCGTCGTCACTCGCGACGAGCCCGTCGCGCTGGTCGCATCGACGGAATCGTGGGACGTCATCAGGGCGCTGGAGCCGGCAGCGGCGTTGGCCACCGAGCACGAGAGGCGAACGCGCTTGGTCCGAGCGGCCGTAGAGGCGGCGCGCGCCGGCCTCGGCGCTGAGCTCGTCCTCGCCGCGGACCAATTCATCGTCAAGCCCGTGTCGCGGTCCGCCGATGCGGCGCGCTCGGCCGCCGCCGGTGTCGAAGGCCGGACGGTGATCGCGGGCTATCACTGGTTCACCGACTGGGGCCGCGACACGATGATCAGCCTCGAAGGGCTCACGCTGATCACGGGTCGCGAGGACGAAGCGGCGAACGTGCTGCGGACCTTCGCGCACAGCCTGCGCGACGGCCTCCTGCCGAACCTGTTTCCCGAGGGCGAGCGGGAGGGGCTCTATCACACGGCGGACGCGACGCTCTGGCTCTTCCACGCGATCGATCGCTATCTGGCGAGGACGAACGATCGGCCGCTGCTCGAGGCGCTTCTCAAGTCGCTCGTGGACGTCGCGGAGCACCATGTGCGCGGCACCCGGTTCAACATCGGAGTCGACGAGGCGGACTCGCTGCTGCGTCAGGGCGCGGAGGGCTATCAGCTGACCTGGATGGACGCAAAGGTCGGCGACTGGGTCGTGACGCCGCGACGAGGGAAGGCGGTCGAAATCAACGCACTCTGGTACAACGCGCTCTGTGTGCTCGTGGATTGGCTGCGCGCCACGGGCGACGGCGAGGGCGCCGAACGCTGGGTTGCCGTCGCGCGTCGAACGCGTGAATCGTTCAACCGGAGGTTCTGGAACGAGGCGGCGGGATGCCTCTATGACGTCGTCGACGGCGAGCACGGCGACGACGCGTCGTGTCGCCCGAACCAGGTGCTCGCGATCTCGTTACCTCATGCGGTGCTCGACGAGCAGCGCTGGCAGCCCACGCTCGATGTCGTCCGCGCGAAGCTGCTCACGCCGTTCGGTCTGCGCTCGCTGTCGCCGGACTCGGACGATTACCAGGCTCGCTACGACGGCGACATCCATTCCCGCGACGCGGCCTATCATCAAGGCACGGTTTGGGCGTGGCTCATCGGCCCATTCGTCGACGCGTGGGTCAAGGTGCATCCATCGGATCGCGATACGGCTCGCGGCTTTTTAAGTGCGTTCTCCGAGCACTTGAGCGAAGCCGGCACCGGCTCGATCAGCGAAATCTTCGACGCGGATGCGCCCTATGCGCCGCGTGGCTGCATTGCGCAAGCTTGGAGTGTGGCCGAAGTGCTGCGTGCTTGGGTGAAGACGCGCCGTTAGCAGCACCTCTAATCGCGTCGGCTCGTCCGCGATCAATCGAGCGCGACGACCACGCCTTCGTCAGCGCGAAGCTCGATCGCGTCGCCGGTTTGCTCGTCGACGCGGTCGAGAAACGTCGACAACACCACGTGCCCCGCGCGTCCGCGCTCGACCTCGCAACGCCGAGGCTCCTCGCCGAAGTTCAGCAGGACCATGAGAGCGCGGCCGTCACCCTCGCGCCGGTAGGCGAGCAACGGGCGTTCGCGGACGAGTTGCACGTGCGCGCCGACCAAGAGTACGGGCTCGCGTGCGCGCAACGCGATCAACGCCCGGTGCAAGCTCAACAGCGATTTAGGATCGGCGCTTTGGGCGGCGACATTGACGCTGCTCAAGTCGCTCTCGACCGGCAGCCACGGTTCGTGGCTCGAGAACCCGGCGTGCTGCTCGGCATTCCATTGCATCGGCGTGCGCTCGGGATCGCGGTTGCGGCCGGTGCGCCGGCCCTGGGGGTCGCGCGCCTGCTCGCGCGGGATCGGCACGCCTCGCATGCCGATTTCTTCGCCGTAGTAGATGGTCGGGGTGCCGCGTTGGGTGAGCAACAACATCGCGGCCACCCGCGCCTGCGCGCCTCGGGTCCGCATCGCGAGCCGCGATTGATCGTGCGTTTCGGCCGTCGTCGTCGGCCAGGCGTTCGGTGGAACCGAGCGCTGATACGCCTCGATCGCCTTGCCTATCGCGTCGGCGTTCCAGTCGGTGTAGGTCAGCGCGAGATTCAGCGGCAGGTGCAGCTCGGGCCGCTTGCGGCCGTAGAACGTCACGAGCTCGTTGAACGGTAGATAGAACTCGCCGAGCAAAACGCTTCCCGGCGCCGCCGCGTCGACGGTGGCGCGCAGGTTCGCAATCAGAAAGTGCAGCCCCGGCTGGTTGCGCGTATAGCGCGGAATCTGCTTGCTGTCGGGCAGGTCGCCTTCCTTGTAGCTCGGATTCGGCGGGTTATCGCGGAATTGCTGGTCTTTGAGCATCAACGACGGGGCATCGAGCCTGAAGCCGTCCACGCCGCGGTCGAGCCAAAATCGTAGAGTTCCATGCATCGCTTCCGCGACTTGCGGGTTGCGCCAGTTCAAGTCGGGTTGGGTGCTCAGGAACGTGTGCAGGTAGAACTGCCGCGTCGTCGCGTCCCATTCCCACGCGCTGCCGCCGAACACGCTGATCCAATTGTTCGGCGGCGAGCCGTCCCGCTTCGCGTCGCGCCAGAGGTACCAATCGCGTTTCGGATTGTCGCGACTCGAGCGCGACTCCTTGAACCACGCGTGCTCCGCCGCCGTGTGATTGCCCACAAAGTCCAGCAGCACGCGCAGGTCGCGGCCGTGCGCTTCCTCTACGAGGCGATCGAAGTCTGCGAGCGTGCCGAAGCGGCGGTCCACGTCGCAGTGATCGGCCACGTCGTAGCCGAGCTCTTCCAATGGCGAACGGTAGAACGGCGTCAACCAGATGCCATTGACACCGAGCCACCGCAAGTAGTCGAGCTTCTCGATGATGCCAGCGAGATCGCCTAATCCGTCGCCGTTGGAATCGCGAAATGAAGGAACGACGATTTGATAGATGACGCCTCGCTGCCACCACGCGAGAGGCGCCACGGGTCAGATACTCGGAAGCAGTGAATTCGGCGCAGGCCGCATGACCCAAGCGATTGCAAGCGATGTGCCAGCAGCAGGCTCAGAACGCGGACAGTTGGCACAGATCGTGAAGGCTCGAGGCTAGTGGTCGCCTCGGTTGGCGGAGCAAGGATGCGGGCGCAGAAGCGATCGGCTGTCGAGTTTCTGCCGGAGGAGAATTCATTACGCGCGGCGAGCGCCGCCGCAAAGCGCTGCCGCGGCTGCTCGCTCTGGCAAGCGGCTACGCAGACGGTATTCGGCGAAGGCCCTCGCGATGCGCGCGTCATGCTCGTAGGCGAGGTGCCCGGCGATCAAGAAGACCGGGCCGGCCGCCCCTTCGTCGGGCCGGCGGGCCGGTTGCTAGATCGGGCGCTCGAGGCCGCCGGAATCCAGCGCGGCGAGGCCTACATTACGAATGCGGTGAAGCACTTCAAATGGGAGCCACGCGGGAAACGCCGGGTCCACCGGCGTCCAACGCCGGCCGAGATCGACGCATGCCGGCCATGGCTCAAGAAGGAGATAGAGCTCGTGCGCCCGCTCGTGCTCGTATGTCTCGGAGCTACGGCGTCCCAGGCACTGCTCGGCCGCGGATTTCGAGTCACCGAGGAGCGCGGCAAGTTCATGCCTTCGCCGCTTGCGCGTTACGTGATGGCCACCATCCACCCGTCTGCGCTGCTGCGGTTGCCCGATGAACTGTCTCGCGCAGCCGAGATGAAGCACTTCATCAGCGACCTCGAGCTCGTTCGAGGTGTGCTCGAATCCGAGCATGCGAGCTAGTGCGGGTTGCGTGCGGCGCACGAGCCGCCAGTTTCCAAAAAGCGCAAACGGTTTTGATGTGTCGGGGGCGCTACACGGGTCTCACGGTGCCCGTTGAATGCGGCCAGACTGAATCCTCGATGGCACGCAACTTGCTCGTTGTCGCAACGGATGGTCGGAACGGTGTCGGAACGGTCGCTTTGAAGCGGATGAGCCCATTTGGGCCGAGGACGGAATGTCATGGATGCGCGATCAGATTCAGGACGGAAGAGCGGTCTGCGACGCAAGCGGCACGTATGGATCGGGGCGTGCGTGGTCGCCTTTGCAGGGCTGACGTCGCGCGCCGCGTCGGCACAGCAAGAAAGCGCAGCCGATAAGGCCGCCGACCGAGTGCATAGCGTGAACCAATCGGTCGAAGCGTATGTGAGCGGCAAGACCATCGACGCGCAGTATTTCCGCGAGCTGCGGATCGAGGACTTCGGCGTCGTGCAGGCCAGCGCCGGCGTGCTCTACAACGAATCGCGCGATCTGGTCGGCATGTTCGACGCGCTGTGGTATCTCGGCGACCAGGCGCGCCAGCGAGAGATCGAAGTGTCGGTCGGCTCGCGCGTGTTCGCCGCGTTCTTGAACACGGAGAATGAGGACACGCTCGGCGTGGGTTTCGGCGGTCAGGCCGAATGGTTCTTCAACCAAAAGCGCCGGTCGTCGCTGCGCCTCAGCGCATTCTACGCACCCGACATCTTGACGTTCGGCATAGCGAACAACATCAGGGACTACGCGCTCGACTTGAAGGCGCGCGTAGGCGCGCACAACACGTACGCGTTCGTCGGTTTCCGCCACCTCGAGGTAGATACCGTCAAGGAAGCGGTATCGGGGAATCGCAACCTCGACAACGAGGTGCACATCGGCTTTCGTCGCACCTTCTGAGACCGCGCGAAACAGCAGAGCGGAGGCCGGCCTGGGCAGCGTCCGACACGCGCCGGCGTTCGCTCCGCTGCCAAGGGGCTTTCGCCCGGCGACGCAGACATTTCCCGTCCGGCCGCGCGCGGGGTAAATTGAGCCGCCCCAACTGCCGGAGCGGCCCATGAAACCGTCAACCGTAATCGTGTTCGCTGCCGCCTTGTTCTCGCTCGCCGCGAACGCCCAAGCCCCGTCGCAGGCTGCGCAGCCCGTGCGCGTCCGCGGCACCATTCAGTCAGTCGAAGGCGGAAAGCTTTCGATCGCAACCAAATCGAACGGCGTCGTGTCCGTCGACATCTCCGATCGCACCGGCATCAATGGGCTCGAGGCGAAGACCGTGCGGGATATCGGCGAGAACACGTTCATCGGCGCGACCGCCGTGAAAGATTCCGCCGGCCGTTGGCAAGCCACCGAGATCCATATCTTCCCGGAAGCAATGCGCGGCGCGGGTGAAGGCCACTACGCGTGGGACCTGCCCGAAAGCTCGATGACGAACGGCGCGGTGACCGGCAACACGTCGGGTGCCGGCGGCCGCACGCTCAAGGTGAAATATGCGGATGGCGAAACGGACGTCGACGTGACTCCGAAGACCGCGATCGTCGCGCTCACCCAGGGGAATCGCGAGCTGCTGAAACCGGGCGCGACAGTCTTCGTGCTCGCGATTCCACAACAGGGCGGCGGCGTGGCGGCCGTCGCGGTGATAGCCGAGACGAACGGCGTGAAGCCGCCGATGTGACGCCCGCCTGTCGCTCGGTTCCGCGGGGTCGCGAACCGGCGCGCAGTTGCGCACAATGAGCCTCCGCCCGACACCGGAGACACCCATGTCCGCGCTACCGGAATTCCCGCCACAGCACATCGACCAACGGGTCTACGAGCTCTACGACGAGTACTGCCACGGCAGGATCGACCGCCGCGAATTCCTAGCGCGTGCGAGCGCGCTCGTGATCGGCGGCGTTTCCGCGCTCGCGATGGCGCAGGCCCTGTTCCCGCGCTACGCAGACGCGCAGACGATTTCGTTCACGGACTCCCGCATCAAGGCGAAATACGTGGACTACGGGTCGCCGGGCGGCAACTCGGGCAAGATGCGCGGCTACCTCGTTCAACCGAGCGGTGCCGGCAAGTTTCCCGCGGTGCTCGTCATTCATGAGAACCGCGGCCTGAATCCGTACGTAGAGGACGTCGCGCGCCGCGTCGCGGTTGCGGGCTTCGTCGCACTCGCGCCCGACGGCCTATCGCCGGCCGGGGGCTATCCCGGCAACGACGACGATGGTCGCACTCTGCAGGCGGGGCTCGACCAAGCCAAGCTGCGCCAGGACATGGTCAACAGCGCGTTGTGGCTCAAGAAGCACGAGCTCTCGACCGGCAAGCTCGGCGCGACTGGATTCTGCTGGGGTGGCGGCATGGTGAACAACCTCGCGGTCGCGATCGGCGCAGACCTGAATGCCGGGGTGCCTTACTACGGGGCGGCGCCCGCCGCGACCGACGTGTCGAAGATCAAGGCGGCGCTGCTCATCAACTATGCGGGCATGGACGAGCGGATCAACGGCATGTGGCCCGAGTACGAGGCGGCGCTCAAGACCGCGAAGGTGCCGTACCAGATGTATATGTACGAAGGTACTCAGCACGGCTTCCACAACAACTCGACGCCACGGTACGACGAGAAGGCCGCGAATCTCGCGTGGGATCGAACGATCGCGTTTTTCAAGCAGCACCTCGCTTGATCTCGAGCGGAACGCGGCACTGGGACGCGGCCACCGAGTAGGCGAAGTTGTTCAAGAGTTGGCGGCGCAAGCGCGTTCTCGCGCAAGAATCGATTCCGGACGCGCTCTGGACCGGCGCTCTCACGGCGAGTCCGGCTCTGGGCCGACTGTCCGCGGCGGATCTCGCGCGCCTACGCGAGCTCGCGCTGCTGTTCTTGCACGAGAAGCGCTTCGAGCCAGCGCACGGTTTCTCGATCACCGACGAGATGCGCGTGCGCGTCGCGATGCTCGGCTCTCTGCCGATCCTGAATCTCGGTCTCGACAGTTACTCGACCTTCACGTCGATCGTGCTCTATCCGGATGAGTTCCTCGTCCGCGACCGCGAGGTCGTCGACGACGATGGAGTCGTGCACACGGGGGACGACCTTTTGAGCGGCGAGGCCTGGCAGCAAGGACCCGTTCTGCTCGCCTGGAGCGAGGTCGAGCAGAGTGGCAGGGGCGAGGGCTACAACGTCGTCGTTCACGAGCTCGCGCACAAGATCGACATGCTGAACGGCGAGGTCGACGGCGTGCCGCCTCTGCACGCCGACATGCGGCTGCCGGAATGGACCGCGGCGTTCGATGACGCCTACGAAAGCCTGCTGGAGCAGCTCGACCGCGACGAGGAGCCGTGGCTCGACCCTTACGGAGCCGAGGATCCGGCGGAATTTTTCGCGGTCTGCAGCGAGATGTTCTTCGACGTGCCGGAGCGCTTCGCCGAGGAATATCCGCGCGTCTACGAGCAGCTCGCGGAGTTCTACCGCCAGCGGCCCGTCCCGGCGGGATGACGCCTCTGACGCCTCGGGACGTGGTCTGCGGTTGACGCGCGGCGCGCTTTCGTGATCCTTAGCACGCAGCGAGAGGCCAATCCACGTGCGACGGTTCCCCAACTCACCCGATTTCGCGAAGCAACGGCGACGGCTGTTTCGGATCTACCTGCTCGTCGCGCTGCTCGTTGGCGCCGGCGGCTGGCTGCTGCTGGCCGGCCTCTATTTCTACAGGTTTCCCGGCGGCCTCAGCGAGCACCCCGCTGATTGGGGCGTCTTCGGCGACTACCTCGGCGGCGTGCTGGGACCCATCCTTGCGTTCGCGAGCTTCATCGTCGTCCTCATGTCGCTTTACGAGAGCCGGATCCAGGCTGCCGACGAGAGGCGCGCGCGCAACATCGAGACCTTGATGACGGCGTTCACGGGGCTGATCGAGCGCGTGAGCGAGATCGTCCACGACTTGCGGTACGAGCGCACGCGCGTCACGCCGCTCGGGCTCGCGTCCGCGTCTGCGTCGGTCGACGAGGTGCGCGGACGCGATGCGTTCCGCGCGATGTTCCAGCACGTGCTCAAGTCGCCACACCTTCACGATATAGGCACGCGCGACGCGCCCAACGTCGAGCTTTACGTTGCGCTGATGAAGAAGCTCGATGCTGATTGGGGCTACGAGCTCGGCGTCTACTACCGGCTGATCAATCACCTCTTCACGTTCATCGACATGGCGGAGCTGCCGCTCGAGCAGCGCACGCGGCTCGCAAACTTTGCGCGCGCGCTGCTCTCGTCGTACGAGTTGTCGATGCTGTTCTACAACGGCCTCTGGGGAGAGGGGCGGGCGAGCTTCAAGCCGCTCGCGGAAAAGTATGGTCTATTCAAGCACTTGCGCCCGGAGCACGTGCTCGATGCGCGCGACCTTACACCGGGCGCGTTGTACGCGGCGACGGCGTTCTTGGGTTTCGACCGCCGCATCGAGATCTGGAAGGGCGTCGAGCCAGTCCTCGACGCCGAATGACGTCGGGCGTCGAACGGACGCCTTTTCCTCAGCGCCGCGCTCGCCGAGCGAGTGCTGCGAGCGCGGCTCGCGCTTCTTCGAGCTTGAGCGCTCGCGTCACCGCGAAATAGATCACGCCGAAAACGGCAACCACGATCACCGCGACGAGCACCGGGTGCAGGCCCGACACCGCGACCTTCGCGGCATAGCCCGCCGCCGTCGCGACGAGCGCTGCGCCGAACGTCTTTGCGAGCCGCGACGCTCCGGCGCCGCAGTCGCCGATCCGTTTCGCAAGGTTCGCGTGCAGCAGCGTCCACTCGAGCCACGCGCCCAGCGTGGCGCCAACCGCGAGGCCGACGGGTCCGAGCGGCGTGCCGGCTATCTGCCAATGCGAGAAGACGCCGCCCGGAACTCGTAGCCCGGCGATCGTGATCGGCTCGAACTGCGCCATCAACGTGAAACCCGCAATCGCAGAGGCAACCATACGCAGCGCCGCGACGCGCGCCGGTGTTTTGGTGTCGCGCAGCGCAAAGAACGCGGATTGATAGACTCGCGTGGTCGTCGACGCGACTAGGCCGAAAGCGTAGGCGGCCAGCGTGAGCCAGACGATCGTGACGTCGCCGGCCCCGAATGCGCCGGCGCGATAGATGCCGGCGACCAGTACGTCGCCGAGCAGCACGAACGCGACGAAGCTCGGGACAACGAAGAACGACACCCGGCGAACGGCGGCAACCACGCGGGCGCGCAGCGCCTCGTGGTCGCCGGAACGCGCGCGCGCGAGCTCGGGCAACTCGGCGGCCGCGGTGCTCGCGCCGAACAGACTCACGGGTAGCACATAGAGCGTTTGCGCGTAGCGCAATCGTGCCACCGCGCCGATGGCGAGCAGGCTGCCGAGGAAGAGATCGATATACGACGAGAGCTGGACGACGCCGCGGCCGAGTATCGCGGGACCCGCGTTGTGCAGGGCTTCGTGGAACGGCGGCAAGTCGCGGCCGCGGCTGATACGGATCTCGCGATCGAGCCGCAGCACCGCGGGCAGCTGGACCAGGAACTGGAGGAGTCCTCCCGCGAGCGCGCCCCACGCGGCGGCCATCAGCAGCGCGTCGAGGTCCAAACGGCGCGCGAATGCGACGAGCGCGCCGATGATGGCCGCGTTCCAGAGCACGGGCGCGAAGTAGGGCAAGAAGAAGTGTCGATGGCTATTCAGAATTCCGAGCGCCCACGCGGACAGCACGAGGACGCCCGTCATCGGAAACAGTATCCGCACGATTTCGATCATCAGCTCGCGCCGCCGGTCCTCGAATCCCGGCAGGAACACGTCGACGAGCAGCGGCGCGAGCAAGATGCCGAGCAGCGCGATCGTGCCCGCGACGGCGAGCAGCAGACCGAACATCGCGCCCGCGACTCGGCCGGCCTCTTTCGCCCTGCCTTGACCGAGCAGCTCCGAGTAGACGGGGATGAACGACGCGCTCAGCGTTCCCTCGCCGAGCAAGTTCTGGAGCACGTTCGGCATCCTCAAGCCCGCGCCGAGCACGTCGGCGTGGAGGCCCGTCCCGAAATACGTCGCGATCACGCGCTCGCGCACGAGCCCCGCGATGCGGCTCAGGAAAATTCCGGCGGCGACGAGGACTGAGCCTGGCGTCAATTCGACCCCGCCGTCGCCGAGGTGGGCATCTCGAACGTTCCCTTATCCGAGAAGCGCTTCGTTCCGAACAGCCCGCCTTCGAGCTTGCCGTGCACTGCGTAGTCCACGGCTTTGATGTCGCCGCTATTGAGGAAGCCGAGGACTTGGCGCGCCATGTTGAACGGACCGACTACGATGGGGATCGTGACGACGGTCTCGCCATAGCGCGGCACCGTGCCCATCTCGTCGCTGACACCCGTGCCGAACTTCTTGCCATTCAACTCGAGAGTGAGCGCGACGCCGTTGTAGTCGACCGGTGCGTCGTTCGGGTTCTGGACCCGCACCTTGACCGCGAGCCGCAGCTCGAAGCCTTCGCCGTCGAGCGGTTCGACGCCCGCGACGCTCACGTTGAGCGGGTCGCTGCCCGAACCGAGCGTCGTGCAGGAGCAGAGTCCGCTAGCGACCATCGTTGTCGCGAACGTCAACCGAAGCGGCAGCGTCCGCGCCACGGCGAACGCGCCTCGCAGCGATCCACGCATCTTCGTTCCCTCCTCATTCAATGGTGCACGGACTCCGCGCGCTCCAGCGGCGACCGCCGCGCGGCGCCACGCACGAGTCGCGCGACGTCGCGCCACAAACGCCTCACCCCGAGGCACAGGCCGATCGCGCTCGAAGCGAGCGCGCCGGCGCAGAGAAGGATCATGCCGATGTCCCAAAGCGGCCGCTTCGAATACCAGAACGCGAAATCGAGGCTGTGCAAGCCGTTATAGAGCCAGCGCTCGACACGGTTCAGTCGATGCACGGTCGCGAGCAGCGCGCTCTCTCTGGGATCGACATAGACCCAGGTCTCGAGCGGATCCGCGAACTTTACGCGCAGCACCGGCAACGGCGCCTCCCGGTTGCGCGAATAGTAATAGGAGTCGTAGTCGTCGAGCAGATCCTGGGCGGCGATCTCGGTTCCCGGCGCCGCGGCCTTCAACCGCCCGAGCAGCGACTCCACGCTGAACGGCTCGCGTCGCGGCGCGAGCGTCGTCGCGTCGATGAGCTCCGATTCGGGTTGTGCTCGCCCGGCAACATCGTAAGGCTGATGCAGCCGCTCGCGCTTCGCGTCGGGTATGGGCGCCGACGTGTAGCGCGCGAGATAGTAGGGCTGATCCTGAATCCGTTTGAGCTCGATTTCCTTCAGCGCGCGTCCGCCGCGCAGCGACCCCCACGCGACAGCGTCGAACGTACCAAACCGCGAGACGTCGAGCGGGCCGCCCGTGAAAGCGCTTGGGCGTATGCGGAGGCCCTCGGCGTTCGTCCATGCGAACGGCTCCATCGACAAAAGTCCGCTGAACACCCATGTCAGCGCGAAGACGCCGAAGAACGCGCCGAGGATGTAGTGCCATCGCATCCAGCCCTGATAGCGAATCGACTTCGCGAAGCTGAACGGTGTCGACTTCCGGAACTGCACGATGCCGAGCACGAGGCCGAGCACCGCGAGCACGCAGCCGAGCTCCGCCGACCATACTACCGTCCGTGTCCACAGCTGCTGATTCGTGCGCAGGCTCGTGAAGTAGAACCAATGAGGAATCGTCGCGATCCACGCGAACGCGCGCGTGCGCGCGGTCGTAGCGAGCGCGACCATGCCCGTCGCAGGGGACACGTAGACCTCGGTGCCGAGCCCGTCGTCGACCGCAAACTTCTCGAGCGGCAGCTCGCGGCCGAGCAGCAGCGTCCACTGGTCCGGGCGTTCGACCGTGCGCACGAACCGCACGGAGCCGAGGGGTGCGCTGCTGAACTTGGCTGCAACTTCCCGCGCGGTTTCGCGCTCGAGAGGCGCGAGCGATTCGCCATCGTCCGCGAACACCGTCTCGCCGT
>Ga0070671_100001844_pt1 | contig 16143 bp, 5 predicted proteins | sample KBSS73metaG_FD_65341 | JGI IMG/M metagenome (GOLD analysis project Ga0070671, IMG submission 65341) | Switchgrass rhizosphere microbial communities from Kellogg Biological Station, Michigan, USA - KBS S7-3 metaG | ecosystem: Host-associated > Plants > Roots > Rhizosphere > Soil ...
GCGTGGACATCGGCGTCACGATCTCCGGCGACTCGGCTCGCGTGCGCGAGGACAGCGCGGTCTCCACGGTCCCGGTTGGCGATGCCTTCCCCGCTCACGGCTACGCGCCGATGGCGATGCAGCAGGCGCTGATGCGCGCCTGGATCGCGCGCGGCCGCCCGGCGGAGCTGCACCTGCTGCCTGCCGCCACGCTCCGCATCGCGGCCCGCGGCAGCGACACCATCGCCCTTCCGCGCGGTCGCGCCGTGCTGCAGCGCGTGAGCGTGGCCGGGCTGATCTGGGGACGCGAGACGCTCTGGCTCGACGCAGCCGGCAATCTCGTCGCGGTGGCCACGATCGATGCGGAGTTCGACCCGGTGCAGGCGGTGCGCGAAGGGGACGAGGCGGCGGTGGGCGCGTTCGTCTCTCTCGCCGCGGCCGACGCGATCACGGCACTGGGCGAGCTGGACGCCGGCGCGGCGCCCGCCGACACGCTCTTCGCGCTGGTGGGCGGCACGCTCATCGACGGCACGGGAGGAGCACCGGTGAAGAATGCAGCGGTGCTGATCCGGGGCACCCGCATCGTGGCGGCGGGCCCGCGTGGCAAGGTGCGCATCCCGGCCGGCGCCACCATCGTCAGCACCGCCGGCCGCACGATGCTGCCTGGCCTGTGGGACATGCACGCGCACTATGCCCAGGCCGAGTGGGGACCGATCTACCTCGCCGCGGGAGTCACCACGGTGCGTGACGTGGGGAACCAGCTCGAGTTCCTGCTCGGCGCGCGTCGTGCCATCGCGTCCGGTCGTGGCGTCGGCCCGCGACTGCTGTCCGCGGGCATCATCGACGGTGACGGCCCGAACGCCATGGGCGTCGCGCGCGCCGCGACGCCGGCGCAGGGCGCGGCGTGGGCGCGCCGCTATCACGATGCCGGCCTCGAGCAGATCAAGATCTACTCCAGCGTGCCGGACTCGGTGCTGCGTGCCATCACCCGCGAGGCCCACGCGCTCGGCATGACCGTGACCGGCCACGTGCCGCGCGGCCTGGACGGCTACCAGGGCGTGTCCGCCGGCATGGACCAGATCAACCACGTCACGTTCATCCTGCGCATGATGCGCGCGGCGGCCGACACCACACCGCTCACGATGGACGCACCGGAGGCGCGGAAGGCGATCACGTTCCTTGCGGAGCACCACATCGTGGTGGACCCGACCCTGTCACTGTACGAAATCCTCATGCACCCGGCCGACCAGTCGGTGACGGCGTTCGAGCCCGGTGCGGCGACGGTGGCACCCGAGCTCCGCACGGCGCTGCTGCACACCGGCGTCGACCCCGCTCGGGCCGATGCCGCGGATCGGCAGTTCCAGACGCTGCGCGCGATCGTGGGTGCCCTGCACCGGGCCGGCGTCCGGATCGTGGCGGGCACCGACCAGGGGGTGCCGGGCCACAGCCTGCACCGCGAGCTCGAGCTCTACGTCGAGGCGGGATTCACACCCATGGAAGCGATCCAGGCGGCGACGCTGCAATCCGCGCGGGCGATGGGGCTCGAGCGCGAGAGCGGCACGGTGCGTCCCGGCCTCCGGGCGGACGTGCTGGTGGTCGACGGCGACCCGCTGGCGCGGATCGCCGACACGCGGAATGTCCGGCTGGTGGTCGCGAACGGCCGGCGCTACGAGCCGGCGCCGCTCTGGCGCAGCGTGGGGTTCACGCCATGAGCGACCTCGGCCTGGAGTCATCCACGTGACCGTACCCACGCGGCTCTCGTCGGCGCTGACCGACCGCTACCGCCTCGAGCGCGAGCTCGGGCAGGGTGGCATGGCCACGGTGTACCTCGCCGAGGATCTCAAGCACGCGCGCCAGGTCGCGATCAAGGTGCTGCGCCCGGAGCTCGCCGCCGTCATCGGCGCCGAGCGGTTCCTCTCGGAGATCAAGACCACGGCCAACCTGCAGCACCCCCACATCCTCCCGCTGTTCGACTCGGGCGAGTGCGACGGTTTCCTGTTCTACGTCATGCCGTACGTCGAGGGCGAGTCGCTCCGCAACCGCCTGTCCCGCGAGAAGCAGCTCGCCATCGGCGACGCCGTGCGCATCGCCGCCGAGGTGGCCGACGCCCTCGACTATGCGCACAAGCGGGGCATCGTCCACCGCGACATCAAGCCGGAAAACGTGCTGCTGCACGATGGCCGCGCGCTGGTGGCCGACTTCGGCATCGCGCTCGCCGCGAGCAAGGCCGGCGAGAGCCGCATGACGCAGACGGGCATGAGCCTCGGCACGCCCAGCTACATGAGCCCCGAGCAGGCCATGGGCGAGCGCGAGATCACCGGGCGCAGTGACGTCTACGCCCTGGGCTGCATGCTGTACGAGATGCTGAGCGGCGACCCGCCCTTCACCGGCAGCACGGCGCAGGCCATCGTCGCCCGCGTCATGACCGAACGGCCGCGCGGGTTGCTCGCGCAGCGGCACACCATCCCGCCGCATGTCGAGGCCGCGACGTTCACGGCGATGGAGAAGCTGCCCGCCGATCGCTTCGCCACGGCGAAGCAGTTCGCCGAGGCACTGCGCGACCCGGGGTTCGCGACGTCGGGCACGCAGGCCACCAGACTGCTGCCCGGGGTCGGCCGCGGGGCCGTATCGTCGCGCCGCGAGCGCCTCGTACTGCTTGCGGCCGGCCTCGCGCTCGCCGCCGTTGCGGCCGCGGGCTGGCTGCGCCGCGCACCGGCCCCACCGACCAGCCGGCAGCAGGTGACGCTCTGGCATCACCAGCTCGGGCGTTTCCTCGCCCCCGGCACGGAGCGCATCGCCACGCAGGCTGCGATCGCGCCGGACGGCTCGAGCATCGTCTTCGTGGACTCGGTGGGCACCGAACTGATGCTGATGCGCAAGCGCCGCGACGCGAGCCGGGCCGAGCCCATCGCGGGAACGGAAGGCGCGCTCTCTCCCTTCTTCTCACCCGACGGGAGGTGGGTCGGCTACCTCGCCAGCGGACAGTTGCGGAAGGTGCCGCTGGACGGCGGGGGCTCGGTCACGCTCGAGGAGACGCGGGAGCTCGGCTACGTGGCCGGCGCGTGGCTCGACGACGGCACGATCGTCTTCACGGGCCAGCACACGGAGATCCGCCGGATCTCCGCGAACGGCGGCGCGAGCCGACGGATCGGACTGCCGGTCGAGAAGGTCCGGGAGTACATCGCCGCCATCCAGCCCCTCCCGGGCAGCCGTGGGTTCCTGTACACGTCATGCCCGGGCAACTGCGCCATCGAGTCCGCAGTGCACGTCTTCGACTTCGCGGCCGACAGCTCGCGCCTGATCGTGCCGGGAGCCGCCGGCGCGTGGTACTCCGCGAACGGGTACCTGCTCTACACCGATCGCGCCGGGGGGCTGTTCGCGGCCGCATTCGATCCGGTGCGGCTCACGATCACGTCCGGCATCGTGCCCGTGATCGAGAACGTCGTGCCCGCGAGCTTCGTGCTGTCGGCCAGCGGCACGGCGCTGTACAGCCTCGCGTCCGGCTCGAAGGAGACCACCGAGCTGACGTGGGTGGCACGCGACGGCAGCGCCGCACCGTTCGACACGAGCTGGCACGCCGATTTCCTCTATCCGAGCCTCTCGCCCGACGGCAGCATGCTGGCCGTCAGCGTGCGCGAGGACCGGACGGCGCTGTGGCTACGGCGCGCCGACGGCACGCGCCAGCAGCTCGCGCAGGATGCGCCGGCCAGCTGGCGTCCTTCGTGGACGCGCGACGGCCTTTCCATCGCGTTCCTGGCCAACGTGCGAGGCCTCGGCGACCGTGACAACTTCGACATCTTCCACATGCCCGCGGACGGCAGCGTGCCGCCGACGCTGCTGGTCCACCACAAATTCGGCCTGTGGGAAGCGGAGATCTCGCATGATGGCGCCTGGCTGGTGGCCCGCGCGGACGAGGACGGCGGCGTCACCCACGTGTACGCGCGCCACCTGCAGGGCGACACGGCGCTGATCCCCGTGAAGTCCGGCGAGATCGCCAGCCACCTCGCGCTCTCGCCCGATGGGCGCTGGCTCGCCTTCTCCGCGGTGGGCAAGGGCCGGCGCGAGGTCTTCGTCCGGGACTTTCCGGCGGCGACATCGTTGTACGTGGTGTCGCAGGCAGGCGGCTCGGAACCGCGCTGGTCGCATGACGGGAAGGAGCTGTTCTTCAAGGGCCCGACATCGATGATGAGCGTGGCGATCAGCGGTGGACCCGCCTTCCACGCCGGCACGCCCCGACCGCTCTTCGAGCTCCGCGGCTACCGCGCCGCTCGGAATCGCCAGCAATACGACGTCGCGCCCGACGACCGCCGTTTCCTCATGATTCGCGAGTCGGCGGACGCGGACCGGAACGCGGTCATGTACGTCGAGAACTGGTTCACGGAGCTCGAGTCCAAGGTCAGGAGCGCCAAGTGACCGACGCCGTCGCCCGCCTCTCCACGGCGCTTGCCGGCCGGTACCGCCTCGACCGGGAGCTCGGTGCGGGCGGCATGGCCACCGTGTACCTCGCGCACGACCTGAAGCACGACCGCCAGGTCGCGATCAAGGTGCTGCGCCCGGAGCTCGCGGCCGTGATCGGCGCCGAGCGGTTCCTCTCGGAAATCAAGACGACGGCCAACCTGCAGCACCCGCACATCCTGCCGCTGTTCGACTCAGGGGAGAGCGACTCGTTCCTGTTCTACGTGATGCCGTACGTCGAAGGCGAGTCGCTGCGCGACCGGGTCTCACGGGACAAGCAGCTGCCCATCGCCGATGCCGTGCGCCTCGCTCGCGAGGTGGCCGACGGCCTCGACTATGCGCATCGCCGGGGTGTCGTGCACCGGGACGTGAAGCCCGAGAACATCCTGCTGCACGACGGTCGCGCGCTCATCGCCGACTTCGGCATCGCGCTGGCGGCCAGCAAGGCGGGCGATCGCATGACCCAGACCGGCATGAGCCTCGGCACGCCGAGCTACATGAGTCCCGAGCAGGCCATGGGCGACCGCGAGATCGGGCCCCGCAGCGACATCTACGCCCTCGGCGCGATGACGTACGAGATGCTCGTCGGCGACCCGCCGTTCACCGGCAGCACGGCCCAGGCCATCGTCGCCAAGGCGATGACGGAGAAGCCGATCCCGCCAGCGCGACTGCGCGACACCATCCCGCCCGCCGTCGAGGACGCAGTGCTCACCGCGCTGCAGAAGCTGCCCGCCGACCGCTTCGCCAGCGCGAAGGAGTTCGCCGACGCACTCACCAGCGACGTGACGGCCTCGCGCACGGCCACGCGGGTGCTGCCCTCCGCCGTGGTGCGCGCCGGCCCGTGGAAGCAGGTCAGCACGCTGCTTGGCGTATCCACGCTTGGCCTGCTGGCGCTGAGTGCCTGGGCCCTCGGTCGCCGCCCGGCGAGCACGGGACCCTCCGTCTACGACGTGGCGCTGCCGGACAGCGCGCCGATGGCGTTCGCCGCGACAAAGTCCACCACCAGCTACGGCGCCGCGTGGCGAAACATCTCCGTCGCACCATCGGGCGACCTGGCGGTGTACGTCGCGTGGCGTGGGGACTCGAACTCGCTGTGGCTCCGCCATCTGCGCGATGCCACCGCGACGCCGATCGCCGGCACCACGGGCGGGCTCGCGCCGCGCATCTCGCCCGACGGCAAGCGGGTGGCCTTCTACGCCGCCAATCGCGTGGCCGTGGTGCCGGTGACCGGTGGCGAACCGCGCACGCTGCTCGAGGGCCCGGCGCCCACGCTCATCGAGTGGACCTCGTCCACCACGCTGCTCGCCGCCAACCTGGACGGCTACCAGCTCGTGTGGATCGATCCGGAGGTGGGGCAGACGCGCAACAAGCAGATAACGCGCTGTCTCTTCGGACGCTGGATTCCCGAGGAGAAGCGGCTCGTCTGCCGCGTCAACAGCCTCGGAGTCGTGGTGGACCCGGAAACAGGCCAGGGCTGGACGTTGCACGCCACCGCACCCGGTGGTGGCGAAGGCGCCGCCGTGGCAGGCTCGGGCTTCCGCGTCGTGGGCGGCGACCTGCTCGTCTATCTCTCGGTGGACGGCGAGCTGCGCGCGGCGAAATACGACGCGGCGACGCACCGCATCGGCCGTCCGGTACCGATGCTGAAGGGCGTGCGCGCCGAGGCGCTCGGCGACGCGCACTACGACATCACCGACGACGGCACGCTGGTGTACGCGCCGGGCTTGAACGCCGAGATGGGACAGATCGTGCGCCTCCGCCCCGATGCGCCGACGCAGGTCCTCACCCCCGAGCGGGCCGCGTACCAGCGGTTCGACCTCAGCCCCGATCGCCGGTGGCTCGCCGCCGTGGTGCAGACCACGGACGTGCAGGAGCTCAGGGTCTACGACATGCGCGACGGTCAGCACACGGTGTGGCTGCGCGGCGAGGCGGTCCGGCAGCCGCTGTGGAGCCCTGGAAGCGACCGTCTGCTGGCACTGGTCCGGAACAGCGGCCACTTCGCCCTGATGATCGGCGCGCCCGGCTCGGGTCGCGCACCCGACACGCTGGTCGCCGGCGATTCGGCGGCGGGCATTCCCGACGCGGTGGACTTCCCCGACGAGCACCACGTGGTGGCGCAGGACTGGTTCAACTCGGTCGCGTTCCGCTTCGACCCGTCGGCACGGCCGTTCCGCATCGACACCCTCATCCCGGACGCTCGCTTCGTGAGCGTGTCTCCCGGCGGGCGACTGATGGCCTACATGGCCACGCAGGGCGGCGCACTGACGGTGACCTCGTATCCCGTGCCTGCGCGCCGCTGGCAGATCTCGGCCGTCGGCGTGGAGCCGCAGTGGCTCTCGGCCAGCGAGTTGCTGTACCGGTCCGGCACGGCCTGGTACCTCGCGCGGGTGGATCCGGCATCGGGCGAGCCGGTCGGTTTGCCCACCGTCTGGGCGAGCGACCTGCGCTTCTCCGACACGCCGGGCTGGTCCAACCGGCTCTCGCACGACGGCGGCATCATCTTCGTCGAGGGGCCGGCCGAAACGCGCGGCACGTTCCTGCGCGTAGTGCCGAACTGGGTCGCGCAGGCGCGCGCGGCCGTTGCGGAAGGCGACAAGTGAGCTCGGTCGCGGCCGACCACCTCGGTGGCATCGCGGCGGCCCCCGATGGACGGACCATCTATTACGGAGCGAGCGAGGTCCAGGCGAACGTCTGGCTCGTGCGGCACTCGGCGGCGGCGGAAGGCGGATGATGAACGAACTACTGCAGCGGCTGACGGCTGGACTCGTCGACCGGTACCGCCTCGAGTGCGAGCTCGGCGCGGGCGGCATGGCCACGGTCTATCTCGCGCAGGACCTGAAGCACGACCGCAAGGTCGCCATCAAGGTGCTGCACCCCGAGCTCAGCGCGGTCATCGGCGGCGAGCGCTTCCTCGCCGAGATCAAGGTCACGGCCAACCTGCAGCACCCACACATCCTGCCACTGTTCGACTCCGGCGCCGCCGACGGGCTCCTGTTCTACGTCATGCCGCTCGTCGAAGGTGAGTCGCTGCGTGTGAGGATGACGCGCGAGAAGGAACTCGGCGTCGAGGAGGCCATCCGGCTCGCGTCGCAGGTGCTGGCCGCGCTCGACTACGCGCACCGCCATGGCGTGGTCCATCGCGACATCAAGCCCGAGAACGTGCTGCTGCACGACGGCACCGCGCTCGTGGCCGACTTCGGCATCGCGCTCGCCGCCAGTCAGGCAGGCGCGAGCCGCATGACGGCCACGGGCATGTCGCTCGGCACGCCGGCCTACATGAGTCCCGAGCAGGCCATGGGCGACCGCGAAGTGGATGCGCGCAGCGACATCTACTCGGTTGCCACCATGCTCTACGAGATGCTCGCCGGCGACCCCCCCTACGTGGGGAGCAACGCGCAGGCGATCGTCGCCAAGGTGCTCACCGAGAAGCCGGTGCCGGTCACGGCGCACCGTGACACGGTGCCGAGCAACGTGGCGGCAGCGATCCAGAAAGCGCTCAACAAGCGTCCCGCCGACCGCTTCGCCTCCGCGGCCGAGTTCGCGAAGGCGCTCGCCACGCCGGGCTGGAGCTCGGGCGACCCGCTCGCGACCACCGCACTGCCGGCCGTCGCCGCGGCCACGCGACGCGCACCACGCTGGCGCGGCATCGCGATGGCGAGCGGCTTGCTGCTGGCCGGCGTCGTCTCGGGCGCCGTGCTCTCGGGCCGACTCCGCACCGAGCCGGCGCGGGCGGTGCTGCGCTACTACTTCGGCCTGCCGCCCGATCAGGCCATGCAGCAGGGGATCACCGGCGTCAACATGGCGCTCTCGCCGGACGGCTCGCGGCTCGTCTACTCCAGCACCGCGACGGGCGCGCCGCTGCGACTGCGCGAGCGGACGGCGCTCGACTCGCGGCCGATTCCGGGCACCGAGGTCGCCATCAACCCGTTCTTCTCGCCCGACGGCCGGCAGCTGGCCTTCTCGGCCGGGCCGGACCTGGAACTGAAGGTGGTGGGGCTCGACGGCGGTCCGCCCGCGACGCTCGCCAAGGCAGGATCCGGCTCCGCCGGCGGCGGCGCCTGGGGGGACGATGGCTGGATCTACTTCGACACGCCGCCGGGACTGAGCCGGATCCGGCCCAGCGGCGGCGAGCCCGAGGTGGTGGTGCCGCTCGACTCCGCCAAGGGTGAGTCCGGCTTCGCCTGGCCGCAGGTCCTGCCCGGAAGCCGGCAGCTGATCTTCCGCGCGCGCCGCAGCCTGAACCCCGACGAGTTCGAGATCAACGTGTACGATCTCGGCCGTCACGAGCGGCGGGTGCTCACGCGTGGCCTGATGGCGCGCCTGGCCGCGCCGGGCATCCTCGTCTACGTGCGTGCGGACGGCGCCCTGGTGGCCTCGCGCTACGACGAGAAGGCGATGGCGCTGGTCGGTGCGCCGATTCCGCTCTTCGAGGGGATCATGACCAAGCCCTTCGGCTCGGTGGACCTGGCCCTCTCGGCGTCCGGCACGCTCATGTACGTGCAGGGCGCGGCCAGCGCGGCATCGGTCGAAGCCGCCTGGGTAGGCCGGGACGGGCTGGTGGAACCGCTGCGGCCGCCGCTGACGGTGAGTGCGCCGAACAATCGCGGCATGGCCATCTCCCCGGACGGCACGCGGCTGGCCATCGACGCGGTCGGCCCGAAGTCCGTCGACATCTGGGTGAAGCAGCTGCCGTCGGGCGCGCTCACGCGGCTCACCTTCGATGGCTCGGAAAACTCGAGGCCATCGTGGACACCCGACGGTCAGGCCGTGCTGTTCGCGTCGAACCGCGGGGGCAAGGGCGTTCAGGTCTGGCGCCAGCGCGCCGACGGCAGCACGCCCGCCGAGTCCGTGCTCGCCGTGTCCGGCCAGATTCCGGAGTCGCACCTGTCGCCCGATGGACGCTGGCTCCTCTTCCGCCGGAACGCCGCCGACGGCCGCGACCTGTTCGGGATCCGGCTGGGCCAGGACACGGCGCCCGTGCCGTTGGTGGTCACTCGCTATAACGAGTACTCCATGGCACTCGCGCCCGACGGACGCTGGCTCGCGTACACGTCCGACGAGTCGGGGCGCGCGGAAGTGTACGTGCGTCCGTTCCCGGCGACGTCGACGGGTCGCTGGCAGGTCTCCAGTGGCGGCGGCGCCTTCCCCCGCTGGGCGCACAGCGGCCGCGAGCTGTTCTTCGAGTCGCCGGGCGGCGACTTCATGGTGGCGGCCGTGACGCCTGGCGCGACGTTCGTCTCCGCCGAGCCGAAGCGCCTCTTCGGTGGCATGGGCACCCAGTTCGTGCGCTCCAGTTCGGTGCCGTACTGGGACGTCGCCCACGACGACCGTCACTTCCTCATGATGAGGGTGGGCGCCGGGGCGAGCGAGAACAACCAGATCGTGGCCGTCGACAACTGGCTCGGCGAGCTGCGTGCCAGGATGGGGACGAAGTAGCGTGATCGACCGGCTGGCTGCGGCGCTTGCCGACCGGTACCGTGTCGTCCGCGAGCTCGGGCAGGGCGGCATGGCCACCGTCCATCTCGCCGAGGACCTGAAGCACGGCCGCAAGGTCGCGATCAAGGTGCTCCGCCCCGAGCTCGCCGCGGCGCTCGGCGCCGAGCGCTTCCTGCGCGAGATCGAGACCACGGCGGGCCTCCGCCATCCGCACATCCTGCCGCTGTACGACTCGGGCGAAGCGGGCGGGCAGCTTTTCTACGTGATGCCGCTCGTCGAGGGCGAATCGCTGCGGGACCGGTTGCGGCGAGAGCGGCGGCTGCCCGTCGAGGACGCGAGGCGCATCGCGCGCGAGGTGGCCGACGCGCTGCAGTACGCGCACGACCGCGGCATCATCCATCGCGACATCAAGCCGGAGAACATCCTGCTCGAGGGCGGGCACGCGGTGGTGGCGGACTTCGGGATCGCGAAGGCGGCCAGCGCCGCCGCGGGCGGGCTCACGCAGACCGGCCTGGCGATCGGCACGCCGGCGTACATGAGCCCGGAGCAGGCGCTCGCGGACCGTGCGCTCGACGGGCGCAGCGACCTCTACAGTCTTGGCTGCGTGCTGTTCGAGATGCTCACCGGTGCGCCGCCGTTCGTGGACCAGACGCCGCAGCGCACGCTCGCGCGTCGCCTGACCGAGCCGCCACCCGCGGCGGCCGCGAGCCGGCCGGAAGTCGGCGCGCACCTGAGCGGCGCGGTGGAGCGGGCGCTCGCGACCGATCCGTCGGGCAGGCCGGCCACCGCCGCGGCATTCGCGCAGCTGATCGCATCGTCCACCGACGTGCCGACGCCTGCCTCGACGCCCACCGCCGCGCCCCGAGCACCGAATCGGACCGTCGCATTCGCCGCGCTCGCTGCGGTGGGGCTTTCCGTCATCGGCGTCGGCCTCTACCTGCGGCGGGACCGCACCGCGGCCACGCTCGACTCGATCGTGGTGCTGCCGTTCGAGAACCGCAGCAACGACCCGGGGGCGGACTACATCTCGGACGGCATCACCGAGACGATCAGCAGCAGCCTCACGCGCCTGGCCAACCTGAAGGTGATCCCGACCAGCGTCGCCTACCACTACAAGGGGAAGGCGATGGATCCGCGCCAGGTCGCGGACGAGCTGGGCGTGCGCGCGGTGCTGACGGGGCGCGTCTCGCAGCGCGGCGAGGACGTCACGGTGGGTGTCGAGCTCGACGACGTGCGGCAGGGGAAGCAGCTCTGGGGCCAGCAGTACAACCGCAAGCTCGCCGACCTGCTCGCGGTGCAGCGCGACATCGCGATGGAGGTGTCGCAGCGGATGCGTTCGGGCCTCGACGGCGCGGACCGGCAGGCGCTGGCGCGGGGCTCGACGGACGACCCGGAGGCCTACCAGCTCTACCTCAAGGGCATCTACAGCGCGTCGCAATACACGCGCGAGGGCGATCGCAAGGGCATCGAGTTCTTCGACCGGGCCATCGCCCTGGACTCCAACTACGCACCGGCGTACGCCGGCCTCGCCTTCGTGTGGATCAACGGGGTGGACTGGTTCTGGCCGCCACGGGAGGGCGCGCCGAAGGCGAGGGAGGCCGCCCGGCACGCGCTCGCGCTCGATGAATCGCTCGCGAGCGCGCACCTGCAGCTCGCCATCGTGTCGCACTGGTACGACTGGGACTGGGCCACCGCCGAGCAGGAGTTCCGGCGGGCGCATGAGCTGAGCCCGGCCGATCCGCGCGTCCTCGCCTTCTTCGGCTGGCTGCTCGCGCCGCTCGGGCACGCGGACGAGGCGGTGGCGGTGGCGCGGCAGGGCCAGCAGCTCGACTCCGTCTCGGCGGAGACGAACATGATGCTGGGCAGCGTGCTCGTGTACGTGCGCCGCTACGACGAGGCGGTGGTGGCACTGCGTCGGGCGGTAGAGCTCGACCCGAACTACTGGTATGCCTACGACTTCCTCGGCCGAGCCTACGAGCAGCTCGGCCGGCCGGCGGACGCGCTGGCGGCCTACCGGAAGGCCCTGGCGCTCGAGCCGAGCAACGCGGAGAACCTGGCGCACCTGGGCTACGCCTACGCGGTCGCGAACGACCTGCTCGCGGCGAAACGCGTGCTGGCCAGCCTCGACTCGATGTCCACGCACGCGTACGTCGCTCCCTACGACGTGGCGCTCGTCCACGCCGGCCTGGGCGACGCCGACCAGGCCTTCGTCTGGCTGGAGCGCGCGTTCACCGAGCGCTCGAGCATGCTGACCTTCTACCTGAACACCGACGCGCGCTGGGACCGCTTCCACGGCGACCCGCGCTTCGCCGACCTGCTGCGGCGCGTCGGCATGCCCCTCCTGCCGGTGCGATGAGCGACCCGCTCCGCCAGCAGCTGCAGGCCACGCTCGACGGCACGTACCGCCTCGAGCACGAGCTCGGCGGCGGCGGCATGTCGCGCGTGTTCCTGGCGACCGAAGTGGCGCTTGGTCGCGAGGTGGTGGTGAAGGTGCTGACGCCCGCGCTGGCCGCCGGTGTCAGTGCCGACCGGTTCGCGCGCGAGGTGAAGCTGTCCGCGCGGTTGCAGCACCCCAACATCGTGCCGCTGCTCACCGCCGGCGAGACGCAGGGCCTGCCCTGGTACACCATGCCGTTCGTCCGCGGCGAGTCGCTGCGCGCGCGGCTGAGCGAGCCGCGCGGCATCGAGGTGGGCGAGGCGACGAGCGTGCTGCGCGACATCGCCCGCGCCCTCGCGTACGCGCACGGCGAGGGCGTGGTGCACCGCGACATCAAGCCGGAGAACGTGCTGCTCTCGGGCGGCGCCGCGATGGTCGCCGACTTCGGCATCGCCAAGGCGGTGAGCGACGCCCGCACGGTCGAGCTCCACGCATCCCACGCCACGACGCTGACGCAGGAGGGCATGTCGCTGGGCACGCCGGCCTACATGGCGCCCGAGCAGGCCACCGGGCAGCGCGACGTCGACCACCGGGCCGACCTGTACGCGTGGGGCGTCATGGCATGGGAGGCGCTCGCGGGGCAGCACCCGTTCGCCGGCCGCCCCTCGGTCTCGGCGATGATCGCGGCGCACATCGCCGAGGCGCCGCCACCGCTCTCGGCGCGCCGGCCCGAGGTGCCGCCCGCGCTCGCCGCGGTGGTGATGCGTTGCCTCGAGAAGGACCCGGCACAACGGCCCGGGTCCGCGGGCGAGCTGCTGGCCGCGCTGGACGGCAGCGTCACGCCGACGAGCGGCAGGGCCGTGCCGGTCAGGCCGCGCGGCGTGGGACGCGTGCTGGGTATCGCCGCGCTCGCGCTGCTCGCCGCGGCCACCGCATGGACGCTGTCGCGGCGGCCGATCACGGCGCCCTCCGGCGCGCCGAAGTCCACGTCGCTCGCGGTGCTCCCGTTCGCGAGCGTCGGCGGCGACACCGCCAATGCCTACTTCGCCGAAGGCATCTCGGACGAGCTGACCACGGCGCTCACCCGCGTACCGGACTTGCGGCTCGCCGGCCGCCGTTCGGCGGCGCGGTTCAGCGGGAGCAGCAGCACCGTCCAGGAGATCGGCCAGGCGCTCAAGGTCGGCGCGGTGCTCGAGGGCAGCGTGCGCCGCGCCGGCGATCGCGTGCGCGTGAGCGCGGAGCTCACCAGCGCCACCGACGGCGTGGTGCTGTGGAGCGACACCTACGAACGCGCGGTGAAGGACGTCTTCGCGGTGCAGGACGACATCGCGCACGCCATCGTGGGTGCACTCAGCCTTCGGCTGGCCGGCAACATCGCCACGAGCACGGCGGCGCAGCGGGGCACGAACGACCTCGAGGCGTACGACCTCTACCTGCGGGGCCTGCACCTCTTCCGGCGCCGCGGACCCGGCGTCGCCGATGCGCGCGTGATGTTCGAACGCGCCATCGCCCGCGACACGACATTCGCGCGCGCCTATGCGGCGCTCGCGCCGAGCCTGATTGCCCTGTCCTACTTCATGCCGATCCACATCGGCGAGGTGCTGCCGGCGGCCCGTGCTGCCGCGGAGCGGGCGCTGCGGCTCGACGACGCTCTGGCCGATGCGCACGTGGCGATGGGTGCGGTGCACGTCGAGGCGTTCGCGTGGGAGGACGCGGAGCGGGAGTACCGTCGCGCGATCGCGCTCGACCCCACCAACGCCGAGTCGCGCTACCGGCTCGCCAACCTGCTCATCGCCACGGGTCGCGGGACCGCGGCGGTCGAGGAGCTGGAGATCGCCAAGGACCGCGACCCGCTCTACTCGATCGCGGCCGCCTATCTGAGCTGGGCCTACTGGATGACCGGGCGCGGCGCGGAAGCGATCGCCGAGGGTCAGCGTGCCCTCGAGCTCGAGCCGAACGGCATCGCCCCGGTCGCCATGCTGGCGTCGGTCTACCACGAGGCGGGGCGACACACCGACGCCATCGCGATGACGCACCGCGCGGTGAACCTGACGAACGCGCCGGCCCGGCTCGGGACGGCCGCCCGCATTCTCGCGGAGGAGGGCGAGCGTGCCGAGGCCGAGGCGCTCGTCCGGCGCATCGAGACGCTTCCGGCCGGGACCTGGGGCCGGGAGACGGGCCTCGCCTTCGGGTACCTGGGCCTCGGAAACCGTGAGCGCGCGCTGGCCGCGATGGAACGCGCCGCGGCCGGTGACGGCGACCTGCTGCACGGATACCTGGCCCGCGCCACGAGCAGCCTGCTTCCGCTGCGCGACGACCCGCGCCTGCAGCGGGTGCTGCGTCGCTACAACCTCTCCGTCGAGCAGATTCTGCCGGTGCCGGCCCGAAGGTGACTGCCCCCGAGCGGGGGACTATCTTGCGTCACCCCCACACCACTCTGCAGTCGTCCGGGACAGCCCATCCCCACCTGAGGCAGTCCGCATGACACAGGCCAGCGCGCGACTGACGGCGGCCCTCGGCGACCGCTACCGCCTCGAGCGCGAGCTGGGCCAGGGGGGCATGGCCACCGTCTACCTCGCCGAGGACCTGAAGCACGACCGCAAGGTTGCCCTCAAGGTCTTGAAGCCCGAGCTCGCGGCCGTCATCGGCGCCGAGCGGTTCCTGCGCGAGATCAAGACCATCGCGGGCCTGCAGCACCCGCACATCCTCGGCCTCATCGACAGCGGCGAGCTCGACGGCACTGCGTTCTACGTCATGCCGTTCGTCGAGGGCGAGTCGCTTCGCGACCGGCTCGCGCGCGAGAAGCAGCTCCCGGTCGGTGACGCCGTGCGCCTCGCCGGCGAGGTGGCATCCGCCCTCGACTACGCACACCGTCACGGCGTGATCCACCGCGACATCAAGCCCGAGAACGTCCTGCTGCACGACGGCAAGGCGCTCGTGGCGGATTTCGGCATCGCGCTCGCCGCCAGCAAGGCGGGCGGCGAGCGGATGACCCAGACCGGCATGTCCCTCGGCACGCCGCACTACATGAGCCCCGAGCAGGCCATGGGCGAGCGCGAGATCACGGCAAAGAGCGACGTGTACGCGCTCGGCGCGATGACGTACGAGATGCTGGTGGGCGATCCGCCGTTCACCGGCAGCACCGCGCAGGCCATCGTCGCGAAGGCGATGACCGAGAAGCCCGTCCCCCCGTCCCGGCACCGCGATACCGTGCCCGACGGGGTGGAGGACGCCGTGCTGCGGGCGCTCGCGAAGTTGCCCGCCGACCGGTTCGCCAGCGCAGCCGAGTTCGCCGCGGCACTCTCCGCGCCGGCGTCTTCCACCACGCGCACCCGCGTGCTGGCCCGCACCCGGCTGCCTCGCCGCGCGGCCCTGCTGTGGCCGGTGACGACGGTCGCGGCGCTGGCCGTCGCGCTCTGGGCCTGGTGGCGCCCCAGTGCGCACGTCGTCGACCAGCCGCCGTCCCGCCTCGCGATCCTCGCGCCCGACCTCGGTGGCGCGAGCACCGGCCTGCAGCGGCAGCTCGCCCTCACGCCGGACGGCTCGACCCTCCTCTACACGGCCATCGACGCCAATGGCGAGAGCCACACGATGCGGCGCGACCTCGACGCGGACCAGGCCGTCCCCGTCAACGGGGCGCCCCCGTTCCTCGCCGGGTACGCCGTGGCGCAGGACGGCCAGGAGTTCATCGGGTACGTGGAGGCCGGCCAGGACTACTATCGATTCTCGCTCGGCGGCGGCAACGCCCGCGCGCTGCCCCGCGAGATGGGCAAACCGCAGGACGCCGCGTACGCGAGCGACGGCTCCATCTGGTTCAGCAACGTGCGGCAGTCCGGTTTCGGCATCGGCCGCCTCGGCCCGGACAACGTCGTCACCTATCCGTTCGGTTCGAAGAA
>Ga0070671_100001845_pt1 | contig 16138 bp, 15 predicted proteins | sample KBSS73metaG_FD_65341 | JGI IMG/M metagenome (GOLD analysis project Ga0070671, IMG submission 65341) | Switchgrass rhizosphere microbial communities from Kellogg Biological Station, Michigan, USA - KBS S7-3 metaG | ecosystem: Host-associated > Plants > Roots > Rhizosphere > Soil ...
AAGTGAAGCGTAATGAAACCCGCGCGTCTGATCGTACTTGCCATCGCTCTCGTCGCCGGCGGCATCGCCGCCTGGCTGGCGAGTGGCAGTCGCGCGCCCGAGCCACCGAAACCGGCGCCGGCGCCGCCGCCGCTCGCCACCGTCGAGGTGCTGGTCGCCAAGTCCGACCTCGGCGTCGGTCAGGTGGTCGGCGAGCAGGATGTCGGCTGGCAGATCTGGCCGGCAGATGCCGCCAATTCGAGCTTCATCAAAAAGTCCGACCGCCCGGACGCCATCAAGGATTTCGTCGGCGCGATCGTGCGCAGCGCGGTCGCCGCCGGCGAGCCGATACGCGACTCAAAAGTCGTCATTGCCAAGAACGGCGGCTTCATGGCCGCGGTCCTGCCTCGGGGAATGCGCGCGATATCGCTGGACGTCGCGCCCGACACCGGCGCCGGCGGCTTCATCCTGCCCAACGATCACGTCGATGTGGTGCTCACGCACCGCGACAAGATGGCGGAAAAGACTACCGGCGTTGAGAAATTCATCAGCGAGACGATCCTCAGAAACGTGAAGGTGCTCGCGATCGATCAGACGATCGGCGAGAAGGACGGCCAGAAGGTGGCCATCGGCAAGACCGCAACCATCGAGCTCGATCCGCAGCAGGCGGAGACGCTCGCCCTGTCCCGTCAGCTCGGCACGCTCTCGCTGAACTTGCGCAGCATCCTCGATTCGCAATCGCAGACGCCGGAAGGCGGCGACGACGAACGCCGCGGGTCCATGAATACAGTGCGCTACGGAGTGAGCACGCAAACGACACGCTGATCGGCTCGGAGGGAGACACATGGCAACAGGGACTGCGCTCCGCGCGGCGGCCGTCGCGATCGTAATCGCCGCGTCGTGGACGGTGTCGTATCGCGCCGCCGCGGCCGCCGATGGGCTGGTCGTCAACCCGCGGGTGCAGCCGATCACGGTCACCGCCAGCGATGTCGGATCGCACTCGGTCGCGCTCGGTGTCGGCAAGTCCGTGGTCATCGATCTGCCGCACGACATCAAGGACGTGCTGGTCGGCGATCCCAAGATTGCCAATGCCGTGGTCCGCTCCTCCCGCCGCGCCTACATCGTCGGCAACGGGGTCGGCCAGACCAACGTGTTCTTCTTCGACGCCGAAGGCCGGCAGATGGCCGGCTTCGACATTGCGGTGACGCGCGACCTCAACGGCATCCGCGCGGCGATCAGGCAGGTCCTGCCGGATGCCGACATCCGCGTCGAAGGTATCGGCGAAGGCATCGTTCTAAGCGGCACCGCATCGAGCCAGGCTGAGGCGCAGCAGGCCTATGACATCGCGGTGCGGCTTCTTGGCGCCGGTACCGCCGATACCGTCTCGCTCGGCAGCAAAGTCGTCAACGCCATTGTCGTTCGCGGCCGCGACCAGATCATGCTCAAGGTGACTGTCGCCGAGGTCGAGCGCGACATCGTCAAGCAGCTCGGCATCAACCTTTCCGGCACGCTCGGCTACGGCACTGCGGTGGTCAATTTCAACAACACCAATCCGTTCTCGGCCAGCGGCCAGCCGCTCAGCGCTTCCGCCATCACCGGCGGATGGCAGAACATCAGCGCCACGATTCAAGCCATGGACAGGCCGGAGTTATTCACACGCTCGCCGAACCGAACCTGACCGCTATTTCAGGAGAAACCGCGACCTTCGTGGCCGGCGGCGAATTTCCGGTCCTCAACGGCTTCTCCTGCACGGCCGCCAGCACCGGCACCGCCATCACGGCTGCGGCGTCCATCTGCCAGCCCTCGATCCAGTTCAAGAAGTTCGGCGTGAGCCTCAACTTCACACCGGTAGTGCTCAGCGAGGGCCGTATCAGCCTCAGGGTGATGACCGAGGTGTCGGAGCTTTCCAGCGCCTTTGCGCTGAATATTTCCATTCCCAACACCACGCAGAATGCGACCGTTCCCTCAATCCGCACCCGCCGCGCCGAGACGACCGTCGAAATTCCCTCCGGCGGCGCGCTGGCCATGGCCGGCATGATCCAGAACGACACCAGGCAGAATATCAACGGCCTGCCCGGGCTGATGGAGCTTCCGATCCTCGGACCGCTGTTCAAGAGCCGCGATTACATCAACCAGCAGACCGAGCTGATGGTGCTGGTGACGCCCTACGTGGTGCGCGCGGTGGCGCAGAAGGACTTGTCGCGGCCCGACGACGGCTTCGCCGACGCCAGCGACCCGGCGACTGTGTTGCTCGGCCGGCTTCACCGCATCTACGGCATCGGCGGCCTGCCCGATCCCCCCGAAAACCAGCGTGCCAAATACGGTTTCATCCTTGATTGATCAGCCGCCCAGGGAGACGACGATGCAAACCGTCCGCACCATGATCGGCGCCCGCCGCGGCATCGCGGCGCTGGCAATCCGTGCTGCGTTCGTCGCCGTCAGCGCGCTGCTCACCTGCGGCTGCAACACCACCCAGCAGGTCGCCGGCGTCCCCGAAGTACCGACCGACTACCGGATGCGGCATCCAATCTCGATCCGGGAAGCCGACCGCACGTTGCAGATCTTCGTCGGCTCCAATCGCAGCGAGCTGACGCCGTCGCAACGCGCCGAACTCCTCGCTTTCGCGCAGACCTGGCGGCGCGAATCAACCGGCGGCGTGGTCGTCGACCTGCCGGTCGGCGGCAGCAACCAGCGCGCCGCCGCCGACGCCTTGCGCGAGATTCAATCGATCATCGTCGCGAGTGGCGTACCGCCGCAAGGCGTCATCGTGCGCAACTACCGGGCCGGGGAGCGCACGCTGGGAACGATCCGCGTCACCTATCCGAGGATCGCCGCGCAAGCCGGGCCATGCGGCATATGGCCGGAAGACATCGGGCCAACCTTCAACCGCGACTATTTCGAGAACCAGCCGATGTACAACCTCGGCTGCTCCAGCCAGCGCAACCTCGCCGCCATGGTCGATAACCCGGCCGATTTGGTGCAGCCGCGCTCCGAGACGCCGGCCTACACGATGCGGCGCACGACGGTCGTGGAGAAATACCGGCAGGGCGTCTCGCCCGCGACTACCGTCGAACAGTCCAACAATTCGAGCAAGATCAGCGAAGTCGGCAAATGATGCGGCGTGACGATGAAATCTGTTGACCCAGCGGCAGCGGAACAGAGCGTCGCCGAGATGATCGGGCGCGAGGAGCACATCGCGCCCGCGCCGCGCGTGTCGGTGCAAGCTTTCTGCGAAACGGTGGAAACCGCCGCGGCGATCCAGGCCGCCGGCGAGGATCGGCGTCTGTCCAAGGCGCATCTGCGCATTCAGATGGGCGGGCTGACCGCCGCCATCGAAGCCTATCAGAGCTCGCCGACACCCAACGTCATCATCCTCGAAACGGAAAGCCGCAGCGAGGATATTCTCGGCGGGCTCGATCAGCTAGCGGAGGTTTGCGATGCCGGCACCCGCCTCGTCATCATCGGGCGCATGAACGATGTCACGCTCTATCGCGAACTGGTACGGCGCGGCGTCAGCGACTATTTGATCTCGCCGGTCGGCCCGTTGCAGATCGTGCGCTCGGTGTGCGGCCTCTTCTCGGCGCCGGACGCCAAGCCGGTCGGCCGCATCATCGCGGTGGTCGGGGCCAAAGGTGGCGTCGGCGCCTCCACGATCGCCCACAATATCGCGTTCGCCATTTCCGGCGACCTCAGGCTCGATGCGGTGGTGACCGATCTCGATCTCGCCTTCGGCACTGCCGGCCTCGATTTCAACCAGGACCCGCCGCAGGGTATCGCCGAAGCGGTGTTCTCGCCCGACCGCATCGACAACGCCTTCATCGACCGGCTGCTGGCGAAATGCACCGATCATCTGAGCCTGCTGGCGGCGCCGGCGGCGCTGGAGCGCGTCTACGATTTCGGCGCCGACGCATTCGAGGCGATTTTCGACTCGCTGCGCGCCATCGTGCCCTGCATCGTCCTCGACGTCCCGCATCAGTGGACCGGCTGGACCAAGCAGACATTGGTCGGCGCCGATGACATCCTCATCGTCGCCGCGCCCGACCTCGCCAATCTGCGCAACACCAAAAATCTCTACGATCTGCTCAAAGCGGCGCGGCCGAACGACCGTCGTCCGCTGTATTGTCTCAATCAGGTCGGCGTACCGAAGCGGCCGGAAATCAAGGCGGCGGATTTTGCCAAGGCGCTCGACGACCAGCCTGTCGCCGTCATCCCCTTCGAGCCGCAACTGTTCGGCGCAGCGGCGAACAACGGGCAGATGATCGCGGAAATTTCGGCAGGCCACCGCACCGCCGAGGTGTTTCGGCAACTGGCCCAGCAATTGACCGGGCGCGCGGAGCCGAAGAAGCACCGCTCCGGCCTGATCCCGCCCCTCATCGAGAAACTGCTGCAACGGTAACACAAACCCAGTTGGAGTTGCGTTCGTGTTTGGTAAGCGTCCTACCGGTAATGCCGCCGCCATCGCCGAGCGACCGGCGCCGGCCCCCGCGCCGCCCCCGTCGACGACGACCGCACCGCCTGCAGCCCACGCCGCGGAAGGCGGGCGCGCCCCGTTTCCTTCCGCAGGCCTCGGCGCGCCAATCCTGCCGACCCCCTCGGCAATGCCCGGGGCCGGGCCAAAACCGGCGCATCAAATTCCGTCCGCCGTCGATTCGCGGCGCTCGGAATCCTACTACGAGGTCAAGGGCACGATCTTCGGCGCCCTGATCGAGGCGATCGACCTCGGTCAACTCGCCAAGCTCGACGCCGATTCCGCGCGTGAGGAAATCCGCGACATCGTCAACGAGATCATCGCGATCAAGAACATCGTGATGTCGATCTCGGAGCAGGAGGATCTGCTCGACGACATCTGCAACGATGTGCTCGGCTACGGCCCGCTCGAGCCGCTGTTGGCGCGCGACGAGATCGCCGACATCATGGTCAACGGGTCGGGCACGGTCTACATCGAAGTCGGCGGCAAGATCCAGAAAACCGGCATTCGCTTCCGCGACAATCAGCAGCTGCTCAACATCTGCCAGCGCATCGTCAGCCAAGTCGGCCGCCGCGTCGATGAATCCTCGCCGATCTGCGACGCCCGCCTGCCGGACGGCTCGCGTGTCAACGCCATCGTGCCGCCGCTGGCGATCGACGGCCCGGCGCTCACCATCCGCAAGTTCCGCAGGGACAAGCTCACCCTCGAGCAGCTGGTGAGGTTCGGCTCCATATCGGCGGAGGGAGCGGACATTCTCAAAGTGATCGGCCGCTGCCGGATCAACACGCTGGTCTCCGGCTCGACCGGCTCCGGCAAGACGACGCTGCTCAATTGCTTGACCCGCTACATCGACGACGGCGAACGCATCGTGACCTGCGAGGACGCGGCCGAGCTGCAACTGCAACAGCCGCACGTCGTGCGCCTGGAAACGCGGCCGCCCAACCTCGAAGGCGAGGGCCAGATCACGATGCGAGATCTGGTGCGCAACTGCCTGCGCATGCGTCCGGAACGGATCATCGTCGGCGAGGTGCGCGGCGCCGAGGCCTTCGACCTGCTGCAGGCGATGAACACCGGCCACGACGGCTCCATGGGCACGGTGCACGCCAACAGCCCGCGCGAGGCGCTCTCGCGTCTCGAGTCCATGATCCTGATGGGCGGTTACTCACTTCCCGCCCGCACCATCCGCGAAATGATCTGCGCCTCGATCGACATCATCGTGCACGGCTCGCGCCTGCGCGACGGCTCGCGCCGCATTACCCACATCACCGAAGTGATGGGCATGGAAAGCGACGTGATCATTACCCAGGACCTGTTCGTCTACGATCTGCTCGGCGAGGACGCGAACGGCAACATCGTCGGGCGGCACCGCTCGACTGGCATCGGTCATCCGAAGTTCTGGGACCGGGCACGCTACTACGGCGAGGATCAACGCCTCGCCGCCGCGCTCGATGCGGCGGAAATCGAGGCCTAGCGGCGCAGGCGTGGAACGGCGAACGTCATGAACGGCTATGCGCTTTTCTTCCTGGTGGCGGTGGCGATCGGCGGCGTCGCTTGGGTGTTCATTTACCCAATCATTTCCGGAGAACGGAACGCGGAACGGCGCATGGCGAGCGTCGCGCGCGCCGAGCCGATGGCAGCGCGGCCGACGCGCGGCGCGCAGAAAACGCGCCGCGAGCAGGTCGAAGGCACGCTCAAGGACATCGAGTTGCGCCAGAGGACCACCAAGCGCGTGCCGCTCGCGATACGTATCACGCAAGCGGGACTGTCATGGTCGACCCGCCGCTTCCTGCTGACCGCCGGCGCTCTCGGCATTGGCGCATTCCTGCTGGTGCTGCCGACCGGCGCCGGCCTGCTGGCGGCGATCGGTTTTGCCTTCGCCGCCGGCGGCGGGCTGCCGCTGTGGCTGTTGTCGTTCCTCAAGAAGCGGCGGGAAGCGCGCTTTCTCGACGTTTTTCCCGACGCAGTCGACGTGATCGTACGTGGCATCAAGGCCGGCCTGCCGCTGCTCGACAATTTCAAGGTGATCGCCGCCGACGCTGAGGAGCCCGTGCGTAGCGAATTCCGCACCATCATCGAGACGCAGACCGTCGGCCTGCCGCTCGGCGAAGCTTGCCTCAAACTGTACGAGCGCATGCCGGTCGCGGAGGCGAACTTCTTCGGCATCGTGATATCCGTGCATCAACGCGCCGGCGGCAATCTCTCGGAAGCCCTCAGCAATCTTTCGCGCGTGCTACGCGATCGCAAGCGTATGAAAGCCAAGATCCAGGCCATGTCGATGGAGGCCAAGGCTTCGGCAACCATCATCGGCGCGTTGCCGATCGCGGTGATGGCGCTCGTCTATTTCACCAGCCCGCAATACATCGAGCTGTTGTGGACGACCTCGATGGGGCACGTGATGCTCGCCGGCAGCGTGCTCTGGATGGCCACCGGCATCCTGGTCATGCGCAAGATGATCAATTTCAACTTCTGAGGCGCGGGATGCTCAAACTCGTCGTCGAGCTGCTCGACCCGAAGTTTCTCACCACGGTGTTTGCCGCGGTCGCCGCCGCCGCGACGGTGCTGACGCTGGCGATGCCGTACATGGTCAACGACACGCTGTCGAAACGCATGAAGGCGGTCGCTTTCGAGCGTGAAAAGATCCGCCAGCGGGAGCGCGAGCGCCTGGCGCAGGGCAGCAAGGTCGCGCTGCGGCAATCGCCGCGCGCCTACATGAAGACCATCGTCGACAACTTCAATCTCAGCAAATGGGTCGGCGAGGAACAAGCCCATACCATGCTGCTGCAGGCGGGTTACCGGGGTCAGGCGCCCTACATCACCTATCTGTTCTTCCGCATGGTGATGCCGGTGGTGATGCTGGTGCTTTCCTTGTTCTACGTTTTTGTCCTGATCCAGCTCAACCAACCGCCGCTGATCAAGGTCGCGATCTCGATCGGCGCCGCCTATTTCGGCATGCTCAGTCCCAACCTGTTCCTCAAGAATCAGATCCAGCGCCGACAGGCTTCGATCAAACGCGCGTTCCCCGATGCGCTCGACCTCCTGCTGATCTGCGTCGAGTCGGGAATGGCGATCGAGCCGTCCTTCCGCAAGGTCAGCGAAGAGATCGGCACCCAGTCGATCCCGCTCGCCGAGGAGTTGGCGCTGACGACGGCGGAATTGTCGTTTCTGCCGGATCGCCGCAAGGCCTATGAGAACCTGACGCGGCGCACCGGCCTCGAGGGCGTCAAGGCGGTGTGCCTCGCTTTGCAGCAGGCGGAACGTTACGGCACGCCGCTCGGTACGACGATGCGGGTGCTGGCGCAGGAAAACCGCGACATGCGCATGTCCGAGGCCGAGAAGAAGGCCGCCGGCCTGCCGCCGAAGCTGACGGTGCCGATGATCCTGTTCTTCCTGCCGGTGCTCTTCATCGTGATCCTCGGTCCGGCCGCGATCCGGGTGATGCAACTCCAATAGGCCGCGGTTCGCGGTCGTTCTTCCGATAGCTGGAGGTGTTCGGCGCTGACGGGGTCAGGTGGCGCCGGTCTTGGCGCGAGCGATGCGGTCCGCGGGCGCCGCGTCGCGATGTGCCAGCATCTGTCGCAAATAGGCGACGTTGGCGGCGGCTTCTTCAGGCGGCAGGTCGGCGCGCACGATCGTCTCGGCTTCGGCGAGGCGGCCCTGCAGCCCGACGACCAGCGCGAGGTTCTGGCGCACGCGCGGGTTGACCGGTGGGTGGGCCGCCGCACGGCGCAAGGTCGTCTCCGCGTCCGGCAGGTCCTTCGCAAGTGCGTAGGAGAGGCCGAGATTCGACAGCACCGAAGGTTCCTCAGGAACGATCTTGAGCGCAGTGAGGTAATAGCGCTGCGCGTCGGCGTGACGGCCCATCTGGTCGAGCACGGCGCCCTGGGCGGAGAGGATGCGCCAGTCGGGTTGGTCGGGCGAATGCGCGCGGCCGAGCACGTCCAGCGCCTGATCGAAATTGCCGGCCTCCGCCAGCGCGCGACCGTAGGCGCCGAGCACGGCCTTGTCGCGCGGATTGGCGAGCGAGACCCGCTCGAGGACGGCGACCGCCTGTGCGCGTTGCCCGGTCGCGCGCAGCGCCTGCGCGTAGTGCAGCGACGAGTCGACGTTGCCGGGATTGGAGCGATATTGCTGGCCGTAGACCGCGAGGTCGCGCCGCCAATCGGAGTCGGAGCGGTCCGCTGCCGGGGTCGATAGCGCCGCCGTCGGTATGCCTTGCGTCGCCTGGCACCCGGCCGTCGCCACAGCGAGGATGGCCACAACAGCGGCCGTCGCGAGCGGGCGTGCAAAGCGGGATCCGATCAAACGCATCGCGATCGCTGACAGAATGGGCCGCGTGGCGCCGCGCGCGCCGATACGGCAGGTTCGTCAGCAATAGAGTGTTAACCCTAATGGGGCGTTAACGGGCTAGGTGGTGTCGCGATGATGAGGTCGACTTCAGCGCGGCGCGCGAGCTACGCGGGTACCTTGGCCGCGGCGACCGGAGGCTCGGCGGCGTAGCTCGACGTGTCGCATTTCGGCCGCTCGCCGGCGATGGCATGGCCCGCGACCATGTAGTGCACCGCTTCGGCGATGTTGGTGGCGTGGTCGCCGATGCGTTCGATGTTCTTGGCGCAGAACAGGTGATGGATGCACATCGAGATCGTTCCCGGATCTTCCATCGTGTAGGTCAGCAATTCCCGGAACAGCGAGACATAGAGCGCATCGACGTCCTTGTCGGCCTCCCAGACGCGCAGCGCCTTGTCGGGGTTGCGGTCGACGAAGCTATCGAGCACGGAGGCGAGTTGCGCCACGACGAGTGAAGCCATGTGACGGAGCCCGCGCATCAACGTGCGCTGCGAGTTGTCTCCGCTCACCGCGATGACGCGCTTGCCGATGTTCTTCGCCAGGTCTCCGACCCGCTCGAGATCGTTGGCGATGCGCAGCATCGCTACCAGCCCGCGCAGATCGACCGCCATCGGCTGACGCAGCGCGATCGTTGCGACCGCCTTCTCCTCGATCTGCCGCTGCAGCTCGTCGACTCTCTCGTCGGCCTCGATGACGCGCCGCGCAAGCGCGGTGTCGCGGCGCGACAGCGCATCGATCGCATCCGTCACTTGCTTCTGGGCGAAGCCGCCCATCTGCGCGACCAGTTGCGTAAGCTTGATGAGATCGGAGTCGAAGACACGCGTGGTGTGATCGGAAACATTCATGGGCATGGCTGCTGTCGTTGGCGGTCCTCTTCTGGGCCAAACGCTGCTGTCGCAACAGGATGCGGCCGGCGCGCATGGCGGGTCCAACGCATTGATGATTCTACGATTCGTGCGTGACGGTCCGATGACACCGCGGCCGGTGGCGACGCCGCGCGCATGTTTTGTTTGCAGTCGCTGTCATCTTGATCACACCGAATCACAGATAAATCTCCGATTCGCTTAGCCGTTGCGGCGCTCGAACGCCATGAACGAGTCCAATCGCTTCAGGTTGTGTCGTCTACGTTACAGTTTGGCGGAGCAAGATGCATAGGAAAAACCGAGTTCCATCGTTGGATGAGGCCGCAATGCCACGCATAGGGGTCAAATGATGGCGTCGGCGGTTGTCGATGCGGTCGGTGCGGCCGGCGCGGTGCTGACCACGCTTTGCTGGGTGCCGCAGGCGGTCAAGATCATTCGCGACCGGGAGACGCGCGCGATTTCGCTCCCCGGCACTGCGCTATGCGTGATCGGCGTGCTGCTCTGGTTGGTCTATGGGATAGCGATCACCGACGGACCGCTGATCGGCTCGAGCGTCGTTACCTTCGCGATGACCGGGATCATTCTCGCGCTCAAGATCCGCCACGGCTGAGGGCGAGCGTCACTCGCTCATGCGGCGGGCCCCTGCTGGAGAAGCGCCAGAAGCCCTTGCAGTAACTGCAGCGGCGTCGGCGGACAGCCACGGATGTGAAGATCGACCGGGACGACGGCACTGACGCCGCCGCCGACGGCGTAGCTGCCGGCGAACAGGCCCCCGTCAGCCGCGCAATCGCCGACCGCCACCACCCATTTAGGATCCGGCGTCGCCTGGTAGGTGCGCTCCAGCGCCTCGCGCATGTTGCGCGTGACCGGACCGGTAACGAGCAGCACGTCGGCATGGCGCGGCGAAGCGACGAAGCGCAGTCCGAAGCGCTCGAGGTCATAGAAGGCGTTGTTGAGTGCATGAATTTCCAGTTCGCAGCCGTTGCAGGAACCGGCATCCACTTCGCGGATGGCGAGGCTGCGTCCAAGCCGGCGCCGCGCGGCGCGTTCGACGCTTGCGGCCAACTCGGCGAGTGCGGCGTCGGCGGGCGCGGGTGGCGCCTCGGTCAGTGGGCGGCGCGCGAGGCTCTCGAACAAGGTTCTGCGCATGCGACGTTCTCTTCGATTTCGATTGTTTCTCGCGGAAACGTGAACCGGCTGTCCGGGCCGTGTCCTACAGGTCGTGCCCGGAATAGGAGCAGTTGAACGACTTGTTGCAGAGCGGGAAGTCGGCGACGATGTTGCCTTCGATGGCTGCTTCGAGCAGCGGCCACTGAAACCAGGATGGATCGCGCAAGTGGCAGCGCGCGACGCGCAGCCCGTCGAGTCGAAGCCACACCAGGACGTCGCCGCGAAACCCCTCAGCCAACCCCAATCCTTCGCCGCTGCCGACCTCAAACGTGACCGCGACCGGCCCGGGCGGCAGCCCGGCAAGTATCTGCTCGATGAGGCCCAGGCTCTGTTCGACTTCGCGGATGCGTATCCAGACGCGCGCATTCACGTCGCCTGCGGTCAGCGCCGGGACGGAGAACTCGAGCTGATCGTACGGCGGGTAGCCGGGCGCCTTGCGGGCATCGAAATTGCGCCCGCTGGCGCGTCCGACGTAGCCGGACGCGCCGAATTGGCGCACGAGTTCGATACTGACGATCCCGGTCGCGGCGGTGCGGTCCTGCAGCGAGGCGGTGTTGTCGTAAAGCTCGACCAGAGGCGGAAACTGCAGCCGGATGTCCTGCAACAGCGCGCGGATCAGATCGGCGCCATCCGCAGTGATGTCGGCAGCAACGCCGCCGGGAATGACGCGGTCCATCATCAGTCTGTGGCCGAAGCAGGCGGCAGCCGCGCGCAGCACTCGCTCGCGCAAGATACCGCAATGCGCATGCATGAGCGAGAACGAGGCATCGTTGCAGACGGCACCGATGTCGCCGAGGTGATTGGCGACCCGCTCGAGCTCGGCCATCAGCGCCCGCAGATGGCGCGCCCGCGGCGGCGGTTCGACATCGAGCGCCGCCTCGACGGCATGGGCGAAGGCGATCGAACAGGCGACCGTGCTGTCGCCGGAGGTGCGCGCGGCAAGCCGTGCCGCCTGATCGATGGTCGCGCCGCGCATCAGCGACTCGATGCCTTTGTGCACGTAGCCCAGCCGCTGTTCCAGGCGCACTACGGTCTCGCCACTCGCAGTAAAGCGAAAGTGGCCCGGCTCGATGATGCCGGCATGCACCGGGCCGACTGGAATCTGATGCAGGCTTTCGCCCTCGGCCGGGAGAAAGATGTAGGGCGACTGCTTGTTTGCCGCTGCCTGCAGCGGGCGTGGGGCAAGCGGATGCACAACGTTCCAAAAACCGAGGTCGAGCCACGGCCGCGTGTCCGGTGCGCCAACAGCGTCCAACCCGTAGAGGCTGCGGATCGCGCGTTCGAGACGAATGGCGGGCGGATGCAGCGCTCCGACCGAGGGAAATGCCCCGGCCGTGCAGGCGAGGGTGAGTACGGCAATTTCGCCGGTCGTGTCGGCGATGATCGCCATGTGTACGCAAGGTTCGGCGCCGGAATCGCCCCAGAGCCCGAGCAGCGTTGCCCGGCCTGCGGCGACGTCGCTCGTGACACGGCGCCAGGCGTCCGCCGTCACGATGACGCGCGGCCAGGGCCGGTGATCCTCGACGCGCTGCCCTTGCGGCATGATCTCAGCGAGCGGGGACACCGGCTAACCCAACAATCCGGCGACGTTCTGGAACCAGGCGACCAGCGCCGGCGGCATGTAGATGCCGGCGGCGAAGACGAGCGCCAGATGAGCGAACATCGGCACATACGAGGCCCGCGCCTTCGCACTCGGGCCGCGGGGCTCGCCGAAGGCGATGCCGTTGAGCCGCAAAAACAGTCCGGCGAGCCCGACGAGCAGGCCGAAGACCAGAATGATCGCGAGCAGCGGGGCGCGAGCGAAAGTCGAACTGACGACCAGAAACTCGCTCATGAAAATACCGAGCGGCGGCAGCCCGGCGATGGCGACGACGCCGAGGGCCAGGCCCCAGCCGAGCACCGGGTGAGTCACAGTGAGGCCGCCGATGTCGGCGATCCGCTGCGTCCCCTTGACCTGGGTGACATGGCCGACGGCAAAGAAGATCGCCGACTTGGTGAGCGAATGCATGGTCATGTGCAGGAGGCCGGCGAAATTGGCGAGCGGGCCGCCCATGCCGAACGCGAAGGTGATGATGCCCATGTGCTCGATCGACGAATAGGCAAACAGCCGTTTGATATCGCGCCGCCGGTAGAGCATGAACGCCGCGAACACGAGCGAGATCAATCCGAGCGTCACCATCAGCGGGCCGGGCGCCAACGCCGCGGTGTTCACCGCGAGCAGCATCTTGAAGCGTAGCAGCGCATAGAGCGCGACGTTGAGCAGCAGGCCCGAAAGCACAGCCGAGATCGGCGTCGGGCCCTCGGCATGCGCGTCAGGCAGCCACGCATGCAGCGGCGCGAGCCCGACCTTGGTGCCATAGCCGAGCAGCAGGAAAACAAAGGCGACGTCGAGCAGCGCCGGATCGAACGCGCCGGCGCGGCGGACGAGCACGGTCCACACCATGGCGTCGAGGCCTTCGCCCACCACCGGCCGTGCCGCCATGTAGACCAGGATGGTGCCGAACAGCGCCAGTGCGATGCCGACGCTGCCGAGGATGAAATATTTCCACGCCGCTTCCAGCGCCTCGTGGGTGCGGTAGATGCCGACCATGAGCACCGTGGTCAGCGTCGCCAGCTCGATCGCCACCCACATCAGCCCGATATTGTTGGCGACGAGCGCAAGGTTCATCGCGAACATCAGCACCTGATACATGGAGTGATAGAAGCGCACGAACGGCGGGGTCAGGCGGCCGATCTCCAGCTCGTGACCGATGTAGCTCAGGCTGAAAACGCTGGTGGTGAACCCGACGAAGGTCGTGAGCACGATGAACGTGCCGTTGAGATCGTCGACCAGCAGATAGGCGCCGGGTTGCGGCCGCACGAAAAACAGCGACAGTGCGCAGACGAACGTGAGCGTCGTCGCCAGGACGTTGAGCCGCGCGCTCAACCGATAGTCGGGCAGTGTCGCGAGCAGCGCCGCCGCGACCGCCGGCACCAGCAGCACGCCGGTCAGGGCGTCGAACCTCATCGGCGCTCCCCCCGGAAGCGGTCAAGCGCGCCGACATCGACCGTGTCGAAGCGCTCGCGGATGCGGAACAGAAAAATTCCGATCACGATGAAGGCGACGAGGATGGAGAAGGCGATGCTGATCTCGACCACGAGCGGCATGCCCTTGGCGCCGGTCGCAGCCAGCACAAGGCCGTTCTCGAGCGACATGAAGCCGACCACCTGGCTGACCGCGTTGCGCCGGGTGACCATCATCAGCAGCCCGAGCAGCACCACGGAAAGGGCGAACGCGAGGTCCTCGCGCGCCAGCGGGTCGGCCTCATGGGTCACCCGCAACATCACCACCATGGAAAGGGCGACGAGACCAATGCCGGCGAGCATGGCCGTACCGACGCCTACCACCTTCTCGATCTCGCGATGGATGCCAAGCCGCACGATGATCCGATGCAGCGCCACCGGAATGACGATGGCCTTGAACAGCAAAGCGATCGCCGCAGTGACATAGAGATGTGGCGCATCCTGAATGAACGCCTGCCAGGCGACCGAAGCCGCGAGCACCAGCGCGTGCATGGCGAACACGTTGAGCAGCGCATAAAGCCGATCCTGGTAGAGTTCGAGAAAGCTGATCAGCACCAGGAGGCCGGCGAGCAGATGGGCGATGTCGAAGTCGATCCGGGTCATCAGAAGCTCGCAGACACGAAGCGCAACAGCGTTGCCAGCAGCCCGAGCATCAGCGCCACGCCGAGAAATTCCGGCACGCGGAACACGCGCATCTTGGCGATCGATGTTTCGAACAGGGCGAGGAGGAAGCCGCCGACGGCAAGCTTGCCGACAAAGGCGGCGACGCCGACGGCGAGCGGCGCAAAGCTTGCGCCCGCGGCGGCGATGCCCCAGGGCGCAAACAGGCAGGCGAGCAGCGAGACGTAGAGGACGAGCTTGAGCGAACTCGCCAGTTCGATCAGCGCCAGGTGGCGGCCCGAATATTCGAGCACCATGGCCTCATGCACCATGGTCAGCTCGAGATGGGTTGCCGGATTGTCGACCGGCACGCGGCCGTTTTCGGCGACCGCCACCATGATCAGGCCGACGAGTGCAAGGCCGAGCGAGACGCGCAAGCCGACCTGCGGCGAGGCCATGAATTCCGCAACGGTCGAAAGCTGTGTCGACCCGGCGATCAGGGCGAGCGTGAACACGATCATGATCATCGCCGGTTCGGCAAGCGAAGCGATCATCACTTCGCGGCTCGACCCGATGCCGCCGAAGCTCGTGCCGACGTCGAGCCCAGCGAGCGCCAGATAGAAGCGGGCACTGGCGAGCAGCGCGATGATGGCGATGAGGTCTGCCGACCAGGAGAACAAGAGTCCGGTACGGAACGTCGGCACCAGCGAAGCCGCGACCCAGGTGGCGGCAAAGACAAGATAGGGAATGACCCTGAACAGCCACGAGGCGGAATCGGCCAGCACGACGTCCTTGCGACTGAGGCGAAGCAGATCGAGGTACGGCTGAATGAGTGGCGCGCCCCGCCGGCGCAACAGCCGCGCTTTCACTTTACGCACGAACCCGGTGAACAGCGGCGCCAGCAGCAGCACCAGCAGCATCTGCAGGCCCTGGATGGCGAAATCGCGGATCAGGACCATACCGCGAGCACCAGCAGCAGCGCGACGAGGGCGCAGAACACGAGAGTGAGGAATTGGCGGATGGTCAGGAACTGCAGGCGGTTGAGCCGGTCGGCGGCAAAGCCGATGGCGGCGGCGAGCGGCGCATAGAGCGAATCCCAGACCGGATCCGACAGCCTCACCTCAAGCCGTGCCGGGCGCACGTCGCCGGGCAGCGGCACCTCTCCGATCTCGCGGGCGCCGAACACGACGGTGCCGAATACGCGTCGGATCGGCTGCGCAAAGCTTGCGGCTGTGTATTGCGTCGCCGGGCTGGCGTCGGGGTAGCCGCAGTCCCAGGCCGGAGCGCGACGCAACCGGTCGGAGGCGAGTCGGTGAATCGCTGACGCGGCAAGCCCGCCGGAAATGATCATGAACAGAAAGACGAGCAGGCCGTCATAGGAGCTGCGGCTCGCGGCGATCGGGACGATCGCGAGCCATTGCGCGCCGATCTGCGCGGGCATGCGCTCGCCAATGAGCGCGGTGCTCACCGGAGCGAGCGCATCGATGAACGCGCCCGGAAATATACCCGCGAGCAGGCAGAGCGCCGCCAGAAGAAACATCGCCGCAAGTGAGCAGCGATCAGTCTCCACTGCCGTTTTGGCGACGTGCGTGCGCGGTCGGCCGAGGAAGGTCACGCCGTAGGCCTTGACGAAGCAGGCGGCAGCAAGCGC
>Ga0070671_100001850_pt1 | contig 16133 bp, 13 predicted proteins | sample KBSS73metaG_FD_65341 | JGI IMG/M metagenome (GOLD analysis project Ga0070671, IMG submission 65341) | Switchgrass rhizosphere microbial communities from Kellogg Biological Station, Michigan, USA - KBS S7-3 metaG | ecosystem: Host-associated > Plants > Roots > Rhizosphere > Soil ...
CGCTGGCGGTACATTTGAAAGGAGTCCGCGCGTCCACGCGCGCACTGAGCCCTACGGGGCGAGCGCCGCTTGCTGCGTCATCGATTTGGCTCTCTAACGTATTTCGTGATGCCCAAAAGAATGGACTCCGCGGTGTAGAGATTCCCGCTCGGGTCGATCGCGATGCCTTCACCCATTGCGCCTTCGGGCGCGCCCGTCGCGTGCGGCGGGATGAACATCGTGACTTGGCCGTCGCTCAATTTGCCGATGCGTATGCCGCGCGACCAGCCGGGATGGATCGCGTCAGTCGATTCGGAGTCCGTCGCGAAAAGTACGTCGCCAGGGCCGACGGCGAGCCCGCTCACGCGGCTGAAGTCGTCGAGCTCACGCACGAATTGTCCGCTCTTCGTCACAATCTGAACCCGATGATTGGAGCGGTCCGCGACGACGAGGTTGCCTTTCGAATCGAATGCGATCGCGTGCGGCGTTCGGAATTCGCCCGGGGCCGTCCCGGCCCGGCCGAATGTGCGCAAGAATTTACCGCTGGCATCGAAGACCGAGATTCGCCCGACGAGATTCGCTTCGGTGATGTCCGTGTGACTCTCGGCGACGTAGACGTCGCCGGTCGAGTCGGTGAGCACGGCAGTCGGTTCGGTTAGCGCCGTCGGCGGATCGCCTCTCACGCCCGGCGTTCCGAGTCGCATGAGAACCCGGCCTTCCGGGTTGAACTTCACCACCACGCTGCCTTTACCGCGAGCATCGGGATATTTCATGAGCTCGTCGGCCGTCGGCACGCGGGCATCCGTAACCCAGACGTTGCCGTCGCGATCGACGTGCAGGCCGTGCGGCCACACGAACATGCCGCCGCCGAAGCCGCCGATCTCGTGCCCCTTTTCGTCGAAGTGATGGATCGGATGGCTCCTCGTGCCGAGGCAGCCGGGACTGATCGGCGCCGTGCACCGGTCAACGGCCCAGACCGTCCTGCCGTCGCGATCGATCGCCACGTTGTTGGTGCCGCCCCATGGCCGCTGCTCGATCGTGAGCTCCGCCCAGTTGCGAACGATTCGATACGGAGACGGCTCGGGTGCGCCGTTCACGGGCCGCACCTTGTCGGTGCTGGGCGTGCCGCCACGCTGTAGGCCCTGGCCGAGCACCGCGAACGAAGAGGCGACCGCGAGAACGAGCGCCGCTAAACGGAGCACGCTTCTCGCGCGCGCTACCTCAACGCGCGGCATAGGTTTTCGCATAGCCCGTGCGGCCGTTCACGAGGGTGAACGTGCCGTCCGGGCGAACCTCGGCTTTGAGCCAATGCCCTTCGCAGTCGGCGGAGTCCGTTAGGTTCGCGATACGAGCTTCGTCCGTATTGCGCGCGCCTTCGAACAGCGAGCGATGCACTTGCCAGATGTCTTGGAGGCCCGGGATATCGAGCATGCGCTGATAGTGGTCGGTCAGCGTCACCTTTTCGGCGCCGGTCGGACCGCCCAGGCCTTTCCGTGGCCCGTTGTTCGCGATAGCAACTTGAGGCTTGATCGTCGCGAGCAGTCCGGGTGATCCGGCGCCGTCGAGCGCGCCGTGCCGACCTGTCTGCCAAATCGTGACAGGTCCAATCAGGTTGGTGGGGCAGACGAGCTCGATTTCCTTTTCCCAATCGAGATCCGCGAGATCGAGGAAACGAAAGCGTCCATACGTGAAGAGCGCCGACACCATGAGCTGGTTCTCCGGAACGTCCGGCGTGTGGTGCTCGAACGTCGAGCAGAGCGCGTTCGGTCCGCCGCCCTTTAGCGGCTTGGCGATGAGCTTGCCGTCCGACGCGACGACGGCCACGTCGACGCCTCTGAGCGGAATCTTGTCGCCGGCCTTCAAGATCGTTCGCTTGTCGTTGCAGACGCTCAGATAGGCGTCACGCCAGCGCTGATTCGGCGGCTCGATGAAATCACCGCGGTCGTAACAGTGGCCGAACGGCATGAGCTTCGCCAACGCGACCATGCCGCCGGCGTGATCCGCGTGGAAGTGGCTCAGGACGAAATGATCGATCCTGGTTACACCGGCAGCTCGCGCGGCCTCGAAGATTCGACGCGCGTCCCGATCGTCGTTTTCCCACCCCGCGTCGTAGAGCAGCGACTCGCCCGAAGGCGAGATCACCAGCGTCGCGGCGCCGCCTTCCACGTCGACCCAGTAGATGTCGAACGTTCGCTCTTCGGCCGACGCGCCGTTCGTAAGCAGAGCCGCCAACGCGACTGCGCCGAGGGCGTTCAGCGTCTTCATCGCCGCGCGGCCTCGACGAGCGGTGGCGCGATGTCACACGCGCGCGGGTTCCAGTGCGAGCGGTTCGCCTCTTTCTTGAATTGCGTGCTCATGATCAAGTCGGTGGTCAGATAATCGGGATCGACGACGACCGTCGTGACGACGAGCCACGCGCCGACGTCCGGCGACGCGAACGTATTGAAGTACTCCTTGACCGTCGCGTTCTCGCCATACGGCACGCCGTTTGGTCGCAGATACCCTGCCGTCATGTTCCTCGTGACAACTTGGAGCGAGCCTCCCGTTGTGGGCGTGTTCGCTGCGAACACGCCACGCGACTGCGTCTGCCGAAACCACTTCGCCGTGGAATCGCCTTGGAGCGAACGTTCGTGCGCCGTTTGCGGAGCAAAGTGCAGCATACGCGTTTGGTTACCCGCGTCGAATTGCAAACGCAACGTATCGGCGTCCTGCCAATCGATGCGCAAGCGCGTCGGCTGGCGGATGAGGCCCGGCGGCCCATACGCCCTGCAGAAACTGCCCTCGGCTCGATCTTTCGCGAAGTCCCAAGACTTCGTCGCTGCAATTCCTTTCGGGTTCAGAGGAATGCTCGCGGAATCCCCGACGGGCGGCGTCACCATCCGCCAGCGCCAGTCTTCGGTGATCACGGCCACCCATTGACCCGTGAGATCGATCGGTGCGCGCTCGCGCGCGGCGCGGAGGTCCGGCGGAGCAGGGGCCGGTTGCGCCCCGACAGAGCGCGCGAGGGCGAGGCCGAAGCCGGCCGCAGCGAACGCGACCGTGAACAATCCCGTGCGCTCGAGCGCGCTCATTGCTTCGTTCCCTTCAAGTCTCGATAAATCGCCGCGACGAAGTCGGTCGGCGTCGGACCCCCGAGGCCTGCGTAGATTCCATCGTAGTCGCTCGACGGCCGCGCGCTCTGCACCTGCTCGAGCGTTTTGCCGGCCTTGATCAGGGCCGCGACTCTGTCGCGAACGATGGTGACCATATCGCGATAGTTCGCGACCTCCGTCTCGTCGCTGATCCGGCCGTGCCCTGGGATGATCGCCGTGCCGCCCGTCTGGTTCTCGCCCGGAATCGCGATCTCGAGAATTCGATTCAAGCCGTCGAGGATTCCGGCGACGCTGCCGCCGTGCTCGGGGTCGAATCGCGGATAGCCAGTCGTCGAGAAGATATCGCCCGTGCTGATCACGTCGGAGCGCCGGAAGAACGCCATCGTGTCGCCGTCCGTGTGCGCGGCCGGAATGTGCACGAGCTCGATGGCTTCGTCGTTCACGAAGAGCGCCCAGTCGTTCGTGAAATACGTGTCGCTGGGCCAGGCGCCGGCCGGCGTCGGCGCCTTCGTGCCGCTCGGAGCGCTCATGCGCTGGAGCACGTTGACGTGCGCGATGATCGACGCGTTCTTGTTCGCGCCGCGAGGATCGAAAGTATCGAGCAGCCGCACGTACGTGCCGGCGCTCGACACTCGCTCGTTGCCGCCGGTGTGATCGGCATCCGCGCTCGTCACGACGATGTGGCGGATCGGCTTCGAGCTCAACTTGCGGATGGCTGCGATGAGCCGGTCAGCTACGGCAGCCGTCTTGGTATCGACGACGACGACGGCCTCGGGACCTATCTGAACAGTCGTGTTGCCGCCCGCTCCGGCGATCATGTAGACGTTGCCCTGAACGGGCAGCACCTCGAGCTCGTCCTCCGCGGCCATGCTCGTCGCCGCCGCGAGTGCCGCGTTGAGCGCGAGCACGAGTGACACACGCGCGCGTATCACCGCAAAGCCTCGATGTCGCGGCGCAGCTCGGGCAGATAGTCCGGATACATCGTCGCGGCGCCGCCGCGCGCCGCGGACTGCGGCAGGCCATGGCGTGTCGCGTATTCGGTGAGAAATGTGTTCGTGCCCGGCAGGTGGTGCGGCACCGCGCCGCGTGGCCGCTCGATCTCGACCGCCGGAATGCACGAGAACGGGCTCAGCTGCACGCCGGGGTCGAGCACCCAGTCCGATGTACGGACGAAGGGCTCCGTGAGATACACCGGATCGATCACGATCGTGACGAGCGTCAAGTAATCCTCATTGCGGATCCAATACTCGACGATCGTCGCGCGATCACTACGCGGCAACCCGTTGCGTCGAACCCAGGCTTCCTTGAGATGAGTCGTGGTCACTTTAAGCATGTCGCCGTCCCACTCGCCCGTCGAGAAACCTTGCCAGCTGTGTTGGGCGTACTGCGACGGGTGAGGGCGGCCATCCATGTAGATGGCGCGGTGAGTGAGGCTCCACATGACCGTGATGTCCCACGACACCACGTCTTGGGAGATCGGGTCGACGGTGTTGCCGATGCGCAGGTTTGCGGGCCCGCGCGGGGCGTAATCGGCCGGATGAGGCTCGCATTGTCGTTCGGGAATCGTCCACTTCGCCGCATCCCATGAGTCGGCGCGCAGGCGTGCGGCGTCGTTCACCGGCAGGCCCGCGTAGTCGCCGATCTCTGGACCGGCGCCGCGCTCGGGCAACTCTTCGTGGAAACGCTGGCTCCACATCCCCGACAAGTCCTTCTGTGCCCAAGCCGCATTGCCGCCGCAGATCGCGGGCAAGACGAGCGCGAGTGCGATCGACCGAGCAGCTCTCGACATCGTCACTTCGCCAACGGGTCGGGGCGCAGTTGGAACTTCACGACGGAGCTGCGCGTGCCCTTGCCGCCCTCGGTGTGCCACACAGCGTTCGGGCCGTAGTCGGCATACAAGCCGCGGCCTTTCCACCCGCCGTTCGGATCGTCGATGCGGCCGTCCATGCCGCGCGAGTAGAAGCCGAGCGGGTAGGGCACCCGCAGCCTGACGAAACGGCCGTCTGGCAGCAGCGCGAGCAGCGAGTCGGAGTTCGTGCCGTTCGCGAGCGGCACGTTCGGCCCGAGCCCGAGTGTGTTGTAGCGGTCGACGAAGTTGTAGTAATGCATGTCGACCGCGATCGCGTCCGTTGCGCCCTTGAAGCTCGGGCCGGGCGCCCGATACAACGTCCACCCTTCGGGGCAGTGCTGGCCGTTCGTCGCCTCAGGCCCCGACATGATGTGGCACTTGCGCCGATCGAAGCTCGCGAGATGCCCGCTGCCCGCGAGCGCGGTCCAGATCACGCCGTTGTTGTCGACGTCGATTCCGCGCGGCGTATAGCCGTTGACGTTGACGGCCGGATTGTTGAACGGCGGCTCGTAGACCTCCGAGACGCACGTCTTCGGGTCGATGCGCACGATCCGGCCCGGCATCGGGCCCGGCACGGCTCCCCAGATGCTGCCGTCGGTCGGATGCGCGATCACGCTGTAGAAGATCGCCTTCGGCACCTGCAGCCCCGCGAGCATGCCACCCGAAGACGGCAGATCCTCGAACGCGTACTTGTCGATGCCGGGATCGATCCTGCCGTCGCCGTTGATGTCGAAGTAAGGCATGCACCAGCCCTGTGCCTTGCCCGCGTCGCCGCTCTCCTCGAGCACGCGCGTGTTCACCCAGCCGAGCGCGCCGCTGAATACCCCGTTGCCGTAGAGCGTCTCGTCGGCATCGTTCGCGAACTGAACGTGGTGAGTGTCGAAGCAGATGTCGACTTGATGGAATTGCTTCGTGCGCGGATCGTAGTACTGAATCTGCCGAAAGCTCGTCTCGCGCGGTGCCAGCCTCGCGGACGGATGATTCTTGCAAAACGCCGGTTGATCCTCGGGACGGCGGAAGCGCGACGACATCCAAATGCGTCCTTTGCGGTCCATCGCGGCATGGTTCGTTATCGCGGGATCGAACCAATACGGTTTATCGCCCCAGTAAGGCGAAGGTTGCGGCATGGCCTGTGGCTTGCCGGGCGGCACGCGCGGGTCGAGCACCGGGATCCGGACCTCGGTGGCCGTGTTGGTTTTCGGGTCGAGTGTGAGGAATCCGTCGTTTCCCCAATCGACGCCGTAGATCGGACCGTTCGCGTTAGCCGTCGGATTGCGCTTGTCGGTCGAGAGCTCGTCGTGGGCGAATGTCGCGGGCCCGCCCCATTCCCAGAGGGTTAGTACCAAATTGCGCTCGATGCCTTCCGGGCGCGGCGGCGTCGGAGGGACTTCGCCGGCCGCGATCCGATCCGTCCAATCCGCGAACATCGTGAGCGCCGCCTTGCGGCCGAGCTGGCCGAATGCCGCGATCATGGACGTGCCGTCCTGACCGACCTGGGTGCGGTGATCCCATGCATCGTAGGACGACTCGAATTTTCCGAGCGTGGCCGGAAACGTGCGCGTCGCGAGGTTGCCGAGTTGATGGCAAACGTTGCAGCCGGTCTTGATCTGATCGATCCAGTAGTGCTGACTCGCCATGCGCGGCTCGATGCCGTTGCCGCTCGCACCCGTGCCGGGAAACTGATTCGCGTCCGGGATCCGAATCAGCGAGTACCAGTAGTTCGCGGGATAGACTTGGGCCGCGGCGCGGGCATCGGGTGCGACCATGGCTTGCAGCGAGATGCGGCTGCCGGGGGTCGCGCGCGTCCGCGGTGAATCCACGAGGCCGTAGCCGCGGACCCAGAGAACGTAAGTCGCGCGGGGCAGGTCTGGGAGCAGATACCGTCCCTCGTCGTCGGTCACGACGATCTTGCGGAATTTGGTCGGTAGCTCGTCCGTTTCCGCGATCACCCAGACCCCCGCCTCGGGACCGCGTTCGCTCGCGACCGCGCCCGCGATGTCATCCGAGTCGATCGGTATCTCAGCGAGCCGCGGGGCCTGTGCGATTGCGGATGCGGCGTGCCCGAGCAGCCAAGCCGCGGCTGTAATCGCGCCGAAGCGTCCGACGAGCTGTGCCATTTTTCCCCCAAGCCCACCCGCGCAGCAGCCCGAAGTGTCGCGTGCCGGCAAGTGCGGGTACCGAATTCCGCCGGAAAAGCGCGGAAAAACGCCGAAGGGCGCTGCCAGTCGCAAATTGCCCGGTCTCGGGTCGTGGACTAGACTGGTTTGGCGTTCCAACGACCGAATTTCCCGCTGGGAAGCGCTCGAAAAACGACCAAAGTGGACGCGCCTCCGTCGAACAACGCTTGTGCAGCCGGCGCCTATGCGTTCGGCAATTTTCGGCTCGATGTCGCTGCCCGCGTCCTGTGGCGCAACGGCTTCGGCGCCGTGCCGCTGCCGTCGCGGGCGTTCGATTCCCTCGTGTATCTCGTGGAGCACCGCGATCGGCTCGTGAGCAAGAACGAGCTCATCGACGCCGTATGGTCCGATGTGGTCGTGACGGACGACAGTCTCATCCACGCGATCTCGGTCTTGAGGCGGGCGCTCGGCGACGACCCCAATGAACCGCTCTATGTGCGGACTGTCCCGCGCCGTGGCTATCGATTCATAGCGCCCGTCGGCGAATCCACGCACGCCGCGCCGGCCCCCGACCCGACAGGCGGTACGGCGCTGAATTCCGCCGCCGCCAGACGCCCGCGGAGTCGCCATGAGGGGTCGGTCATCTTCACCCGCGGTCGCGCAGTCGTCGGGATCGCGGCGATCATAGCCATCGTGGGCGCCGCGCTGGCCGTCACGCCGCGCACACACCGCGTGCGCGCCGGCGCCGAGGCTGCCGCCACGGCGACTCATCGCGCCGTGCGGTTGTTCCAGCCGCCGCCCGACGGCGCAGTCATTGTCTCGGGCGGTGTGCTGTCGCCCGACGGCGATTCGCTGACATTCGTCGCGCGCGACAATTCGAGCGGGGAGACGGCTCTCTGGCTGCGCGCATTGCACTCCTCGGAGCTCAGGCGTCTCGAGCGCACGGAAGGCGCTTCCAAGCCGTTCTGGTCGCCCGATTCGGGCCGCCTCGGATTCGTCAGGAATGGAGAGCTCACGACTGTGCAGCTTCGCGATGGTGCGTTGCGTACCGTCGCTGCCGTCGGCATGAGCTTCGCGGGCGCCACCTGGGCGCCGGACGGCACGATCCTCTTTGCCGATTGGGCCAAGGGGCTGTACTCAGTCCGCGTTTCAGGCTCCGAGCCCACGCTCGTCGCCGCGCTCGACCAAGCCGCGCGGGACATCGCGCTCTCCTGGCCGCAGTTCTTGCCGGATGGCCGGCATTTCCTCTACCAAGTCGTGAGCCTCGATCCCTCGCGCACGGGAGCGTACGTTGGCGATCTCGACACGCACCACAGCGCGCGCATTCTCGACACGGAGTCGCCGGCGATGTTTGCCCCGCCGCGTCATCTGCTGCACGTGCAGCACGACATGCTGGTCGCCGAGGAGCTCGACTCGAGAACATGGCGGCTTACTGGGCGCGCGACCGTGCTCGCGCGAGGCGTGTCGCCGCCGTCGCTAGCGGACGGCAACGTCGTTTCGGCCGCCGCCGATCTCATTGCTTACCGCGGCGGAGTGCGTCAGCAGCAGTTTGCGTGGGTCGATCGAGCCGGCGAGGTGCTCGCGACGTTGCCGATGCCCGCCGTCATGTTCAATCCGCGCGTGTCGCCGGACGGCTCGCATCTGCTCGCCACGGGCTCGGTGACGACGAACCCCGGGCTCTGGTTGGCGAGCCTCTCGCGCTCGGAATACGAGCGCATCGAGACCGATGCGATCGCGCCGCTCTGGTCGCCCGATGGTGCTCGAATCGCTTTCACGGCCCGGGGCGGGCTCGACCTGTTGATTCGCTCGTCATCCGGCGCGGGGCCGCGGCGTCTGATCAGCGGCGGCGTCGTGAAGATCCTGAACGACTGGTCTCCGAGCGGAGATCACATCGTTTACTCGCAGCGCGACGATCTGACACAGCTCGATCTCTGGGGGATCGGCGTCGAGGACGGTGTCACGTTCCCAATTTTGAGGACTCTGTACAACGAGCTCCAGGCGCGAATCTCGCCGGACGGCCGCTGGCTGGCGTACGCGGCAGACGACAGCGGCGCGCTCGAGGTCTACGTGCAGCGCTATCCGGAGCTCGGCGAACGATACAAAGTGTCGATCGGCGGCGGCGGGCAGCCGCAATGGCGCAGAGATCAGAGCGAGCTCTATTACATCGCGCCGGATCGCGCACTCGTGGCGGTGTCGTTTACCGAGCACAAAGAGCATCCGTTCGCGCCGCCGCGCCGCCTTTTCTGGGCGCGGATCGCGGGAGGCCCCGACGACGCGCGTGACTATTACGCGGCGGCGCCGGACGGCGGCCGCTTTTTGCTCGATAGGGCGTTCGACGGCGGCGACAACAGCTCGATCACCGTGGTCGTGAATTGGCCGGCGGAGACGGAAGCGTCCGCGCCGCGGACTCCGCAGTACGTCGAATGACGCCTTGAATCATGGCGACCACTGACCCGTCGGCGTCGGCAGCGGGCCCTGGCCATGCGACGTTGCCCCGGTGACGCTGTCGCAGTGCTTGCCTGGCGCGGGAGGGGTTTGTGGGGGGCACTTGAACAAGCCGTATTCGCCGCGGCCGCCACCGGGTAGCCCGTTGCGCAACGGATGCAAGCCAATGCTGAAGATCGTTCCCGGCGGAAAGTTGTCCACGGTCACGCCCTCTTTGGCCACTTGACCGGCGCCACGTAGCTCGACCGACCAGGTGACGGGATCGCCCGATGCGTCGCGAACGACGGCATCCCGTGCTTCGTTCAGCGGCGCAAAGAAGATGCTCAAATGACTCGCGTCGGGGCTCACGCGCGTGATCACGCCGGTGAACACGTAAGTCTTGTTGCCGTCGTACATCGCGAACGAATGGTGCGCGTTCGCGGGTTTCGTCCACGCGGCCGCAACGGCCGCGAGGAGCGTCGCGCAAGCCGCTAGCGAAGCGAGCCGTTGCTGCATGTGAGTCTCCGTCATTTGAATCCGAACAACGGCTTGGGCTGCGGATGCTCCATGCCTTGCTCGAAGTATTGTTCCCAGATCTTCGCCCAAGGCCGGTTGTAGACGTCCGGAACCGTGTACTGGATCGTCGTTCCCGGAGGAATCGGCGTCGCTTTGCCGTCGACCGGGTAGTTGTACTGCACGCATTCGATATACAAGTACGGGTCGCCTTCGTTGAGGTTCCCGGCTTTCGTCCAGCCGTGAACGATCCGCACGGGCTCCACGAGCGCGTCGGGATCGTACAGAACCACTTCGTGCTCGATGCCGTTTACCTCGCCGCGCGCATTCTTGCGCGGCGTGTAGATCTCGATCGATTGCATTTTGCTGCTGAACTCGAAAGCGCCGTGCGCCATCCAGCCCTGGACGTTCGACGTCCACGTGACGAGCGCCTCGCCGTCCCAGAACCCAATCGTCTCACCGTACCAGCGCCGCACGTCTGCCGAGAGGTATGGAACGCTTCCGTCTTCTTTGAACTTGCGGCCGACGAGCACGTGCGTGATGAAGTTTCCTGCCGTCACGTTGAGAACCTGAAAGAGTTCCGGCGTCATCATCACGGAGGGTGTAAAGCCCGAGTACTGGGCAATGCGCCGCATGAAGCCTTCGGGTTGGCAATAAGAGGCAGGCCACTGCGGAGCGTTGCTGACCGCGTAGTGGTACATCTGCTGGACGAAGCGCGTTTGATATTCGGGCGTGAGCAGCGTGAGGTAGGTCGGAATCTGCAACACAGCACCGTGATACCAAGTCGCCGTCTTGGTTGCGTCGCGACGGTAGTTGCCGTTCCAATTCGGCAACGTCGCTTGCGTATAAGCCGTGGGGCCGCCGCGAGCCGTAGCGTCCGCGAGCATCGCTTCGTAGTGCGTCTTCGCCGTTCTAAATGGGTAAGGGCTCACGATCTGTGCGCGCGGGTAGTCGCGGTCGCAATAGCCCCACGCGGCGGAAGCGGGCGGGTGATCGCCGATGGTCGGCGTCTCGACGGCGCCCCACTGTGCTTCCAATCCAAGCGGCGAATTACAACGGAAGTAGCGAGGATCGCTCCAGAGCGCGCGATCCTTGTAGAAGTCTTTCGTCGTAAAGATGTCGTGCGGCAGCGGCTCGATGCCGCGCGGCGTAGCGCCATTCGTCGCGGCTACAATCGGCACGATGCCTTTGGGCACGCCTGGTCCGACGAATGTACCTTTACCGTCGGGCCCCACCATTAGATCGGTGTGCAGGGGCGGCGGAGCGCCGCGCCCGACGGGGGTCTGCGCCAAGGTCGCGCCGAAGGGCACCGCAAGACAGATCGCGACGCACCCGATCGTTCGTAACCAGCGTTGCGACGTGGCGCTCATCGTCCTGTATCCCCCGTGAACCGAGACATTCGTCGCCGCCGCGAGTGCGACTGCTCGCGACTACTAATCCAATCGAACGTAGCAGCGCAGAGTGGGGAAGTCCTGCTCCGTCCCCGAAAATGACGGAAAAAGACCGAATCGCCCGGCGGCCGCGTTGACGATTGGCGCGGCCGCGCAATACCGTCCTGGAAAGAAAAGACAAGCCCAGATTGCCGCGCACCGCGGCGCGAGGGCGAAGGGGGAGCGATGGGAACGCGTCTTTGGGATCGACGCAGCGTATTGACCGCGCTCGGCGCCGTCGCTGCGAGCACGTGGGCGCCGGTTTCGGCCGATGCGCTCGGTCTCGCGGACGACAAGATCAAGGTCATCCGATACTTCAAAAACTCCGGGGACTCCGAAGGGCGGCGCGGCCAGCCCATGGTGAATCAGTCTTCCAACGTCGTGCTGATCGAGACGGAACGCGGGCTAACCGGCATCGGGGAGGGCGGGGAGCCGACGACGATGGACGAGTGCGCCAGCATGCTGATCGGCCAAGACCCCTTCCGCGTCGATCAGCATTGGCAGCGGATGATGCGCGGCTACTTCTACCCCGCGGGTCGGGAGAAGCTTCACTCGCTGGGTGCGCTCGACATGGCGCTCTGGGATCTCAAGGCCAAGGCGCTCGACGTGCCTCTGTGGCAACTCTTGGGCGGCAAGTCGCGCAACTACATCGAATGCTACGCGACCGCATTCCCGAGGCCGGCGAAGGGCACGTTGGAAGACGCGGCCCGCGCCTGCGTCGACGCGGGTTTCCGCGCCTATCGGCATGCTACCGACGATCCGGGCGAGCGCGAAGTGGATCGTTTCAAGCTCGTACGCAAGATGCATGCGGACTGTGTGCTGCTGCACAAGGGAGCCGGCGACGGCGGTTGGGCGATCGACTTCCACACGGAGCTCGACCCGCCCGACGCGATCAACCTCGCCACGCTGCTCGAGCCGCTGCATCCATACTTCTGCGAAGATCTGATTCGCAGCGAGGGGGTGGATTCGTACGCGACGATCCGCGAGCGTACGCGCGTTCCGATCGCGGTCGGCGAGCAGTTCGGCTACAAGTGGGACATCAACACGCTGATCGAGCGCCAACTCATCGATTACACCCGCGTGACGCTGCCCAATGTCGGCGGCATCAGCGAGCTCATGAAGATCATCGCGCTCGCCGAAACGCATTACGTGGGCATGATCCCCCACTTCACGGGGCCGATCTCGGAAGCCGCCCTCGTGCATTGCTTGACGGCGACCTCGGTCACGGCATTGATGGAGATGCTCGGCAACGGCAGCCGCACATGGCCGTATCTGCCGAAGGCCTATGATTTCAAGCAGGGGAAACTGTGGCCCAACGACCGGCCGGGTCTCGGCGTCGAAGTCGACGTGGCCAAACTGACGTTGCTCGGAGAATACGCCGCGTACCGCGCCGGCATGCTGTTGAACCGCCGCCCGGACGGCTCCTTCACGAATTGGTAGCGCGCTGCCTAGTGATGACGATCGTCATGAAGGCAAAACGGCTGGCGATGCCGATCGCAACGCTCGTCGCCGCGCAAGCGCTGCTCGGGTGGAGCTGGGCGGCCGAGCACGCGAGTGCCGGCCGCGGTTGGCCCGTCGCCGTCAAGGAGTTCGCGTACGTGGGAGGCGGACTGGAAGGCGAGGGCCAGCAGGCCGCGTGGGACGGCAAGGTGCCCGCGGGCGTCGCGCCGCTCGACCGCGATTTGTTCACCACGACCGACTTCTACAAAGACGTCGCGCTTTGGTCCGATCCTCGCTATTTCCGCTGCAACAGTCCGTCCACCTTGCAGGCGATGTGGGGCGCGGACCTCACCACGGCACGCATCATGATCGGCACCGCACCGCCCGCGAGCGCCTCATGGGGTCATTGCGAGATCGACTATCCCCGCGAATCCATCGTCTCTCCATATCCGTTCAAGAGCGCTCAGGAGCATTACGAGGCGTTGCTCGCGGAAACCGCCAGGAAAGGGGGGCCGACGGTCTACACGCACGAGCGTCCGCCGCCCAACTGGAACGGGCGCTACAGCCGCGCGATCTCGCTGCAATTCATGGCGAAGCGGCGGGGAGAGGCGTACACGCCGCCCGCATACCTGGCCGAGCCGCCGCAATGGTTCTTCACCTCCATCAACCAAACATCCACGATCCTCTCGCTTCTTACTCCCGAGTACCGAAAACGGACCGTGCAGATGCACTATCACCAGTCGGTGAACAACGCTCCGCTGTGGCCGGCGCAATTTTGTTGGCCCGACGGATTCATGCGGTTGTTCTCGCGCCAGGCGCACCTCGCGATGGACTTCGTCACGACGCCCGAGCGGCTGCAGCTCATGGCGAGCAGCGCCGAGAATTTCATTCGCCACTTCAACGTAGGACGCACGTTCAACATGAGCGGTGCGGTGCCGCGCCTAGGGCAAGACGTGCCTCGTTGGTTCGGCGAAAGCATCGCGTTTTGGGATGGCGACACCTTGATCGCTTGGACGTCCAACGTGATTCCGTGGATCACGCACGGCGTGTTCGAGTTTTCCGGCAAGATGCAGACGATCGAAGTCTTCTCGCCGCGCCGAGCTCCGGACGGTCGACTAGCGGGAATCGAGCACGAGATCGTGTTCTACGACCCTGAGGCGTTCGTGCAGCCGCTGCGGCTCATCCAGGTCCACATCAAGACCGGCGAGCTTGCCGAAGTCGACCCCTTCATCTATGCGCGCTGCATTCAGACTATCTTCCCCGTCGACGGCCGCCCGCAGCCTCTGAGCCCCGGTGTGACGATCGACTACACCGTGCCGGACATCTACGGGCGGCCCTGGGCGCAGATATGGGAGCGCTACTTCGAGCAAGGCATGGAGCGGCCGGCAGGCGACTCGATCTTCGACTTTTCGCGATGAGGATGTAGCTGGCATGAAGGCATCGGCGTGTGCGTTGTTCCTGTCCATGTGTGCGGCGGCGCTCGCCGTTGCGCAACAGAGCTCGCGGCCGTTGCCGCCCGACATCGACTCGCAATCGAAGTCGCGCTTGCCGCTCATTCTCAAGGATTCGCTGGACGAAGAAGGCCGGCGCATCTTCGAAGCGATCAACGGCAAGAACGGCGATATGCCCCGCCTTGGTCCACCCGCGAGCTCGATGTATAGCCTTGCGGCCGCCGAGCCGTACGACCGGCTGAATCAGGTGCTGCGTAGCGCGAACGTCATCGGGCCGCAGTTCTTCGAGATCAGCACGCTCGTGCCTGCGCGCGAGTTCAACCAGCAATACGAGTGGACAGCGCACGAGCTCGGCGCTCGGCGGGCCGGCGTCGCGCAAGAAGTCATCGACGTGATCAAGCTCGACCGCCCGACATCCGGCTTGCCCGAGAGGGAAGCAACCGCGATCGAGTTCGGTCGCGCCATGCTGCGCGGGAACCGCCAGATCTCACCCGAGCTCTTCGCCAAGATGGTGTCGTTGTTCGGTCAGCGCGGCACGATCGAAATCACGATGGTGATGGGCGACTATGCGATGACCGCGATGTTGCTCAACGCCGTCAATCAGCAGCTGCCGCCGGACCGGGATTCCTTGCTCCCAATACGATAGAAAAGCGATTAGCGAAAGAGCAAGGACGCGAAGTGATAGAGATCGTTCTTCCACACCGGAAACGTGTGAGCCCCCGCATCGATGTACCACTTGTGCGGGATGTCGTGCGCGGCTAAATACTCGTGAACGCCGGCACTGATGTTGAAGAGCCCGTCCTCGTTACCGCACGATACCCAGAGCAGCTCGAGCCGGCGCGCAGCCGCCGGGTCCGCCACGAGCTCCGCCGGCGCTTTGGTGTTCGGCGCAGACGAGAAGCCCCCGACCCATGCGAAGGTGTCGACGTTGTGGAGCCCGAAATTCAACGACTGACCGCCGCCCATCGATAAGCCGGCGAGCGCACGGTGGGCGCGATCGGCCGTGACGGAATAGTGCGCCTCGATGAACGGCACTAAGTCGCCGATGAGCTCGCGCTCGAACGCGGCGTAGGCCTCGAATTCCACGGCCATAGCTGAGGGATCCAGACCGCCGGGTCCGCGTGCACCGCCCGCGGGTGCGCTTGCAGGCGGACCGGCGGCCGGTGCGCCGGGGGCCGCGGCTCCGGGCCCGCGACCGCCGGCGAAGAGTGTCGAAGGCTTGTTCGACGCGCGCCCGTTCGGCATCACGACGATCATGGGCACGGCTTTGCCGTCGGCGATGAGATTGTCGAGGATCGCGCCCGCAGCGCCCGGGCCGGGCCAATGCGTCTCGTTGCCACCGATGCCGTGCAAGAGATAGAGCACCGGGTATTTCTTGTCCCGCGAATACCCGGGTGGGAAGTACACGGAAGCCGGCCGCTTGCCGCCGGTGACCTTCGAATCGAACTCGATGTGCTCGACGAGCCCCGCGGGCACTCCTTCGCGCCGAGCGTCGAAGCCGGCGGGCGCAGCCGCGAGCGTTGCGTCCGGGCGAGGGTCCGGCGGGCTACCGAAGCGCGGCTGCGCGAGAGCCGCGCCCGCCAGCATGCCGACGCCGATGATCAGCGCGATTCTTGATGTGGCTCGAAAACCGAGGCTCGACATATGTGTCCCCTTTGTCTTTTTGTCGGCAGCCGTGCCGCCCGGGATGACGGTCGCGCGTCTCATGGTTGCGGCAAACTGTACCGGCGGAGCGGCTGCGAGTCGCGGTGCCGTTACGAAAAGGCCGGAAAAAGGCCGAATCTATCGCGACGTCGAGTGCGACGCACACAGTCAGCGATCCTACAGCACGTCCGGAA
>Ga0070671_100001852_pt1 | contig 16123 bp, 12 predicted proteins | sample KBSS73metaG_FD_65341 | JGI IMG/M metagenome (GOLD analysis project Ga0070671, IMG submission 65341) | Switchgrass rhizosphere microbial communities from Kellogg Biological Station, Michigan, USA - KBS S7-3 metaG | ecosystem: Host-associated > Plants > Roots > Rhizosphere > Soil ...
GACCGGGTGACCGCCTGGTGCGGCGTGGTTGCCGCCGGCCTCCTCGTTCAGGGTGGAGTGCCCCGCGTTGCTCGCGGCGAGGCCGGCTTGTCGCGTGCGCTCGCATCCGCGCAGTTCGACGACGGCGGCCTGATCAGCCGCTCGCCCTTTGAGCAGGTGCAGCTCGTCGACCGGCTCGGACTGTTGCGGGCCTGTTACCTGGCCGCGAAACAAACCATTCCCGACGGGATTGAGGCCGCTGCACAGGCCTCGCTTTCGGCCTTGCACGGGATCACGATGGGGGACGGAGCACTATCGAGCTGGCAGGGCTGCTCGCCGGGAGAGACGTCGCGCCTCACGGCTTTGATCGATGGCTGCGGACTGCGCGCGCGTCCGCTGCGTCAGGCGCGCGGTTGGGGATATCAGCGGATGTCGGCCCTTGGGACGATTCTTGTGCTCGATGCCGCCCCACCGCCTCCCCAGAAGATCGCGGATCGCGGATCGGCCTCGACCCTTGCGCTGGAACTGTCCGACGGCGCGCAGCGGCTGGTCGTCAATTGCGGCGGTCCGGGACCGGTGCCGACGGACCTGCCGGAGGAGCTCTTGCAAGGGCTTCGAACGACGGCAGCTCACAGCACCCTCGTCCTCGCCGACACCAACAGCACAAACATTTTGAACGACGGCTCCCTGGGCAAGGGCGTCGAAGACGTCGCCATCGACCGGAGCGACGACAATGACGCCAGCCGCCTGGAAGCAAGCCATGACGGCTACGTCCGCGCTTTCGGGCTGACCCACAAGCGCAGCCTGATGCTTGGCAACGACGGCAAGGAATTGCGCGGCGCCGACCAGCTAATCTCCAAGGGGCGAAGGAAAATCCGCGAAGCCGCGCCGTACACCGTCCGTTTTCATCTCGCGCCCGGCGTCGAGACGACCATCACTGCGGACGGCATGGGGGCGATCCTGCGGTCCAAGGGCGCCCCGCCATGGAACTTCCGCTGCCGCGGCGGCAATCTCGCGACCGAGGAAAGCCTGTGGGTCGACGGACGCGGCCGCCCACAACGAACGACGCAGCTTGTCATTGTCGGCGAAGTATCGGCATTGGGCGGCGAAATCGGCTGGACGTTTCGTCGCGCCAGCTAATCAGAAGGAACATCGATGACCGACCTCGTCCCCGTTCGCCGGGCGCTGATTTCGCTTTCCGACAAGGCCGGTCTCGACGAACTTGCGGCGGGTCTCGCGCGGCACCGTGTAGAAATCGTGTCGACGGGCGGGACGGCCGCGAAACTTCGCGAAATTGGCGCAGAAGTGCGCGACATTAGTGACCTTACGGGCTTTCCGGAGATGATGGACGGGCGTGTGAAGACGCTCCACCCAAAGGTTCATGGCGGCCTCCTCGGCGTCCGCGATAACCCCGAGCATGCGGCGGCGATGGCGGAGCATGACATCCAGCCGATCGACCTCGTCGTGGTGAACCTTTACCCCTTCCTGAGCACGGTCATGAGCGGCGCCGACCGCGATACGATCATCGAGAATATCGATATCGGCGGCCCTTCCATGGTCCGGTCATCTGCCAAGAATCATGCCCATGTCGTCATCGTCACCGATCCCACCGATTATGAGGCGCTGTTGACCGAGCTCGACGAGCACGGCGGAAGCACGACGCTGGCGCTTCGAAAGAGGCTCGCGGCCAAGGCGTATGCTCTCACCGCTGAATATGATTCTACTATCGCTCAATGGTTCGCCTTCGCCGACCAGGGCGAGCGCTGGCCGGAAAAGTGGACCTTGTCGTCGACGCGCAAGATGTCGCTGCGGTACGGCGAGAATCCGCACCAAGCGGCTGCCCTCTATCTTCCGGCCGGCCCGGCAGCGCACGGGGTCGCGCAGGCCCAGCAGGTTCAGGGCAGGGAGCTCAGCTACAATAATCTCAACGACGCCAATGCGGCGATTGAGCTCGTCTCCGAGTTTCGCGAGGATTCTCCGACGGTGGTCATCGTCAAGCACGCCAATCCCTGCGGTGTGGCGACGCGCGAGACGTTGCTGGACGCGTGGAAAGAGGCGCTCGCCTGCGACAGCGTCTCGGCGTTTGGCGGCATCGTCGCAACCAATCGCACCCTTGATGCAGCGATCGCCGAAGCGATCACAGAAATCTTCACGGAGGTCGTCGTTGCACCCGATGCGGACGAGGCGGCCAAGGCAGTCTTTGCGAAGAAGAAGAACCTGAGGCTGCTACTCACTGGCTCGCTCCCGGATCCCGCGCGCGGCGGCACGAGCCTCGCGCTGATCGCGGGCGGCCTGCTGGTGCAGGACCGCGACAATGGCAGGATCACGCGCGACCAACTTAACTGCGTTACAAAGCGTCAACCCACCGAGCAGGAAGTGCGCGACTGCCTGTTTGCCTGGACTGTCGCCAAGCATGTGAAATCGAATGCGATCGTCTACGCGAAGGACGGCGTCACCGCTGGCATCGGCGCGGGTCAGATGAACCGTCGCGATAGCTCACGTATTGCGGCGCTTCGCGCGCGGGAAGCAGCCGAAGCCAATGGCTGGGACGAGTCCCGGACGGTTGGCTCCGCGGTCGCTTCCGACGCCTTTTTCCCGTTCGCTGACGGATTGCTTGCGGCGGCCGAGGCCGGCGCGACGGCGGTCATCCAGCCGGGAGGCTCGATCCGCGATGAGGAAGTCATTGCGGCAGCAGACGAAGCCGGCCTCGCCATGCTTTTCACCGGAATGCGGCACTTCCGGCATTAAACGATGCTGTCGCGGACCTGGTCCCGGGCTTCCGCGGCTTCTTCTGCTTCGCGCAATCCCTGCACCTCGCTCTTTCGTAGTCGGAACAGCTCGCGATCCTCGGGGCCGAAGCCCTTGGTCCACAGCACGGCAAAAAAAACGGCCATGATGAGCGGAACGCCGATTATGAGCTGCAGGGTCTGCGGCAGGAAATAACGCACGGCAGCGCCTACCGCGATAGCCGCAGCCGCCGACCATGCAAGGTCCCAGCGCCAGCCGGAAACGGGCTCACCAAGCTTTCGGCAGAGCAAGCGCGACTTGGTGATGGAAGCGAAGGCGAGGGCGACGCAAAGCCCGATCGCAGGCCCGGTCGCCTGGAAGGTCTGCGGAAGCCCCTGGTTCTTCATAATCAGGATCAGGCCTACCGCGAGCCCAGCCTCCAGCGCGAGCATCGCAAGGCTGATGACCATGTTCCTGGTGCGCGCGACGTAGATCAGGGCCGCTTCGCTGACGACGGCGGCCGCAGCGATCACCTCTGCTGCGAGCAGGAAGCCGAGCATCGCCGTACCACCGGTGAAACCCGATCCGACCAGCGCCATGACGGCCCGGCCCGGAATGCCGAGGGCTAGTGCGATCCCCAGCTGCGCGGCGATGATCCAATAAGTGACCTGCCGTAGCTGCTTTGCAACGGACGAGCGGTCGCCGGCTGCGATTTTGCGGGCAATCGCGGGCCCAAGCACCGGCTCAAAGCTGGTCTTGAGCTTGGCGGGCAAGGTCGCGACCTGCTGTGCGACATAATAGATGCCAACGAAGGCCGCGGGCATGAACGCGCCAAGCACGGCGAGGTCGATGCGTCGGGAGGCCCATTCGACAGCGTCGGCGGCGGCCAGCGGAACGTTGCGTCCGGCCGTCTTCCAGGCGGTTGCGAGATCCGGTTTCCAGCCGTGCGGAATTCCGTAGCAGCGTACCAGCGGGATCAAAGCCGCGATCAGCGCGGCAACCATCGAGAAGACGTACGAAATAATCAGGCCGTCATTGAGCGAGATGTAGGACCAGACGAAAGCGACGATGCTGATCGTCCAGGGCTCGACGATCGAACGCGCGCGAACGGTCGACGCGACGTCATGGTGATAGGCGAGCGCCGCAAGCGCGATGTCCGTCCACGCGATCGCGATCACGGTGATGGCCAACAGGTGGTCCATCCCGGATATCCGGGTCGTCGGGTACATGGCGCGAGGGAAAGCGATCAGGATCGCCATGCCGATTGCCGATCCGATCGCGGCGACCAGCATTGCGTCCGCGACAATGCACGCCTGCGGCTTCTTGCCGTTCGCAAGCAGCTGCGCGAGGCCGCGCCTCAATCCCAGCGCTGCAAGCTGGGCAGCGAACTCAACCGTGAGCACCGCATAGGCGAAGCGCCCCAGCTCGGACGCTCCGTAAACCCGGCCGGCGATGAAGAGGAACGGAAGGCGAGCGGCAAGCCGAAGGACAAAACCGAAGACGTTGAGCCGACCGCCCCGCGCCAGGGTCGCCATGTCGGCGTCAGGCGCTTCGGCCGTCGCTGCTCCGCGCACAGCGTCGGTCAATGCGCCGCGCCCCAATGCTCGCCCCAGCCCACTTCCACGTCGAGCGGGACGTCGAGCTTCATGGCCGGTTCGGCGGCGCCCGCCATGACCTTCTTGATCACTGCGGCTGCTTCTTCTTCACGGCCGTCGGGGACCTCGAACACCAGTTCGTCGTGAACCTGGAGCAGCATCCGGACGTCCGAGAGCCCGGCGTCGGCGAGAGCTTCGTCCATCCGCGCCATGGCCCGCTTGATGAGATCGGCGCTGGTGCCCTGGATCGGTGCATTGATCGCGGCGCGTTCGGCACCCGCCCTAATCGAGGGATTGGGCGAGCGGATGTTCGGCTCGAAATGGGTCTTCCGGCCGAATAGAGTCTGCGTGAAGCCGCGCTCGCGCGCCAAGGCGAGCGTGCTGTGAATGAAGCTTCGAATGCCAGGGAACCGCTCAAAATAGCGGTCGATGATTGCCTTGCCTTCGTCCTTCGGCACGCCCAGCCGGCCGGCGATGCCCCAGGCGGAGCTTCCGTAGAGGATGGCGAAATTGATCGTCTTGGCCTGATTGCGCGTGTCGCGATCGACCCTTCCGAACAATTCCTCGGCGGTCATGTTGTGGATGTCGACCCCGCCGCGGAACGCCTCCTTCAACTGAGGGACGTCGGCCATGTGAGCGGCAAGCCGAAGCTCGATCTGGCTATAGTCGGCGCTTAGCAATTTGAAGCCGGGCTCGGCGACGAACGCATCGCGGATCTTGCGCCCGAGCTCGGTCCGGATCGGGATGTTCTGCAAATTCGGATCGTTCGACGAGAGCCGTCCGGTCTGGGCTCCTGTAAGAGAGAAGCTGGTGTGTACCCGGCCGGTCTCTGGATTGATCTGCGCCTGAAGCGCGTCGGTGTAGGTGCTCTTGAGCTTGGTCAGCTGGCGCCACTCGAGCACCAGCGAAGCGCATCGCACGCCCTCTCCGGCGAGCCGTTCGAGTTCGGTGACATCGGTCGAATATTGGCCGCTCTTGCCCTTGCGTCCGCCTCTCAGGCCGAGGCGTCCGTAGAGGACTTCGCCGAGCTGCTGCGGGGATCCGATCGTGAACGGTCCGCAGGCGGCTTCGTAGATGCGCTCTTCGAGCCGCGCGATTTCCTCGGAAAAGTCGCGGCTTAACCTGGCCAGATAGTCACGATCGACCTTGATCCCGCGGCGCTCCATGCGGCCGAGAACCGCGACGAGCGGCTTGTCGACTCGCTCGAACACGCGCGCGACATTCTCCTGAGCGAGGCGCGGCCTCAGCCGGATCCACAAGCGGAGCGCAATGTCCGCATCCTCGCCCGCATATTCCGTGGCAGGGCCGAGCGGCACCTTGTCGAAGGTGATCTGCTTGGAGCCCGTTCCGCAAAGGTGTTTGAAGGGGATGCACTCATGCTCGAAGTGCAGCTTCGCCAGTTCGTCGAGGCCGTGACCGAAGCTCCGTCCTGCATCGAGATCGAAGCTCATCACCATCGTGTCCTCGATGGGCGCGACCTCGATGCCGAGCTTCTCGAACACCACCCAGTCATATTTGAAATTGTGGCCGATCTTGATGACGGCAGGGTCTTCGAGCAGCGGCTTCAGCTTCGCGAGCACCAGCTCCTGCGCAAGCTGGTCGGGAGCTTCGGACAAAAGGTCGGCGCCGCTATGACCGACCGGAATGTAGCAGGCCTTGTTCGGCGCGGTGGCGAGGCTGACGCCGGCCAACCTGGCGACAATGCAATCGATGCAGTCTGTCTCGGTGTCGAGCGCGACATAGCCTTGCGCCGCGGCCTCTGCGATCCAGCGGTCGAGCGCAGCCTCGTCCGTAACCGTCTCATATTTCGATCGATCGACCTCGATCTGTTCGGCAGGCGCCGGACCGGACGGCTTCGTCTCGACTGACGCCACGACGTCATTGAAGCCACCGCCGCTGCTGCTCCGCCCCTGCGTCCCGGCCGTTCCGTCGAGCCGGTTGAGCAGCGATTTGAATCCCTGATCCGCCAGGAATTCGCGGAGCGGCTCTGGCGGGATGCCCTTCAGGGTAAGGTCATCGAGCGGCTCCGGGAGGTTCGCGTCGCAAACGAGGCGAACCAGCTCGCGCGAGAGCCGCGCATTGTCGGCATGATCGATCAGCGACTGCTTGAGCTTCGGTTTGCTGATCTGGTCGGTCGACGCGAGGACCGTCTCCAGGTCGCCGAACTGCTGGATCAATTGCGACGCCGTCTTCGGTCCGATGCCTGGCACGCCCGGCACGTTGTCGACGCTATCGCCCATCAGGGCGAGGACGTCGCCGACCTTTTCGGGCGGAACGCCGAACTTCTCGAATACCTCGGTCCGCCCGATGCGCCGGTCGTTCATCGTGTCGAGCATGTCGATGCCGGCATCCTCGTCGATCAGCTGCATCAGGTCCTTGTCTGAGCTGACGATCGTGACGCGCCACCCGGCCGCCTTCGCGGCCACGACGTAGCAGGCGATGATGTCGTCCGCCTCCAGCCCCGCTTCCTCGATGCAGGGGATGGAGAAAGCCCGGGTGGCGACCCGGATCAACGGGAATTGCGGGACCAGGTCTTCGGGCGGCGGCGGCCGATGCGCCTTGTACTGGTCGTACATCACGTTGCGGTGCGTATGTTCCGACGCGTCGAGGATGACGGCCATGTGCGTCGGTCCGTCGGCCTTGGTGAGGCCGTCCGCCAGCTTCCAGAGCATCGTCGTATAGCCGTAGACCGCGCCTGCCGGCGTCCCGTGCCGGTTCGTGAGCGGCGGGAGGCGATGGTAGGCACGGAAGATGTAGCTCGACCCGTCCACGAGATAGAGGTGCGGGCGGGGTTGAGGCGTGGCGGCGTCGGGCATGAAGGTCGCGGTTTAGCAGGGTAACGGCGGGAAGGAAGCCGATCCCATGTAGGGTGTCGGCGCCTCGCTTCCGATCAGCCGGCCGCTCGGAGAGGAAAATCTTCTGAATTTACCCAAATTTCAGTCCTTCTTGCCGAATATCGATAAATGTATTATCGTTTATCGATATTGATTCGATGGAGTGTGCGATGACCAAGCCCCAATCGACAGCCCTGCCGATCGCTTATGTGGTGCTTCGCATCCTGATCGTCCTCAACTGGTTCTTCGGCGCCTGCATTCTGGCCCTGCTCACCTACACGTTGATCAATGAGCCGTGGATGGTGAAGGCACTCGGCATGTCCGGCTTCACGCCCGAGCGCTGGGTGATGATGGCCATGCGGGGAATCGCAGCGCTCGGCTTAGTCGCAATTCTCTTCAACAATGAATTGCTGAAGCGGCTCCTGGCGATCGTCGACACCGTACGCCGCGGCGACCCGTTCGTCGCGGACAACGCCTACCGGCTGAACGCAATCGCCTGGCTTCTTCTCGCGCTGCAGCTCCTTAGTCTCGTCATTGCCGGGATCGGAAAGGCGATCGCATCGCATGGCAATCCGTTCCATGTCGATGCCGGATTTTCGGTTGCCGGCTGGCTCGCCGTTATCCTGACCTTCGTGCTCGCGCGGGTATTCGCGGAAGGCACGCTGATGCGTGAAGACCTGGAAGGCACGATCTGATGGCCATCCTCGTCAATCTCGACGAGCTGCTGCACGACCGGCGCATGACCCTGACTGAGCTGGCCGAGAGGGTCGACATCACGCTCGCCAATCTCTCGATCTTGAAGACCGGGAAGGCGCGCGCGATCCGGTTCTCCACGCTCGAAGCCATTTGCGAGGCGCTCGAGTGCCAGCCCGGCGACCTGCTTGAATTTGGCGACGCTTGAAACTCAACCAAACAAAAGGGGCCACAGGACCATGGCGAGGCCCACCATGCTGATCGTCCAGACGATCGTTCGGACCACCGGAACTCCGGCCGCATAGAGCGGCAGGTAGACCAGACGCGCTCCGAGCCAGATCCATCCGCCCAAAGCAGTCATGGCGCTGGTGCGGCCGGCGATGACTACGCCCAACAGCGCCACGATCGCGATCGGGAAGGTCTCCGCAAAATTCGCTTGTGCGCGGATCGTTCGGCCGGTCATCGGATTGGCTGGCGGCAAGGCCTCGTCGCGGGCTCCGACGTTCCACTTGCGTCCATATTGTTGCGTCTTGAAGCGGATCGCGGTGAAGATGTGCACGAACAAAAGTAGCGATCCGAAGGCCGCGATCCTCAATTCTACAGGCATTCGAACCCCCTTCTACGGTATCAGTACCGTGTCCTTCGGTTCCGGAAGCAGATCCGGATAATCGAGCGTGTAATGCAGCCCGCGGCTCTCGTGCCGCGACAGCGCCGATCGGATGATGAGGTCGGCGACCTCGACGAGGTTGCGAAGCTCGATGAGGTCCGGCGTCACCCGGAAGTGGGCGTAATATTCCTTCACCTCCTGCCGCAGCATGTCGATCCGGTGCTTCGCGCGCTCGAGCCTTTTGGTGGTCCGGACGATGCCGACATAGTTCCACATGAAGCGCCTAATCTCGCCCCAGGTCTGAGCGATTACGACTTCCTCGTCGCTGTCCGTCACGCGGCTTTCGTCCCATGACCGAATCTCGGGCACATCAGGCTGATCGGCGAAATTGTCGATGATGTGCCGCGCCGCGGCCTCGCCGAACACGAGGCATTCGAGAAGGCTGTTCGATGCGAGGCGGTTGGCGCCATGCAGGCCCGACTGGGTAACTTCTCCGGCGGCATAAAGTCCCGGAGCGTCGGTGCAGCCATGAAGGTCCACGACGACACCGCCGCAGGTGTAGTGCTGCGCAGGCACAACCGGGATGGGTTCTTTGGTGATGTCGATTCCGAGCGTTAGCAGCTTCTCGTAGATGTTGGGGAAATGGCCGCGGATGAAGTCCTCGTCGCGATGCGAGATGTCCAGGTGGACATAATCGAGGCCGAGCCGCTTGATCTCATGGTCGATGGCGCGGGCAACGATGTCGCGCGGCGCCAGTTCGGCCCGCTCGTCGAAGCGCGGCATGAATCGCGTGCCCCCGCCTTTCACGCCGGGCGGAAGCTTGAGCTGCCCTCCCTCCCCGCGCACGGCCTCGGTGATCAGGAAGTTCTTGACCTGCAAATTGTACAGGCAGGTCGGGTGGAACTGCATGAACTCCATGTTGGAGACGCGGCAGCCGGCCCTCCAGGCCATGGCGATTCCGTCGCCCGTGGCACCGCGAGGCGCCGTCGAGTAGAGATAGGCACGCCCGGCGCCCCCGGTTGCAAGGATGGTCGCCTTGCCCGTCAGTGTCTCAACCCGCTTCTTCTTGCGGTTGTAGGCATAGAGGCCGTGGACGGCGCCGCTCGTTGAGAATTGGGTTGCGTGGCGGCCGGTCACGAGGTCGACGGCCACCATGTCAGGCACCAGTGTGATGTTGGGGTGCTTTGACGCGGCCGTTTCCAGCGCCCGCTGCACCGCATATCCGGTCGCGTCGGCGACATGAACGATGCGTCTGTGGCTGTGCCCGCCCTCCCGGGTGAGGTGAAGCGCATTGCCTTCCTGGGCGAACGGTACGCCAAGGTCGATCAAATGCTGGATCGCGCGCGGCGCTGCTTCGACGACATGCTCGACGACCCTCAGGTCATTGAGCCCGGCCCCGGCGACCATCGTATCCTTGACGTGGGCGTCGAAACTGTCGCCTTCTTCGAGGACGGCGGCAATGCCGCCCTGCGCCCAGCTCGTCGCGCCTTCGCCGAGGCCGCCTTTGGCGATGACCGCGACCTTATGGTGCTCGGCGAGGTTCAGCGCGGCCGTCAGCCCCGCCGCGCCCGAGCCGACGATCAAAACGTCGGCCGTCGTCTTCACGCGGCTTCCTGCGCTGCCGCCGTCAGGCTCAGGAACACGTCCTCGAGGTCGGGGTCGCGGGTCGATACGTCGACGATGTTAAGCCCCTCGGATGTGAGTGAGGCGAGCACCTGGCCCGCGTTCACCTTGTCCTTGCGATAGGTGATCTCAAGCGTCCGCTCATCGATGAGCCCAATATTCTCGAAGCTGTCGTTGGAAGGCACTTCGGCGATGTCGCTGTCGAAGGTCACAACGACGGCCTTCTCCTGCGCCTTGGATACGAGTTCGCGCGTCGGTTCATTGGCGATGACGCGCCCGTGATGGATGATCGCGATCCGGTCGCAGAGTTCTTCGGCTTCTTCGAGATAGTGAGTCGTCAGGACAATCGTAACGCCTTGGGCATGCAGGTGCCGCACATAGTCCCACAGTTGGCGCCGAAGCTCGACGTCGACGCCAGCCGTCGGCTCGTCGAGCACGAGAATGGGCGGCGAATGGACCATCGCCTTCGCGACCAGCAGCCGCCGTTTCATACCGCCTGACAGGGTTCGCGAATAAGCGTTGGCCTTGTCTGTGAGGTGCATGGCCGCGAGTAGACCATCGCTTTTGCGGTCGGTCGCCGGAATTCCATACAGGCCTGCCTGGATTTCCAGCGTTTCGCGCGGCGTGAAGAACGGGTCGAAGATGATCTCCTGCGGTACGACGCCGATCGAGCGTTTGGCGTTGCGCGGATGCTCGTCGATGTCGAAGCCCCAGATCGTCACCTTTCCGCCGGTCTTCACGACCAGTCCGGCGAGGATGTTGATCAATGTCGATTTGCCAGCGCCGTTGGGGCCTAGAAGACCGAAGATCTGGCCCCGCGGAACATCGAAGCTGACATCGTTCAGCGCGCGCTTTCCGCCCGCATAGGTCTTCGACAGGGATTCGATGCGGATTGCTGGCTCGTCCATCACGCTTAGCCGCATAAGAGCGGCATATTACGCCGACAAGCTTGTGAGCGCGCGGCAGCGCTCCTAATTGCCACCCATGGCATCGAAGATTCCGCCGCCCGAGGTGATCCGGGTCAAAAGCTTGCAGGTCGCCTGCGACGGTTCCGGGGAGGTTTCCCCGGCGCTCGGTCACCCGCGCGTTTTCCTTCGCATCGATGAGGAAGCCGGGTTCGTCGAGTGCGGCTACTGCGATCGGCGCTTTGTCCTTCAGGGGGGACCGGCGGACAACAAGGCGGCATGACCGCTCCCGATCCCCGGCGATTTCTTTATCGCAACCTCGACCCCGACGGCGCAAAGCGCCTCGCCGCACGGCATCTCACCGGACACGACGATGGCGAGCTTTACCTTCAATATAGCACGAGCGAAGCATTCGGATTCGACGATGGTCGCCTGAAGACCGCCGATTATAACAGCAGCTCGGGCTTCGGCCTGCGCGGCGTTTCGGGAGAAACGACCGCTTTCGCCCACGCGAACGAGATCAGCGAGGCCGCGATCGAGCGCGCCGCAGCCACGCTAAAGCTGCTCGACCCGCGAACGGCGGAGCCGGCTGCGTCGCCGGCACGCACCAATCAGGCGATGTACGGAGCGGACGATCCGCTCATTCTCATCCCGTTCGCCGATAAGGTGGCCCTCTGCCAGCAGATCGATGCGGCGGCCCGGGCGCGAGACCCCCGCGTATGTCAGGTCAGCGTTGCATTGGCCGCCAGCTGGAGCGTGATCGATATCGTTCGCGCGGACGGTTTCGTCGCGTCGGACGTTAGGCCGCTGGTGCGCCTCGGCGTGCAGATCGTCGCCGAGCAGAATGGGCGGCGCGAGACCGGCTATCATGGCCTTGGCGGGCGCTATCTGTACGACAATCTGTTCGATGAGGCGCAATGGTCGCGCTCGATCGATCTCGCGCTGGCCCAGGCGCTGACCAATCTCGAATCCGTCGCTGCTCCGGCCGGGGAGATGCAGGTGGTTCTTGGGCCGGGTTGGCCCGGCGTGCTGTTGCACGAGGCCATCGGTCATGGCCTCGAGGGCGACTTCAATCGCAAGGGCACGTCGGCATTCTCCGGGCGAATCGGCGAGCGCGTCGCGGCTCCGGGTGTGACGGTCGTAGACGATGGCGCGATGAACCAGCGTCGCGGATCGCTCACCATCGACGACGAGGGCACGCCGACGCGGCGCACCTGCCTGATCGAGGACGGAATCCTCAAAGGCTATTTGCAGGACCGCCTGAATGCGCGACTGATGGGGATGGACCCGACCGGGAACGGACGCCGCGAAAGCTTCGCGCATGCGCCAATGCCGCGCATGACCAACACTTTCATGCTGGGCGGCAAGGACGATCCGGCCGAACTGGTCAGCCGGGTGAAGGACGGCATTTTCGCCAAGAGCTTCGGCGGAGGCCAGGTCGACATCACCAGCGGTAAGTTCGTGTTCGGCTGCACGGAGGCCTATCGAATCCGCGGCGGAAAGATCGCCGAGCCGATCAAGGGCGCGACTTTGATCGGCGACGGCCCAACCGTGCTGACGCGCGTGAAGGGCATCGGCAACGACCTCGCTCTCGACGAGGGGATCGGCGTGTGTGGAAAAGGCGGCCAGAGCGTCCCCGCAGGCGTGGGTCAGCCGACCCTTCTCATCGACGGGCTGACGGTCGGAGGCACCGCCACTTGAGCGACTGGCGCTCGGACGTCCTCAAATTCTGGTTCGGGCTCGACCCCAAGCAATGGTGGCGCAGTGACCCCGAGCTCGACCATCGGATCAAAGAAGATTTCCTGAAGCTCTGGGCCGAAAGGCGCCAGCTTCCCGTCGACGCTTTTACCGGCGATTCGCTCACCGCGCTCGCGGCGGTAGTCCTGTTCGATCAGTTTCCGCGCAACATGTTCCGGGGCGAAGCGGAGCAGTTCGCGACCGACCACCTTGCGCTGGCGATTGCAAAGATCGCGGTCGACAAGGATTTCGACGACCAGCTCCAGCCGAACGAGCGCGGTTTCCTCTACATGCCCTTCCAGCACAGCGAGAACCTGGCCGACCAGGACCGCTCAGTGCTTTTGTTCACATCGCTCGGCGACGATTATCAGCTAGGCTTTGCGAAGAAGCATCACGACGTCATCGCCCGCTTCGGCCGCTTCCCGCATCGCAACAAGATGCTCGGGCGCGCGCCACGTCCCGACGAAATCGCGGCCGGCGATGTCTTTCCCTGGTAGCTAGAGCAGGTGAGCGATCGGGCCGTGGTCGATCCCGGCCTGATTCAACTGCTGAACGACCTCGTCGGGCGAGGCGCCTTCATCGCGTTTGGCTAGCGCCAGGGCGAGCGCCGAGCGCTTGCCCGAGCGACAGAAAGCTAGCAGCTTGCCGCCCTCTGCCGCGCGAAGCGCCTTCTGCATCTCCTCGACGTCGGCAGGCCCGATACCGCGGATGATCGGCACGAAGTGATAAGCGATGCCCGCGGCGGCTGCCGCGTCTTCGATCTCACCGGCTAGTGGCTGCCCAGCCTCTTCGCCGTCCGGTCGATTGTTCACGAGCACGGTGATGCCCTGTTCCGCCAGCCCGGCGACCTCATGTGGTGCGACCTGGCCGCATATCATCACCTTGTCGTCGAGCTGGCGGATCATGTTTTATCTCCCGCGTTCAGTCTTGTTCGGTGCCGGTGCCGGTGCCGGTGCCGGGGCTGGAGCCGGAGCCGGAGCCGCGGCGGGCGCCGACGTAGCACCGCCGGTTAGCCCATAATAATCCAGATAAGGCTGGATCTGCGGATCGTGTCCGGCCCAACCGCGGTACATGTCGGCGTAATCGAGCGTGTTGCCGCGAGACAGGACCATGTCGCGGAAACGCTGGCCATTGGCCCGCGTCAGCCCTCCATGCGATTCGAACCAGGCCGCAGCATCCTCAGCGAGCATTCGGGTCCACGGATAGGAATAATATCCCGCCGAATAGCCGCTGCCCCAGATGTGCGAGAAATAAGTGGTGCGATAGCGTGGCGGAACGTCGGCCGTGTCGAAGCCGCTGGCGGCCAGCGACTGGGCCTCGAACTTGTCGACGTCCTGTCGCGGCGTGTTGCCGGGCAGGGAGTGCCAGTCGAGATCGAGGCGTGCAGCCTCGAGCGCTTCGCCGAGCTCATAACCCTGGTTGAAGGTGCGCGATTTTTTAATCTTCTCGACCAGGTCCTGCGGGATCACCTGGCCCGTCTGATAGTGGACTGCATAGTGCGGCAGCACCTTTGGATCGAGCGCCCAATGTTCGTTGAACTGGGACGGGAATTCCACGAAGTCGCGGGCGACGCTGGTACCCGATAGGGTCGGATAGGTTTGCGCCGCGAACATCCCGTGCAGTGCGTGACCGAACTCGTGGAACATCGTCGTGACATTGTCCCAGCTGATCAGCATGGGCTGTCCCGGCGCCGGCTTGGTGAAGTTCTCGACGTTGAAGATGACGGGCTTCGTGCCGCGCAAATAGGACTGGTTGACGAGGTTCGACATCCAGGCGCCGCCGCCCTTGTTGTCGCGCTTCCAGGGGTCGATCATGAAGATCGCGAGGTCCTTGCCGTTGGCATCGGTGACCTGGAACACGCGCATGTCGGCGTTCCAGGTCGGGATGTCCTTCCGCTCGGTGAAGCTAATCCCGTAAAGCTGGTTGGCCGCGTAGAAGACGCCGTCGGTCAGCACCTTGTTGAACTCGAAATAGGGCTTCATCGCGTCGCTATCGAGCGCATAGCGCTGCTTGCGGATCTGCTCCGCGTAGAAGTTCCAGTCGGCCGCTGTTGGCTGGAAGGTCGCGCCCTGCGACTTGGCGAGCGCGACGATGTCGGTCCATTCCTGGCGCTGCTTGGCGGATACCGCGGGGGCGAGCCGGTCGAGGAAACCGATCGCCGTCGCGCGGTTCTTCGCCATGCGGTCGTAGAGCGTGTAGTCGGCCCAATTGGGCTCGCCGAACAGCGCCGCTTTCTGCGCCCGCAGCTGCGCCATTTCGCTGACGATCGCGCGCGTGTCGTTCGCGTCGCCATGCTCGGCACGATTGAGGCTTGCGTCGAGCAACTTCTGGCGAGTGTCGTGGCTGGTCAGGGATTCGCCGGACGGCTGCTGCGTCGTGTTCTGGAGGGGCAGGACATAGCCGGTCAGCTTGCGGCCCTTCGCCGCTTCCTGGGCGGAGGCGATCTGCTGCTCCGAGAGTCCGTTCAGAGCGCCTGCATCAGTGACGTGCAGCGCGCCGGCCTTCGTAGCCGCCAGCAGCTTCTGGCCGAAGGACGTTCCGAGCGTGCTGAGGCGCTGGTTGATCGTCTTGAGCTGCGCTTGCTTCGCCGGGGACAATTCCGCGCCCGCGTGCACGAACTGCTTGTAATAATAATCGAGCAGCTTCGCCTGCTCCGGGTTGAGGTTCAGCTCCGCCTGCCGGTCGCGCAGATATTTGAAACGCTGGAACAGGGGGGCATTGAGATATTTGAAATCGCGGTGCGCGGCGAGCAGCGGGGAGGTCTTGGTGTCCGTCGCCTGCAGCGTGTCGTTCGTGTTCGCGCCATTCACCGCGTCGAACGCATTTTGAGTTCGTTCCAGGAGCAGGCCTGAACGTTCCATCTGCGCGACCGTATTGTCGAACGTCGGCGTGGCCTTCTGATTGGCGATCGCGGTGATTTCGCGCTTTTCCTGCGCCATGCCGGCAAGAATCGCGGGCAAATAATCGCTGTCCTTGATCCGTGAGAAATCGGGCGTCTCGAACGGCAATGTGCTCGGCTTCGCGAACGGGTTGGATGCAGGCAGCGTCGCGGATGTGGCGGAAGTCTTTTTCGTCGCGGCACTCGCCGGCACTGCGGAAACAACCGCAAGCGCCGCGGTCGTAAGAAGAATGTTGCGGATCATCATGTCCTCGAATGCTCTCGTTTCAGCTCAGGCGCCTCTCCATCCGAGTCGCCCGTTACGCAAGCCTGAACATCAGGCGTTGGCCGAAAGCGCAAGGAGCATTGCCTCTCCATAGCGCTCCAGCTTCACCGCGCCGACGCCTTGCACCGTCGACAATTCGTCGAGACTGTGAGGTTTCCTCGAAGCGATCTCGCGCAGCGTCGAGTCGTGGAAGATGACATACGGTGGCACCCCGGCTTCCGCGGCCAACTTGCGCCGGGCCTCGCGAAGGGCGTCGAAC
>Ga0070671_100001856_pt1 | contig 16117 bp, 13 predicted proteins | sample KBSS73metaG_FD_65341 | JGI IMG/M metagenome (GOLD analysis project Ga0070671, IMG submission 65341) | Switchgrass rhizosphere microbial communities from Kellogg Biological Station, Michigan, USA - KBS S7-3 metaG | ecosystem: Host-associated > Plants > Roots > Rhizosphere > Soil ...
TCGCCTCGATCACATGGGTGTAGCCGGGCGGCTTGGACATGGTCGACGGGTTGATGAAGCGCAGATTGGGTGAAGCTGCCATGTCGATCTCCCTGAGGTCTCGTGTGTCGAATTGATTGGTACGTCCGGCGCGAGAGTCGATCAAATAACTTGCCGGCGGGCGCTCTTGGCAAAACGTGGCGGTGCGGCAAAGCCTCGCCAATTCAGACTAGAGCCAAACAACCAAGCTCTAAAACTGCCAGTGAAATCGCCCGCTGAAAACATTCACCGGTCCGCGGTCGGTATTGTAGGCCGGATTGGCGATGAACTGATAGTCGACGCTCACGCGGGTGGAGGAAGAGAGCGCGTAGCTGTAATAGGCCTCGATGATCTGCTCGAGCCCCGGATGCGGCAGCTGCCCGTCGCCGATCAGGATGCCCAAGCCCCCGGCGTTGAAGAACTGCTGGTGGATGCCGACGATGTTGTTGATGATGCCGGCAACGCCGATGGTGTCGTCCGGCCGACCCCATTGTTTGCCGGACAGCGCGACGCCTCCGGAGATCGTGCGGTCGACATCGGTGAAATCCCAGGGTTCGACGTTACCGTCGACCCAGCCGGCGCGGGCAAACACGCCTATCGTGTCGGTGAGTTGCTGTTCCAGATTGAGGCTCACGCCGGGCCGGCTGGTGTAGGAGCGCACCGCGTTGATGTCGGCGGGCTGCCCGGTGAGCGCCGCGAGCGCGACGGCGTCGGCGAAATGCCCGGCGTCACCGCGGCTGACAAAGCCGGTGACCTTTATCTTGCCCGGCTGTCCCCACAAATCGTGGCGTTCCTCGATCTCGCCGACCAGCTCGAACTGCCTGAATGTGGGGTCGAGATCACCGCTCCTTGGGCTGTCGCCACCGGCAGGAGTCACCGACAGGTCGAAGATGCCGCCGCGCACGGTCCAGCGTCCCTGGTACCATTCGGCGGCCGCGCCGTAAGTGTAGCCCCAGCCGTCGGCGGCATAGTCGAATGTCCCGGCATTGATCAGCGTCCAGTTGAGGAAATCGCTCTTCGGATTGTTGGCGTATCTGTTGGTGTCGAAAATATCGGCAATCGAGAAACGGCCGACCGTGAGCACGAGGCGGTTTGCCGTGCGCGAACCGGCGAACTGATTGATGTCGGCTTCGACCTTTTCGGAGGCGCCGCCGAGATCAATGGTCTGGCGGAGGAAATAGCGCTGCAGGCGGGCATACGGCGTCGAAGAACCAAGCTTGTAGGACTCGGCGCTCGGAAACCCCGCCACGCCATGGGTGTCGGCGAAGCCGAAGCCCTGGTCGATCTCCGGAACGATCCACACTTCCGCGCCGTCCCACAGCCGCACGCCGGCGTAGAGCGTGGCATCGACGGTTTCGCGACCCTGCCCCATGCGGTTGAGGCTGTGGGGACCTGCATACGGCGATCGGATCGTCGGATAGCCTTGCCAGACGAACGTCGCCTGACCGTGGAAATTGACCAAGTCGGGCGGCAGCGCTCCAGCCATCCATCTCGGGCTCCCGGCAAGCGCATCGCTCCCGAACCGATAATTTACCCCCGCGCGCAACTCGTGGACGAAAAAATCAGAATCGAAGCGCTGTCCGACGCTGGGAAAGCTGACGCTGCTGGTGCCGTAGTCGGTGAACAGATATTCGAGCGTCGCGGTCCAGTGTGGCGCCACCGGGACTTCAACGCCGGCTCCGGCCGCCCAGCCCAAGCGCCACAAGAAACGCCTGTCGGCATCGCCGCTGCCCAATTGCGCGAGGACGACTTGGTTGTAGGTCCAGGCAAAACCCCCGGTGGCAAAGAAGAGCCAATCCCCCGGTGCGTAGCCGGCGCGCGCGCGCACGGTGCCGAAGGACAACACGGTCTCGCTGTAGCTCTCCGCGCCGACCGGCGGCGGCGTCGAACTCCCTCCGATCGAGAGGCCGGCAAGATTGGGAAAGGGCGGGAACGACGCATCGACCACCGCGCCGAGGACGAAGCGGTTGGCAAGCCGGTAGTCGTAGCCGGCCTGAACTCCCCCGAAATAGCTGCCCGTGTCGGTGAAGGCGTCGAACGGTTCAAACAGACTGAAGGACCCGGAGGTGACCGCTGCCCCTGGGCCGTTCGCGGTCCAATGCGAACTTCCCCATGCGTCGCCGAGATGGCCACCGAGGTAGAAGCCGGTCCAGTCGTACGGTACGGGAGCCGCCGCAGGAGCCTTGAACGCCAGCGGCGAGGGCATGTCCGCGGCTTGCGTTGGGACCGCCAGAGCCCATGCGAGGGCCAGCGTCCCGCATCCGAGCATCGCGGCTCGCGCCAAACGGGCACGCGAGCGGCCCCCCTTCAAGCCGCCGTTCGATCGGATGAGTCCAGGACGGATCATGCGGCCTCCGTGCGCGTGACAACGCCTTACTGTCACCACAGCGGAAGCCCGCCCCGAACGCGCGTCCCGCGCGCCGGCAGGATGACTTCGCTCAGGCAGGTCTCCTGGCTCGCGGGTCGTCACCCTTCTCCACCTTCCCAGGCTCTGCGGCGCAGAGCCCAGTGGCATCATCGAGAAGGACTCGCCGCCGACAGTTGCGGGGGCAGCTCCGGACTTGGCCCGCCGTGGACAAGGCGAAACGCACCGGATTCCCTCTTGGCCGATCAACGCGAATTCGGCACACCTGAACTATACAAATTCAAAAACCGGGGCCTCGCGGTGTCAAGCCGCTCCCTTCCACTTTGCGCGAGCCTGTGGCGATCCGGCCACGCACCCGCACGTTGCAAATCGTAGGCCGCGAAATTCGAGGGCTTCGACGTGCGATTCGGCTGGGAGAGCTATATGGTAGGTAATACTCGACCGCACTGCGGCGGGTCCGAAAGGACTGGATGAGCATCTGCCAGCACACCCGCTGCCTTCGGCGCTGGCTCCTGGGTCTGTTCATCGTGGCCCAGGTCGCAGGCATTGTGCCGTTGATTTACGACCATACCCTCAATGTATTCGAGACAGCACCCGTCGCCGGTCATGTTCATGTGCACCTTGCAAACAACAGCGCAGCGCCGGACGCAAACCATCATCACGGTCGCATTGATCTTCATGATCAATGTTGCGCGTTGCATACGCTGACTGGACCGCTCCCTTATGCCGCTGATCTTGCCCTCGGCTATCTTACCGGCGAGCAACTCGTCGCGGCTGCGGCTGATGCGCCAGCCGATAGGGGCCGCGGCCGTCTCGACCGTCCGCCAAAGCCCGCGCCTCTGATCTGAAGTGCTGAATCCCGGCTGCTTGCGGCCGGTGGATCTGCTTTGGACAGGTCAGGCGGCTTTGCATGGCAATGCATCGTTCGACGCGCGCCACCGACCCGGTGGCTCGGCGATGTATCGCGTACATAGGGGCGCGATGCCTTCGCATATGCCTGCTTTTGTCGTTTGCCGTTTGGTGCCCTCCGGCCCAGGCGCACGGAATTGTTGGAAATCGCTTGTTCCCTGGCACGCTTGCCTTTGAAGACCCGGCGGTCAACGACGAATTGGCATTTCCTGATTTTTCAAGTGTTGGGCAATGGGACCAGGGGAGCGCCGTCGTCGACGATCGAGTCGGCTGGTCATTCTCACGCCTCCTGACTCCTACGATCGCGATTGGCGTCGGAGGTGGCTGGATTCACCGGAACTGGCGTGCCTCTCAGACCTCAGGCTTTGACGTGACAAACGTCGGGCTCAAGGCTCTGCTTTACAAGAACGACAGTCGGGAGGTGATGTTCTCGGCTGGAGCTAGCTGGGGAGTCGGTGGCTCAGGGTCGCAAGCGGTCGGCGCAAACCGGTCGGACACAGTTCAGCCCGGCCTCTTCTTTGGAAAGGGTTTCGGCGATTTACCGGAATGCGTGTCCTGGTTGCGACCCTTTGCGGTCACCGGCGCCGTCAGCGTTGAACATCCTCTGGCCGCAAGCTCGATGAATCTCGGTATCGACCCACAGACGGGGCAATTGAGCCAAATGACGACGCGCAATGTCGATTTCCTTCATTGGGGGTTCTCTGTTCAATACAGCACTTTCTATCTGACGAACCGATTTGCGCCAGGGAAACTACCAAAGGGAGAGCCGGTGCAACAATTCGTGCCCATCGTCGAGTTTGCGTTTGACTCGGCAAATGGGGTAAAGACCGCTGCAACGATGAATCCCGGAATAGCGTACGTTGCGAACACCTACCAGGTTGGCGTCGAAGCAATCGTTCCGCTCAATAGCGAGGGTGGCCGTAACGTCGGAATGCGCGCACAATTGCTCCTGTTTCTAGATGATCTGCTGCCTTCGATTTTTGGAAAGCCGATTTTCGACCGATAGGCGGGACAAACGGGTCAACAAAGCATCCCCGTACTTATCCCATCGGCCCCAAATGTCGGCACTTCGCAAAAACTGCCGTCACTGATATTTGCCAACAGCCCCGCAACTTTGTCTGCGCCGCCGAGCTAGCCGGACGATTCTTTGTCTGCCGCGGACACTCGGCGCCGTCCGGTCAAGACGTGGATCACCATCAGAGCGGGAAAGACGAGGCCCACGGCGATGTGCACGTCGCTGATCCACGGCCGCCAGATCTCCGATCCCGCATAATAGAGGCCGAAGGCGGTGGCGATGAACAGGACGTTCGCGATCACCATGGCGGCGCCGGCGACGCGATTCCGCCGGCTACGCCAGGCGCGCACGACATGAATGGGAATGAGCGCGCCCAGGAGGACGAGCGTGACCATCGCGGCGCCGCCGTGGACCATGAGCAGCGAGGCGGATATTCCCTGCCAGAAATCGGCACTCGGAGAATCCTTCAACGCGTCGGCGATCAGCCAGACGGCGCCGGTCACGAACAGGACCGCGAAAATGCCGTACAGGCCCCAGCGGACGCGATCGTCAAGCCGCAAGGCGGACGGCATCCTGCCAGTCCGGCGTAATCCAGACATCCCCGGACTCCAGAACGAACAAGGCACTCGCTCGATAACGCCGCAAGAGACTCTCTGCCCCCTCGCCCACGATCATCACCACCTTGGTCAGCGCGTCAGCGACCATACAGGAGGGCGCGCGAACCGTCGCCCCGATGATGCCGCGCACCGGCCTTTGCGTGACGGGATCAAAGACTGCGCAGTCCCCCGCCGCGGAGAGCTGCAATAGATCGAAGGTGCGTCCGCTCGACGCCAGCGCCGCATTTGCAATCGCGGCCGAGCCGAGCACCTGGCCGGCATTCGCGGGGTGGCGAATGTGCACCAGCTCCGGTTCCGGTCCGAATGCGGCGAGGTCACCGCCGGCATTGACCAGACCGCGCGTCAGGCCGTGCTGGCGCAGAACGTCGAGCGCGCGGTCGACGGCAAAGCCTTTGGCGATGCCCCCTGGATCGATCCTAGTCCGGGGACGCCGATAGCGAACGCGGCCCTCGCCGAGCAACTCGACCGCCGCTTCAGCCGACCGCTGGTCCATCGCCGGCGCGGGATCGTCGGCGTCGCGAGGAAGCAGGCCGCGCTGCTGCAGCAAAGGAGCAACCGTTACGTCAAAGACGCCGGCGGATTGGCGATGAAGCTCCGTCGCCATTTGCAGGACCTGATAGGTCCAGGCGTGGACGGCGACGGCGCGGGTCGAGGCTTCGCGGTTGAGGAGGCTCACGTCGCTGTGCGGATCATGAAAGCTCATCAGCCGATGGACCTGCGCCACCGCAGCAAAGGCCTCGTCGATCACCTGTTGCAGGTCGCCCCGCTCGGCGCCTGCCGCGGCAATCTCGACGAAAGTGCCGAGCAGCGGCTGCGTTCGCCGAACGCTATCGGAGATGTCCATACGCGTCCAAAATTCGCTTCACGCCTTCGGTCACGTGCATCGAGGACAGTGTGGCGCCGGAAATATTGCGGATGTCGGCGCCCACTTTCAGCGGACTGCCGCTGGTCTTGCCGACGAACTGCCCGAGCCAGCTCGGGCTTCGGACCTCGCCGCCATAGGACTCCCGGTATTGCAGGATGTCGACGCGGTGGACGCGGCCGCCGACGATCGACACGGCGTAGTCGATATAGAGGTGCTTTCCGATCACGTGATCGAGGACGAAGATGCCGCCGCTGCTCGTCTTCCACACCCGGCCCGGCTGCACCTCGGTAAAGCTCGCGGACGGAAATGCGAGCTTCTGCGCTTCGCCGACGGAGAGGTATTGGACCGCATAGGCCGGGGCGCTCAGCGATATCACCGCCGCGGCCGGTGCAGTCCAGCGAATCCATCCAGTCATTGGCCCGTGTTCCAGTTGTTGTTGCTTCGCCCCAGCGCCTCTGCGTCAGGTGGTCAGAAGAAAAATCCGGCGCCGCCGAGAACGGAATCCGCATTTGCCCCGGCCGGATCGCGATTGATCACTTTCTGGTAGGTCGCCTTGAGCACGAGCTTCGGCGACGGGAAGACGGCAATGCCGACATTGTGGAATTGCAGCTGGCCGGCTCCGGTAGGCGCGTTCACGTCGGTTCCGGCGAACCCGCTGGTCTGCAGGTTCTCGTAGGTATAGCGGTAGAACGGCACCGCTTCCCATTCGCTGTGCAGGATCGTGCCCAGCGGGAAGTGATAGGCGATCTCGCCGGAAGCTCCATACATCGTTTTGCCGACGTTGTCGGTCGGATCACCATCGTTGTTGGCCCGGAGGTTGGCGGGATTGCCGAAGGTCACGAACACGCCTTCGCCGCGCAGTTCGAAACCCGTATTCGGAATATGGTAGCGGAATTCGCTGTCGAGCATTGTCAGGCTTGAACGGCCGAGCAGCACACCCGTGTCGGCATAGGCCCCGCGCGGCGTCGTATTCGGGGTGTAGTAGCCGCTGATGCTCCCGGCAAATCCCGGAACCGACGGCGGCGCATAGTCGAGCCTGCCGGCGGCCGCGACCGTATTGCTGAGCTGACGGAAGTCGCTGATGGTCGGCCGCGCCAGGCCGAGCGCTTCGAGGCCGGTAATGCCCGCGGGATAGCCGGTCGGAAACGGCGGCACGGTATTGGCGTCGGTGCGCGTGCTGAAGTCGCCGCCGAAATCCTCGATGCTGCTCGATACCATGATCTGATAACCGAGACCGTCGGCGATCGAACCATAGACGCTGGTTGCCGGCGCCATCCAGGTCGAGGGGATGAGGCCGTTGTAAATTTCCGGCCGCAACACGCTGTAGAACTGCGTCGGCTCGTGGTGCTCGTTGATGTAGCCGATCGGAATGAGGTCGATTCCGGGCGCCCGCCAGTTGAACTGATCGACGATCTTGAAGTCGATCCACAATTGCTCGACGTCGATTTCGCCGTTCACCTTGTCGTCGCCATCCGGCGAAAAGCCGCCATGCTCCCATTCGAGCTCGGCATTGAAGATGATGTTGTCGGTGATCGCGTAAGTGGGCAGCAGCACCATGCGGCGGATGTCGGCGCCGTTCTGCCACTGGCCACCGGCAGCCGGATTTTGCGCCGCGCCGAACATCATCTCGCCATAGGCCCCGATGGCCAGACCGGTCACCGGTGAATCCATAATGCCGAGGATCGGCTTATCCCCCATTTTTTCGGCGGCCTTGTCCCAATCGATGGGCTTGGTGGCCTTACCGGGCTGGTCTGCATTCCCGGGCTGAGCGGACTTGCCGGACTGATCAGGTGAACCCTTTTGGCTGGAGGGCGGCGTCTCGGCGGCAGCGTCGCCTGCTGGAGTGGAAGCAGCAAGGTCGGTCCCCCTGCTCGCCTTACTTCGCGGCTTGCCCTCTACAGTTTCCGCTGCCGTCTTCTGCCTCGGTGGCGCATCCTTTTGCTTGAGCTGCGATTCGAGCGACCGGATGCGCTGCTCCATCGCGTCCATCTTTTTCAGAAGCGCCTGACTGGCCGCGTTACCCGACTGTGCCTGCGTCGTGTCGGCGGCACCGTCACCCGCGAGCGCCACTTCCGACAACCCCAGAAGCATTGCCGCCACCGTGAGCGACGCCATCGGCAATCGCCCCGACACGAGCTGCCGACGACGGCGGTTTGTGTTCGTGGTCATGGGAGCACCCCTTCTCCAGAAGCAATATTCGCCAGAAACAATTTCAGGATTGTTCTAGTGATCTACAGTATGGAAACGTGATGGAACTTGATTGTCAAACAACAATTCAAGATTAGAACTGGTATAGATCCATACTATAGTATCGAATTAGAATAATAACAAAGTATAGTCTGGAATCGATTTAAAGAAGGGTTCTGCGGCCGCGCCCGGACGACAGCCACCCTGCTCACCCGACTGCGCCGGCGGTTGGAAGGCGGCGGGCTAACAAAGACGCCGATGGCCGCACCAAATCCGGCCGCGACCATGGAAGCCCGTAGGACGGGTTATCCGCAGGCGTAACCCGCCACGCAGGAGACATTTGGAAAATCCGCGGATTACGCTTCGCTAATCCGCTCTCCTTGTTTGTCTGAAACAGCGGCGCCGGCTTTTCGACGCAGCGGCAACGCAAGAGGCCCCGCCGCAAGCGACGGGGCCTCTCGACGCAAGTGGGCTGCGGCCGAATTTCGGCCGCGCCGTCTCCCTATTGAACGGTCTCGCCGTGCAGCGCGAGATCGAGACCTTCGCGCTCGACGTCCTCGGGCACGCGCAACCCGATGACCAGGTTGACGATCCAGAGGATGATCAACGTCACGACCGCATCGTAGACGAACACGGCGCCGACGCCGATGATCTGCGTGAGCACCTGCCCGGGATTGCCCTCGATCAGGCCGGCAGTACCACCGTACGCCTCGACCGCGAATACGCCGGTAAGCAGTGCTCCGGTCGCGCCGCCGACCGCGTGCACGCCGAACACGTCGAGCGCGTCGTCATACCCGAAGAAGTGCTTGAGGCCGGTGACGCCCCAGTAGCACACGATGCCGGCGGCGACGCCGATCCAGAAGGCGCCCATCGGGCCGACGAAGCCGGAGGCCGGGGTGATGGCGACAAGCCCAGCCACCGCGCCGGAGCAGATGCCGATGACGGTCGGCTTGCCGCGCCGGATCCACTCGACGATCATCCAGGTGAAGCCGGCGGTCGCGGTCGCGAGGTGGGTGACGGTCATCGCCATGCCGGCCTGCATGCCGGCGCTGACCGCGGAGCCGGCGTTGAAGCCGAACCAGCCGACCCACAGCAGCGAGGCGCCGATCATGGTCAGCACCATGTTGTGCGCGGGCCCGCTGTCCTTGCGCCTACCGAGCACCAGCGCCGCCATCAGGCCGGCGGTTCCGGAATTGACGTGCACCACCGTGCCGCCGGCGAAATCGAGCACGTGAAACTTGGCGTCGGGGTTGGCGCTGTTGAAGAAGCCGTCCGGTCCCCACACCCAGTGCGCGATCGGCGAATAGACGAAGATCGCCCACAGGCCGATGAACCAGAGCATCGCCGAGAACTTCATGCGTTCGGCAAACGATCCAGCGATCAGCGCCGCGGTAATGATCGCGAACGTCAGCTGGAACATCGAGTAGACGGTCTCAGGAATGGTCGGCGCCAGCGAGTTGGGCGAGCCGATGTTCAACCCCACGCCGTCCTTGAAGGTATTGCTGACGATGCCTTGCAGGAACGCGCGATCGAACCCGCCGATGAACGGCGTCCCCGAACGGAACGCGATGCTGTAGGTGAAGAACAGCCACAGGATGCTGACCAGGCAGGTGATGGCGAAACTCGTCATCACCGTATCGCCGACGTTCTTCTTCCGGACCATGCCGCCGTAGAACAGCGCCAGGCCGGGGATGGTCATCATCAGCACGATGGCCATGGAGGTGAGCATCCAGGCGGTGTCGCCGGAATTCGGCGTGCATTTCTCGAGCGTCTTGGCGTCGCATGCCGGTGGCGCAGCCTCGGCGGCGGCAGCGGGCGCGGCAGCTGCCGGCGCCGCGGGGGTCTCCGTCGTCGAAGTCTGCGCGTACGACCCATGGAACGTCGGCAGGCTCAGCACGATGGCCAGCAGTACCGCTCCGGCGAGAGCGACGAGCCCCGCACACGAGAATTTCTTCGAAGTCATGATTTCACTCCTGTCCGTCGAGATGGAGGTGCGGGGTGTCTAAAGGGCTGCGGCATCGACCTCGCCGGTGCGGATGCGCACCGCATGATCGAGGCCGAACACGAAGATCTTGCCGTCGCCGATCTGGCCGGTCTTCGCGGCCGCGGTGATGGTCTCGATGACCTTGTCGACCTGATCGGAAGCGCAGGCGATTTCGAGCTTGATCTTCGGCAGAAAGCTCACGGCATATTCGGCGCCGCGGTAGATTTCGGTGTGGCCCTTCTGGCGCCCGTAGCCTTTCACCTCGGTGACGGTCAGTCCCTGAACGCCGATCTTGCTGAGCGCATCACGGACCTCGTCGAGCTTGAACGGCTTGATGATGGCTACGACAATTTTCATTTGCTCAATCCCCCGTCGATCACGCGCGTTCGAACGAACAGCGCCAGCGGACCCCCGCGGAACAAACCGCGGCATCCAACACTGGGTGGGAATCAAGCAGCGTGCCAGTTCAGGGAAACCGGCTTATCCATGGAGAACCAGCGCCATTGGGGTGAGCGTGTGACGGTTGGCGTCTCTCTGCGGACTGGTGTGGGAAGCGCGATCCGCCTAAGGATCAGACACATTGCCTAGAAACTAGGCGAGGCGCCGGCAATCGCGAGGTGCCTGGAATAGGACGCGCGCTCAGAGCGCGTCGGCATTGGTCTCGCCGGTGCGTATCCGCAACGCCTGCTCGATCGGCGCCACGAAGATCTTGCCGTCGCCGATCTGTCCCGTCTTGGCGGCAGTACCGATCGCTTCAACGACCCGGTCGGCCGACTCGCTCGCGACCGCGACCTCGATGCGGATCTTCGGCAGGAAGTTCACGGCGTATTCGGCGCCACGGTAGATTTCGGTGTGGCCCTTCTGCCGCCCATAGCCCTTCACTTCGGTGATGGTCATGCCGTGGACGCCGATGGCCGTAAGGGCGTCACGCACTTCTTCGAGTTTGAAGGGCTTGATGATGGCGATGACGAGCTTCATGGATCGGTTCCCGGCCGCGAGCGAAGATCAGATGCCTACAATATCGGCATGACGGGCGCGAATTAAGCAATTTGTGGCGGGATCGGCTGAAAAACGGCGCGCCCGGCGTTGCCGGCCGTGCCCTCTCCTGCGGGAAAGGGCAGCGCAGGAATTTCCAGCAAGCGCGGCTCGGTGAGGGGCTGCAGCCCCGTCCCCCTCACCCACTTTGTCGTTGAATCTCCGAGGAGCCCTCTCCCGTTGCGGGGAGAGGGCAAAGCCACAACCGCTCCGCGGTCGGCACGCCGCTACCCAACAAAGGACGTCGCGCATCGCATGGAGCGACGAAAAGCCAGTGGCATCCCTATTCCGGCTTCGGCCGGCGCTGCCGCAGCAACCCTTCCTGCGCGACCGAGGCGACGAGCCTGCCGTCGCTCGCATAAATGAGGCCGCGGGCGAAGCCGCGGGAGCCGGCGAGGCTCGGGCTGTCCTGCGCATAGAGCATCCACTCGTCGGCGCGGAACGGACGATGAAACCACATGGCGTGGTCGAGGCTTGCGGCCATGAATTCATCGCTGAACAGGCTGCGTCCGTGCGGAATGAGCGCCGCGCCGAGCAAGCTCATATCGGAGGCATAAGCGAGCACGCATTGGTGGATGGCCGGCTCGTCCGGCAGATGCCCGGTGGCGCGAACCCACACGTGAAAGCGGTCGCCTTCCACCTGCTGGCCGAGGTAGCGGCCGTATTCGACCGGCCGCATCTCGATCGGCCGCTCGCGCTGATAGTAGCGCCGCACCGGCTCCGGCAAGAGGTGCAGCATCCGCTCTCTGATCTCGGCCTCGCTCGGCAGCGAGTCGGGCTTGGGCACGTCGGGCATGGGAAATTGATGTGACAATCCCGGCTCGTCGCCGTGGAACGACACCTCCATCGAGAAGATCGCATGGCCGTGCTGGATCGCGGTCACGCGCCGGGTGGTGAAGCTTCGCCCATCGCGGATGCGCTCCACCTGGTAGATGATCGGCACCTTGGGATCGCCGCCGAGAATGAAATAGGCGTGCAGCGAATGCGGGGGCCGCTGCGCGACTTCTTCGACCGTGCGGCACGCCGCCACCAGCGCCTGGCCAATTACCTGCCCGCCATAGACGCGCTGCCAACGCGATTGCGGCGAACGGCCGCGAAACAGGTTTACCTCCAGCGGCTCGAGATCGAGGATGTCCAGCAGTTCCTGAATGACGGACGATGACATGAACGGCTCTTCCTTCGGACGTTCCGTGGGGGCTGGGACGCGACAGGCCGACGGCATTGACGAATTCGCATGATGGCGGGGCGATGCTATATGCTGCCCCCTCGTTGTGGTCCAGGAACGGGTTCCCTGATGACCCATCAGAACGATGCGAGCGGCGTACTGATCGCCGGCGGCGGCGTTGCCGGGCTGACGCTCGCTATCGCGCTGCGGCAGGGGCTCGGGCCGTCGTTTGCGGTGACCGTCGCCGATCCGACGCTCGGCACGAGCCACGCCGGCGACGAGCGCGCCTCGGCGATTGTCGCGGCGGCACGCCGGCTGCTCGAGGCGCTCGAGGTCTGGCCAGCCGTCGCCGGCGAGGCGCAGCCCATCCTCGACATGGTCGTTACCGACAGCCGGCTCGATGACACCGTGCGGCCCGCCTTTCTCACCTTCGCCGGCGAGATCGAACCGGGCGAGCCTTTCGCCCATATGATCGAAAACCAACACCTCATCGCCGCACTCGAAGCGAAGGCGAAAGAACTCGGCGTGGATTGTCGGCGCACAGCCGTCGCTCATTTTTCCCACTCGCCGCGGCAAGAGGAGGATTACCAGCCACCACGCGGGCGGGCCGGTGAGTCGGCGGCGTCATGGTCCCGCGCGGCGCAACGCGTCCATGTGGAGCTTGCGAACGGCGAAACGATTGCCGCGCGGCTCCTGGTCGCTGCCGACGGCGCACGTTCGTCGATCCGCGAGGGCGCCGGCATCGCCAGCCACGGCTGGAGCTATGGCCAGTCGGCGATCGTCACCAATGTCGGCCACGAGCGCGATCACGGCGGGCGCGCCGAAGAGCACTTCCTGCCGGCGGGACCGTTTGCGATTCTGCCGCTTAAGGAACGGCGCTCGTCGATCGTATGGACGGAAAGGGCGCGCGAGGCGCAGCGCATCATGGCGCTGCCCGACGCCAGCTTTCGCGCCGAGCTGGAACGGCGTTTCAAGCTGCATCTCGGCGAGATCACGACAGTCGGCGCGCGCCGGGTACACCCGCTTGGCTTTTCAGTTGCGCGCTCGTTCATCGCCGAGCGGATCGCGCTCGTCGGCGATGCCGCCCACGTCATCCACCCGATCGCTGGCCAAGGCCTCAATATGGGCCTCAAGGACGTCGCCGCGCTCGCCGAGGTGATCGTCGATGCCGTGCGCCTCGGGCTCGACCCGGGCACAGTGGACGTGCTCGAGCGCTATCAGCGCTGGCGACGGTTCGATACCATGTCGATGGGGCTCGCCACCGACGGCCTCAATCGCCTGTTCTCCAACCAATCCGCCACGCTGCGCTTCGCCCGCGATATCGGCCTCGGTCTCGTCGACCGCGTACCCAATCTCAAGCGCCTGTTCATCCGCGAAGCGGCAGGTCTGGTCGGCGACGTGCCGAAGCTGCTGCGTGGCGACGCCCTGTAGGCGCGAGCGCGTCGGCTGATGGCATTCGAGCACATCGGGGTGATCGGAGCCGGCGCCTGGGGGACCGCGTTGGCGCTGACATGCGCGCGCGCCGGGCGGAAGGTCACGCTGTGGGAGCACGACGCCGCCAACGCGGCGCATCTGGCGACGAAACGCGAGAGCCTGTTTCTGCCGGGCGTGCGCCTCAGCGACGACATCGCGCTTGCCGACGATGTCGCCGCGGTGGCGCGTGCCCAGGCGCTGCTGCTCGTGGTGCCGGCACAGACGGTCCGCAAAGTCGCAAGTACGCTTGCACCGTTCGTCGCGGCGGGCACGCCCGTCATCGTCTGCGCCAAGGGGATCGAACGCGGCACCAAAAAGTTCATGAACGAGATCATCGCCGAATGCGTGCCGCGTGCGACGCCGGCGATCCTGTCCGGGCCGAGCTTCGCCGCCGATGTGGCACGCGGGATGCCCACCGCAGTCACGCTCGCCGCAGGCGACGCCAAGCTCGCCGCGGCGCTGGCGCAGGCGATCGGCTCGGCGAGCTTCCGTCCCTACCATTCGACCGACGTGCGCGGCGTCGAGATCGGCGGCGCCGCCAAGAACGTGCTCGCGATTGCCGCCGGCATCGTTTCCGGGCGCGGCCTGGGCGCCAGCGCCGCGGCGGCGCTAACGACCCGCGGTTTCGCCGAGTTGGTGCGTTTCGGCAAAGCATACGGCGCGCGGCCGGAGACGATGATGGGTCTTTCCGGGCTCGGCGACCTGCTGTTGACCGCTTCGAGCCCGCAGTCGCGCAATTTCTCCTTCGGCATCGCGCTCGGTCGTGGGCAGAAGCCCGGCGAGATCAAAAGCGGGCTCGCCGAAGGAGTCTTCACTGCATCGGTGCTCCTTGAAATGGCGCATGAGCGCGGCGTCGACATGCCGATCGCGGCCGCCGTCGCCGCCGTGCTCGCGGAACGGATGAGTGTCGATGCCGCGATCGAATCGTTGCTGATGCGGCCGCTCAAATCGGAGGGATGATCATGGCGTATTGGCTTCTCAAGACCGAGCCGGAAGAGTTTTCCTGGGACGATCAGGTCAAGCGCGGCGCCAAGGGCGAGCCGTGGAGCGGCGTGCGCAATTTCACCGCGCGGCGCCATCTCAAGGAAATGAAAAAGGGCGAGAAGTTCTTCTTCTATCACACCGGCGATCAGAAACAGATCGTCGGCATCGGCGAAATCATCCGCGAGTACTATCCTGATCCGACCGCCGGCGCCGGCGAGCCCTGGGTCGCCGTGACGACCGGCGCCGTCGAGCCGCTGCCGAAGCCGGTGACGCTTGCCGCCGTCAAGGCCGAGCCGAAGCTCAAAGAAATGATCTTGACCAAGTACCCTCGCCTTTCCGTGCAGCCGGTCAGCCCGGACGAATGGAAACTTGTTTGCAAGATGGGCGGTGTCGCCGCGCACTGAACGCTTCGCCAAACACAGAGTTATCTTGTCGCATCGTCCGACAAGCCGCGCCGCGGCCTTGTCGGCCGTCGGCCCATCGTCGCATAATGCCGCACGAGGAAACGCTTCGATAAAGCCGCAAAAGGCCGCGCGCCCGGAGGAAGAAATGTCGGACAAGATCTACGAAATACCCCCGGAGTGGACCAAGCGCGCCTACGTCGACGAAGCCGAATACCGCCGGATGTACGACCGTTCGCTCGCCGATCCCGAAGGCTTCTGGGCGGAGCAGGCCGAGCGCATCCACTGGTTCAAGCGCTTCACCAAGGTCAAGAACGTCTCCTTCGGTCCGCGCGACGTCTCAATCAAATGGTTCGAGGACGGCGCCACCAACGCCGCCTACAACTGCATCGACCGCCATCTCGCCAAGCGCGGCAATCAGACCGCGATCATCTGGGAAGGCGACGATCCCAAGGACTCGAGGAAGATCACTTACCAGGAACTGCACGACGAGGTCTGCCGCCTCGCCAATGTGCTGCGCAACCGCAACGTCGGCAAAGGCGACCGCGTCACCATCTATCTGCCGATGATTCCCGAGGCGGCCTACGCCATCCTCGCCTGCGCACGCATCGGCGCCATTCATTCAGTGGTGTTCGGCGGCTTCTCGCCGGAGTCGCTTGCCGGTCGCATCGAGGACTGCAAGTCGAACGTCGTCATCACCGCCGACGAAGGACTACGCGGCGGCCGCAAAGTGCCGCTCAAGGCCAACACCGATGCTGCGATCGCCAAGGTCGGCGGCGTGGATCACGTGATCGTGGTCAGGCGCACGGGCGCACCGGTCGACATGGAGCCCGGACGCGACGTCTGGTACCACGACGCCGCCGAGATGGTGACGTCGGAATGCCCGTGCGTGGAGATGAACGCCGAGGACCCGCTGTTCATTCTTTATACGTCGGGCTCGACTGGAAAGCCCAAGGGCGTGCTGCACACGACCGGCGGTTATCTGCTCTTCGTCTCGCTGACCCATCAGTTGATCTTCGACTATCACGACGGCGACATCTACTGGTGCACCGCCGACGTCGGCTGGGTCACCGGCCACAGCTACATCGTCTATGGGCCG
>Ga0070671_100001861_pt1 | contig 16105 bp, 10 predicted proteins | sample KBSS73metaG_FD_65341 | JGI IMG/M metagenome (GOLD analysis project Ga0070671, IMG submission 65341) | Switchgrass rhizosphere microbial communities from Kellogg Biological Station, Michigan, USA - KBS S7-3 metaG | ecosystem: Host-associated > Plants > Roots > Rhizosphere > Soil ...
GAACGATGCATGGCACGGCCACCCGCAGGACGGCATAAGCTTGTACCAGTGTAATGGTAAATATCAGGATTCGATCCGGGTAATTGGTAACCAGATCAGAGGCGGCCAGGTTCAATTTGACTCTGGTGGTGCAGCCGGTATCGTATTAGGTGATGTAGGCGGATCATACCAGGTAGCCAGAAATAACACTGTAGTCAACTCTGGATATGTAGGGATGCAGGTAGTAGGAGGTAACAACATCAAAATGGATCACAACACCATATATAGCTCAAGCACCCCTGTTTCCAATACCGGAATTAACTGCGGAAATTATTCTGGTACATCCAGTTGGAATATTAATATTTCGTATAATAAGGTTAAATGGATTCAGAGAACCGGAAAAGAGTGGGACTTATGGCTGGATCACGTAGCTACACCGGCCGGCTGGAGCACCAATATTCAGAATGCAAATATTAGTTCAAGCGTGCTTCCATCAACCCTGATTACGATGAATTAATTTAAATATTAGTAAAATATTTGATCACCCAAATAGAATGAGAGCTGAGGAAAACCACAAGCTCTCATTTTTTTATTTGCAACCATGTTAAATTATCCTAAACTTTTATAACCGGGGTTATCATTTTTTTAAAACAGACTAACGAAACACTCTATCAACTTTAGATAATCTTTTTAACCTGTTGATAAATAGAATATTGATCATTAAATTATTTGTCACAAAAAAGTTACACCGATACACTAACATCGCGAAAATCACTTTAACTTCTTCGTAAATAAATATTGTTTTAGTTATTTCAGACAATTTTTCTTCACAAATTGTGGAAATTTTGTTTTTTCTCAAAAAAGGAGATGCTTAAAGACGCTAATTCCATTTTAATTAGTTGATAATCAGATTATTTTCTATTTAATCATCGCAGGCAAATTTCCCCTGAGGGAACGCATTATTGTTTAGGTGACATTTTTTCCTATTTGGAATTCAATATTTTATGCAAATTCACTATCGTAATTCTAATTAATTTAACTATTATGAAAACATTAAACTCGAACTGTAGAGCCAGTATTACGCTTTTTGCAATACTGGCTTTTTTTTTATTTGCCACGTCGTGTAAACAAGACGCGCAAATCACACCGGCAGCATCAGCTGTATCAACCAATTCCATGAGCGGGTCTTTTACAAGCAAATCCCTGGCTACTACGTACACTACCTCGGCGCCGATCTCCTATTACAGTAAAAGTAACATTACCATTAGCGGCCTTTCTATCACCGGCGGTACAAACGGTATCGCTCTTTATAATTGCAGCAATGTGCATATCACCAATTGCAAAATATATAACACCTCCAATTTCGGTATTATGCTGAATAACTGTACCAATATTACGGTTGATTATTGTTATGTAACCAATGCTAAATCGGGCGTGCACGTTTACAAGGGCTCAACAATCAAGGTAAACAACAACCAGTTCTACAACATGAATGGCCCGTTCCCTGACGGATGTTTTGTTCAGTTTGCTGGCGTGACCGGAGGTGGTAACCAGATCAACTACAACAAATGTCAGGACGATGCATGGCATGGGCACCCGCAGGATGGTATTAGCCTATATCAATGTAGCGGTCTATTGGGCGATTCTATCCGGGTAATTGGTAACTGGATAAGAGGCGGGCAGGTTCAGATGGATTCAGGCGGCGCCGCCGGCGTGGTACTGGGCGATGTGGGCGGATCGTACCAGGTAGCCAGAAACAACATTGTAGTAAATTCCGGATATGTAGGTATGCAGGTAGTAGGGGGCACAAATATTAAAATGGACCACAACTATATCTATAGCTCAGTTACACCTGTTTCAAATACTGGCATTAACTGCGGAAACTACTCAGGAACCTCAAGTTACAATATTAATATATCATACAACCAAGTGCGATGGTATCAAAAAACCGGCTCCGAATGGGATCTGTGGCTCGATCATGTGACTACTCCAACCGGCTGGAGCACCAATATTCAAAAAGCAAATATCAGCGCAAGCTTACTGCCAACAACCATTATTACGATGAACTGATTTATAATCAACACGTTATATTATAATTTTATTAGAAAGCAGAGGTCAATAATTATTTATTGGCCTCTCTTGTTAATATACTTTGCATGTGGATCGTTCCCTCATTCCGACAATCAATTTTACACTTCAGAAATCGTCAAATTTTAATTTTAAATGAACAATTGATTTTAAATGTTGTAATATAATCGCAGCATTAAAAAGGCATGCACTTAGTAAAACAGAATTTGTTTTATTACGTAAAAAGGTTTTAAGAATGAACAATATTACTTTGAAGATATACCAGCTTATCGAGGATAAGTTGGGGATTGAAGAATCAGCAATAAAAGATTCTGCTTCATTTTATGATGATCTGAATGTAGATTCCCTGGATTTTTGTGAGTTGGTTGTAGATGTTGAAAAGGAGTTTGGTATACAGATACCCGATGACGTGTTCGATAAACTTAATACTGTTGGCTCGCTGGTAAAATATGTAGCACAGGCAACACACGCTGAACTGCCCAGAATTGCACGGATAAGTGCCCATGGAGAAGGGCGCTTGAGCGCCTGACATAGTTATAATCCATTTATTTTACTTTTTTCCTGAGCATCTATTAAAAAATATTACTTTTTGGTAGATGCTTTTCGCATTGTTCCATTGGGCCCCTATCAGAGCAACACAAGTAAGCACCGTTTCGATGCCGCTTCAGAATAATGATTAACATTAGGTCTAAAATAGGCACTAATCCATTTTATGGAACAATTTTAAAGTAAACTTCCGTAAAAGTTCCAAAATGAAGAAAACTTTACGTTTAGTATATCTGCTTTTTATTATTGTGCTATGTGGTATCCTGCCTCAACCTGCTTTCGCGCAGGATCATTTATTAAAAGGTATTGTAAAAGATAGTCACGGGAATCTTCTGCCAGGAGTGTCCATCATTATAAAGGGTACTAACCGAGGAGTAGCGACAGAATCCAACGGGACCTTCTCGCTTAAACTAAGTGGTTCAGATAATGTGCTACAGGTATCCTCTGCCGGGTATGAAAAAAAGAATATCGAAGTTAAGGGACAAAGCAGCATCGTTATCATACTCGGAGAATCAAAAGCCGAATTAAACGAAGTAGTTGTAGTAGGTTATGGGACACAGAAAAAAAGCGAAGTCACGGGTGCCATATCGTCAATTAAAAACAAGGATTTTAAGGATCAGCCGGTATCCAACCTGGCTGCAAGCATAGAGGGTAAATTGTCAGGCATTAACGTAACACAACCATCGGGAACACCCGGTGCGGGTTTACTGGTAAGCATCCGCGGAGCGCAAAATCCGCTATACGTTGTGGATGGTGTGCCGATGGAAAGTGAAAGCAATTCATCATTAGGGACGTCTTACGACCTTTCGGGACAATCGGTAGGAAGCGGGCAAAATATCAGTTCCATTTCCGATATCAATCCCGATGATATTGAATCTATTGAAGTGTTAAAAGACGCATCAAAGGCTATTTATGGCTCACGCGCGGCCAATGGCGTGGTGCTGATCACTACTAAACGCGGCAGGGCAGGTAAAACGGCCTTCGATTTTAATGTAAACTATGGTTCGCAATCCATAGAAAAAAAAATACCTTTTCTGAATTCGCAGCAGTTTTACGATCTGACCAATACGGCCATCAAAAATGATATCTGGGTTTATCACAATGATGTTGCAACCAATAATCCTAATCCGCATTTTTCGCTGTCTGACTTGCATTCCGTAGGTATTTTAGATGCCAATGGAGATCCGATACCCAGCCCTGCTGCTCCTTATTATGACCTGGCAAGCGGTGTCAATACCAATTGGGAGAACCAGATATTCAGGACGGCGCCTGTTGTAAACTATGAGTTATCGGCCCGCGGCGGTGATGAAAAAATCAAATTTTTTGTCGGTGGGGGCTATTTTGACCAGGACGGGATCATTATTAACAACTACTATAAACGCTATAATTTCCGAACCAATATCGATAACCAGGCTACGGATAAAATCAGTTTCGGCACCAATATCAGCGCTTCCCATTCTGATAACAAGCGAAGTTTTAATGATAATACCTATACAGGTATCGTAACTAACGCCCTGGGGGCATCGCCTTTGATGCCGGTATACTCTTCGCCGGGAGTATATACCGACTTTAACAGTTACCAGGCTTACTGGCTGTCTGATAACCCTGTAAAATCGGCCAAAGAAATCAACGCGCATACTTATACCGATCGGTTTATTGCGTTAGTTTACGGAGAGTACAAGATCATGAAAGATTTTAAGTTCAGGAGTACCTGGTCTATTGATTATAATAACGTTAATGACAACCAATATTTCTCAGCACTTACTTTTGACGCGCAAACCGATGGCGGCAAATTATTGCTCGGCGAAAACAAACATTTCACGTGGTTGAATGAAAATATGTTTACCTATCAGCATTCGTTTGGAAAAAACCATCTGAATTTGTTGGGGGGCTTTTCACAACAGCAAACCGAAATACAGCAACAGGCAACCAAGGGCGTAGGTTTCCCGCAGACCGGAGGCGTGCAAAATATTAATAATGCGGCATTATCGACAAATATTCCGGTGCTTTATCCGAAAATATATACTGATCTTAACTCATTCATCTCGCGCGTCAATTACGATTATGATAACAAGTATTTGCTGGCCGTTATAATGCGCGCGGACGGCTCGTCAAAGTTTGAGAAGAGCCACAGGTGGGGTTATTTCCCGTCCGTGTCAGCCGGATGGAATATCTCGAATGAGAGTTTTTTAGCTAAAAGCAAATTCATCGATGCATTAAAACTGCGCGCCAGTTATGGCTCATCCGGACAGCAGGATAATGTGCCCGATTACTTGAATTATGCTTACTGGAGCACAGCCAAATACAACGGAAACTCAGGTTTTGTGCCAATCAACCTGTTATCTTCAACGCCACTAGCCTGGCAAGTAAATAAAGCTTTTAACCTTGGTGCCGACTTTGAATTGTTCAACCATTTTTTAAACGGATCGATAGAATATTTCATCTCCAATCAAACCAAACTATTAAGCCCTGGCCAGGTAGAGAGTACAACGGGCTTCCAAACGGTTTATACCAACTCAGGGAAAATTCAGGATAGGGGTTTGGAGATACAGTTAACGACCAATAATGTCAAAACAGACAAATTTAGCTGGACAAGCTCTTTCAATATTTCATTCTTAAAAAATGTGGTTAAATCATTGTCGGTTGACAACCAATTGATCAGTTCTTATACAGACCAATCGCCCACTAATATCTTAAAGGTCGGTCAGCCTATAGGCACATTCATAGGCGTAGGCTTCGCCGGGGTTGATCCTGCCAACGGCGATGCTTTATACTATGCCGCCGACGGCACCAAAGAACGTGCGGATCAGGTAAACTTTACCCGCGATGAAACGGTTATCGGCAACCCGCGGCCTAAATTTTTTGGCGGTTTTATAAATAATTTTAAGTACAGGAAGTTTGATCTGCTAATTGCCACACAGTTCTCCTATGGCAATAAAGTATTCAACCTGATCCGCACCACTTATGAAAGCGTTGGCTGGAGCAGCGCCTCTACACCGGGCGGGGCCTATCTGGGCGGGGTTTATGCCAATAATGATACAAGAGTGCTGAACGCCTGGTCGCATCCCGGACAGATAACCAATATTCCCCGACCATCATTCTTACAGCAAAATTATTTTCCCAATTCCGATGAGTTTTTAGAGAATGGCTCTTTTCTGAAGATACGCACGGTTAACCTGGGATATACCATTGCCAAGCCCAAATACTTTAGCAGTGTGAGGATATATGCACAAGTGGAAAACCTGCTTACCGCAACTAAATACATTGGTTTCAATCCGGAAGTGAGTTCGACCGGTGGCGGCAACGATACCACTGCAGGTATTGACTTTGCGGCATATCCGCCAGCCCGGACTTTAAGTATAGGAGTCGATTTGAAGTTTTAACAAGATCCGAGGAAAATGAAAAGAATAAAAAATATATCAGTTTTCGGTTTCATCCTGGTTTTGGCTTTGCTGATGAATAGTTGTGCCAAGCTGGACCAAGTATCGCCTACCGCTGTGCATTCTGCTCAGCTTTTTAAAGATTCCATTGGCTTATCAGAAGCGGTGACGGGAATGTACAGCACACTTGAAGCGCCCGAATACTATGGGGACTATTATCCCATGCTTGCCGATTTGAACAGCGATAACGGTGTCGCCGGTGGATATAATAACACGTCGCTGAACGAATTTGGTCTTTACAGTGTTACTTCGTCTAACATCTTCATTCAGAATACTTACGCGGCTATTTATAAAACAATTGCTACAGCCAATGCCATTATTGCTGGCGAAAATACAGTCAGAGGTGCTTCAGCAGCCTATTTGAACAATGTAAAGGGGCAGGCCTTAACGCTTAGAGCGATGGGGCATTTTGATCTATTGCGCGCCTTTGGTTACCACTGGGACACCAACTCGCCATATGGCATACCGGTGGTTATTGCTGTTCAATCAGCCAACAGCATTGTTCCACGAAGTACGGTGTCCGCTACTTATGCCTCAATTATTGCTGACCTGATCCAGGCGGCTACACTACTAAACAGTTCATCAGACCGCGGCCCCAACTATGTAAATCCAGCCGTCGTGAATGCACTATTGGCACGGGTATATTTGTATGAAAAAGATTATACCAATGCCGCTAAATATGCTTCGCTGGTTATTAATGACGGTGCGTACCAGTCGGCAGATGCCAGTCATTATGTGTCAATGTATGATAACGGCGCGAAAAACTCAACCGAATTTATCTTCCAACTGCCTTTTGATTTTCAAAACCAGAGCCAGTACTATGCAACTACTTATGCCCGACCGGGTGCCGCATCCACAGAGGTATTATTTATAGAAAACGCTAATCTGCAATCATTCTTCGAAGCTAGAAATGGAGATGTGCGCTATAACTTGGTGGATACCACCAACACCAATGGTTATCTTCGTACCCTTAAATATAGCAGCGATGGCAAGTATAAAGACAATTCCGCTTTGTTGATCCGTATTGCCGAAATGTACCTGATCAGGGCCGAAGCATTGGGCCGGATACAAGGGCTGGCTGACCTGAATACCATCAGAACGAACCGCGGGTTAGGTGCTTTAACTTTGGCCGATGTGCCAGATAATGCCGCTTATGCCCAGGCTGTTTCTGACGAAAACCGGGCCGAATTCAATTTCGAAGGCCACCGCTACTTTGACCTTGCTCGTACTGGACAGATCGTCAATGTATTGCAGCCATTGACCAACATAGGTATATCCGTGTCCAACTCTTGTTTCCCAATACCCTTAAGAGAGATCAATGCGTCTAATGGTGCTGTGGTTCAGAATCCGGGATATTAGTCAATTACTGAATTATTTGAATGAGTGGCTGGTTTAAATAAAGTGTTTGACAATTCGCTCCGGGTAGCTTAACAAAGTATTTTCGTAGCTTTATGTATCGCTTATTACCATTAAAAGATCATGCCATGTTTATGATCTCTTAACTTCCTGCTCAATTGCTATGTGTATCATCGGCATATGAATGAACTTATAATAGTGAGATATGTTACAAAAAGTTTTATCATACCAGATAGCTGATAGTATCGATATAAAAGCATTCAAGGCTGTCTTTAAGGCTGATCTGCATTATAGCGATGCGGACGAATTGTTCTACAAAACCGAGTCCGATTGGTTTATTTATGTTTTTAAATATGGTGTGGTATCCTTTTTAAATTATCACGCCGTCGGGATCAGCGAATTTTTACGGCTCATATCATCCTATTGCAAAAACTCATTCAATCAAAACCTGACCGAGGAATTTGAAATACATACCAATGCAGGGAAAAATAAAATAGGTTTTAATTCAATCGAGATCGCAGGATCGGATATCGAGGTTCTGCGGCTGATCATGCTGACCGTTTCGCAATCCGTCGCGTTGGATTATTACGAGGAACAAACAACCAAACTGCTTGAAGAAACCAATCATTATACCCAGATGCTGGAAGCAAAAGGGAGCCTTAATATATCAAGCACTAACCTGAAAAAATACATTGGTAAAAGCCTGGGCTTGAAAAACCGCATTGCCGAGAACCTGTACATTTTTGATTCCCCACCCGAAACGTGGGACGATGAGAATCTAAATAAAATGTATAACGATTTGAAGCGCACTTTCGACCTCCAGGAGCGGTTCAGGGATATTCAGGAAGGTCTGAGTATAGTAAAAGACAATCTGGAGCTATTCAGGGACCTGCTGCAATATCGCAACAGCTTCCGCCTCGAGCTGATCGTCATTATCCTGATCCTGATGGAAGTACTGAATATTTTGGCGCAGAAAATATTTAGTTGAGGCTGCGGGCTTTAACAAACTAACAGATTTACACTCATCACAGCTAACCTCGCACGTATTTCAAGTACTGGTTATTAATCATTGATTTATAATAACCTATCCTCAGCTTTTATCGTACAAGTAAGTCTTACTAAGCATGCGTTTTCGTAGCATATGAATATTAAATTATCTGTCTTCCTTTTTTTGATAGTTTTATGTAAAGCGTCTTTTGCCCAGACCGGGCTTTCATCAGATGAGCTTTTTCAGCAGGCCCGCAAAGCCGCTTTTGATGAGAAAAATTATCCCAAAGCGATTGATTTAAGTAAGAAGGCTTTAACAAAGAGCCCGGATTATTCCGATATCCGTGTTTTTTTAGGCCGGGTGTACACCTGGTCGGATAAACCGGACAGCGCACGGATTGAATTTAAATATGTTCTTGGTAAACATCCTGACAATGAAGATGCCGCTTTTGCTTATGGTAGCCTTGAATACTGGAACAATAATTCAAACGGTGCATTGGGCATTGTTAGCAGCGGACTTAAATACCATCCCCGCTCTACCGACTTGTTATTACTGAAAGCGAAAGTATTGAACGATCTGAAACGTTATCCTGAAGCCGGCAATACACTGGATACTTTGATAAAAGCTGACCCGGGAAATTCAAAGGCCCGCGCGTTGGCCGATAGGATAAAAGATAACACCTCGAAAAACAAAGTGGGTGTAACCTATGATTACATCTCTTTTGATAAACAATTTAGCACTCCCTGGCACCTGGCAAGCTTTGAATATGCAAGGCAAACCGGTATCGGCTCGATCATAGGTTATCTGAACTATGCTAACCGGTTTAACACCAATGGTCTCCAGTATGAGATCGATGCTTATCCGCATATATCGAAGACTTTTTATGCCTACATGAGCGGCGCCTATTCCAACAACGTAGGCGTGTTCCCGAAAACCAGGGCAGGTTTTTCTCTCTATGCCAATTTGCCTGCAAGTTTTGAGGCCGAAGGTGGCTTTAGGTATCTGCATTTCACTGGTGATACCTGGATATACACAGCTTCGCTCGGTAAGTATTACAAAAGCTTCTGGTTCAATTTCCGCACTTACCTGACGCCCTCCAATAGTTCGATTTCGCAATCTTATTCATTGAAGGCAAGGTATTATACTGGAGGGGCTGATGATTATATTTCGTTGGGAATAGGTACCGGTATTTCGCCGGACGATCCGCGCAATATCATTCTGCTGAACAATGGTCAGAATTATAAACTTCGTTCAAATAATATTACAGCCGGGTTCTGGCATTCGTTCAAAAGGCGTAATATCATATTTGTTACGGCAGGCCTCGATCACCAGGAATATCAATTCCAAACCTGGGGCAATCAACTGGATTTGGGTATAGGCTATCAAAGAAGATTTTAATTAGATGAGGAAAAGAAAGTTTTTGCAACTGATTATACCTGCGCTCATTATTTTCCCGATAGTGATGTGGCTCGGTTGGTTTTTTACACCCAAGAAAAAACTGGTTGTGGCTATAGTTGATAAAACTGTACTGACTACCGACGGCCAGGAACATATGTCCCTCTCATGGATTCTTAATCATAACCGTTTTACCAAAACACCAACACAATCGTACCATAATAGTAGTGATTATTTTGGTTTTTTTCCAAAAGATGACGAGAAGTTCAAGCTGAAAGGTCTTGAAAGATTTTCGTCGGAGCAGCTAAAACAACTAAGCAACGACGCCGACCTGGCCTATTATACCGATACCTACGGCATGTACCGAAATGAGTGGTATAGTCAAAAGCAAAATACTGAACGATCTAACCTGATCTATGGCGGAATGAGTGCACAGGATGTGGAGTTTTTGCAGGATATGAAAGACAGGCATAAGCTCATCATCACCGAGTTTAATACAATAGGTTCGCCAACCAATGCGGATAACCGCAATAAATTTGAAAAGATGTTTGGCATGCACTGGACGGGCTGGACAGCACGATACTTTGACAGCTTTGATACCACAAAGAATAAAGAATTGCCCCGCTGGCTGATCGGTAATTATAAGAAACAGCACGAGCAAAAGTGGCCTTTTCATAAGGCTGGTCTGGCGTTTGTGAGCAACGACGATCAGATAGTAATATTGGAAGACAGTACGCATTTAAAAGATCCTGTGCCACACATCATATCGTTTGGTTATGGACAAAAGGTGCTGTCACTACCTGAAAAAATGAAATATCCGTTTTGGTTTGATATCATTACACCTTCATTAGCAATTAATCATGCGGTGTCACGGTTTGATATCAGCCTGAATGCTGCCGGTACCGCTGAATTGAAAAAAAACAATATTCCTACTACGTTCCCGGCCATCATCATGCATAAGGACAAAGATTACCAGTTCTATTATTTTTCGGGTGATTTTTGCGATAATCCTATCGGGATGGGCACTTCTTATTTTAAGGGCATCAGCCTGTTCAGGTGGATGTTCTACAATTCCGATGATCCGGCCGAGCGTAAAAGCTTTTTCTGGACATTTTATCGCCCGATGATTACCACTATTCTGAAAGGGCAGGTAGCCGGAAAGAAATAGGAGAAAGGATGATTTATGGTTCATTATAAGTAACTATCTTCGTCATCCATAATTATTACAATAAATTGAAAAAGCCTTATCACTTCTGTTAGTGCCATTTGTATTAATAGCCCTTGTCCTATTTTCATGCAAAAAAAACGATAATACACCGCAAGTTTATCCTTACACTTTACAATTAAAAAGTGTTGTGCCTAATTACAGCACCAGGTTGTATATAAACAAAATCCTGGTGAACAACTCTACCCTTCTTACTAACTTCATTAAAAACGACAATTCGCTATTTAATCTTCAGGACACCTATCAAACTGAAGGGCTGCCCGAAACATTAACATTTAGTGCGAAAGACACTGCAACCTTTGGCAATTCTAGTGCAAAATATATTGTAAAAATCTCAGGAAGTCAGTATTTATTTACCTCAGTACTCGGTTTTCCTTCGAGTACAAATACGTTTTTTGATCTCAATAAATACACTTCATACAGATCTTTTGACACGGGAATGGCCTAGGATATTCAGTATTTGATGTTAGGATAGGTTATGGGAATTATCAAACATTAAAACTATCGTTGGTAGCTGTAAAAGCTGTAAAGATTTCTGACGGTATATATATTCTGGTTTGAGCGGTATTGGTTTTAATCAGTTAAATGAAAATTATATTCAAAATATGGGTGTTAACGATACGTTAGTCGTTAGAGAATATACTGCCACATACCAGAAAATGTAATCCCCAGAATATATCAACGAAAAAAGGTGGCCCTGGTCCAGAGCCACCTTTTTGTGTAAGGTTTGCACAATTATTTTTTAACAGGGCTATAATGCTGATGAATAGAATCAGGTATGATCCAATTGCCTGTTACAATCTGTTCGTTCTTTTTCTTAAACTGATCGAAAGCATTCTTAAGCTGGCTGGCCTTTGCTTCGTCTTGTATCGGATCTTCTCCAAGCTCGGCATTAAGTTTAAACAGGTTGTCGCCGTTCAGGTGGTAGTCGCCCATAATAAAGTCGATCATGTCAGTCTTGGTCTGCAGCAGCGGGTAGTTATGAATATTCTCAAAATTGCGGTTGGTATCCAAGCCCTGCCCCATCCAGCTCACCAGGGAAGGTCCTTTGATCTTGTAGTTATGCTGTAAATAAGCCATTAAGCTCGGACTGATATCAAAATGCGTAGAGACAGATGACATTTGCGCGGTGCGTTTAAGCATTGGCGAATAAACGATCAGCGGCACATGGTAACGGTCGATCTTATCGCTCATTGGTATCTCAGGCATACGGTGGTCGCCGGTGATCAGGAATATGGTATTGTTGTAGTCACTCCGTTTGCTGTAGGCACTGAAGAAGCCGCGTAGTGCGTCATCCAGGTACAAAATACTGGCATATTGCAGTTTGTAATTGCGGCATTCATTCTTTTTCGCATCATCAAAACCAAGCTCCGTCAGACGTTTTTCAAATCTCGCCAGATATTTATCTTCTTCGTTTATTGCGAATGGACTGTGTGTTGCTACGGTCAAAACAACGCTCAATTGCGGCGCAGTTGCCTTTTCATCTCGTGTAACCAGGTAATGCCTGAACAGTTCCTTATCATTATATCCCCATGAAAAACCGTTGGGAGCAGGTAGCCTGGTATAACCTGAAGGGAACGATTTCTCGTCGTTTAGTTCATCAATGGAGTTTTTATTCAGGAAGGTCGCCATGTTGTCGAAACGGGCATCGCCACCATAATAAAATGAGGTATGATAACCATTGTATTTTAACAAGCTTAACAGAGAGATGTGCGAAGGCATATTATCGCCCAGTGCCAGGAAACCATTTTTGGCAAACGGGAGTGAGCCTAATACGGAAGGCAAAACTGCAAAAGTGCGGCCACCCTCACTTAGGAAGTTTTTCCAATAAAGGCTTTTTCCGGATAATGAATCAATAAATGGTGTAAAGTTCCCGAGGTAGGCGCCTTCATTGGTAAATGCGCGGCCCAAACCTTCAACCAGTACGATAACAATATTGGGAGGAGTTTCATTGCTTTTGATAAACGGACTCAGTACATCCGGCGATGTATCGGCGTGTAAAAATGGGTAATGTGCAGGATCGGTGTATTTAAATGCCGCTATTTTGCTTGTTGCAGCGTTATCATAATCATTGATATAGCTATCGGCATAAATATCAAGTTCATCTTTTGAAGGGAAGAAATGTTTGTACGATTCTGCCCAAAAATGATCGGATTTATTGATGACCAGGTTATTGGCATAGTCTGACTTAAAACTTACAGGATGAATCACGGCTTGTGCGTCAGTCACAAACAAAAGAAATGACAATACCGGTAATGCAATAACAAGATATCTGTGAACTTTCAACTTAGCGGGTAACGCCCATAAAGCGGTAATTGCACCACCTACCACAACAATAAAACCGATAATCTGGAAAAAATTAACGCCGCCTGCCGCACCTACCGTTTGCTTAATATCGGACATCGAGTAGCCATATAAGTCGGCACCAAGCGGGACTAAAGCTGTTGTGAAGTAGGAAGTAAGGCTAAGCTGTACTATCGCCATAAATACAATGAATACGCAATAAGTTGTGCGTGCAAATTTTGCCGAGATGAGGTGAAGCACCACATACACCAGGAAAAAATAGATAAGGCCCTTGCACCAGAAAACCAGGTCGTTCAGAAATGACCATCCTAATACTGCAAAAAGGTTTTTTGGAAGCTCATGAGCTATTCCATTATAGATGATCTCAAAAATGCTTAGTACAAAAATGATCATCAGCCATATGAAAGAAAGCTGTGCGAATGATAACGCCGCAGGCACAATCTTTTTTGAAAGCTTTTTCCCTTTAGTTTTTTTATTTTCCATTACTCAAATACTATAATGCTTTTTTCTCTGTAGCCAAACCTGTTCTTGTCATTTCGCCCCAGGAATTATGTTTTCTTAATAAATCTATATTACCGCGTATCGCAGACCATACCACAAATGGATGGAACAGGAACGGTTCCAGCACGGCAACGCCCACAAGGCGTAAAATGTCCTTCCGGCCCCTATATTGGTTATAGGTAAGAACTTCCATCATAATGGCAAAGATGGAATAGAGTATACCCATGAATAATACGCCTATGATAATCATTATGGCCGACCAGTTTATGGCATAAGTAAAGCAATAAATGATCATACCAATAGTTCCGAAAAATTCTATTATCGGCGCCAGGAACTCGAAGAACAGCCAATAGGGATAACTCAACATCCCCAGGATACCATAACGTGGGTTGAAGAGCATCACTTTATGGAAACGTAAAGTCTCTATTGTTCCGCGGGTCCAGCGGTTGCGCTGACGGCCCAGAATTTTGAATGTCGATGGAGCCTCTGTCCAGCATAAAGGATCGGGAATAAAGGCTACTTTGTAAGGTTCGTCCAACTCTTCCATGTAGCGGCGCATGCGCACCACCAGCTCCATATCCTCGCCCACGGTGTTGGTATTATAGCCCCCGCAGTTGATCACAATTTCGCGGTCGAAAGCGCCAAAGGCTCCTGAAATAAGCAACAGGCCATTCAGCTTTGTCCAGGCCATGCGACTTAACAGGAATGCACGGATATATTCAAGCGTTTGCATTCTTGGCAGAAACTGTTTGGGTAAATTTACTTTTACCAGTCGGCCGCCTTCTATCTCGCAACTATTGGCTATCCGTACTACACCACCTGCAGCAATAACGCGCTGGTTAGTACTTTCAAGAAAAGGTTTAGCAAGTTTTAAAAGCGAATCCTGTTCGAGAACGCAATCCACATCGATACAAACAAAGTAGTTGTTTTTGGCGATGTTGACACCCACATTCAGGGCATCAGCCTTACCTCCGTTTACTTTATCAACTACGATCAACTTACGATATACGGCATTATTGCTTTTGTAAACGCCCCTGACCGGTTTGGTCTTTATTTGCTGGTTGACAAAGAAATCCACTTTGTATAGGTCGTATGCGTGGATCAGTTTCTCTAAAGAATCATCCTTACTACCATCGTTAATGATAATCACCTCGAGGTTGTTGTAATGCAGCGACAGTAACGAGCGTACATTTTCAATAATATTAGCGCCTTCATTATAAGCCGGGGCCAATATGCTCATGCTTGGCGTCTCGGTTGACGATGCGAGCATCCTATAATCGGTAAAACTGTTTTTATGCAGGTAAGAACGTGTTTCGCTGATAGAAAATGCCCCGATCAAAACATAGCATATCAATAGTATAATGGAATACAGCAGAATGCCATAGGTAAAAAAGTGTAATATAAATGTTTGCCAACTCATGCTGCTATTTCTCCTTTAATGTGCATTACTATCTCGTTGATAGAATGATCTGCTTCTTCCGAGTATTTTTCCAGAGAGATCATGCCGTCTTTATTACTTTGCACCAATGCCCGTGCAGCATGAATCTTTATTTCATCATTTTCATGACTTAGCAGATCAAGCAGGAATAGCACGTCTTTGTCGGTACCAACCGTTTCCATCACTTTAATCATCGCCAGTTGGTTCTTCAAAATCTCGTTCAGGAATCTTGATATTAAATCATCAGAGGTCTCATCAGTATAGATTTCATTAAGACAATGGATTGCTTCATATCTTACCGATGGGTCTGAATGATCAAGACTGGACACAATATCGTAATACAAGTCAAATCGCTGATAAGTACGGGCTAATTTTAATGCAAATATGATAACGCTACTATTAGCCGACTTAAACCACGGGCTCATGTCAACATGTGAAGGCGATAAATGAGACAGTTGTTGCAATAACTTTATTTGTTGCCAGTTTGAAATAGGATAAGTTACGGTATCTAAAAAACGAAGGCCGTCAAAACTATTGAAGTGAACCAATGCGGATTGAGCTTCCATACGTACAAGGTCGTTCTTGTCATCAGTATATTGGAATATCTGATCCGCAAATTCGTGCATATCCATAACAGTAAGTTCCTGTATGGCTTTTGCCCTGATATACCACCTGCCGCTTGATAAATTATTCAGCGCATACTTTTCGAGGCCCAACTGAACGTAAAGATGTTTCAGATTATCAGCTGATATGCCGGTAATACTCTTTTTGGCTGAAGTAATCTCGTTCACGAGTAATTTTCTGAAATGCTTGTTGCTCATCAGCTTTTCGGCCCGTGCAGTAAC
>Ga0070671_100001864_pt1 | contig 16098 bp, 12 predicted proteins | sample KBSS73metaG_FD_65341 | JGI IMG/M metagenome (GOLD analysis project Ga0070671, IMG submission 65341) | Switchgrass rhizosphere microbial communities from Kellogg Biological Station, Michigan, USA - KBS S7-3 metaG | ecosystem: Host-associated > Plants > Roots > Rhizosphere > Soil ...
CGGGAACGGGGAACTGCTCGAGCCGCTCGTGCGCGGATTGCTGAGGCGGCCGCAGGTGAACACGCGCGGCCGGTTCTTCGTGCTGATGGGCCGGTCGACGTGGTCGGCGGCCCAGTTCCTCGTGGACGACCTCGCCTCGTTCGGCGAGGTGGTGTTCGTCGGCGAGCCATCAGGGTCGAAGGGCAATCACTACGGCGACTCGCGTCCCGTCCGGCTTCCCAACAGCGGCATCACGGTGCGCGCATCCACGCTCTGGTGGCAACACTGGCATCCGGAGGACACCCGGCAGTGGCTCGCGCCGGACCTGGCGGCGCCGCTCACCTTCGCAGCCTACCGCGCCAAGCGGGATCCGGCGCTGGACGCCGCGCTGAAGTGGCGCGTGCGCCCGCCACTCGCCGATACGCTGGTGACGCTGCTCGCGCGGGGCGACACGGCCGCAGCGCGCGCGCAGGTCGCGGCCGTCCGCCGCGATTCCGTGACGCGCTACGCTGACGTGCTCGGGGCCTTGCAGGAGGCCGGCGCCCGGCTCTACCGGCGCCACGAGGTGCCGCACGCCGCGGAGGCGTTCGTGCTGGCGGGGTCGGAGTATCCCGACGCCGCCTCGGCGCACCTGCGCGCAGGACTGGTGCTTGCCGAGCTGGGCCGCGTGCCGGAGGCGCGGCGCGAGCTGGAGCGGGCACTCGAGCTGGATCCCGGAAGCAGGACGGCCCGCGAGAGCTTGCGCACGCTCGCGGGCCGCTAGTCCGGGGTCGGCCGGATCAGCCCTGGTCCACCACGCGCACGCCCGAGGGCACGTCGAAGCGGAACGTCTTCTCGCTCACCGGCTGGTTGGTCCGCATCTTCGACAGCGTGAGGCTGCGGACGGCACCCGGCTCCTCCTCGATCTCCATCTTCCGCGGCAGCCCCGAGTCGCGATCGATCCACAGCACGGCCTTCCGGAACGGCATGTCCGGCGACGCGGGCTCGAACTGCAGCACGTCCACCTGCGAGAAGTCGACGAAGTCGCGCTTGAGGTAGGTGATGCGGTAGCGCTCGGTCGGGCGGTCGAGCAGCCACGCCATCAGGTTGAACCCGTACACCGGACCCGAGGGCAGCGGCATCCGTATGACCTGGCCCTGCGTCGTGCTCGGCGTGTACACCCAGACGTTGCGGCCGTCGACGACGATGGCGTCGCCCTTGGGGTCGTTGAAGCGCATGGCCAGCTTGTTCTGGCCCGACTGCACCAGCGTGCCGTGGCTCTCGAGCCGCCCGATGGCCTCGTCCTCGATGACCTGGGTGAAGTCCGCCGACAGCGAGGTGAGCGAGCGGTAGACGCGCGCCGCGCGCGCCGCGATGGCATTGCCGTCGCCCTGCTGCGCGTGGGCGGCCGCAGGCGTCACGGCGAGCGCCGCGAGGAGCAGGAGCCGCTTCACTTCACCGATCCGACCGGCACGATGACGCTGCGGCCGATCGCCTCGGCGATGCGTCCGACGTCCTGCATCAAGGACGCGAACTGCACGGGATCCAAGCTCTGCGCGCCGTCCGAGAGCGCGCGCTCCGGCTCCGGGTGCACCTCGACGATGAGCCCGTCGGCCCCCGCCGCGACGGCGGCGCGCGCCATCGGCGTCACGAGGTCGCGACGGCCGGTGCCGTGGCTCGGGTCGGCGACGATGGGGAGATGCGACAGATGGTGCACCACCGGCACCGCGGTCACGTCGAACAGGTTGCGCGTGATGGTGTCGAACCCGCGCAGTCCGCGCTCGCAGAGGATGACGTCGGGATTGCCCTCGGCCAGGATGTACTCCGCCGAGAGCAGCAGGTCCTGGATCGTCGCCGCCATGCCGCGCTTGAGCAGCACCGGCCGGCCGCAGCGGCCCACGCGGCGGAGCAGGGTGTAGTTCTGCATGCTGCGGGCGCCGATCTGCACGATGTCCGCGACCTCGGCCACCTCCTCGACCTGGTCGGGATCCATGGCCTCGGTGACGATGAGCAGGCCGGTGGCGGCGCGCGCCTTCGCCAGCAGCTGCAGCGCCTCGCTCCCAAGGCCCTGGAATGAATAGGGCGAGCTGCGCGGCTTGAAGGCGCCGCCCCGCAAGATCGTGGCCCCCGACGCCCGCACCGCCTCGGCCGCGAGCATGATCTGCTTCTCGCTCTCCACGGAGCAGGGGCCGGCCATGATCACGACCTCCGGCCCGCCGATGGTGACGCCGTTGGGGAACCGCACCACCGTGGCGTCGGGCTTCCACTCGCGCGACACCTGCTTGTACGGCTTGGTGACGAAGATGACCTCCGCCACGCCGGGCAGCGCCTGCACCCGCGCGCCATCCACCCGCCCGTCGTTGCCGACGAGCCCGACCGTGGTGCGCTGCCGGCCGGGCATCGGACGGGCCTCGTAGCCCATCTCCTCGATCGTGGCGACGACCCGCCCGACGTCCTCCTCGCTGGCGTCGTGCCGCATGACGACGAGCATCTAGACCCCCGCCTTCTCGCCCAACCGCACCCCGACGATCGTGGACACGCCCGGCTCCTGCATGGTCACGCCGTAGACGGCGTCGCCGGACTGCATCGTGCGCGGATTGTGGGTGATGACGATGAACTGGGTGGACTGCTTGAACTCGGTCAGCAGCTGGGTGAAGCGGCCCACGTTGGCATCGTCGAGCGGCGCGTCCACTTCGTCCATGAGGCAGAAGGGGCTCGGCTTCGTGAGATAGATGCTGAACAGCAGCGACACCGCCACCAGCGCCCGCTCGCCGGAGGAGAGCAGGTGGATGCGCTGCGTCTTCTTGCCGCGGGGCGCGGCGTGAATCTCGATCTCGCTCTCGAGCGGGTCGTCGGGGTTGGTGAGGCGCAGGTCGCACTCGCCGCCGCCGAACAGCGTCTGGAACACCGTGAAGAAATGCCCGCGCACCGCCGTGAAGGTGTCGAGGAAGAGCGTCTTCGCGGTGCCGTCGATCTCGCGGATGGCCTGCAGCAGCGACTGCCGGGCGCTCACGAGGTCGTCGCGCTGCGTGCTGAGGAACTCGAGCCGCTTGCTCTCCTCCGCGTATTCCTCGACCGCGAGCGGGTTCACCGGGCCCAGGCTTTCGAGCTGCTCGCCCACGCGCGAGGCGGCGGCCTCGAGCGTCTCGAAGTCGAGCTCGAGCGGGACGAACTGCTCCATGAGCTGGTCGTACGGCCTGCGCCACTCGGTCTCGACCCGCTCGATGATGCTGCGCTTCCGCGCCGCCGCGTCCGTGAGCGATACCTCGAGGTGGTGGCTCTCCTCGGTGAGGCGTTCGGTCTCGTGGCGCACGTCGGTGAGCAGTCGCTCGGCCTCCTCCAGTGCGGCGTCGGCCTCGGCGAGCGCGCGCTCGCTGTCGGTGGCCGCCGCCTCCAGCTCCAGGCGCGCCACCCGGCGCTCGTCGTGTGCGGTGCGCCATTCGGTGCGCTGCGTTTCCAGCGCCAGGGCCGTGGCGTCCAGCTCGACGAGCTCGCGCGCCAGGGCCTCGCCGGCCGTGGCCGCCTCGTCGCGCAGCTGCTGGGTGCGCTGCATCCGGTCGAGCGCCGCCTGCACGCGCGCGTTCACATGCGCCGACTGCACCTGCCAGTGCACGCGCTGCTCGCGGGCCGTCTCCTGCTCGGTCTCGAGCGCCTGCAGTGCCACGCGTGCGGTGCCGATGCTCTCGTCCCGCTGCGCTCGGGCCACGCCGAGCTGCTCGAGCCGTCCGTCGATGTCGGCGACGCGCCGCTCCGCCGCCGAGAGCCGCTCGCGCACGCGTTCGAGCTGCTGCTCGGACGCCGTCACCTCGCGCGCCAGCGCGGTCACGGCACGCACCGCGTCCTCGCGGGCCGCCACCGCCTGTCGCTCCGCCTGGCGTGCCGCCTCGGCCGCCACGTCGGCGGCGCGCAGCGCGCCCTCGGCGTCGGCCAGCTGCTGCACCGTGGCCGCGACGCGCTCCTCGGCGGTGCGGAAGCGGCGCTCCGCTTCGGCAACGTCCTGAACCAGCGCCTCCAGCTCGGCGCGCCGGCGCAGCGGTCCACTCTGCGCCTGCCGGCCGGGCAGGAATACGGCGCCACTCGCCCGGCGCAGCACCTGGCCTATGTCGTCCAGCACCTCGGAACCCGCCAGCGCGGCGTGCACCCACGCGGCCGCCGGACCCTCCGCACGCATGCGGTGCACCAGCGGATGCACATCTCCCGTGCCGCGCGGGCCCGGGCTTGCGGGCAGCAGCACGATCGCGCCCGGCTGCGCCTCGGCGTGCCACGCCTGAATGGCGGGAATGGCGTCGTAGTCGCGCACCAGCACCGCGTGCATCCACTCGCCCAGCAGCCGCTCGGCGAGCTCGGCGTCCTCGCGACCGGTGGCGAGGAAGTCGCTGAGCGGGCCGAGCACGGCATCACCGAAGCGCTCGCGCACGGCGAGGAGTGCTGCGGCCGCCGGCGCCAGGCCAACGCGTTCACGCTCGAGCTCCTCCAGCGCCTGGCGCCGCGCCGCGAGCTGCGCCAGCGACTCCTCGGCCTGGCGCCGCGCCGCGCGGTCACGCGCCTCGCGCTCGCGGATCTCGGCGACGTGGTGGCGTGCGCCCTCGAGCGCCGTCATCGCCTGTCGCGCCGCGAACACCTGCTGTTCCGCCTCCTGTGCGAGCGTCTCACGACGACGCTCGCCCTCGGCGCGCTCACGCCGCAGCTGGTCGCCGTGTCCCTGCGCCTGTTCGGCGCGCTCGCGCAGCCCGCTCAGCTCGTGCTCCAGGGCGGTGCGCTCGCTCGCGAGCGACGTGGCGGCCTGCAGGTCCGACTGCGCCTCCTGCTCCAGCGTGCGCACCTGGTCGCGCTGCTCGCCGAGGCGGCGACGCACGGTCTCCTCGCCCTCGGCGCGCGCCGACAGCTCGGCCTCGATGCGCGCCTGCTCGGCGTCGGCATCGCTCCGCTCCACCGACGCCGCCTCCAGCTCGCGGATGGCCTGCGTCGCGCGCGCCTCCATCTGGGCCCGCTCGTCGGCGGCGCGCAGGCGGCGGTTGCCGGCATTGGCGAGCCGCTCCTCCGCGAGCGCCAGGTCGCCCTCGAGGCGGCCGAGCTCCACGCGGACGGCGGCGAGGCGGGTGGCCACCACGGTGCGCTCGCCTTCGGCGCCGGCGCGGGTGCGACCGGACGTCTCCCGGCGTTGCTCGGCGGCGGCGAGCGCGAGACGCTTCTCGGGCAGCAGGGTGCCGAGCTCCTCGTAGCGCGTGCTCATGCCCTCGACCTCGGTGCCGAGGCGTTCCAGCAGGCGCTTCGCCAGCGTGAGCTGCAGCGCGAACCGCTCCTCGCTCAGCTTCACGTGCCGCTCGGCGCGCGCCTTCTGGCGTGCGAGGCTGCGAAGCTGCGACTGCACCTCGGCGATGAGGTCCTCGACGCGCTGCAGGTCCTGCTGCGTTTCCTCGAGGCGCCGCTCGCTGGAATGCTTCCGGTCGCGGTACAGCGTGATGCCGGCGGCCTCCTCGAACAGGGACCGGCGCTCGTCGGCACGGTCGGAGAGGAGGAGCTTGATCATCTCCGCCTCGATCACGACGCCGGCATCGCTGCCCAGCCCGGTGCCACGCAGCAGGTCCTGGATGTCGCGCAGCCGCACGACGCTGTTGTTCAGCAGGTAGTCGCTCTGGCCCGAGCGCGAGAGCCGGCGGGTGATCACCACCTCGCGATATGCGATGGGCAGGTCGCCGTCGCTGTTGTCCAGGAAGAGCGAGACCTCGGTGACGTTCGTCGCCTTCCGGTTCACCGAGCCCTGGAAGATCACGTCCTCCATCTTGCCGCCACGCAGCAGGCGCGCGGACTGTTCGCCGAGCACCCAGCGCACGGCGTCCGAGACGTTGGACTTGCCGCACCCGTTGGGGCCGACGATGCAGGTGACGCCGGGCTCGAAGTTGAGCGTGACGGTGTCGGCGAACGACTTGAAGCCGGAGAGCTCCAGCTTGACGAGCTTCATCGCGTGGGATTCCTCACGGGGCGGGGGCTCATCGTTTCGAGCCCGGGATGCTGACGACGAACGACGGCATGCCGAGCTTCCGGCTCGCCGAATCGGCCTGGTCGCGCGTGGCGTAGGGGCCGACGACGACGCGATAGACGTCGTCGCCGGAGGCCGGCTTCAGCACGGTGGCCGCGATGCCGGCCGCCGCGATCTTCTCCGACAGCTCGCGTGCCCAGTCGGCATTCCGCGAGCTGGATACCTGCAGGTAGAGCCGTGCGCCGCCTGCCGCGCTGTCGCCCGCGAGCGCCAGGCTGTCGGCCACGAGCCCGCTGTCCGTGGCGATCGGCTCGGGGCGTTCCGGACTCCACGCCACCGCCACCCACAGGTCGCTCGCGCCCGCCTCCACGCGGCCACGCGCGTCGGGCGTGGCGCCACCGAGGTCGATCGTCACGACGTCCCGGCCGCGGCGCGCCACGAAGACCGACGGCGGCGCGATGAGCGGCAGGTCGCCCGACCAGTCGGCCTCCAGCGAAGCCACCACCCGACCGGCCGCCGGGTCCACGACCCAGACCGAGTCGTCCTTCGCCGAGCGCACCAGCACGCGGGTGCCGTACAGGTCGGTTCGCAGCGCGCGCGCGCCGCCGGGCAGGTCGATCTCGCCGCGCCAGTCGCCGGCGTACCGGTCGTACTCGCGCAGCTCCTCGCGATCCTGGGCCACGTAGAGCCGGTGCCCGGAGGGCGAGAAGACCACCGCGCGCGCGTGGCCGCGCACGCCGAGCACCTTGGGCCGGGTGGGCCGCGTGGGGTCGAGCAGCACGACCGCGCTGTCGGCGGCCACGGCCACCAGGTCGCCCTGCCGCGTGGCGGTGGCGTTGCCGGCCGGCATGTCGATGTCGGCCGCCGGCTCGTCGTCGCTGATGAGCGTCAGGCCCGCACGCTTGGGCGACGGCAGCACCAGCAGGTGTCCCTGCTGCGTCCCCACGAGCCCGCCGGGGTCGGCCGGCACCTTGCCGTCGAGCGTCAGGGTGCGTCGCCGGCCGATGGTCACCACGCGGCCCGCGGTGTCGGCCACGTACAGCGAGCCGTCGGCACTCAGGGCCGCCGCCCGCACACCCTTCGCCACCGTGCGGACGCGCTTGGAGCGCAGGTCCACCACCACCAGCGAGCGCAGCGAGTCCAGCGCGTAGACCAGGGCCTGGTCCATGTCCGCGCCCACGATCCGGCGGATGGCCGGCACCTTCGTCACCTGCCAGTCCAGCCTGGACAGGTCGCCCGCCCGATAGGCCTGCACCGCACCGCCCCGGCTGGGGAACCGGAGCAGGGTGGTGGGGCCCGGCGACTGCATCGCGAGGGGAAGCGCCTTGGGGGGCGTGCGCTTGCCCTCGCCACAGGCGGCGAGCGCGACGATCCCCACGAGGAGGAGGCGGCGGCGGTTGATCACGGGCCAAAAATAGCGTGGCTGTCGGGTCTCGGCAGCCACGTGGCGTCCCGGCGAGCGGATCGCGTCAGAAGGTCGGGCCCAGGCTCAGCGTCACGAGCGAGCCGGTGCCGGGCCGGTTGAGCGGGAATGCCCAGTCCACCCTGAACAGCATGAGGCCGAACAGGTTGACCCGGGCGCCAACGCCCCACGACATGATCGGGGCCCGGACGTTCGGGTTGGGGTTCGACGCATCGACTTCCCAGTGGATGTCGCTGCTCTTGTTCCACGCCATGCCGATGTCGTAGAACACCGTGCCCTCGATGGGCGGGAACCCGGCCGGCGCGAAATGCATCTGCGGCGTGAGCAGCGGGAAGCGCAGCTCGAAGTTGCCGACGGCGATCTGCTCGCCGATCAGGCGCGCCAGCGGGACGCAGCCCGACGCCACGGTCACGTTGGTGAGCGACTGGCACTCGTCACGGCTGTACGAGCCGGAGGTGTGGCCGCGCACCAGGTCCGGGCTGCCGAGGTACACGCTGAACTGGTTGGCGTCACGCCCCACGCGCCCGTAGTAGAGCAGGCGCGACGAGAACGTGAGCGGGCCGACGATCTGCTGGTAGCGGCGGAAGTCCGCCAGGAACTGGCTGTACATCCAGCCGCCGGCCGTGGTGCCGAGCGAGACGCGGTAGCGGGTGCCGCGGTACGGTCCCGTGTAGCCGTAGATCGTGTTGTCGAACACGTACGCGGCGGTGGGCTGCGCGACGAGGACGTCCGACGAGCTGATCGTCTTGACCTGCGGGTCGTTCACGAGGAAGCCGGACTGCGCGTCGTAGACCTCGACCAGGGCGAGGACGTCGTCGCTGATCCATCCGGCCGTGAGCGCGAACTCGAGGCGCTTGAAGCGGCTCAGCGGATACCACGCGGTGAACGAGCCCTGCCGGTAGATGAGCCGCCGCGTGTTCGTGAACAGCGTGTTGAGCCCGCTCGCCTGGTCGGGCACCACGGCGCTCGGCAGCGCGAAGAAGTACGGGATCTGGGTGACGCCCACGGCCCAGTTGATCCGCTTCGCGAAGTTGGCGTACACCGCCTGCGCGTACCCCTCGCCGATGCGCCCGTTGATGGCCAGCGCGAACGACATGCGCGAGTTGCCGAGCACGTCGCTGAGCGAGATGGCGGTGCTGCCGTACAGGCCGCTGCCGTTGTTGTCGCGCACGAAGCCGATGGTGGGCTGCGCGACGAAGTCGGGCGTGTAGCGCTTGCGGTAGGGCTGGAACGCGAACTCGCTCGTGTCCGGCAGCGCGAGCGAGGCGGAATCGAGCGCGCGCGCCACGGTCAGCGGCGGGAGCCCGGGCGCGGCCGAGTCGTTGCGCACCGCCAGCGAGTCGGCGCGCCGGAAGCCTTCCTTGCCGCGATAGATGGAGCCGCCCTGTCCCACCTCCGGCGCCACCTTCGACGTGTCCCGCGACGGCTCCACGCGGCGCACGACCGTGCGCGCGCTGTCGGGCACCAGGGGCCGGTAGGGTGGGCCCTTGTGACTCCGCGGATCGTCCAGGACGTACACGTCGAACGCACCCTTCTTGTAGTACATGAACGCGATGCGGTCGGCCTGCCGCGCCCAGGACATGACGGGCGAGAGGGGCGTGAAGCCCGCCGAGCCCGTGAGCAGGGTGGTGAGCTGGTAGATGTCGTTCGAGGCGAAGTCGTACAGGTAGAGGTCGCTCACCCCGCCGCGGTCGGAGACGAACGCCAGCGACTTCCCGTCCGGGGCCCAGATGGGGTTGATGTTCTTTCCCGAGTCCATGTGATCGAGCACCTTCGACTCGCCCGTGGCGAGATCGAAGAGCGCGATGCGGTAGTGCCCGAAGCGAAGCTCCTTGAGGTCGGTGTCCGGGCCGCGATCGGTGACGAACGCGATGCTCCGCCCGTCGGGCGACCAGTCGGGGTGCAGGTCGGCGTAGGCATCGTTGGTGAGCTGCGTGAGGCCGCTGCCATCGGCATTGATGACGTACAGGTCGGACAGCCCGCCGTGGTAGCCGGTGAACACGAGGCGCTTGCCGTCGGGGCTCCAGGACGGCGTGGTGAAGCCGTCGAGCTTGATCCGGATGCGGCGCACCGTCTTGTTCTTCCGCGCCTCCAGGATGACGAGGTCGTCGTACTTGCCGCGCTGCCCGGCGAACGCCAGGTACTTCCCGTCGGGCGACCATGCGGCCTGCGAGTTCAGGAACCGGAGCGTCTCGTAGTTGCTGCTCCACGTGGGCTTCAGCAGGCGGCGGATCACCTGGCCCGTCTTGACGTCCGCGAGGTACATGTCGACGGAGAACCCGTCGCGCTCGCTGAAATAGGCCACCATGCTGCCGTCGGGCGAGATGGCCGGTGCGATGTGCAGGCGGCCGCCGGACTTCTCCCGCGTGAGCACCGGGGTCGCGATCTGCTGCGCCGAGACCCGCGGCCCCACCTCGGGCAGGTAGGTGGCGATGACGTGGTCGCGCCATTGCTGCGAAAGCTGCGCGAGGCTCAGGCCGAGCGTGCGGTGGATCGCGCCCTCGATGCCGCCCGTCACGGAGCCCTGCAGGATGGCGCCCACCGCCTCCTCGCCCCAGCGCTCGCCGATGTAGCTCCACAGCGCGTGCCCGTACCGGTAGGGGAAGATCCGGTAGTCGTACGTCATCTGCTCGATGGTGGGCAGCTCGTTCTCGTAGACGGCGTCGCGCAGCCACATCGCCGTCTCCGGCGACATCCCGCCGAGCGAGAGGTACTCGGCCATGCCTTCCATGTACCACAGCGGCGGCGCCACCGACGCGAAGAGCTGCACGTTGGCGCCGGCCCGTCCGCGCGAGAAGATGTCGAACTGGAACTGGTGCGCCATCTCGTGCGTGAGCACGTGCTCGGTCTCGGCGCCGGCTCCCTGCAGGTAGAGCACGTTGCGCTGCCGGAAGAAGTCGGTGACGCCCTGCGTGCCCTCGCCCACCGCGGAGGTATTGGTCTGGCCGAAGTCGGTCGGGGAGGCGTACAGCACGATGATCTTCCGCTCCGTGAAGCGGTGGTTCAGGAGCCGGGACAGCCGCGCGTAGGAACGCTCGGCCATCTGCGCCGCGGCGAGGGCGGCCGTCCGCTCGCTCGGGTAGAAATGGACGTCGAAATGGTCCGTCTGCAGCACCTGGAAGTCGAAGGTGCTGTACTGGACCTTGTTCTGCCCGAAATAGCCGTCGAAGTAGTACTGTGCCCGCGCGGAGCCGGGGAGCGCGGCGAGCAGGAGGAAGGCGGCAGCGAGGGCGGCGCCGAGCCGCTCACTCACCGCCCTGGAAGACGACCGGGGCATCGCTCCACAGACGCTCGAGCTGGTAGAAACCGCGCGCCTCCGGATGGAAGAGATGCACGACGAAGTCCACGTAGTCCAGCAGCACCCAGCGGCCACCCTGAAGTCCCTCGACATGATAGGCGTCCTGTCCCTGGCGCCCCAGGCGATCGAGCACCGAGTCGGCCACGCCGCGCACGTGGGCGTCGGAGGTGCCGGACGCGATGATGAAGAAGTCCGTCGCATCGGTGACGCCGCGCAGGTCGAGTACCTGCACCTTGCGTCCCTTCCGGTCATCGATGGCCTCGACGGCGGCCGCGACCAGCGGCGGCAGCCTCATGCGCCGTCCTCGACCTGGTAGAACACCGCCCACGCACCCGGGCCCACGTGCGTCCCGAGCACTCCGGTGGCGAGCGACACGAAGACATCCTTCGGCCGGTACGCCGCCACCAGCGCCGTCCGTACCCGCTCGGCCACGTCGGGCGCGTCGGCATGCGCGATGCCGAAGCGCACCACCTTCGGGCGCGGCGACAGGTCGCGGTCGATGAGCGCCAGCATCCTCGGCACCACCTGATCACGGCCCCGCACGCGGTCCACCGGCACGAGTCGGCCCTGCAAGGTGATCGAGAGGATCGGCTTCACATCCAGCAGCCCCGCCAGCCACGCCTTGCCCCGGCTCACCCGGCCCGAGCGCAACAGGTTGTCGTAGGTATCCACCGTCAGGAACATACCCGACCTGGCGCGGATCCGTTCGAGCTCCTGCACGATGTCGGCGGTCTTCCAACCCGATTCCGCCAGCTCCGCGGCGCGCAGTGCCAGCATGCCCATGCCGAGCGACGCCGTCCGGCTGTCCACCAGGTGAACGCCATCGAGGCCCGAGGCCCGGAGCGCGGCCTGCGCCGCCTGCCAGGTGCCCGAGACCCCGCTCGAGACGAGCACCGCGATCGCCTCGTCCGCCTCCTGGCGCGCGTCGCGGAACGCGCGCACGAAGTCGCCCGGCGCGGGCTGCGAGGTACTCGGCAGCTCCTTCACGAGCCGCAGCCGCCGATAGAACTCCTCGGGCCGGAGCTCGAGCCGATCCTTCAGCACTTCGTCGCCGAAGACCACCTGCATCGGGACCAGGGCGATGTGGTGCCGGTCGAGCACCGCGTCCGGCAGGTCGGCCGAACTGTCGCAGAGCACCGCCACGGGGCGCCTGTCCGGATGGCTCAGGCCCCGGTGCTGCGCCCGCATGTCGTCGGCCTTGGTCGTGACGACCTGTCCCCAGCGGGCAGCTAAGGTAAAGACGGCATCGGGGGTGTCGGTGTGCACATGGATCTTGAGAATGTCGGATACCGTGGCCACCACGATGGACCCGCCGAAGACGTGCAGGGCCTGCCGCACCTCGTTGGCGGGCGGCAGCATCTCGCCGCGGACCAGTACCTCGGTGCAGAAGTGGAAGTCGCGCTCGGCGGCGACCTCCACCAGGGCGGCCGGCGCGAGCTCGGCGTGCTCGCCGGCCACGAACGGCTCCGCGGGCAGGATCGGGTCGCCCTGGATGAAGCGCACCACGCCCTCGAGCATGCGCACGAAGCCCTTGCCGCCGGCATCGACGACGCCGGCCTCCTTGAGCACGGCCATCAGCTCGGGCGTCCGGGCCAGCGCGATCTCGCCGTCCTGCAGCATCTGCCGCATGAATGCGCCGATGTCCTCGGTGCGCGCGGCCGCGCGCTCGGCGGAGTCGGCGGCCTCGCGCGCCACGGTGAGGATCGTTCCCTCGCGCGGCTCCTCGAGCGAGGACTCCAGCGCGTCGGCCCCGCGCCGGATGGCCCGCGCCACGTCGGTCACGCTCGCGGTGGGGCGATCGCCGATGGCATCGGCGAAGCCCATGAGGAAGTGGGCCAGCATCATGCCGGAATTGCCGCGCGCGCCGAGCACCGCGGCGCGCGCCATCGTGCGCGCGGTGTCCGGAAGCGATGCGTCGCCGAGCGCCCGGAGGGCGTCGGCGACGGAGCGCAGCGTGAGACTGAAGTTGGTGCCGGTATCGCCGTCGGGTACCGGGAAGACGTTGATCCGGTTGATCTCGTCCCGCCCGGCCGCGACCCAGTCCGCCGCCGCGAACAGCGAGCGCGCCAGTCGGGGGCCGTCGATGTAGGCGATGCTGGCGGTCACGGACTACTCCGGGACGACGTTCACCTTCACTTCGGCGTGCACGTCGGGGTGCAGGCGCACCACCACCGAGTGGAACCCGAGGGTCTTGATCGGGTGCTCGAGCTCGATGCGTCGGCGATCCACGGTGAGGCCCTGGGCCGCGAGGCCGTCCGCGATGTCCTGCGCGGTGATGGACCCGAACAGCTTGCCCTCCTCGCCCGCCTTGCCCTTCAGCGTGACGCTGGCGGCACCGAGCCTCCCGGCGAGCGCCGACGCCTCGGCCTTCTCCGACTCGAGGCGGGTGGAGCGCGCCTTCGCCTCGGCGACGATACGCTTCTTGTTGCCCTCGGTGGCCTCGAACGCGAGGCCCTTCGGCAGCAGGAAGTTGCGGGCATAACCCGGCTTCACGCGGACCATCTCGCCCGCCTTGCCCAAAGACTTCACGTCCTCGCGCAGGATCACTTCGATCATGACGGCATTCCTCCGTTGGTCGGCACCGCACGGCGCCGGAAATCCAGCCACGTGTCCGCGATCCCGAGCAGCGACAGGCCGCCCGCCACGAACACGAACATGAGCACCACGACCAGCCCGGCGACGATGGCCAACGGCGTGGACATCCGCCCCGACGTCGCGCGCAGCACGGCGGCGCCGCGCACCACGTACAACGCCAGCACCACCAGCAGCAGGTTCACTCCCAGGCGCTGCACCGGCTCGAGCCACGGATCGGCGGGGATCAGCACCAGGGCGAGCGCGGCCACCAGCAGCCACACCACATTGTCGCTGAAGCTGAACGCCGCGAACGGTGCCGGGGCCGGTCCGAGCGGCCGCGCCGAGAGCCAGAAGTGCGCCTGCCACGCGAGCGCCAGGCCGCCCAGTGCGGCCAGTGCGATGCCGGCAGGGAAGAGCCTCGCCATGAAGCGCGCCTGACCGGCCACGTCCAGCATCGTCGCGCCCAGCTGCGAGCCCGCGCCGCCCAGCTGATCCATGGCGTGGGCCTGCGACAGAAGGGCCTCGGTGAGGCTTCGGGCCGCCGCCGCCTCGAGGTCTCCCCACTGGAAGCCGAGGACCACCAGCCAGCCGAAGGTAACCGCGAGCGCGACCGCGACGGCCAGCAGCGATCGCTGGAATGCCGGGCCCGGCCGCACCACCAGCAGCACCAGCCACGCCCCGATCAGCACCACCACGAACGCCCGCGCGAACTGACCCGTCAGCGACTCGGTACCCGCGAGCCAGCCCGCCGTCCACAACAGCGCCAGCAGCAGCCACAGCCACGCCGGACGCGAAACTGGCCGGGCCACCAGTAGGAGCCCGGCCAGCGGCCCGAGGATGAAACTGCCCGGGGCGAACAGCGCGAACACGAGCACCAGCATCACCCATCCGGCCGGCACCCGGCCCGAGCCGGGTGGGGCGCCGGAGAGCTGGGTCAGCTGGCGCCCCGCTTGATGTACGGCAGCAGGGCGAGGAAGCGGGCCCGCTTGATCGCCGTGCTCAGCTGGCGCTGGTGCCGGGCGCTGATGCCCGACAGGCGCGCCGGCAGGATCTTGCCGCGCTCCGTGAGGAAGCGCTGCAGCATCTTCTCGTCCTTGTAGTCGATGTTGCGGATGCCCTGCTCGGCGAGCGGGTCACCCTTGCGGCCGCGGCGCATCATTCGTCGTCCTCCTCACCAAACTTGCCCTCGCCGGGCTGGCGGCTGGGCGTGTAATCCTTGTCGTCGGCCACGACGAGGAAGCGCAGCACACCCTCGTCGAGCTTGATGGCGCGCTCGAACTCGGGCAGCGCCTTCGACTCGGCGGAGAAGTTGGCCACGACGTAGTAGCCGGTCTCACGCTTCTTGATGGGATAGGCCAGCGTGCGCTTGCCCCAGTGATTGAGCTTGGGGGCCTCGACGCCTTCGGACGCCACGAACGTGGCGAACCGCTCGAGCTTCTCGTTGATCTGCGGCTCCTCGAGCACGGAGTCGAAGATGTACACCACTTCGTAGGGGCGAACCATGGCACCTTTCCTGTGGACGTAAGCCTCGGCCTCGCGGTGCAGCGCGCCGGGGAGGGGTTTTGGGAGCCCAACAAGGTAGCCGCGGCATGGACGTGGCGGAAGGGACGAGCCCCCGTGCTAGCTTACCGGCTCCATTCACTCCGCGGCCCATGCACCTCGTCTCGGTACAGACCGGCAACCTGCGGACGTTCGGCGTCCCGGATTCCGACGACCCGTTCGACCGGGTCTTCAGCAGCGCCATCGACAAGTCGGCCGTCGCGGGGCGTGTCTGGGTCGCCACCCTCGGCCTGGCCGGCGACACCGTGGCGGACAAGAAGCATCACGGCGGTCCCGACCAGGCATTGCTGGCCTACGCCGGACAGCACTACCTGCTCTGGCGCCGCGAGTGGCAGCGGGACGACATCGGCCCGGGGTCGTTCGGCGAGAACCTGACGGTGAGCGACGTGACGGAGGACACCGTGTGCGTGGGCGACCGCTGGCACGTCGGCGACGTGGTGTTCGAAGTGACCAAGCCGCGCGAGCCGTGCTCCACGCTCGCGCGCCGGCACCGTCGCCGGGACATGATCGACGTCGTCAACCGGAACGGCCGTTCGGGGTGGTACCTGCGGGTGCTGAAGGAGGGCTGGATCGAGGCGGCGATGCCGGTGGAACTCGTGGACCGGCCGTACCCGCAGTGGACCATCCGGCGCACCGCGCGCGTGATGCTGGAGCGCAAGGCGAGAGCGGACGAGGCGGCGCTGCTCGCGCACTGCCCGGCGCTCGCCACCAACTGGCGCGAGCGCCTGCGGAAGGCGCTCGCTACGAGCTGAAGCGGAACAGCATCACGTCGCCGTCCTGCACCACGTATTCCTTGCCTTCCGCGCGCGCGAGCCCCTGCTCGCGCGCACCCTTCCAGCCGTTGGCGCGCACGAAGTCCGCATATGCCACCGTCTCGGCGCGGATGAAGCCCTTCTCGAAGTCGGAGTGGATCACGCCTGCCGCCACCGGCGCCTTGTCGCCGCGATGGATGGTCCAGGCGCGCACTTCCTTCTCGCCCGCCGTGAAGTAGCTCTGCAGGCCGAGCAGGTGGTAGGCCGCGTGCGCCAGGCGGTCGAGGCCGCTCTCCGTCAGGCCAAGCGACTCGAGGAAGTCGGTACGGTCCTCCGGCGGCAGCTCCGCGAGTTCGGCCTCGACCTTCGCCGAGAAGGTCACGATCTCCGCGTCCTCGCCCTCGGCCGTGATCGCGTCCTGCAGTGCGGCGACGTGCGCGTTGCCGCCGCTGATCTCGTCCTCGCGCACGTTCGCGGCGTACAGCACGGGCTTCGCGGTGAGCAGGTTGAACGCCCGGTACGCCGGTCGCTCCTCCTCGCTGGGCACGACGGC
>Ga0070671_100001865_pt1 | contig 16097 bp, 9 predicted proteins | sample KBSS73metaG_FD_65341 | JGI IMG/M metagenome (GOLD analysis project Ga0070671, IMG submission 65341) | Switchgrass rhizosphere microbial communities from Kellogg Biological Station, Michigan, USA - KBS S7-3 metaG | ecosystem: Host-associated > Plants > Roots > Rhizosphere > Soil ...
TCCAGGCCAGGACGTAGGCCTCGAAGTCGCCCTTGTCGGCCATGTTGAGCGAGGTCGCGAACTCGGTCGACTGGATCTTGACGTTGAAGCCGGCCTCGCGCGTCATCGCCTGGACGACGAGCGCGAGCCGCTGCGCGTCGGAGGTGGTCGGCGTGACGAGGGTGAAGGTCGGATTCGGAACGCCGGCCTCCTTGAGCAGCGCCTTGGCGCGAGCGATGTCGCGCTTGGGCACCGGAACGTTCCTGGCATAGAAGGCGTTGCTCGGCGCGACCCACTGGTTGCCGACCGTCGCCTCGTTGTCCATCACCACCTGGACGATGCCGGCGCGGTCGAGCGAGAGCTCGAACGCCTCGCGCACCTTGGCGTCCTTGCCGAGCGGGTTCTTCTGCGCCTGATCGCTCTTGCCGACGTTGATCGTGATGCCCTGGTAGCCGATCTCGGTGATCTTGGCGACCTTCAGGTTCTTGTCCTTCTTCAGCCCCTCGATGTCCGACGGCGCGACGCGCTCGATGACGTCGAACTGGCCCGAGCGCAGGTTCGCCAGGCGCACCGTCGCGTCGACGATCGGCGTGTAGACGACCTTGTCGAAGTGGACGTTCGCCTTGTTCCAGTAGGCCGGATGCCGCTCCAGGACGATCCGGTCCTGGGCGACCCGCTCGACGAACTTGAACGGACCCGAGCACACGGGCTTCGCACCGAAGTTGGCGCCCTCGGCCTTGGCCGCCTTGGGCGAGACCATCATCCCGGCGCGATCGGCGAGCGCGGCCAGGATCGGCGTGAACGGCGCCGAGAGGTTGAGCTTGACCGTCGTCGGGTCGACGACGTCGACGCTCGCGACCGGCCGCAGCTCGCCGCTCCGGTTCGAGCCCGCCATCGTCTTGTGGCGCTCGATGTTGAACTTCACCGCCGCCGCGTCGAGCTTCTCGCCGTCGTGGAAGACGACGTCGTTGCGCAGCTTGATCGTCAGCGTCTTGCTGTCGGCCGACCACTCGTAGCCGGTCGCGAGCTGCGGCACGATGGCGAGCTTCTCGTCGATGTCGAACAGCTTGTCGCAGAGCGACGCGAAGACGATCCGGCCGACGAAGGTGCGCGCCAGCGTCGGGTCGAGGACGTCGGGGTCCTCGGCGAGGCCGACGCGCAGCGTCTGCGACTGCGCGGCGAGCGACGCGAAGCAGAGAGCAGCGACGGCAAGAGAACGAGAAAACGGGCTCATCGGGGACAACCTCCGGGCAGTCGAAGCGAACAATGAAAGAGGGCTATGAGGCAAGGTCCGGGCCAGCGCTGCCGCGACTGCGCTCGGCGACGAACGCCTCGACGCGACGCTCGATCTCGTCGCGGTGGAGCAGGCCGACCGGATCGCGGCGGCCGGGCAGGCAGGCGATGAACGGTTGCAGGCGCTCGAGGCTCTTCTCGTAAAGGCGGCGCAGCTCGGCGACCGGCTCTTCGTGGTCGTCGACCCGCAGGTCGAGGCTCGGGTAGTCCTCGTCGCCGTGGATGCGCAGCGCCGCCGCCTGCTTGCCGCGCTTGTCGCCGCCGGCGCGCTCGCCGGCGTCCATCGCGGCGATCAGTCGCTCGGCGAGCGGCAGGCCGGCGCCGGCGGCGTAGGCGGCGACGGTGGCGTCGAGAACGTCGGTGCCGACGAGCATGTTGCCGGCGACGCTGAAGTCCTCGAACGCGCGATGGCCGCACCAGTCGATGCAGTTCTTTCCGGTGTACGCGGCCGCGCGTCCCTTCGCGCCGATCATGTGCAACTGGCGCTGCGCCCGCCCCTCGTCGGCATCGGTCAGGCGGGCGACGACATCTTCCGGCGCGACGCCGTCGGCGAGCAAGTCGATTCCGGCCGGCCCGTAGAGCGGATTCATCAGCGCCTGCGTCGACAGCGCGCCGACCGCGCGCCGGGTGTGGACGCAGAGCGCGCCGACCGCGAGGAACCGGCTCGCGATGGCGACGCCGAAGCTGCCGTCGGAGTCGCGGGCGACGATCGACCAGGTCATGGCGACGGCGCGGCGCTGGGGCCGGCCGGCGTGGCCTCGCGCAGAGGTGCCGCGGGCCGTGCCGGCAGGAAGCGCTCGAGGACGCGGGCGACATGCAGCGCCTCGCGCTTCGCCCCGTGCGCTATCTGCTGTCGGCAGCTCGTGCCGTCGGCGACGACGATCGCGTCGGGCGCGTTGCGGATCGCCGGCAGCAGGCTCGCCTCGGCCATCGCCATCGAGACGTCGTGGTGACTCGCCTCGTAGCCGAAGCTGCCCGCCATGCCGCAGCACGACGTCTCGATCAGCGTCGGCTTCGCACCGGGAACGAGGCGCAGCACGTCGAGGATCGGCGCGACCGCGGCGAATGCCTTCTGGTGGCAGTGGCCGTGCACGAGCAGCGGCGATTCGACGGCAGTGAAGGCGACGTCGAAGCGGCCGGCCTTCGCCTCGCGCGCGATGAACTCCTCGAAGAGCAGCGCCTGCCTCGAGACGGCGATCGCCTTCTCGCCGAGGCCGAGCGCGAGCGCCTCGTCGCGCAGCGTCAGCAGGCACGACGGCTCGAGGCCGACGATGGCGATGCCGGCGTCGGCGAATGGCAGCAGCGCGTCGATGAGCGCGCCGACGCGATCGCGCGCCTCGTCGACGCGGCCGCTGGTCAGGAAGGTGCGGCCGCAGCAATGGTGGCCACGGCCCTTCTCGAGCGTGTGCAGCGTGTAGCCGGCGGCTTTCAGGACGCGCGCCGCGGCGATCGCGTTCTCGCTCTCGAAGACGCCGTTGAAGGTGTCGACGAAGAGGACGGCGGCCTTGCCGCCATCGCGCACCGCCGCGAGCGTCGCCGCGGCGCTGGCGAAGTCGCGCTCGTCACGCGCACGCCAGAACGTGTCGCTCCGCCAGGTGGGAAGCTTGCGCTTCGCGCTCAGGCCGAGCAGACGTTCGCCGAGCAATCCGGCGCCCGGAATCCAGTTGCGCAGGTTGGCCAGCCAGGCGACGCGGCTGACGCCGTGCGCGTAGTCGGGAAGGCGCGCGACCAGGCGGTCCTTGAGCGGCTGGCCGTGCCGCCTGATGTAGTGAGCGAGGAACTCGATCTTCATTCGCGCCATGTCGACGCCGGTTGGGCACTCGCGCTTGCACCCTTTGCAGCTGACGCAGAGATCCAGCACGGCGCGCACGACATCGCTGGTGAATGCATCGTTGCCCAGCTGACCGGAAAGCGCGAGCCTGAGCGTGTTTGCGCGACCGCGCGTCACATGCTCCTCGTCGCGCGTCGCTCGGTAGCTCGGGCACATCGTGCCGGCGTCGAACTTGCGACAGTGGCCGTTGTTGTTGCACATCTCGACGGCCTTGGCGAAGCCGCCGGTCGAGTCGCCGCCGGTGCCGGGCGCGGTGATCGCCTCGGTGCGCGGATCGTTCTGGACGTCCCACGCCGACCAGTCGAGCACCGGGACGAGGGCGATCGTCCGGTACGGCGCCGGCGCATCCGGCGGTGAAAAGCGGAACAGAGCGCCGTCGTCCATCTTCGGCGGATCGATGATCTTGCCGGGGTTGAACAGCCCGTTCGGATCGAGAACGTCCTTGATCGCGCGGAAGGCGTCGTTGAGAAGCGGCCCGAACTGCCACTCGATCCACTCGCCGCGGCAGAGGCCATCGCCGTGCTCCCCGCTGAACGCGCCCTTGTAGGTGCGAACGAGCGCCGACGCTTCCTCGGCGATCGCCCGCATCTTCGCGACGCCGTCGCGGCGCATGTCGAGGATCGGCCGCACGTGCAGCGTGCCGACCGACGCGTGCGCATACCAGGTGCCGCGCGTGCCGTGGCGCGCGAACACCTCGGTCAGTGCGTCGGTGTAGTCGGCGAGGTGCTCGAGCGGGACGGCGCAGTCCTCGATGAAGCTGACCGGCTTGCCGTCGCCCTTCAGGCTCATCATGATGTTGAGGCCCGCCTTGCGGACCTCCCACAGGCTCTTCTGCGCCGCGTCGTCGGGCATCTCGACGACGCTGTCCGGCAGGCCGAGGTCGCCCATCAGCTCGACCAGCCCGCGGAGCCGCGTCAGCAGCGCTGCCTGGGCGTCTCCCGCGAACTCGACCAGCAGGATCGCCGCCGGCTCGCCGCGCAGCGCCGTCGCCATCGTCGCCGCGAATGCCGGGTTGGCGAGCGCCAGGTCGATCATCGTCCGGTCGACCAGCTCGACCGCGGTTGGCGCGAGCGTGACGATGTGCTGCGCCGCCGCCATCGCCGCGCGAAAGGTCGGGAAGTTGACGACGCCGAGCACCTTCGCGCCCGGCAGCGGCGCGAGCTTGAGCTTCAGCGTCCGCGACCAGGCGAGCGTTCCCTCGGCGCCGACCAGCAGGTGCGCGAGGTTGACGCTGCCGTCGTCGGTGTAGGGCTTCTCGCTCTGCGGCTGGAAGATGTCGAGGTTGTAGCCGGCGACCCGGCGCAGCACCTTCGGCCAGCGCGCCTCGATCTCGCCGCGGTTCCGGAGCGCGAGATCGCGAACGAAGGCGCCGATCGCGCCGGCGCGGCCGCTCGCGTCCTGCATCGGACCAAACGACACCGCGGCGCCGTCGGCGAGCAGCGTGTCGATGCCGAGCACGTTGTGGACCATGTTGCCGTACGCGATCGAGCGCGAGCCGCAGGAGTTGTTGCCGGCCATGCCGCCGATCGTCGCCTGCGCGCTGGTCGAGACATCGACCGGGAACCAAAGACCGAGCGGCTTCAGCTGCGCGTTGAGGTGGTCGAGGACGAGGCCGGGCTCGACCGTCGCCGTGCGCCGCTCGGCGTCGACCGCGACGACGTTGCGCAAGTGCTTGGTCGTATCGATGACCAGCGCCGCGCCGGTCGTCTGGCCGCACTGGCTGGTGCCGGCGCCGCGCGGCAGCACCGGCACCTCGAGCTCGCGCGCGATCTCGAGGGCGATCGCGACGTCGCGGTCTTTCTTCGGCACGAGGACGCCGACCGGCATGATCTGGTAGATCGAGGCGTCGGTCGCGTACCGGCCGCGCGAGGCGGCGTCGAATCGCACCTCGCCTTCGGTCTCGCGGCTCAGGCGCCGGTCGAGCGCGGCGGCGACTTCGTTCGCCGCCGGCCGCGTCCCTTTCGGCGCCGCGGCGGCAGCGGCGAGGCGCTCGGCTCGGTCGATCAGCATCGGGGCTTCATCCTCGGCCGATTCTTGCACTCGCCGGCCCGGCGACCTCCCTCGGCTAGGACAAACGCCGTGGGGAGGGCGCGGGGGGCAATGCAAGAATCGGGGTCCCGCACACGACGCGATCATGCTCGACCTCGACTTCCACCCGACCGGCCGCCACTTCCTGCAGATTCCCGGCCCGAGCCCGGTTCCCGACCGGATCCTGCGGGCGATGAGCCTGCCGACGATCGACCACCGCGGCCCCGAGTTCGGCGCCCTCGGCAGGAAGGTGCTCGCCGACGTCCGCAAGATCTTCAAGACGCGCCACCCGGTCGTCATCTATCCGGCGTCGGGCACCGGCGCGTGGGAAGCGGCGCTGGTCAACACCTTGAGCCCCGGCGATGCCGTGCTGATGGTCGAGACCGGCCACTTCGCCGCGCTCTGGCAGAAGATGGCGGCGCGACTCGGCCTCGCGACCGATATCGTCGTCGCCCCCGGCATCGACTCGCTCCTCCCCGAGGCGCCGCACTGGCGCCGCGGCGTCCAGGCCGAGCAGATCGAAGCGCGGCTGAAGAAGGACGGCGAGAAGAAGATCAAGGCGGTCTGCGTCGTCCACAACGAGACCTCGACCGGCGCGCTCTCAGACATCGTCGCGGTGCGCAAGGCGATCGACGCCGCCGGCCATCCGGCGCTCCTCCTCGTCGACTCGATTTCTGGCCTGGCCTGCGCCGACCTGCGCCACGACGAGTGGGGAATCGACGTCACCGTCGGCGGCTCGCAGAAGGGGCTGATGCTGCCGCCCGGGATCGGCTTCAACGCGATCTCGCCGCGCGCGCTCGAGGCGGCGAAGAAGGCGACCCTGCCGCGCGCGTTCTGGTCGTGGGACGAGATCGTCGCGATGAACGCCGACGGCTACTGGCCGACGACGCCGAACACCAACCTCCTCTACGGCCTCAACGAGGCGCTCGAGATGCTGCTCGGCGAGGGGCTCGACAACGTCTTCGCCCGCCATGAGCGCTGGGCCGAGGGCGTTCGCGCCGCCGTCGACGCCTGGCAGCTGCCGATCCAGTGCGTCGAGCCGCAGCGCCGGTCGCCGGTGCTGACCGGCGTGATCATGCCGGCCGGCGTCGACGCCGACGCGGTGCGCCGGTTGATCTACGAGCGCTTCGACCTCTCGCTCGGCACCGGCCTCGGCAAGGTCAAGGGCCGCATGTTCCGGATCGGCCATCTCGGCGACAGCAACGACCTGACGCTGCTCGGCACGCTCGCCGGCTGCGAGATGGGGCTCAAGCTCGCCGGCGTCCGGATTGCCGGGAGCGGAGTCCAGGCGGCGATGGAGCATTTCGCGAGCCATCCGGCGCGCGCCGGGCTCGCCGCCGCCGCGTAGCCATTCCGACGGCGGATCGCGTTCGTCGACGATCCGCCTTTCGATCGAACTCACAGGAACGACCACGATGCAACGACGCACCCTCCTCCAGGCCACCGGCGCCGCCGTCGCCACCCTCGCCGCGCCGCGCCTGCTCGCCCAGGAATGGCCGAACGCGCCGGTTCGCATCGTCGTCGGCTTCCCGCCCGGCGGCGGCACCGACGCGCTCGCCCGCGTCGTCGCCGCCAAGCTGACCCAGATGTGGAACCAGCAGGTCATCGTCGAGACCAAGGCCGGAGTCGCCGGCGTCCTCGCCGCCGAGTACGAGGCGCAGCAGCCGAGCGACGGCTCGACGCTGCTGATGGCGCACATCAACAGCCACGCATTGGCGCCGAGCCTGCAGCCGAAGCTTCGCTACAGCGTCGAAAGGGACTTCGTTCCGATCGTTCTCGTCGGCGTCACGCCCAACCTGCTGATCGCCAACCCGGCGCAGAAGGCGCTCACCGTTCCCGACATCGTCGCCCGCTGCAAGGCCGAGCCGGGGCAGGTGTCGTTCGGCTCCGCGGGCCAGGGCTCGGCGCAGCACCTCGCCCTCGAGATGTTCAAGCTGCAGGCGGGAGTCGATGCGCTGCACGTCCCTTACAAGGGAAGCGGTCCGCTCCTCACCGACCTGATGGGCGGCCAGATCATGTACAGCTTCGAGACCATGACCGCGGCGACGCCGCACGTCAACAACGGCAAGGTGAAGGCGATCGCGCAGACGCGCGCCCACCGCGCCAAGGGGCACCCGACGGTGGCGACGATGCAGGAGGTCGGCTTCCCCGGCTTCGAGGCGACGACGTGGTACGGGCTGGTCGGGCCGGGCAAGCTGCCGGCGCCGATCGCCGACAAGATCAACCGCGACGTCAATACCGTCCTCGCCCAGCCCGACGTCCAGGAAAAGCTCGACACCTACGGCGCCGAGGACGGCGGCGGGTCGCGCGAGAAGTTCCGCCAGTTCATCGCCGCCGAGCTCGTCAAGTGGGCGAAGGTCGTGAAGGACGGCAAGGTGAAGATCGACAGCTGACGCCGATCGCTGCCATCGTGTTTGCTCCCTAGCCATCGCGCCCGTTGCCATGAGCCTGCCGCACTTCATCCACGAAAGCCTCGACGACATCCTCTCGGAATGGGAGCGCGAGTGCGGCGCGGCCGCGGTGGGCACCGAGCCGCGGGCGCGGCGCGTGCACTTCGGCAAGGTGCTGCACGCGGTCGCCGAGGAGATGAAGCGGATCAAGGCGGTCGAGCCGGCCGCGAGCGTCGCACCTGCCGCTTCGAGCGGCGCGCCTCGCGCCGAGGCGCCCGCCGCGCCGCATTCGCACGCGAGCCAGCTCGTCGACGACTATGCGTCGCTGCGCGCCTCGGTCGTCCGCCAGTGGCGCAAGAAGCACCCGTCGCCGAGCGCCGCCGACATCGACGATCTCGTCCACTTCAACGAGGCGATGGATCGCAGCCTCGCCGAGCTCACCGCGACCTTCTCGTCGTCGCCGGCGCAACCGCAGTCGCTGTTCCTCGGCGTCCTCAACCACGAGCTGCGAACCTCGGTCGCGTCAATCCTGATGTCGGCGCAGGTGCTGACGCACCGCAGCCCGCCGGGATCGCCCGAGGCGAAGGCGGCGCAGCGCATCCTCAGGAGCTGCGAGCAGCTGCGCCAGACGCTCGACGCGCTCTCCGACTTCACCAAGGTGCGGCTCGGCGACCACCTCCAGGTCGACCGCGTCCCGGACGACATGGGCGTCCTCTGCAAGCAAGCGCTCGACGCCTTCGCGCGAGTCGACTCCGAGCGGCGCGTCCGCCTCACCTCCGACGGCGACCTCAGCGGCGACTGGGACACGGCCCGCATCGGTGAGGCGATCGGCGCCCTGCTCGGCCACGTCGCGCGATTCGCCTCGCGCAGCTCGGTGATCACGATCGCAGCAGCGGGCGGCGCCGGCGATGAAGTCACGGTCACCGTGCATGGCGACGGAACGCCGATCGACGTCGAGACGCTCCAGACGATCTTCGATCCGGTCGCGCGCGTCGAGTCGGAGGACGCGACCTACGCGGGGCTGGGCCTTGGCCTCTTCATCGTCCGCAAGGTCGTCGACGCGCACGGCGGCCACGTGCGCGTCGAGGCCGCACCGGAAACCGGCACGACGTTCACGGTGGTGTTGCCGCGGCACGCCTAGCGGCGCGCGCCGCGTGACGGCGATCGCGCCATCCGGACGGCGGCGAATCTGACGCCCTCTTAGGGCGCCAAAGTAGCTGCTCTGGCAGCGAAGTAGCTAAAGGACTTGACGAGGTCCGCGCCACATGTCGCGGAGCGCGAGCCCGCGGTTTACTGCGACTCGCCTACCGTCTGATACGCAATACTAACGACCCTCAACGGGACCCCCCGATATGAACTTCCTTGCTCGATACAAAACGGCGGTACTCGTTGTACTCGTGCTAATCAGTCTCGCAAGTCTCGGAGCGTTCTACTATTACCGGCCTCGAAACTCGCCTCCGGGGCCGCTGTCCAGCGTGTGCTCGTTCCAAGCGGGTGTGCCTGGAACGGATTGTCTGACCGAATGTGGCCTCACATTTAAGCCGGCAGACAACGAAAACCATGGCGGTAAGGTCTACTGTTGTCCGCCCAATACACATTGGGACTTGGCATCGCTTACCTGCCCACCGAATCCGAAGTAGGCGTCGTCTCGCCCAACGCTGGCGCCCTGCGGCCCTCACCTATGAAACATCGCAGACGCGGGGAACTCCGTCGCAGCAGCCTCGGTACACATCGCACGGGTTGGTGCGGGGCGGGATGTCGTCGCCCGAGCTGAAGAAGCGCTGGAAGACATCGCGGAGGTCCTTGGCCAGCTTCTCTCCGCGCTCGGCGATGAAGTACTCGTGCTGCCAAGGGCGGCGCCGCGTGGAATCCACGTAGCGCGTGTCCGGATCGTCGACGAGGCCCTCGAGCGCGTACGAAGCGCCGAGCTTCCCTTCGCGATCCGAAATCAGCGCGCCGAGCAGGACCATGTCGCTCACGTTGGTCGTGATCACCAGCCCGCCGCTGCGAGGCAGCCGCGCGACCCACCTGGCGTGGCGCCAGTTCGGCACGCAAGGCGCCAGCAGCGCGATGTTGCGGGCTTCGGGCAGATCCGATCCGAGCCCCGCCTCGATCACCATCTGCAGGCAGTGAGCGCCCAGGCTGTGGGCAGCGATGGAGAAAGGCTGCGCCGCGCGGGCTGCAGCGTGGGCGACGCCGACCAGACGAAGGAAGCGGGCAATGGCGCCTGCGCTGCGCTGTCCGTTCGCTTTCGACTGCCGGTAGCGCTCCATCACGTCGAAGATTCCCGAGACAGTCGCGCGGTTGGTCGGGGTGACGTCGGCGAGGGTCATTCGACGCTCCTCCTTCGCACTCGCCGCCAGCGCGGCAGCGCTTCGCTTGCCCGTCGCGAGCCGCCCTTCCGACGGCCACGAGAACCCGACCACGGCGACGCCATACAGCTCCTCGAACCGAGTGCAACGTTCGAAGCAGAGGGCCGGCGTCATGCTGTTGCCGTGGAGGTGCACGAGGACCGGCTTGTCGCCTTCGAACACCTCGACGAGCGCGTCCCGCGCCGCGCTTTCGGTGACCGCTGCGGTCACGTCGTGAAGCGACCAGTTCGGTCGACGGCGACGGCGCGCGCGGACGACGCGCGCCATGCCGAAAACGTCCGAGTTCGGCTTGAACCTCAGGGTGAAGGCCGACTCGTCGGTGGCCGACGGCAGGACGACACGATTGGTGAACATCAGCACGGCAGTCCTTCCGACCCAGGAGAAGCAACGGCACCGCACTGTCGTGCCACGCCGAACGGAGCGCCAGCCTACGCGCAACTCGCGCGATCCGATCCCTAGATCTGTGGAGTCGGGCGTGCAGTATTTCTGGCACCAGATCGTCGTGGACGATCCAGACCGACACCGCGTCCGATCCGCGGTCACCAGCGTGGCGGAGCCAGCGCCTGCCAGACCAGCGGGACGTGGATGCGCGCCTCGATCGCCGCCTCCTCGAACGACGAGAGCCACTGGCGGAGCGCTTGCACGACTCGGTCGTAATCCATCACCTCGGGCTCGGTGGCGAGGATGTAGTGAGCCCGATGCATGGCCGCGATCTCGGCGATCGGGGAGTGCAGGTACCGGACGACCCGAAGCACGTCGACCGCCTGCCCGACGGTGCGGTCGCCTGTGCGCAACGCGACGCTGAGGCGGCCGAGGACAACGCCGCAGGTCCACGGGGGCCTGCTCGCTGTCGGCGTGGCCAGCGAGGATCGGCGCGAGCTCCTCGGCCGTCGCGTTCGGCAGGTCCAGCAGGTCGACCACCAGGCCGGGCAGCTCGCCGACCGAGCGCGCTGCGACGTGCTCTGCCCACGCGCGCACTTCCGCGGCGCTTGCGAGCTGCCACGGCAACGCGAGCTCGTAGTACCCGGCAGCTTTCGCCATGCGCTCTTCGACGGAACCGCACGGCGCATTCATCGAGGGACCGTCACGCGCCGGTGGGTGCTGCACATGTGTGGGCGGGGCTTGGGAAGGCACGACATGCGGCCTCGCTCGGCGTCGATTCTGCGCGTGAGGGACGCGTCCGCGCGAGCGCATGAGTTAGCAAGCGATGGCCACTGCGCCTGCGACCGGCACTGCCCCAACGTCTGCACCAACGCAGAGACGACGTCGCCCGGCCGTGGAGGGTCTAGGCCAGCAGCTGGGCGATACTGGCACCGGACATTCCGGACTTCATGAAACCCGGGTGTCCAGCGCTCGATGGCGCGCGCGATGGGCCGGCGCGCCAACCACGATTGGGTCAGAACCATGACATCGACCATCAGGGTAGAGGAAGCGCCGCTGTGGCTCGCCATCTTCGAGACGGATGCTCCCGGTGATTCCCCTGGCGAACGCGACTTGCGCCAGCGCCTGAAGCTGGCGCTGCTCGACATGCGTCGGCAGGTCGGCCACCTCGTCACCAGCATTGCGTCCGACATGCCCGGGCTCACGGTGCATGACCTCACGCACCTCGACGCGCTGTGGGAGATGGCCGGGCTCGTCATCGGAGAGCAGCAGCCGCTCAACCCCGCCGAGGGCTTCGTTCTAGGCGGCGCGATCCTGCTGCACGACGCCGCGCTGACGCTCGCCGCCTACCCCGGCCGCATGGCAGACCTCCGCGGGCTGCCGCAGTGGGCCGATCTCGCCGTGCCGGAGCTGCGCCGGCGCGGCCATCACGAGGCCGATGCCCTACAGGGACACGAGCTGCCGCCGGACGTCGAGAAGCGCATGGCGTGGCGGCTGCTGCGCCGCCTGCACGCCGAGCGCGCCGCCGAGCTGCCGTCGCAGGTCTGGCGCTATGGGGACGAGGACCATCGTCTGATGAACGATCCCGAGCTGCGCCGCCACTTCGGCCACACGATCGGCCAGGTCGCGGCGAGTCACCATAAGTCGATCGATGCCCTGCAGCATCTCTACATCGACCTCGGCGCACTTGCCGGCACGCGCTGGTCCGTGGCGACGCTGCGCATGGCCTGCCTGTTGCGCGTCGCAGACGCGATGCACGTCGACAGCCGGCGCGCCCCGGCGTTCGCCGCGGCGCTGAACCGCCCCGAAGGCGAATCGGCGCTGCACTGGACCTACCAGGGTCGCATGGCGGTGCCGCAGGTCCGCAGCGATCAGCTCGTGCTGACGAGCACCAGCCCGTTTCCGGTCGAAGACGCGCAGGCCTGGTGGCTGTGCCTGGACTGGGCGCGCATGGCCGACGGTGAGCTGGGCGGCGTCGACCGGCTGCTCGCGGAGCGCGCCCTGCCGCGGCTCGCAGTCCGCTCGGTCCACGGCGCCGGCGACCCGCAAAGTTTCTCGGCCGACGTGCCGGTCAGCGGCTGGGTGCCGGTCGACGCGACCGTCAAGGTGTCGGACGTCCCCTCGCTGGCGCGCAAGCTCGGCGGCGAAGCGCTGTACGGCGACAAGCCCGAGGTCGCGCTGCGCGAGCTGGTGCAGAACGCCTGCGACGCGATCGAGGCGCGGCGGCGGCTGGAGGACGGACACCGCGTCCTCGTCAGGATCGTTCTCGAAGCCAGAAAGGACGGTACCTGGCTCATCGTTGAGGACGACGGCTGCGGAATGTCGCCACGCACGCTGACCCGGTCGCTTCTCGACTTCGGCCAGTCGTTCTGGCAGACCGGCGACGTGATGGACGAATTCCCCGGGCTGCTCGGCAAAGGCTTCGTGCCAGAGGGACGCTTCGGCATCGGCTTCTTCAGCGTTTTCATGCTTGGCGACCGGGTGGAGGTGACCTCGCGGCGCTACGACGCGGGCTACGGCGAGGCGCGCCGCCTCGTGTTCGCGGAGGGCGCCGGCACGCGACCGATCCTGGAAACTTCCAAGGTTGCACAAGGAGGCTTCGTGACGCGAGTTGCGGTGCGGGTCCAGGAGGCGAAGGTGCCCGCCCTGCCGCGCGGCGTGGCCGACATCGAGCACATGTTCCCAGCCGTCGGCGTGGATCTGAAGGTCACTTGGCAGGGAACTTCGTCGACGATCGCCCGCGACGACTGGCTGACGATCGACGACCACGCGCTCTTTGCCCGCATCCGCGGCGACCTGAAGTCCGAGCGCTACCCCACCAGCCTGATCGAACACCAAGGGCGAGTGCTCGGTCGTGCCGCCGTGCCGCATCACGGCGCAAGCAATCAGGTCGCCGTGGTCGTTGACAGCGTAGGCATCTTCATCGCGAATCTCCCTCACATGTGGTGCGCCGGCGTGTTGCGCGGCCGCGCGACGGTTGCGTCCCGGTTCGAGGCCGCCGTCGAGATTCCGCCCGAGGCGCTTGCGGCCTGGGGCACGCGCCAGGCAGCGTTGCTCGCGTCGCTCGCGCTGCCGCCCAGCGAGGCCTTGTATGCGGCCACGCAGGTATTGCTGGCCGGCGGCGACAGCGGGAAGCTGCCGCTGTTCGCCGACGGCCCGAGGCCGCTCTCGCCGGCGGACGTCGACTCCGCCCTGCTGGGCACCCGCGAGATCTTTGTCTTCCTCGACAGCTTCTTCGTCGATGAATCCGATCCGGCCGACGAAGACCCGACGTGGATTGCCTGGCGCGCCGGCCGGACCGTGTGGCGCGCCGCGACATCCTTTGCCTCCAGCAGCCAGGCGCTCGCAGCTCTCTCGGGCGTGCCGCTCGAGTCAATTTCGAACAACCCGGTGACCACCCGCCTCTTGAAGCGTGCCGAACTGCTGTGGAACGGCCCTGTGAAGTTCGACTCGGTCGCGGTTCCGATATCGATCAATCCTCGGCAGCAGGGCCGTCGCAACGACGTCAGAACCCTTCTGCGGATCGCGCCCGCCTAGACGGCGCAATGAGCCCGCCCCCACCCAGGCCTCTCCAGATATTCCCACCAAATAGAGTCGCAAACAGGGGACGTGGGTTTATGCGGCCTCAAGAGGCGGTCGACTAGCTTCACGATCTTCTGAAGTCGAAAACTCCCAGCTTCTTTGAGCCCCTGAGCCGTCTCGGCCACCAGACAAAGTCGAGGACTAGCGGATAGCCAGGCGAGGCGCGTAGCAAGAGCCTTTCGACTCACAGATCGGCCACTTGGCATCCTCACCATCGAGGATTGTCCGCCCCGCCCAACGGCCGCTTTGCGTGAGTTCCTCGCTGCGACCGAACGGTTACTCTCGACCCATCTCGGACGTCGATTCGTCAAGATTCAATGCCTAAGAGCTGTCCTTCATACGCTACCCGCCCACGTAAGGTTGATGCACTTCGACGTGCCCCCCGCTGAGAGGGGGCTGCGTTGGCGGGCCGACTGGCCTACTGCTTACCCTGCAAGGTCCCGTATCGGCGACCTATCGCTGAAGACGCCCTCTCACGCCATGGCGGCAGCGGCGTCCCGGAGATATCTCGTTCATCACCCCTATGTCTACGCCTCACGCCTTGAAGGTCCGTGTCGGCGTCCGGCTCGCCGCTGGCTTCGCGCTGCTGGTCGCGCTCACGACCGCGCTGGGGATGTATTGCGTTCGCGGCATCGACCGCATGCACGCAGCTGGCGACCAAGTCGCGACCAACTGGTTTCCAGCCATGCATGCGCTGGCAGAGTACCGCGCCGCGCTGGACATGATGCGTCGGGCCGAAGCGAACTACGTCATGCTGAACGATTCCGCGCGCGCTGCGCCCGAACTGAAGCGCCTCGTCGCCGCGCGCAGCCAAGCCGACACCGCCTGGAAGGCGTACCGGCAGACGATCACGGACGACGAGGAGCGTCGGGTTGCGATGCGTGTGGAAAACGCCGATGCGCGATATCGGGCGGTGCAAGAGCGCCTGCTGCGGATGCCGCTCAGCGGCCGCCTGGCCAGCGAGGCGTTGCGCGAGACTCTTCTCGGTGCGTCTCGGGAAGTCGCTCACGACGTCTACGACGTGCTTGGCGATGTCGTTGCCTACCAGGAGCGGGGCGCCCGGCTCTCGCACGAGGCGGCCACGCGCGACTATGAGGAGACGCGCCAGGTCGTGATCGGCGTGGTCAGCGCGGCCGTCACCGTTGCGACCATCGTCGCTCTGTTGATCACCAGCTCGATCCGTCACGACGTGAGGTTTCTGCGCGAGGGCTACGGGTCGGCGCTGCATGAGGAGTCGATGCGTGCGTCGGAGCTCGAGCGCGCCAACGAGCGGTTGGTGCAGACCAACACGCAGCTGGAGCGGGAGACACGCCGGCGTGAAGCGGCCGAGGACAAGCTGGAGCGACTCAATCGACGCAAAGACGAGTTCATCGCAACAATCGCGCACGAACTGCGCGGGCCGCTTAGCGCTCTGATAAACGCGTCCTGGCTGCTGAATGCCAGTGGCGGGGCCGAAACGACGCGCCAACGCGCGGCCCAGATCGTCGACCGGCAGTCGCGACAAATGTCTCGCCTCGTAGACGACCTGACCGACGCAGCGCGACTGGTCACAGGCAAGCTGTCGCTCCGGTTAGAAGAGCTCGACCTCGGGAAGGCGATCGAGGGAGCCGTCGAACTGCTGGCGCCGACGATTGCAGAACGCCGACAGTTGTTGCACCAAGACGTCCAATTGGACGGCCGCTGCCAGGTCGTCGGTGACCATTGTCGGCTGGTCCAGGTGGTGACAAACCTCCTTGGCAACGCATCGCGCTACACGCCCGAAGGCGGGCGCATCGACGTCGAACTGGTCCGCGATGAAGTCGACGCTGTCGTGCGGGTGCGCGACACCGGCGTAGGCATCGCGCCGGAGATGCTCGAGCGGATCTTCGACATGTTCGAGCAAGGCGGCAAGCCGCCAGGAAGCGGCGCAGGACTCGGCCTTGGCCTGGCACTTGCGCGCCAACTCGCGCAGCTCCATGGCGGTCGCCTGACCGTCGAGAGCTCCGGGCTTGGCCGCGGAGCATGTTTCACTCTTCGTCTGCCGTTATATGCGGGGATGACATCCCAACCGACATCGCGCAGCGACTCCGTGATTGCAGGCCCCTCTGCGACCGGGTAGAGAACCTTCGCCGATTTCAATCGGCGGGCCGGAAAGACACTATGTAGGACTGCCCAAGCGACCCCGTTGGGCTAGAAACGGGATTTCCAAACTTCTGTAGCGAAGGAGAACGGAAATGGCGACGCCCCAGGCAGTCCTACATG
>Ga0070671_100001870_pt1 | contig 16085 bp, 19 predicted proteins | sample KBSS73metaG_FD_65341 | JGI IMG/M metagenome (GOLD analysis project Ga0070671, IMG submission 65341) | Switchgrass rhizosphere microbial communities from Kellogg Biological Station, Michigan, USA - KBS S7-3 metaG | ecosystem: Host-associated > Plants > Roots > Rhizosphere > Soil ...
GAGAATGGTGGCGAATAAAACTGCCGAAATGATGCTATAGGCTTTCCACATTCAGCGTCCCCTCCAGTCCCCCGCCGAGGACCCAGAGCACGAAGCTTGATGTAGTTCGCCAGCTTTTCATCACCAAGAGAGGTGATATTCGAGCGGTGCCTCACTTGCAAAACGGGCCGCCAAGGGTCGGAAGCGCCAGTCGGGTCGCCGCCGGGAAGCGGACCTTGAGTGGGTTTGCGTCGACCGGACCTTCCGGAGGTCGGCAAGGGGTGGAAGGCGCACCTTCATCACAGGTGGCGCATGTAAGTCCTGGGGTAGCAGCGCGATGCGCCCACATTTCAGAGTTGTCCTAAGCGGGCCACTGTAGCAGCGTAAGGCTCTGGGCGACGGGGCGCGGTTGATGAACTACCTGAAAGGACGGATCAACCGGGCAACCTTCTGGCTCAGTGTCGGGATGTTGGTGTTGCTGATAGTGCTGATCAGGGTGTTTGCACCTTCAAGCGCGCACATCAGTGAAGTGGTCCTCATGTTCCTGGCCATCCCGCGCCTTCACGATATTGGCCGCACAGGCTGGTGGGTCTTAGCGGCATTTGGGATTGAGATCGCCGCGATCATCGTCGGATTTGTTGTGGTGCCACAGCATGCCCTCGCGGTTGCGGGAGGCGTTACGCTTCTGATCTTTGGTCTGATGACCTGGCTTGGCGCCGTCCCCGGAAACACGGGACCGAACCGCTATGGAGACCAACCACCTCCGGGCCTTCAGTGGGGCCGAACGACGAATGTCTGAAACGGGTCGATAGCGGGCATTGGCAAACGTCCAGATAAGTGGGGTTTTGGCACTGGAGCCAGCCTCGGCTCCTGCCGCATTTGAGGCATGCGTCCGAGCCGCCTAACACCTGCATATGCGTCAAGCTTCCGGCCAGTAGCGGGCGCAGGACATCCGCTTTCGGGCACCTGAGGGCGAGCAACGTCGCCTTGGGGCGGAAACGGGATTTCTTCAGCTAGCCCTGGACTCCAGCGACTGGAAACTCCCGATTTTGCATGGTCAAGCTTTGATGCTCCTTCTACCATGCTCGATTGTCGCAAGGGGGAATTGCATGCTTAGAGTTGTATTGGTCTCGGCGATCGCGCTCGTTCTCACTGCCTGCGCAAGCACTCAGGCCGTCGCACCGCGGACGGAGATCATTAATAGGCCGCCTCTCGAAACAGCCGCCAAAGCAGAGCTTGGCGACACGATCGTGGAGAAAGGGAGAGTAACCACCCACGATGGCCTATTTTTGAAAAACACGATCACGTGGGGGGATGGCTTTCTTTTGAAGAAATTCACCATCTCACCTGGCAAGCTTCGTGCGCGGCAGTCAGACGCGAATTACACCTATTTCTACTCCGACAAAATGACGGTGTACGACGCGTTGCTCGGCACCTCACCATACGCCGCCGGCGGGCTTTGTGTGAAGACTACAGACCCCACCTATATCCGGGGCTTCTTCGTGACTGGGAAGTGTAACAACAATTTCAAACCCGCACCGCAGGTCGAGCGGACGCGCGTCGTCGACGTAGATGCGCCAAACTTTAGACAGGAGCTCATCTACAACGGACGATCTGGGGACACGGTCAAGTTCTTGTACCGCGAATTCTCCGGTGACTACGCACGCCCACCTTTTTCCCAAGACGTCCAGTACGACCTCAAGGACGGGAACGTGATCGGGTTCAAGGGAGCGCGGATTGAGATCAGCGCAGCAACGAACACCAGCCTCTCCTATCGCGTGCTGTCGACGTTCCCTGACCCCGTCCAGTAGCATTCGGAAGTCCGCGCGCGCTCGGCCAGCCTGGACGCCTCTTCGCTAATTTGACCTACCTGCCAGGTACGGCTCACACGCGATGCCATCCCCTTCACGGTCGAGATGCGGTCCATAACCTGGCTCTCCCACGCGGATGGGTGCCACGCCTGCTGCGCGAGCTGCCGCGCAGTTTGGAAAGGCCCCACCTAAGGAACGGGGCGCGGTGCCATACAAGCTCTGCGTTGATGTTGTTCGGGCAGGCATGCGTGTTCCATGGCAGTGATAATCGCCAGTCTTCCGATTGTTGTGACAGTCTTCGGCGTTGAGCCCGCCTGGGAGCCGACGCGGAACCGACACAAGCTCCTGTCGCGACTAGAGCGGCTACGAGGGTCTTCATTCCCATACACTCCCGCCAGATGGCGCAGAGGCGAGCTTAGCCGTACCGAGCTTAGGCGGACAGCTACCGGCCATTGCCGCCCTCCCGCACACCTACGGCGCGCATGGCATCGCCAATGCTCCGCCCGTTGACGTGGCACTCGGCCACCACACGATCGTAACTGCGCTGTCCGGCCAGACACTGAGCCCTCTTGCCCAGGGCGATGCGCGTAAGTGCAGCCTTCGCCAGCTCACCGCCAGGTGCATGCAGTTCCGGCGCGTAGAAGTCCGCAATGCGAACCTCTACCCACGTAGTCGGGTCCCCACTGGCTCCCACGCAAAGGCTGTCGCCATCGCCGACGTAGCGCACGGTGCCCGCGAAAGCCGTGCCGGGTGCCGGCAAAGGCGCCGTGCATGGATCAGCAAATGCCGGCACGGCCGCAGCGCAACACATTGCCACAACGAGTGCGAACTGAACGCGGTGCCGGCTCATGGTGCACGAACCGACCTTAGTCCGCCCCAGCGGGCGGCGGCGCGAGGGGCGAAGGTAGATCGGTGTCGTGATCTGCGTAGGCCGTCATCCTGGTGCCCTTCTTCAGGCTGACGTCCTTGCCGCGAATGAAGGGCGCAGCGGGCCAAAAGAGTATGACAGTAGCGACGGTAGCTCCGACCCGCGTCTCGCCTTTGCTGCCTCTGTTGGCGCGCAGTTTAATGCGCTCGTCGCCGACCTTCAGGTAGGCGAGGCGAACGTTCAGCTTGCCGTTCTTCCCAAGCATCCCATTGTCACGCGCCTCTACGACTTCACCAACGCCCCGGTAGCCCGCGCGCAGAATTGTGCCGTCGGTGAGCTTAACATCCTCGTCGAGGACGATCGTGAACCTGTCACCTTCCGAGGCGGACGAACTGGAGAGCGTGTCCTCAAGACGCATGGGGAACTCGGTCCCCTCCGGAACCTTGACGTCCGCCATCGCTAAAGTGGGCACGAGGAACCCCACAGCGAACGCCGCGGCAGCAACTTTAAACCTCATAATCTTTCCCCCAACCCATCAAGGCCAAGCTAGGGTTGAGCGAGGATGCCGTCTACCCTCAGGCGTGCGGCATTGCAGAAATGGCCCTGCGTCACCCAGGTGGGTGCCCAAAGTGAAATGCGCAAAAGCAAACAAGCTGCACCTTGAGCCTTGAGATATTCACGATTAACGTGTGTGTGGGCTGGATATTCCATCTTAGATCGGGCTCAAATCAGCATCCTTCCCGCTGCTCAGGGGGTCTAATGCCGCAGATTGTAGTGGGGAATTTCGCCGTCGAAATCGGCGTTGTCTCCAACGCCGGTGCGTACGGCGACGGGACTGTAACTCAGGCTACCTCCAGCACTATCACCGTTCACTATCCAGACGTGAGTGTGGACGAGCACTACTACGGAACTTTTCTATATGACGGAACGGGTGGCCTCGCTGGCGGCACGCTCACCGCTTACGATCAAGTCTTAAATGGCCAGTACATTGTACAGGTCACAGAGCTAAGCCTTTCGGCAACCCAGGTTGCTAACGCGATAATTTCCGGGAATGCCAGTCAACTACTACAACTTGCATTGGGTGGAAACGACTACGTTTTTTCGAACGTCTACGATGACACGATCTATTCTCAAGGAGGCAATGACACTGTAATTGCGCTCGACGGGTACGATTCCGTAGATGGCGGTAGCGGCAATGACGACCTGAACGGAAACAAGGGCGACGACACTGTTCGCGGGGGCCTAGATGCGGATTTCGTCCGCGGCGGGCAGGGTAACGATCTTGTCTACGGCGATGACGGAGACGACGTCCACGTCAACGGGAACATTGGCAACGACACCGTTCGCGGCGGCAATGGTGCGGACTCTGTGTATGGCGGCCAGGGCAACGATGCGATCTACGGCGACGCCGGTAATGACTACATCTCGGGAGACCTAGGCTCGGACACGCTGACGGGCGGAGCAGGTGCAGACACCTTCCGCCTCGGCTTGAACGGCGGCCATGACTACGTGACGGATTTCAGCGCCAGCCAAGGTGATCGCGTGGTTCTCGATCACGGCGCGACGTACACGACGAGTCAGTCGGGGGCGGATACCCTCGTGACCTTGAGCACCGGCGAGCAGCTCACCCTGCAGGGGGTGACGGCAGCCAACCTGCCAAGCGGATGGATCGTCGTCAGCTAAGCAAACCGGCCTTGCAGACAGTCATCTCGAATGACACCGTTCCCCATCTCTAAGGAGGAAGCGATGTCCCTACTGGTTCGTGCGCTCGCCGCGTCTGCGGTCCTGGCTCTAGCCTGCCCCGCCTTTGCTGATGCAGGCGGTCCGTACAAGCTCGACGCCAAGGGCAAGTGTCACGACGCGAAGGGGGCCTTTACGAAGGCGGACATGTGCAAAGCCCCAGGCGCTGCGGCCAAGCCGCAGAAGTGCCGGGATGCGAAGGGCAAGTTCGCCAAGTGCGGAACAGCAGGCGCTCAACCGGCCAAATAACGGTTGCGCCTGGCTCGACGCCGCGTAAGTGCCAACAGAGCGATTTTCTGGCCCGGGATCCTTATCCGCCGCTTAGGCGCCGCTCCCATCGTCGAGAGCCCCAGAGACGGATGAACGGAAGCGCGCCGCATGGTAGCGGTGCGCCATGCCGACATTCACGAATTACCACAAGCCTTACGAGGCAACCTGGGAAAACCTGCTGTTCGGAGCGCTTCGATGGAACCCGGCCGCGCCTCGCACGGTCGTCGAGGTGGGCTCATATGAGGGCTCCTCCGCTTATTGGATCATGCATCGTCTGATGGGCTCGGCCGAAAGCCGCCTGTACTGCATCGACGCTTGGCCTGATGAGGAAGGTGAAGCCCGCTACGAACGCTTCCTCGCTAACATCGCCGAGTTGCCAGGACGAGACCGGATCGAGGTCATCCGGGACTGGTCGCAGAACGCTCTTCGCCGTCTCCTGAGCCAGGGTGTGAAGGCCGACTTGCTCTACATTGATGGCGGACACGACGCGCCCACGGTTCTGCGTGACGTGGTCACGGGCTTCGACCTCCTAAAGGTCGGCGGTCTGATGATTTGCGACGACTATTTGTGGGACGATCCAAGGTTCGGGGGCGGCACGACGCTCGGACGCCCGAAGATCGCCTTGGACTCCTTCACCACCATCTATGCCGATAAGATCCGAATGGTCCGCGGGGCGTCGAACGTCCAAGTCTATTTCCAGAAGATCTCGGACTAAGTCAGGCGATTCGACGGGCGGCCGACCGCCTCAAGCACCCGATCGACCACCGCTGACCAGTCGCCCGGCGTCGGCTGCCGCCACAGCCGCGCGGTCGGATACCAGGGCGTGCGGTCGGGATCGCGCAGCCAGCGCCAGTCGGAGGGGGTCGGGAGCAAAACCCAGACGGGTTTTCCCAATGCGCCTGCAAGGTGGGCGGCGGCGGTGTCGACGGTGATCACGAGGTCGAGGCCGGCGATGATCCGGGCAGTGTCCTGGAGATCCTGCGCGCCCGTTCTGGCAGGGTCCAGGTCCACGGCGCCCGGCAGGGCCAGCAGGCGCGCCGCCTGCTCCCGCGGAAGAGTGCGGTTCTGGGCCACCTGTAGGCCGGCCGCGGTCATGACGCCGATGCAACCCCGGCGCGGCTGTTCCGCCTCTGCGACGAGGTAGGGCGCGTCGGGGAGGGTCTCCAGCGTCAGGCCCACCCGCGCCGGGAGCGACATGGCAGGGGCCCAATAGTCGAACCGGCCGGAAACCGCGCCAATGCGGCTGAGCGTGGGGCAGAGCTGGCGAAAGAGCCGAAGGAGCGGGGGCATGACAGCCCAGGTCAGGCGCTCGGCCGGCAGGCTGGGCAGGAGCCTGGCCATCATGATCTGGTCGCCCAGGCCCTCGTCATGCCAGACGAGCAGCGACTTCCCGTCCAGCGGCTCGTCTCGCCATTCGGGCACGCTCGTCACGGGCGGAATCTTGCGCGGGCGCTGCTCGAAGTGTGGCCACGCCTCCGCGTAACGGCCGAGGCTCAGGAGCGCAGTGGCGAGACGCCAATGCAGATCCGCGCTGGGCTCCAACTCCACCAGGGCGCTGAGCACCGGAACCAGGTCCGCCTCGCGGGCCTGGCGGGCCAGGATCATGCCGAGGTTGTGCAAGGCCGGCGCCGTCCGCGGCGCATGAGCGAGCACCTCGCGATAGCCGGCCTCGGCCGCGGCCAGGTCACCGGCCCGATGCGCGGCGACGGCGGCGCGAAAGCGGTTCTCGGCGTCGAAGCCCGTCATCCCATTGCTGGTAGCGTGAGGCTCGCCGGACGCCAATCTGATCGCATTGACCCTCCACCCGAACCAGCGGCGAGTCCCGCGCCCCGAAGCAGTCTGGATGGAGGCTGCGAAGCCCGGAGATGATGGATGCACTTGGAGCCGGCCACGCTCACCGCGATCTCTCTAATCATCGGTGCTGCCGCTCAGCTGGTCTGGAGCCTGCGCCGTAGAAGGTAGAAGGCGGCCATTGTATCGTCGGCACATGGCGACGGTAAAAAAGGGGCAGGTGACCGCGTCCAAGGAATGGGCGCGCCACCTGCCTCCACTCCTCAAGCGGCTGTTCTGGAAAGCCGAGCGCCGCGAGGCGACCAAAGCTGCGCATAAAGAAGCGCGCGACCGCTGACTGGCCGCAGTCAGCGCAACGGCAGTGTCATGAAGCCCTGCTAGCTTGACCGTTATCGTAAAAGTTGTGCTGAATATCTAATGCAATTGAGCGACGGCGCCTCGTCGTGGCTCGATGGCCATCCGAACGGGAGCGCCGGATGCCGCACTACAAGGTCAATTATCTAGACCGCCAGGGCCGCATCGTGGGCCGGTTCGAGTTCCACTGTCCTAGCGATGCCGAGGCTGAGCAGGCTTGCGAAGACCTAGGCGATCGCCGCCCAAAGGAACTCTGGTGCGGCGCGCGCTGGATTCGCGCCTGGGCTGCGCCGCTGGAAGCTCTGCGCAGCGCTTAGGACTGCCGGGGCGAGGCTCTCGGGCGAGACCCGCGACCAGGTGGCGGGTAACCGATCGCCTGGTAGGCGGTGAGGAGCGAGCCGAAGACCTTCAGGTACGTCACAGGACAAGGCACTTCCCGCGACGCACTGATGATGGCGGCCGAAAGGCGACCATGCTGCCGCAGAAGCTTTCGAAGACCATCCAGCATCTTCTCGCGAGATTGCTGGTGATAAGGACGTCGCGCTTGCAGCTGCGCCTTTTCAAACAGCCCGGGTTCGATGATGGGGTCGAACACCTGCACCCGCACCCACTGCTCCGGGGGGTTGTGGACGCGCTCGCCTTTCATAAGACGTGAGTACCGGTTGTAAACGTAGACGCCGATCATCAGCTCGTGCTGCAGCAGGCGCAGGATTGCATCGTGCCCCCATCGCCGCTGGCCTATGAACGGCACGGCGCCTCGGTTGAGTTCCGCTGCAATAGCGCCGGGGCTTTCGTCGTCTATGACGAAGCGCCGGAAGATCCGTCGCAACACATCGATCTCGTTCGCAGGACCCCGTCGCAGAACGATGTAATTGTCTTTCTGCGCCTTACAGCGACCGCGATCGAGCACCCCGATCTCCTGGCCAGCCGCGCCCACCAGGACCCGCTGCACGCCGTAGATGAGGGGTGCGCCCTGGCGGAAGCCAAGCCTCGCCTGCTGCAGCTGGGCGGCCCTCACCCTGGCCGATAGCTCACGGCTATGCTCCGCCGCCATGAGGCGTTTGAGCTGCTTGATAAGTGCGGTCTTGGTGCTGCCGTCGTTCTCGAAGGGCTCGGCGCAGTAGATCACCGAGACTCCTGCGGCGCGGCAGACAAACTCGTAGTGTGCCCCTTGATCAAGGTCCTGGAAACGGCCCCACCGGGAGACGTCCAGAACCAGGACCGCCTGGAAATCGCGGTCTTGCTTCAGCACATCAGCGAGCAAGGTCTGAAGACCGATGCGGCCCTTAAGGTGCAGTCCGCTGCGGGCGCCATCATGGTACGCCCGCTTGATCTCATAGCCATGGGCGTTGGCATATTGAGCGATGACGTCGCTCTGGTTCTCGAACGAGTACCTCTGCTGCTCCGTCGACATTCGGAGGTACTGAACTGCAGGTATGAGGCCAGACTGGTCCACGCTCAAGTCAGCCGCGGCGGCGCTTGGGAGGTGGGGGATAGGCCACGCTTCAGTCGCGAACGTGCATGGCCGGCACTGAGCAATTCGCTCATTTCGTCAGGAAGGCCGGCCAGCCTGTAAGCCCGGCGCAGGCTTCCAAAGTGCTTTCGATACGTCTGGATGATGGGCAAAGCCGGATCGGCGTCGATGACCTTCGAAGTCAGATAGCCATGCCGCTCATGGGCAGTGCGCAGGGCATCAAGTATCGCCTCTCGGCGTGGCAGCAGCCGCCCCCACTTCGGTCGAGGCGGCGTATATCCGATGGCCTCGTAGGCGCGGTTCAGCGAGCCGAAGTACTTGCGGTAGCTCTGAGAGCAGGGTGTGTCGCGTGATCGGTTGATGAGGCGCGCATTGAGTCGTCCTTCGTCGCGCAAGACCCCTCGAAGAGCGCGTAACATCTCCGCCTTGCAGGGGCGTTCGCGCATCCGAAGGCCAAGCCTTGTCTGCGCTTTGCGAAACTCCGCCGGTCTTACGATGGGTGCGAATACGCGCGTCCGAACCCATTCGTCCGGCGGCAATGGACGCACTTTGGATCCTAAAATCCGCGTCCTGGTGTTCGTTACATAAATCCCGATGGCGAGCTCGTTGCGAAGGACGCGTTGGACGCGCGCCTCTGACCACGCACCTCCATCGGCCGCGGGCGTGCCTCTTTGATTCAGTTCCCGCGCTATGCTTGTCGGTCCACGCTGATCCCGCACGTACCGGCGGAAAATGTGCCGAATGGTCGCCAACTCATTGGGCGGACCCGGCTGCAGGACAACGCGGTCCTCGGCAAAGGCTTTGCGAAACCCTGGTTCAAGCTGCGTGCGCGGCCGCCCTTTCGCATCCACGACAAACCGGCGGACTCCGTAGCCCGGGACACCGCCCTGAAAGAAGCCGAGCTTGGCCTGCAGAAGACGCGCGCGCTTCGTTTTTGCGGAGAGCTCTCGGCTGAACTCCGCCGCCATGATGCGCTTTAGCGTCTTCAGGAGGCTGTTGACGGGGCTGTCGTCGTTTTGGAACGGTTCAGCGCAATAGAGGACCCGCACGCCAGCGCTTCGGCAAACGAACTCGTAATGAGCCGCCTGGTCGATGTCCTGAAACCGCCCCCAGCGGCTGACATCGAGGACTAGAATGGCTTGGAAGGGTAAAGGACGATCCAGGGTCGCCCTGAGAAGGGCTTGAAGTCCGAGCCGGTTTTCAAATGTAACGCCGCTCTCGCCTGGATCGAAGTAGGTGCGGACAATATGGAACCCGTTCTTGCCCGCGTATTCGGCGATGGCTTGAGCCTGCGCGGCGAGAGAATACCGCTGGTGCTCCGTGGACATGCGCAGGTACTGCGCAGCGGGAATCTTGGATGGTGACATGGCCGACCTCGCGGCCCCTCCCGACGAGCACCTTATCACAGCCAGCCTGGGCGGAGCTTTCCAAGGTCCGCTCAGGGTCGTGAGCGGTCCCACGCCTGCCTCTGAGGAGCTGACCTTCGGACCGGCGGCTCGGGGTGGAAAACGGCTGTTGCCGCAGAAGCCAGTTCCATTCACACTCGGACGGACGCTGGATTAGAGATCCTCAGTGACTCAGCGAGACCTCAGGTCGCTCGCCGGAGCAGTCGCACTCGTTGCGGGACTGATTTGTGCCGCCATTGGATCGTTTATTGGCTACGCAGCATCAGCAACCAACACATACCGATGGATCCTTCGTCTATGGGCCATCTGGTCGATGACTGGGTTCGCCATCCTCGCGGGTTCGCTTTGGCTTGGACCAAAGGTTGTGCGAATTGCGGCGGCGATCCTCCTATTTACGCTTGTGCTCGTAGGCATCGACCCGGCGCAGCGCTTGTCCGCTATCGAGTGGGCCGCGCCGTAGAGTCCGCCAAGGGTCGTGAGCGGTCCCACGCTGCCTCTGGGGAGCTGACCTTCGGATCGGCAGCTCGGCGTGGTTAGCCGACGATATCGGTGCCGCTATCGTATCCCGCCGACCTTAGAGACGGCTGCGGTGCACTTGTCGATTTGCAGCCCGAACCCACCTCCCTGAAGGTGAACATACCGGCCGTGCTCTCCGCGCGCGCGGATCACCGAATAGACCTCCCAGTGATCGCCCGCATCGTGAACGACGAGCCGCTGGTCCTTCGACCACCCCGGCGCCACGGCGTCTCGCACGGCCGAATAAATGGTCCGAGCAGTGGCGGCTGTCGGGGCGAAGGGACCCTGAATATAGCCGCCTGAGGGCGGGCAGCTCATTTCCGCGCGGCGAGGGGCGGCACCGCCGGTCGCCGCGTCTAACGAGCCTCCTTGTTGGACTGCCAAATCGGACCTGAGCGCTGCGAGCAGAACAAGTGCGGGCAACAAGAGCGTCACTCCGTCTGAGCGGCGAGTGGCTCAGCTAAGCACCGGCGCGGAAAGTCCGCCACGGGTCGCGAGCGCGCGTAAGAGCAGAGCCAGCAACCTGACGCTCAGATCGACCGAGCGGGGGTGGAAGTGAGACGTTTGGCAGCATAGCTTTTTCGGCGTCGGAGAACTCGCCAATGTCGGACTCGGTGTGGCGGCTGCCGCTCGGCGGAGCAAACGTAGCGGTGCTTGCGGACTGCCACATTCACGAAGGCGGCCCGGAATTTCCGCCAGCGCTATTTCCGAGACTTCAAGGCGCTGACCTGATTGTGACGCTTGGCGACATGGGCGACAGCTCCGGACTCGACCAACTACAGGAGGTTGCTCCCGTCCTCGGAGTGCGCGGCCGCGACGACACCGATGATATGCGCACGCGTCGATCCGAACTCGTGCTTAGCGGCGAGGGATATCGGATTGGCTGCGTATTTGATGCAGCGGCGGCTGGCCTGGCGACCACCTCCGAGCCCTTCATCGAGGCGGAGAACGCAGGCGATATTTGCCAGCGCCTTTTTGGCGGCCCCGTGGACATCCTCCTTCATGGCAGCACGCACCGGGCCAGCGAGGCCCGCTTCGGCGGCAAAGGCTCTGCGCTTAATCCGGGCAGCGTTGTGCTTCCGGCCGAAGGCGCTAAGCCCACATTCCTTCGGCTGAAGGTGACAGCCGAAGGCTGCTACGGCCAGATCATCTGGGTCGCCTGAGCGGTCTGACAGACGTCCGACTAGGGTCGAGAGCCCTCATCCGGCCCCGGGCGGCTTCCGACGTTGAGGGTCGAAGTCGGGAAGCCGACGTTCAGAGCGTCCGCAGGGGGCGTTCGTGGTACGGCGAACGTGGGCCAAGTTTGCCGGTTAGCGGTTGAAGGCGGCGTTTGAGATAGCCCCCGTGCACTTGTCGATGCTCAGGTACAACTGCCCCCCTCCCGCACTCACGACGATTTCGTCTGGTCTGGCTTTGGGCGGAGGCTTTCCCGACTCTTGGGATACGTCCCAGTGATCGCCGCCGTCACTCACAGTCACGACCGGATATTTTCTGAATTTGGAAGGAAATCGCGTCTTGGCGACAGCTAGATAGATTTGTTTAGCGGCCGACTCGTCGGGTACCCAGGGCTCCGTCCATGGCGGCGGGCAGGAGATGTGTACCGGTGCTTCGGCAGCGGTACCGACAACCGGTGCCGACGTAATCAACGTCGCGATAGCCACCATACGAAGCATCGTTGTCATTGGGTGAGCCTACCGATCCGTCGAACCGCACCCAAGTAGGTTTCGGTCGCCTTTGGTGAAGGGCCGCTTAGGGTCGAAAGCGGACACGGGCAGCGTGAACGGTCCAAGGTCCGCGCTGCGGTAGGTCGCTAAGGTCCGCTCTTGGCGCTCCTCGGACCCCGCGCAACTAGCTTGACCGGACCGTAAGCGGGTGCCCCGAGGTTCAGCGTAAGGTGGAGAGCGGTTGGCTTGGCGCGCGCAATGTTTCACGTCGGTCTGCGCTGGCCGCGAAGGCCGAGCCAGGCACAGGCCGATCATTGAGGGCGTCGAGCACTACAACGGCGGCGGGCCAGAACAAAAAGGCGGAAAGCCGCTCCGCACGCCAACCCAACGTATGCGGTCGAGAATAAGAGGGCCGCAAACGCAGAGCCTGGCCCATCGTTGCCCTCGTTTAGTCCCGCCTCGAAATCCCGGAATGCGACGGTGATCCCGACACCGAGCACTGCTGTGCACACGCCGAGGCTCCAAAAGCCGGGCATTAATAAGGTGAGCGCTGCCGGAATTGCGAATGCCAACGTCCACGCGTGCCCAAAGTCCATCGGCTTGCTCCTGGCACTGCCTGCTCCAACATGAGCCTCGGCCGCTCGCACGGTTCAACTACAGAATGATAGGCCGATGACTTGAGCGAACTTCCGGAAGCCGCCCGCTGGGGCAGGGCGGCTGACGTCCGCTTTGGGGCGCTCAGTCAACGTCCGCTCCTGGCGCAGCCCAGACGCTCCTCGTCGGAGATCGGCTGCGCGATAGCCGACGTTCGGAATGGCCGGGGAGGGTGGAAATCAGAAGTGGCCGCCCTCGGCTCAGAAGCTCAGTCTGCGGGTGTGACTGAGCAGCCCCCATGTACTGAACCTGCGTCGCGACGGCTCGGACTACTCCTTCTTGCCGGCCTCATCACTGCGCCAAGCCTATTCGTGTGGTTCCTATTGCGTCCTGGCTATTCGAAGGGCCTCCGGATCTCGGGTTTTACGTACGCGAGCGTGATGGTCTTGGTAGGCATAGCTGCCAGATTGGCAGGACCTTAGACGGCTCAAAGAACGACGCGGCTGACCGGGGGTAACGGAGCGGATAGTTTCCACCTCGGTGCGAACAGCGGCCACGACTACGTCACCGACTTCAACGCCAGCCAAGGTGATCGCGTAGTTCTCGCCCACGGCGCGACGTACACGACGAGTCAGTCGGGGGCGGATAACGGATCAGAACTTACGTTCCATCGCCGCGTCGGGAGCTTTCTCGCAGGTCCCGGCGCCGATGGTGATTGCGCTTCCTATGGAATGTTCCGCATTCGCCCGCGCTGCACTGGCACGAGCCGTGGCCTCGCATCGTCTGAGTGTCCGCTCGTCGGCCGGATCCCAATGTCCGCACCTGGCGCCAATACAGCAGCGTGATCTCACCTCACCCGCGCGAGTCGCGCTCCGGTACCGCCGACACTCGCTTGCAACGTGACCGCCTAGTTTGTCGGCCCGCTCGCCGCTAGCGTGGCCTTATGAGTAGCCTTCGAAACCGCGATTTGAACGTCGTGGCGGACCTCGTGGATTTCATCCGGGGGACGGGGGCCACCCGGAGGTGAGCCATGGCTCAGTGACCTTTTCCCCGTCGCCCGGCCCAGCACCGAGCCCAGGCGATCAGCGACCGCTGCGACATCGTCGGCAGCAGGGCTCCCGGCCGCGTTTCGCATATTCGGTTCTAGGCGCGAGGCCGTTGATCAAGGCGGCGAGCAAAGGGGCGTGAGGCCATGGGGAAACGATCGACGAAATTTTGGCGACGCCATGGTCCTCCGAAGGGGCTCGTCCCGTTCGCCGAGCGGCCGCTGGAGGAACTCGACCGCATCGTGGCTGAGAACCGCGAGCCGGCGCGCGCCATGGCCGCGGCCAAGAAGGCACGCCGCAACAAGCGAGGGGGAGTGCACAGCGCCATCAGTCGCAAAACCCAGAGCGATAACCGCGCTGCGGAGATGCGTGAGATGTACGTCAAGCTCGCGGCCGCCGGTGTGAAGCGGATCGGTCCCAAGCTGGAACGCCACTTCGGCGTGTCGCGATGGACGGTCTACCGTGCGCTCAAGGAAATGTAGCGTGAACCTAACTGCGCTCACGGGCTCGCTCAGGCCGACGGCAATAGAAAGGACTTAAAAAACAACGAGAAATCGAGATTTTGTGTCGTGATTCCACCCTCCTCAAATCATGATCGGAGTTTGAGGATGAACACAGGTCACCAACAGCTGCTGAAGTTCCCCGGGTGTGGTCCGGCGCAGGGGCATGAGCCGCTCGTAGCTCTACAAAGCCGTCTCGGACGGAACCTTCTTGACGTTCCACAAGGTCGGCCGAGCCAGCGTCCGGAACGCCGTCGCGGTCGCCGCGTCACCGAGGGCTCTGTCAGTGCCAGTAGGGGGAATTGATGGCCACCCAGAAAATGGCCCAGTTCTACACCGTGGACGACATCGCCGGCGCGCTCGGCGTCTCGTCGAAGACCGTCCGCCGCCGGATCGCCGAAGGACAGCTCCGCGCACACCGGATCGGTCGACAGCTGCGTATCTCAGCTGACGATTTCCGAGCCTATGTCGCGCTCCAGCGCCTGAGCACCGTGTCCATCTAAGTCACTGAATAACTGTCATTTCGCTTTGCGTACCAACTACTCCTCCTCGTGATCGACCATTGATCCAGGGTAGGAGTAGTTGGGATTTTCCAACGGTGTCCCCACGTGGGCGCCAATTTCCGGAACTGACCCATGCAACTCGACCTGTTTGCCGCCAATCAGCAGCCGATCGGCTTGCCATCGCCGCCGCTGCTCATCGAAACACCAGCCCCCAGCGAGCCAAGCACTGACGCGGCGTCTGAAGCTCCCAAAACACTCGCCGACGCAGCTGCGCTTTACGCGGACGCCGCCTCCGAGCACCCGCGCCGCATTAAGATCCGCTCCGCCTTCCGCGGCGTGGGCCGGGTCCTCGGTAAGCCTCTCGACCAAATTCCAGCGGACCCGCAGCAGCTCCGCGTCCTCGTCGCCTCTGCAAACCCGGCCCTGGTCGGCATCAAGCCGCGGCGCTGGGGAGAGCTGAAGAGCAACCTCTTTTGCGGCCTGCGAGATGGAGGCGTCGCGATCATCAGCATGCGAGATGGGACGGCGCTGAGCGCGGAATGGGCCGAGCTGCATGCGGCGCTGGCCGATCGGCGCCTGCAGATTGGCATGCACAAGTTTATGCGCTTCTGCACGCGATGTGAGATCGCGCCCTCGGCTGTCGCGGCCGAGACGTTCGCCGAGTTCCTGGCGGAGCTGGAGAGCTCCAGCCTGCACCCCGACCCCAAGGCCGCTTATCGGCAGGCGGCGAAGCACTGGAACGAGGCGGCGGCGGGGATCGCCGGGTGGCCCCAGGTGGTCGCACAGACCGAGCTTGATCCCCGCCGCTACGCGCTCCCGTGGGAGGCGTTCCGGCCGTCGTTCGTGCAGGCGGTCGATGCGTTCCTCGAGGCGAAGGCGAACGGCGACGAGTTCGCCGACAGCTATGCGCCGGCGGTGCGTCCCGCGACGACGAAGGCCCGGCGCGAGATGTTGCGACGTTGCGCGAGTGCGCTCGTACTGAGCGGCGCGAAGAGCGCGGACCAGATCACGGACCTCGCCACGTTGTGCGAGATCGAGAACGTGCGAACGCAGCTGCGCTTCTTCCGCGACCGCAGCCCGGGCAAGAAGATCACGGAACATGCGCTGAACCACGCCTGGTTGCTCCGCACCGTCGCCCGCTTCTGGCTTGACGATGAAGCCGCGGCGCTCGCCATCGCCAAGCTCATCGCACCGCTGAACAAGGAGCTCGCGCCGACCCGAGCGTCGATGCGGCCGAAGAACCGGGAACGGCTGCGGCAGTTCGATCTCGACGAGAACATGGTCGCGCTGATCGATCTGCCCGCCAGGACGCTGAGGCGTATCAAGAAGAAATCTGAGCCCACATACCGGGACGCGGTGGCCGTCATGCACGCGCTGATGATCGCGCTCCTGACGCACGCCCCGATCCGCTCAAGCAACCTCGTCGAACTGGAGATGGGCGCGCATCTGCTCGACATGGGCAAGGGCGCTCGCCGGATGCTGCGAATCCACCTGCCCCAGGGAATCACGAAAACCCACCGGACGTATGACGCCCCGCTGCCGCACCATCTCATCCCACTGCTCGATGCG
>Ga0070671_100001871_pt1 | contig 16082 bp, 13 predicted proteins | sample KBSS73metaG_FD_65341 | JGI IMG/M metagenome (GOLD analysis project Ga0070671, IMG submission 65341) | Switchgrass rhizosphere microbial communities from Kellogg Biological Station, Michigan, USA - KBS S7-3 metaG | ecosystem: Host-associated > Plants > Roots > Rhizosphere > Soil ...
CAGGCGACCGGGCCGCTGCCCGAGCCGAGCCGCGGCCGGATCTCGCGGCGGGTGCGATCGTTCCCGGTGACGCCGCGCGTCACGCTCAGGCCCGACGAGCGCGCCCAGCGCTGGCTGCTCGCAGTCTCGGCGAGCGATCGCTCCGGACTCCTCTACGCGATCTCGCGCGTCCTCGCGCGCCACGACATCAACCTGCAGCTCGCAAAGATCACGACGCTCGGCGAGCGCGTCGAGGACACCTTCCTGATCGACGGCCCGGCGCTGCAGCAGAACAAGATGCAGCTGCAGATCGAAACCGAGATGCTCGACGCCATTGTGTAAATGAGGCCCCCACGCTCGCTTCGCTCGCTGCCCCCCGAGGGGGCGCGGCCGGCCTTGGGGCGGCCCGGCGGCCGGCCGGACGCGACATCGCCTCGCCTTTCCCGTCGTCGTGTTGTCATGCTCAGCGCCGCATCGCAGCGCCTTTCCCTTTGCCGTTGATCCGGGTTAGCGCCACCGAGGCGATCGCCGACCTGGGCCGCTTCGACACCATCGTCGACGCACGCTCGCCGGGCGAGTTCGCGGAGGATCGACTGCCGGGTGCGGTGAACTGGCCGTCGCTCGACGATGACGAGCGGGCGGCGATCGGGACCGAATACAAGCAGGCGTCGGCGTTCGACGCGAAGAAGCGTGGCGCGGCGCTGGTGGCGCGCAACATTGCCGGCCACGTCGAGCGGCACGTGGTCGACAAGCCGCGCGAGTGGACGCCGCTGGTCTACTGCTGGCGCGGCGGCAAGCGCAGCGGCGCGCTCGCGGCGGTGCTCGATCAGATCGGCTTTTGCGTCCATGTCCTCGACGGCGGCTACCGCGATTTCCGCCGCGCCGTCGTCGCCGAGCTGGCGGAGCTGCCGGCGCGATTTCGCTGGCGCGTCGTCTGCGGGCCGACCGGCTCGGGCAAGAGCCGGCTGCTCGGCGCTCTCGCCGCGCAGGGAGCGCAGGTCCTCGACCTGGAAGCGCTCGCCAACCACCGCGGCTCGGTGCTCGGCCTCGTCCCCGGCAGCACGCAGCCTTCGCAAAAGGAGTTCGACACCCGCGTCTGGAGCGCGCTGCGCGGCTTCGACGCGACGCGCGACGTCTTCGTCGAGAGCGAGAGCAAGAAGATCGGCGACCTGCGCGTCGCCGACGCGCTGATCGCCGCGATGCGCGCCGCGCCGTGCCTGTGGCTCGAGCTCGGGCTCGAGGAAAGGGCCGCGCTGCTGCTCGACGAATACGACTTCTTCGTCGCCGACAGCGACGCGTTCTGCGCCCGCCTCGACGCGCTGCGCGCGCTGCGCGGCAACGACGTCGTCGCGCGCTGGCAGGAGGCTGCGCGGTCGGGGCGTTCGGCCGAGGTCGTCCGCGAGCTGCTGACGCAGCACTACGACCCGGTCTACCTGCAATCAATGAGCCGCAACTTCGCCGGCGTCGCGGCGCCGATCGCGACCTTGCGATGGGATGGCAGCGACGCGTCGCTGCAGGCAGCGGCGGCGAGTGCAATCGACGTGCCGTCCCCGGTTTTTCCCTGATCGAGGAGAGCCTCCATCGACGCGATAGCACGCATACCATGGCCGTGTCATTCCACCTCGAGGCCCGCATGCGTTCACCGTCCCGATTTCTCGCTCCGATGCCGCTCCTGACGTGCGCGCTGCTCCTGGCCGCGTGCGGCGGCGGCGACGACTTCGACCGCGTCGCCGAGGCGCGCGCGCTCGAGTGCCAGGCGATCACCGACACCGGCTCGGTCGTCGTCGGCTCCGGCCTTCCCGGCGATCCCGCCGCGCCCGAGCCGGCGTCGGGCTACAAGACCGGCAAGAAGGCGGTCACGTCGCGAACGTACATGGTCGTGACCGCCAACCCGCTGGCGAGCCGCACGGGTTGCGACGTCCTCAAGGCTGGCGGAACCGCCGCCGACGCGGCGGTCGCGGTGCAGGCCGTCCTCGGCCTCGTCGAGCCGCAGTCGAGCGGCCTCGGCGGCGGTGCCTTCATGCTGTACTACGACGCGAAGACCAAGGTGGTCGACAGCTACGACGGCCGCGAGACCGCTCCCGCCGCGGCGACGCAGAACTACCTGCGCTGGATCGACGACGCCACCGACCAGACGCTGCCCAAGCCGAACGCGCGCGCGAGCGGCCGCTCGATCGGCACGCCGGGAGCGATCCGGATGCTCGACCTCGCCCACAAGGCGCACGGCCGGATGACGTGGAAGGAGCTGATGCAGCCCGGCGTCCAGCTCGCGACCGACGGCTTTCCGATCAGCGGCCGTCTGGCCCAGGCGATCGAGGGATCGCGGACCAACCTGCTCGCCGATGCCGAGGCGACGGCGACCTATCTCAACGCGAACCTGACGTCGAAGACGGTCGGCACGACGCTGAAGATCCCGGCCTACGCGGCGACGCTGACGGCGCTCGCCGACGGCGGCGCCGATGCGCTCTACACCGGGCCGATCGCGCAGGGAATCATCGCCAAGATCAACGCGACGACCAACGCGTCGACGGGCGCCGCGATCACGCCTGGGCGGACGACGCTCGCCGATCTCGCCAACTACCAGGCCAAGCGCCGCGAGGCGGTCTGCACGACGTATCGCGCCTACTGGGTGTGTGGCATGGGGCCGCCTTCGTCGGGCGGGATCGCCGTCGCGCAGACGCTCGGCATCCTCGAGAACTTCAACCTCGGCCTGTTCGGGCCGACGTCGATCGACATCGAAGGCGGCAAGCCCTCGTTGTTCGGCGTCCACCTCGTCAGCGAGGCCGAGCGGCTCGCCTACGCCGATCGCGACAAGTACGTCGCCGACACCGACTTCGTCCCGCTGCCGGGCGGCACGTGGGACACGATGCTCAACAAGCCGTACCTGCGCAGCCGCGCCGGGCTGATCAGCTTCGCGACGAGCATGGGGACGGCGCAGCCCGGCAACCTCGGCCCGGTGCCGCTCGGCGTCGCCAACACGGCCGAAAGCGGGACGACGCACATGACGATCGTCGACAAGGACGGCAACGCGCTGGTGATGACGACGACCGTCGAGAGCAGCTTCGGCGCCTTCCACATGACGCAGGGCTTCATCCTCAACAACCAGCTCACCGACTTCTCCGCCGCGCCGACCGACGCCACCGGGACGCCGATCGCCAACCGCGTCGCCGCGGGCAAGCGGCCGCGCAGCTCGATGGCGCCGACGCTCGTCTTCAAGATGGCGGCCGACGGCAGCCGCGGCGATTTCTACATGGGCACCGGCTCGCCGGGCGGCAGCACGATCATCCAGTACGTCGTCAAGACGCTCGTCGGCGCGCTCGACTGGGGCCTCGATGCGCAGCAGGCGACCTCGATGATCGACTTCGGCGCCGCCAACAGCCCGACGACCAACGTCGGCACCGAGCATCCGAACGTCAATTCCGCCAACAACGGCGTCAACGATCCGCTCATCGTCGGCCTGCGCGCGATGGGCCACACGGTGCCGACGGCGAACGCGGCGCAGTCGAGCGGGATCAGCACGATCATCCGGATGCAGTCGAACGGCGCGCCGGCGCTGCAGGGCGGCGCCGATCCGCGCCGCGAGGGCGTCGTCCTCGGCGACACCTTCACGCCCTGACGGGCCCGGCCTTTCTCGAACGAGCAGCTCGAAAATGCAAGCGGCCCCGGATCGCTCCGGGGCCGCGAGGTGAATCGATGGGTCAGGCGGCCTTGCGACGACGCTTCGCCACGAAGCCCATGGCGCCGAGGCCGGCGAGCATCAGCGCGTAGGTCTCGGGCTCGGGAACCGCGGCAGTAACGCCGACCGACCCCGTGAATCCCGAGCTGCCCAGATCCGGATTGATGCCGAGGATGTCGGCCGAGAAGTACGCCGGGCCGAGGCTGCCCGCACCAGTACTCAGCACCAGGAAGTCGCTGATGACCGAGTTGGCGACCGTGAACATCAGCGGATCCTCGTAGCCGCCCTTCGAACCGCCGTTCTCGCAGTTCGACTTGCACGAGATGCCGAACTGGAAGGTTCCGAACGGCGGGTTGACGACCGAGGTGTCGGTCTTGTCGTAAGTGTTGAGATCAGCGTCGGTGATGGTGCCGATGTCGCCGAGCGACACGCCCGTGCCGTTGAAGGCGAACACGAAGTGGTTGCCGGTGGTAAGGAAGTTGAACTCCGGATCGAGGATGACCTTGAACTGGACGTTGGAGCCGACTTCGGTGAGCTCGACGTGACCGTATGTCGGCGAACCGAATTGGGAAACGGCAGTCGAGTTGAAGAAGTAGTCGACGGCCGCGGCCGGTAACGACAACGCGCCGAGCGCGAGGGCGGCTGCGGCCGAGATGAGACTGGGTTTGAACTTCAAGCGATGACCTCTTTTGGTTGCCGGATTGCAGGACGTCTGCAAAGTGGCGAGAGTGTCATTGCGCCGATTCGAGCGCGGGCCCCCGGGAGCACGGGGTAATCGCTTCCGCGTGTAACTCGGCTTTCGCGCGCGACGCGAACGGTTCGTGCCGTCTGACCGGAAAGCGGTGCCGCCGGCGCGTCAACCCGCGTTCGCGGGGTTGCGGCGGCCTTCGCTGGCGAGAAATTTTTCGAGCGCTTCCGAGCCGCCGATCAATCGGCCGCCGATGAACACCTGCGGCACCGTCTGCGCCTTGGCGATCGCGCCGAGCGCCTTGCTGCGGATCGTGTGCGGCAGCGGGATCTCGGCATAGTCGTAGCCGGCCTCGCTCAGCATCTTCTTGGCCTGGGCGCAGAACGAGCAGCCCTCGCGGGTCAGGATCGCGATCGGCTCGGGGACTTTCGCCTGCGGATCGAGGTAGTGCAGCATCGTGTCGGCGTCGGAGACCTCGAACGGGTCGCCCGGCTTGTTCGGCTCGAGGAACATCTTCTCGATCCTGCGGTCGCGGACGAGCATCGAGTAGCGCCACGAGCGCTTGCCGAAGTTGAGCTCGCTCTTGTCGACGAGCAGGCCCATCGCCTCGGTGAAGGCGCCGTTGCCGTCGGGCAGGAGGAGGACGTTCTCGGCCTCCTGGTCCTTGCCCCACTCCTCCATCACGAACGGGTCGTTGACCGCGACGCAGATGATCGTGTCGATCCCGTGCTCGCGAAACACCGGCGCCAGCTCGTTGTAGCGCGGCAGGTGCGTCGACGAGCACGTCGGCGTGAAGGCGCCCGGCAGCGAGAAGACGATCACGTTCTTGCCGCCGAACAGCTCGGCGGTGGTCACCGTCGCCCATTCGCCATTGCGGCGGATGCGGAAGGTCACGTCGGGCACGGTCTGCCCTTCGCGGTTGGGGAAGCTTTGCTCGGCCATGGTGGATTGCCTTCGAATCGACAAACAGCGCGCGGGCAATCCGCGCGCCCGCGTCAGCCCATGTGCAGGCCGCCGTTGACCGAGAAATCGGCGCCGGTCGCGAACCCCGACTCGTCCGAGGCGACCCACGAGACGATCGAGGCGATGTCCTGAGGCGTGCCGAGCCGGTTCACCGGAATGTTGGCGACGATCTTGTCGAGCACTTCCTTCCTGATCGACCGGACCAGCTCGGTGGCGATGTAGCCCGGGCTGACGGTGTTGACCGTCACGCCCTTGCTCGCGACTTCCTGCGCCAGCGCCATCGTGAAGCCGTGCATTCCGGCCTTGGCCGCCGAGTAGTTGGTCTGCCCGAACTGGCCTTTCTCGCCGTTCACCGACGAGATGTTGATGATCCGGCCCCAGCCGTTCTCGACCATGTCGTCGATCACCTGCTTGGTGACGTTGAACAGGCTCGTCAGGTTGGTCTCGATGACCGCGTCCCAGTCGGCGCGGGTCATCTTGCGGAACATGCGGTCGCGCGTGATGCCGGCGTTGTTGACGAGGACGTCGACCGGGCCGTGCTCGGCGCGCACCTTCTGGAATGCGGCGACCGTCGAGTTCCAGTCGCCGACGTTGCCGACGGAGCAATGGAACTCGAATCCCTGGCTGCTCTGCTCGGCGAGCCACTTGGCGTGATCGCGGCTCGGCCCGCAGCCGGCGATCACGAGGAACCCGTCGCGGTGGAGCCGTTGGCACAGCGACGTGCCGATGCCCCCCATTCCTCCGGTGACGTAGGCGATCTTCTTCTTGACGGTCATTGCGCGCGATGGCGTCTCTGTTCGGGTGCCGCCGTGCGCGGCTGCGCGGCCGCCGGGGCTGCGGCGGCGCGGCGCCGCGTCTGCGTTTGCGTCAGCGCTCGACGCACATTGCAACTCCCATGCCACCGCCGATACACAGCGACGCGATCCCCTTCTTGGCGTCGCGCTTGCCCATCTCGTGCAGCAGCGTCACCAGGATGCGGCATCCCGACGCGCCGATCGGGTGGCCGATCGCGATCGCGCCGCCGTTGACGTTGACCTTGCTCGTGTCCCAGCCCATCTCGTTGTTGACGGCGCACGCCTGCGCCGCGAACGCCTCGTTGATCTCGAGCAGGTCGAGGTCCTGCGCCTTCCAGCCGGCGCGCTCGAGCGCCTTCTTCGATGCCGGCACCGGCCCCATTCCCATGATCGACGGGTCGAGCGCCACGGTCGCGTAGCTGGCGATCCGAGCCAGCGGCTTCAGGCCGAGCTGCTGCGCGCGCTGCGCCGTCATGACGACGACCGCGGCGGCGCCGTCGTTGAGGCCCGAGGCATTGCCGGCGGTGACTGTGCCGGCCTTGTCGAACGCCGGCCGGAGACCGGCGAGCGCCTCGGCGCTGGTCTTCCGGTTGATGAACTCGTCGGCGGCGAAGACGATCGGGTCGCCCTTCTTCTGCGCGATCGAGAACGGCACGATCTCCTCCTTGAAGCGGCCGCCTTCCTGCGCCGCGGCGGCCTTCTGCTGCGAGCCGAGCGCGAGCGCGTCCTGCTTCTCGCGGCTGACGTCGTACTTCTTGGCAACGTTCTCCGCCGTCGTCCCCATGTGGTACTTGTTGTAGACGTCCCAGAGGCCGTCGGTGATCATCGTGTCGACGAGCTTCCAGTCGCCCATCCGCTGGCCGTCGCGCGAGCCCGGCAGCACGTGCGGCGCCATGCTCATGTTCTCCTGGCCGCCGGCGATGCCGATCTCGTAGTCGCCGTCGCGGATCGCCTGCGCCGCGAGCATCACCGCCTTCAGGCCGGAGCCGCAGACCGCGTTGATCGTCATCGCCGGGACGCTCTGCGGCAGGCCGCTCTTGACGACCGACTGGCGCGCCGGGTTCTGCCCCGAGCCGGCGGTGAGCACCTGGCCGAGGATCACTTCGCCGATCTGGTCCCCGCTGAGCTTCGCGCGCTCGAGCAGGTTGGCGATGACGGCGGCGCCGAGCTCGGGCGCCGCGACCTTGGCGAGCGAGCCGCCGAATTTGCCGACCGCGGTGCGGGCGGCGGCGACGATGACGATGTCGGTGCTCATGAAACTCTCCTGTCAATCGACCGTGGGGTGTGCGCGCCCGAGGGCACGCTCGCTTGATCTACCGCGTCCAGCGCCACGACGGGGCTGCACGCTCCTGGCGCTCGCGTCACGACGCCTTCTCCTTGACGTAGCGGCCCGGCGCCGCCTCGATCGCCTTGTACTTGGCGTTTCCGGGCGTCTTCGGCGCCGCGACCTGCTTGCCGCCGAACGGCGCGAGCCAGGCCGACCAGTCGGTCCACCAGCTGCCCGGATGCTCGACCGCGTCGGCGAGCCATGCGTCGGGCGACGCCGGCAGCGCCGCGCTCTTGCCGATCCAGTGGCTGCGCTTCTTCTTCAGAGGCGGATTGATGACGCCGGCGATGTGGCCGGACGCGCCGAGGACGAAGCGGCGCTTGCCCTTGAGCACCTGCGTGCTGCGATAGGCGCCCTGCCACGGCACGATGTGATCCTCGCGCGACGCGTAGAGGTAGCTCGGCGCCTGGATGCTGCCGAGATCGATCTTCTCGCCGCTGACCGCCACCTTGCCTGGCTTGACCAGGTTGTTCTCGAGGTAGGTGTTGCGCAGGTACCAGCAGTACATCGGCCCGGGCAGGTTGGTGCCGTCGCTGTTCCAGTAGAGCAGGTCGAATGGCGGCGGCGCCTCGCCCTTCAGATAGTTGCTGACGACGTAGTTCCAGACCAGCTCGTTCGGACGCAGGAAGCTGAACGTCGTCGCCAGCTCCTGGCCCTTGAGCAGGCTGCCGCCGCCGGCGCTCTGCGCGCCGATGGTCATCTCGCGCATGCGCACCGAGCCCTCGTCGATGAAGATGTCGAGGATCCCGGTCTCGCTGAAGTCGAGGAAGCTGGTGAGCAGCGTCATGCTCGCCGCCGGGGCGCGACGTCGCGCGCTCTCCACCGCGAGCGCGGTCGCGAGGATCGTCCCGCCGATGCAGAAGCCGAGCGTGTTGATCTGCTCCTGGCCGGTGATCTCCCGGACGATGGCGATCGCGCGCAGGGCGGCGCCGTCGATGTAGTCGTCCCAGGTGCGCTTGGCGATCTCTTCGCCGGCGTTCTTCCAGCTCATCACGAAGACTCGATGACCCTCGGCGACGGTGTGCCGGATCAGCGAGTTCTCGGGCTGGAGGTCGAGGATGTAGAACTTGTTGATGCACGGCGGCACGAACAGGATCGGCCGCTCGTACACCTTCGCGGTCAGCGGCGCGTACTCGAGCAGCTGGAAGAACTCGTTCTCGAAGATCACCGCGCCGCTCGTCGTCGCGACGTTGCGGCCGACCTCGAACGCGCTCTCGTCGGTCTGCGACAGGTGGCCGCGCTGGGTGTCGTCCCAGAGCTGGCTCAGGCCGTGCAGGAGGCTCTCGCCGTTGCTCTCGATCGCCTTCTTCTGCGCCTCCGGGTTGAGGGCGAGGAAGTTGCTCGGCGCGGCCGCGTCGATCCACTGCAGCACCGCGAAGCGCAGCCGGGCCAGCGTCTTCGGGTCGCCCTCGGCGCTCTTGACGAGTCGCAGCAGCGTGCGCGAGTTGAGCAGGTACATCTCGGCGAGGAACGCCGTCGACGGGTTGGCTGCCCACTCGGCGGCCGCGAAGCGGCGATCACCGAGCGCCGGCAGCGCCGCCGCCGGCATGAGCAGCCGATTCCAGATCGTGGTCGCTTCGGCGATGTAGTCGCGCTGCGCCGCCGCGAGCGCATCGGCGCGAACGCCGAGCCCGGCGAGCGACCTCCAGACATCGGCGAGGTCGCCGCCCGGCGTCGTCGCGGGCACGCTGGCCGCACCGAGGGAATCGGCGCTCTCCTGCAGGCTCGGTGCCTCCGCCTTGCGCGCCACGTTTCGCTTCGCCATGCAGGCATTATCGTGTCGTGCCAGCAAAGCCGCTCTAAGAGGAACCATGTACCTCATGGCCATTGCCTGGGCGTACGTCGTCGTCCTGATGGCGCTTGCCGAAGGGCTCGCCCCGGGCGGCACGTGGCTGGGCGCGGCGATCACCCTGCTTCTCTACGGTCTCGTGCCGGGATCGATCGCGGTCTATCTCGTCGGCACCCCGTCGCGACGCGCCGCACGCCGGCGCGCCGCCGCGTCAGCGGCTTCGGATCCAGACCGCGGCGGCCATCCGCCCGGTGACGCCGTCGCGCCGGAACGAGAAGAACCGTGACCGATCGGTGACGGTGCACCGCTCCGCGCCCGTGATGCGCTCGACGCCGGCGGCATGCAGCCGATCGCGCGTCAGCCCCGGCAAGTCGGCGAGCCACTTGGCGCCGCCCTGGGCCTTGAAGCGACGCAGCGCCGGGTCTTGCGCACCCGGCTCGACGCCGAATGCGAGGAGAACGTCGGCGCCGACCTCGAACGCATCGGGACCGATGCAGGCGCCGAGCCAGGCGTCGACCTCGTCCGGCCGGCACTGCGCGGCCGCGCACACCGCCTCGACGGCCGCGCCGGCGACTCCCGCGGCGAGGCCGCGCCAGCCGGCATGGGCCGCGCCGACGGCGCGACCGTTGCGCGCGGCGAGCAGCACCGGCAGGCAGTCGGCGGCCTGGACGACGCAGGCGACGCCGGCTTCGCTTGTCACGGCGGCGTCGGCGTCGTGAAGCGGCGCGCCGGCAACGGCATCGGCGGCGCCGATCCGGACGACGCGTGCGCCGTGCACCTGGCGCAGGTACACCGGCGCGGCGCCGAGCATCGCGGCGAGCCGGTCGCGATTGACGGCCACCGCCGCCGGATCGTCGCCGACGGCCACGCCGACATTCATCGACGCGTAAGGCGCAACGCTGACGCCGCCGGCACGCGTCGTCATGAGCGCACCGACGCCGGCGATGCGCCAGTCGGGCGCGAGCGTCTCGCCGGCCGCGATCACGTCGCGTCGGGGCAGGCCGAAGGCTGCGTCGACGCGAAGGCAGGCTCGGCCATGCACGCCTCGAACACGCGCATCACTGTCGGCACGTGGTCGAGCCGGCAATCCATCCGCCTGGCGTTGAAGATCTGGGGAACGAGGACGCAATCGGCGAGACCGGGCGTGTCGCCATGGCAGAAGCGTCCGGTCCGGGAATCGCCGGCGAGCTGACGCTCGACCACGTCGAGGCCGGTCTCGACCCAGTGACGGTACCAGCGGTTCTTGTCGTCGTCGATGACCTTCAGGTCGCTCTGCAGGTAGCGCAGGACGCGCAGGTTGTCGAGCGGGTGGATCTCGCAGGCGATGTCGAGCGCGATCGCGCGAACGCGGGCGCGGCCGAGCGGGTCGGCGGGGAGCAGCGGCGGCTCGGGGATCGTCTCGTCGAGGTACTCGATGATCGCCAGCGACTGCGTGAGCGTCGCCGGCTCGGCCGACCCGGCATCGTCGACCACGAGCGCGGGCACGAGCTGCGACGGCGCGACGGCGCGATACGAGGGCGCGAGCTGCTCGCTCTTGACGAGGTGGACCGCCAGGTACTCGTAGTCGAGCTTCTTGAGCGCGAGCGCGATGCGAACGCGGTACGACGCCGACGAGCGGAAGTAGCTGTAGAGCTTCACGACGCCCGAGGCGAAAACCTAGACGAGCGTGACGTCGAGAGAGCCGACGCCGGTCACCTCGGCCTTCAGCACGTCGCCGCGACCGACGGCCGCGACGCCTTCCGGCGTGCCGGTGAAGATCAGGTCGCCCGGCTGCAGCTCCCACGCCGAAGACAGGTGCTCGATGATCTCGCCGAGGTTCCAGATCAGCTTGCCGATCGTGCTCTGCTGGCGAACCTTGCCGTTGACCTCAAGCGTGATCCGCGTCTCGGCGTCGACCTTGCACTCGGCGGCGCGGCGGATCGGCCCGATCGGCGCCGAATGGTCGAAGCTCTTGCCGATGTCCCACGGCCGGCCCAGCTTCTTCGCCTCGCCCTGCAGGTCGCGCCGCGTCATGTCGAGGCCGACGGCGTAGCCCCAGATGTGGCCCATCGCGTCGGCGGCAGCGATTCCCTTGCCGGCCTTGCCGATCGCGGCGACGAGCTCGACCTCGTGGTGCAGGTCCTGGGTGAGGGTCGGATACGGCATGCGCCCGACTTCGCCCTCGGCGACCGGCAGCACCGCGTCGGCCGGCTTCATGAAGAAGAACGGCGGCTCGCGGCCGGTGAAGCCCATCTCCTTCGCGTGCTCGACGTAGTTGCGGCCGACGCAGTAGATGCGATGCACCGGGAAGGTCTCGCCGCGCGAGCCGGCGACGGGAACGATGCCGCCGGCGGCGGTTGCGATGACATGGCTCATGGACGGTGCTTTCGTGTGCGAATAGGTTCGGATTTCCCTGCGGCCAGCGCGGCGGGACCGACGACGATGATGCCATGCGTCACCCTACACTCGCGCCATGTTCGCGCCCCGCAGCATCAAGCACTGCCGCGCCTGCGGCGGCGAGGTGCGCTACCAGACGCCGGCCGACGACAACCGCGACCGCGCCACGTGCGTCGTCTGCACGACGATCCACTACGAGAACCCGCTCAACGTCGTCGGCACGCTGCCGGTCTGGGAAGACAAGGTGCTGCTCTGCCGGCGCGCGATCGAGCCGCGCCACGGCCTGTGGACGCTGCCGGCCGGCTTCATGGAGCTCGGCGAGACGACGGCGCAAGGCGCGCTCCGCGAGACCGTCGAGGAGGCCGGCGCACGCGTCGAGCTCGAAGGCCTGTACTCGCTGATCAACGTCGTCCGCGTCGGCCAGGTCCACCTGTTCTATCGCGCGCGAATGCTCGACACCGACTTCGTTCCGGGACCGGAATCGCTCGACGCGAAGCTCTTCGCCGAAGCCGAGGTGCCGTGGGACGAAATCGCCTTCCGGACGACGAAGATGACGCTCGAGTTCTACTTCGCCGATCGGCGCGAAGGACGCTTCGCGTTCCATGCCGCCGACATCGCCTGAGCGATGTGGCGCGCGCGCAAGGTCTAGCACGACGGCCGCTCAGACCCTCGCCAGCGTCAGCTCGACGCCGCAGCCCGCGATCGCCGCCTCGGCTTGCGCTTCCCAGCCGCGGTTGGCCGCCGGGCTCGCCGGGCTCGGGTGCGGGATGAAGCCGACGTCGACGCCCATCCCCGCGAGCGCGAGGCCGGCACGTCGCTCGGCGAAGCGGCCGATGCCGAGCACGCAGCGCGGCGCGAGCTGACGCACCGTTTCCCGCAATGCTTCGTCGCAATGGACGGCGATCGCTCGCTGCTCGTCGCTCGCCAGCTTGTCGAGCGGCAGGTTGCGGCCGGACTCCTCGAGGAACAGCAGCGGACAGTAGTTGGCGACGAAGAATCGCTCGAAGAACACGTCGGGCGTGCCGAAGCGGCGCCGCGCCCAGCCCCACAGTCGCTGGCCGCTGACCTCGGCGCGATGGCAGTCGAACCCCGCGACCGGCCGCTTCGGATGCGCGAGCGCGGGCTTGCCGATCGGCGTGCAGATGCCGAGCCAGTCGCGAACGCTCGCGACCTCGCCGAACGGCACGCCGGTCTGCGCCATCCCGAACGGGCCCGGATTCATGCCGACGAAGACGGCCTCCTTCGGCGCCGTCGCGAAGCGCTCCACGTATTGGGCGTAGGCGGCGCGCGCATAGTCGAGCGGGTTGTAGACGAACGCGACCGGCGGGCGAAAGCGCAGTGCGCCGAGCTCGCGCGAGAGGCGATCGGCGATCGCGAGCAAAGGCGTCACGCGATCGGCTGCGGGAACGGCGTCTGCGCCGCGCGACAACGCCGGCGACGACACGCCGGCCATCAGCGCCGGGCCGGCGGCAGGTCGGTGCAGACGCCCTCGAACGCCTCCGCGGCCAGTCCGATCGATTCGCCGAGGGTCGGGTGCGGATGGATCGTCTTGCCGATGTCGACGGCGTCGGCGCCCATCTCGATCGCCAGCGCGATCTCGCCGATCATGTCGCCGGCGTGCGTTCCGACGATGCCGCCGCCGACGATGGCGTGGCTCGCTTCGTCGAAGAGCAGCTTGGTGAAGCCCTCGTCGCGGCCGTTGGCGATCGCCCGGCCCGACGCCGTCCATGGAAAGAGTCCCTTCTTCACCTTGACGCCGCGCGCCTTCGCTTCGTCCTCGGTGATGCCGACCCAGGCGATCTCGGGGTCGGTGTAGGCGACGCTCGGGATGACGCGCGCGTCGAACGCCGTCTTCGCGAGCTTGTCGTCGCCGAGCTGCTCGCCGGCGGCGACCTCGGCGGCGACGTGCGCCTCGTGCACCGCCTTGTGCTCGAGCATCGGCTGGCCGACGATGTCGCCGACCGCGAAGATGTTCGCCACGTTGGTCCGCATCTGGATGTCGACCGGAACGAAGCCGCGCGCGTCGACGTTGACGCCGGCCGCCTCGGCGCCGATCCGCTTGCCGTTCGGGACGCGGCCGACCGCCTGCAGGACGAGGTCGTAGACCTGCTCCTTGAGCGCGCCCTCGCCTTCGAACTTCACCAGGATGCCGTCGCCGCGCGCCTCGGCGCTGACCGTCTTCGTCTTCAGGAGGATGTTGTCGAAGCGCGGCGCGTTCAGCTTCTGCCAGACCTTGACGAGGTCGCGATCGGCGCCCTGCATCAGGCCGTCGAGCATCTCGACGACGTCGAGGCGGGCGCCGAGCGTCGAGTACACGGTGCCCATCTCGAGGCCGATGATGCCGCCGCCGACGATGAGCATCCGCTTGGGCCGGACCGGCAGCTCGAGCGCGCCGGTCGAAGTGACGACGCGCGGGTCGTCCTTCGGCATGAACGGCAGCTTCACCGCCTCCGAGCCGGCGGCGATGACGGCGCGCGTGAAGCCGATCGTCGTCGTGCCGCCGCCGGCGAGGTCGACGACGACGTGATTGGCGTCGCTGAAGCGCCCGCTGCCGGTGACGACGGTGACCTTGCGCATCTTGGCCATCTGCGCCAGGCCGCCGGTCAGGCGCGCGACGACCTTGTTCTTGTGCGCGACGAGCTTGCCTGCGTCGACCTTGGGCGCGCCGAACTCGACGCCGACGGCGCCGAAGTGCGCGACCTCGTCGATCACCGCGGCGACGTGCAGCATCGCCTTCGACGGAATGCAGCCGACGTTGAGGCAGACGCCGCCGAGCGTCTTGTAGCGCTCGACCAGGACGACCTTCAGGCCGAGGTCGGCAGCGCGAAACGCGGCCGAGTAGCCGCCCGGTCCGGCGCCGAGGACGAGCAGGTCGCACACGGTGTCGCCGCCGATGTTCGCGACTGGCGCGGGAGCGGGGACCGAGGCCCGCGCGGCCGGCGCGGCGGGTGCGCCTTTCGCTGGGGACGGCGCGGCCGCAGCGGCCGGTGCGGACGACGCCGTCGCGGGCGGAGCAGCGGGAGCCGCCGCGGAAGCTGCCGCCGGCGCCGCCGCGGCCTTCGCCGGCGGTGCGGCGGTGGCAGCCGCGCCGGCGGCCTCGAGCCTCAGGATCAGCGTTCCCTCGTTGACCTTGTCGCCGACGGCGACCTTGAGCTCCTTGACGACGCCGGCGTGCGACGACGGAATCTCCATCGACGCCTTGTCGCTCTCGATCGTGATCAGGCTCTGCTCGACGGCGACGGTGTCGCCGGGCTTGACGAGGATCTCGATGACGGCGACGTCGCTGAAGTCGCCGATGTCCGGGACCCTGACATCGACCGTCACAGCAGCACCCGCCGGAAGTCGCCGAGCACCTGGATCAGGAACGCGTTGAAGCGCGCGGCGGCGGCGCCGTCGACGACGCGGTGATCCCAGCTGAGCGAGAGCGGCAGGATCAGGCGCGGCTGGAACGCATTGCCGTCCCAGCGCGGCTCGGTCGTGCTGCGACAGACGCCGAGGATCGCGACCTCGGGCGCGTTGATGATCGGCGTGAAGTAGCGCCCGCCGATGCCGCCGAGCGAGGAGATCGAGAAGCACCCGCCGCTCATGTCGTTCGGGGTGAGCTTGCCGTCGCGCGCCTTCTTGGCGAGCTCGCCCATCTCGTTCGAGATCTGGATGACGCCCTTCTTGTCGGCGTCCCTGATGACCGGGACGACGAGGCCGTTCGGCGTATCCGCGGCGAAGCCGATGTGGAAGTACTGCTTGAGGACGATCTGCTCGCCGTCGAGCGACGCGTTGAACTCGGGGAACTTCTTCAGCGCCGCCACCGACGCCTTGATCAGGAACGCGAGCATCGTCACCTTGACGCCGCTCTTCTCGTTTTCCTTGTTGGTCGAGACGCGGAACGCCTCGAGATCGGTGATGTCGGCGTCGTCGTGGTTGGTGACGTGCGGGATCATCACCCAGTTGCGATGCAGCGCCGGGCCGCTGATGCGCTTGATCCGCGACAGGTCCTTTTTCTCGATCGGCCCGAACTTGGCGAAGTCGACCTGCGGCCAGGGCAGGATGCCGGGCATCGCGCCGCCCGCCCCGGCTGCCTGCGCGGCGCCCTTCGCGCCGGCCTGGGCGCGAGTCTGCATCTGGCCGGCGAGCACCGCCTTGACGAAGCCTTGCACGTCCTCCTGCGTGATGCGGCCCTTCGGTCCGCTGCCCTTGACCTCGTTGAGCGGAACGCCGAGTTCGCGAGCGAGCTTCCTGATCGTCGGCGACGCGTGCGGCAAGGTTCCGGTCGGCGCGGTCGGCTCGTGCGCCGGCAGCGCCGCCGTAGGCACCGTCTTCTCGGCGCCACCGGCAGCAGGCGGGGGCGCGCTCGGCGGCGGCGAGCCGGCCGCCGCCACCGGAGCCGGCGCTGCCGAGGCCGTCGCCGGGGCGGCGCCAGCGGCGACTCGAACGCGAGCGATCGCGCTGCCCTCGGACACCTTGTCGCCGACCTTGACGAGCATCTCCTCGAC